>Ga0256841_1002152_pt1 | contig 16000 bp, 11 predicted proteins | sample 356308metaG_FD_185971 | JGI IMG/M metagenome (GOLD analysis project Ga0256841, IMG submission 185971) | Hydrothermal vent microbial communities from Mid Atlantic Ridge, Atlantic Ocean - 356-308 | ecosystem: Environmental > Aquatic > Marine > Hydrothermal vents | place: Atlantic Ocean: Mid... | reverse complement strand
ATGGCCAGGGAAGTGCTGATGTTTTCCAACTCCGCTTTAGCGCCGGTGGGCAGGGAGGGTCTCACTTGGGCAAGACGCTCGTAGACGAGCTGTCGCGCCTGCAGGGCAGAGACGCCCCAGGTGAACTCCACCGTGACCTGGGAGAAGCCCGGGGCCGAGGTGGAATGCACCCGGCGCAGGTCAGCCAGGCCGAGCATGGCATTTTCGACCGGCCGCGTCACCAGTCGTTCCACGTCTTCCGCCGTGCCCGCCGGATAATGGGTGACGACATTGATGAGCGGATAGTCGAGGTTGGGGAATAAGTCCACCGGTAATCCGCGCAGGCCGGTGATGCCACCAAGAGCGATGAGGAGGGTGCCGAGAAGCGTGGCGCGGGGATAGCGGAGCAGGCGTTCGAACACGGGGTTCAGTCCACGAAGCGGACCAGATCCCTGAGGTCCCGATAGAGCCATTCATAAGCGCCCTGCACCAGCACCTCCTGGCCGGCCTTCAGGCCCGAGAGCACGGGAACCTTGCCGTTCTCGGCCGGGCCGGCGGTTACTGCCACCGGCGTGATCTTCCCCCCTCGGGGAACCAGGCACCAGGAACGGTTGTCGCGTGAGACCACGGCCGCTTCGGGCACCCATAATACCCGCCGTGGCGCACCGTAATGACGTATCTGAACCCACTGACCATCGCGCAGCCGTTGCCCATGATTCTCTGCGCGGTATCGGAGGATACGCAGGCCGGTCACCGGGTCGATGCCGGGGGCCCCGGGGAGGCGCTCGAGACGTATCTTTTCTCCGTTCAGCACTACAACGGTGTCGCCCTCCTTCCATCGCGCCAGGTCGGCGTCGGATACCCCTGTCGAGACCTACACCCGAGTCAGGTCCTCCACCTCGATCAGGGGGGTGCCGGGTTCTACCCAGGCGCCGGCCGCCGGTGGCCGATCGAGCACCACTCCGGCGAAGGGTGCCCGCAGCACACCCAGTTTTTTCGCCAGGCGCGGCACATCTTTTTCCGTCTTCAACCTTTCGTTCATCTCTTTTCGAAGTGGCGGCCGCCCGAGTTCCGAGAGGTCCGCATAGAGCCGGTCCCACGCGTCGCTCTGGGCGGCCTCCGCCGAGGCAGCGTCCCTGAGGGCGGTCAACAGATCGTGTCGGGGCACCATTTTCCCCTTGTCGGAATGGCGCAGGGTGTCGGCCCAGCGTGTCGCTAACTGAGACTTGTGGCGGGCGTAGAGATAGCCTGTCAGGTCCTGAACGATACGCGGTGCCTGGAAGTGCAACAGTGGATCGCCCTTTTTTACGGTCTGGCCGGGTGTGATCCTCCGTGCGGTGACGCGGAGCGGAAATGAGAGCCTCAGGTGGCTGTCCGCCCAGGCCGCGACGTGGCCGAAGGCTTCGCTTTGCGGCCGCCATTCTCCGGCGGCGGGACGCTGGGTAGGCATTGGTGCGCCAAGGGCAGGAGACAAAAGGCCGAACATCAGGCCACAGAAGAGGGAAAGCAGATGAAAAGGCATCACGGATACATCCAGGATGGTGGATCGAACACGGCTCAGGATAGCGTTGTTCGAACCTCCTGATCCTTACCGTTTGGTATTGTTGCCGGGTTAATAATAACAAAGGGACGAATGCTGCAGGCGGAGCCTGTGCCGCGATATGATGCACATCATGCATCTACGACTTCTCCTTATCGAAGACGACCAGGAGGCAGCGGCTGCGTTGTTGGAGGGGCTTGTTGCCCATGGCCATCAGGTGGACCATGCGGTGGACGGTGAGTCCGGCCTCGATATGGCCGGCGGCGGGCGTTGCGATGCCTTGATCGTGGACCGTATGTTGCCAGGGCTGGACGGGCTTGTACTCATACGCAGGTTGCGGGAGCGGGGGAACAACGCCCCCGTGCTGGTGTTGAGCGCACTGGGCGAGGTGGACGACCGGGTCGATGGGTTTCATGCCGGCGGCGACGATTACCTGGTCAAGCCCTATGCCCTGGTCGAGCTGCGCGCGCGTCTGGAGGCGTTGGTGCGGCGACGGGGTCCGTCCGCTCTGTCGCCCGATCGATTGCGTCTGGCCGATCTGGAGCTGGATCTCGTGAGCCACAGGGTGACGCGCGCGGGCCGTCCCATTCGCCTGCAACCGAGGGAGCTTCGTTTACTGGAATATCTCATGCGGCATGCCGGCCGGACGGTGACACGCCGGATGCTGCTGGAACAGGTTTGGGGGCTCTATTTCGACCCCCAGACCAATGTCGTGGAGACCCAGATCAGCCGCCTGCGCAGCAAGATCGACAGAGGTTATGAAACGTCCTTGTTGCATACCGTGCGGGGGGCAGGTTACAGGCTTGATGAAAATCCATGAACGCTTGCGCACCACGGCCATGCGCCTGGCGATGCGTTATGCCGTGTTTTACGGGCTGCTGCTTGCATTGGGTCTCGGTGCACTCTATTGGGCGACCAGCCGCTATGTCGACGCCCAGGTGGCCGCGGGGCTCAAGCGGGAGATCCAGAAGCTGCGGGAGATCGACCGCAAAGAGGGGCGCGCCGCGTTGGTTGCCCTGATCACCGCGGAAAGCCGTTTCCACGGGGAAAACCGCCGCTATCATCTGCTGGTGCAACCCCAGGCACCACAGGGGGTGGGCAACCTCAAGGGCTGGCCGCCGGGACTCGAAACCGATGGCAAGGTTCACAATGTCTGGATCGAGGATACCCTGATCACGGGCCATGTCGCCGACGGGGACGGCTTCTGGCCGATGGTCGCCGTTTCGCTGGCGCGGGGTGGCCGGTTGCTGGTGGCTCAGGCGGTGCGCCAGGCGGAAGACCTGCAGGAGTTCACTCTCTCCACCATGGGCATTATTCTCGCGGTCTCCATCGGGCTTGCCCTGGGGATGGGCTGGCGTCTCGGCGGGACACTGTTGAAACGGGTGGAGATGCTCAACGTCACCGCCCGGGCCGTGGCCGGCGGTGATTTGACCCGGCGGGCGCCACTCGGCGGACGCAATGACGAATTCGATATGCTCGTGGCCCATGTCAATGACATGCTGGATCGTATCGAGGCACTGATCTCGGGCGTGCGGGCGGTGAGCGATAATGTCGCGCACGATCTCCGCCGACCGCTTTCCCGGCTCCACAGCCGGCTGGAGGTGACGTTGCTCTCACAGCGCGAACCCCGCGAGTATGCCTCGGCACTGAAGGGGGCGCTGCGTGACAGCGAGGAGATCATGCACACGTTCGAGGCCCTGCTGGAGATCGCCCATGCGGAGGCAGGGAGTTTTCGTTGCGAGTGGGGGAGAGTGGATCTTGGCCTGTCACTGTCCGATCTGGTCGAACTCTACCGCGACCAGGCTCAGGCAATGGGGCGGCCTTTCCATGCCCATGTCGGCGAAGGCCTGTGGATTCGGGGCAACCGACATCTGCTTGTGCAGGCCGTGGCAAACCTGCTGGACAACGCCCTCAACTACGCTGTTGGCGCTGTTGAAATCCGCCTGTCGGTCACCGCCGAAGGGACGGGGATCCTGATCGCCGTCATCGATCGGGGACCGGGCATTCCGTTGGATCAGCGGGAGCGGGTGTTTGAGCGTTTTGTCCGCCTTGATCCGGCGCGAAGCTCGGCGGGCAACGGACTTGGTCTGGCCATGGTGCGGGCGGTGGTGCGGTTGCATCGCGGCCATATCCGTTTGGGCGATGCCGACCCGGGCCTGCGCGTGGAGATCGAATTGCCCCGCGCGCCACGGGAGGAGTGATATGTCGTTCCGGGTTCTCCTCCCGCGCACGGTTCTCATCCTGGGTACTGTCTCCTTCCTCAACGATACCGCCAGCGAGATGATCACCCCGCTGCTGCCCCTGTTTCTTACCGCCACTCTGGGTGCCGGTCCGGCGGTGGTGGGGTTGGTGGAGGGAGTGGCCGAGGCTACGGCGAGTCTACTCAAACTGGTGTCGGGGCGTCTGGCGGATCGGGGCTGGAACCACAAGCGCCTGGTGATCGGCGGCTACGGCAGTTCGAATCTGGCGCGGCCGCTGATCGGTCTTGCGTTGAGCTGGGGTTGGGTGTTGCTGCTGCGCTTTCTGGACCGGGTAGGGAAGGGGGTGCGCACCTCGCCCAGGGACGCCCTCATCGCGGTCAGTGCGGACGATGACCGGCGTGGGCTGGCCTTCGGTTTCCATCGTGCGTTGGACAATGCCGGGGCCATGCTTGGTCCCTTGCTGGCCTTCGTCCTGTTGAGCATGGGGTTGCCGATGGGCCATGTGTTTCTCTGGTCGGTGATTCCAGGGGTTCTGGGGGTGGCGTTGCTGATCTTCGGTCTCGATGACACGCCGTCGAAGGCGCCCGCCTCGCCACCGCCTCCGCTCACCTGGAAAGGACTCGATGGCAGGATTCGGGGCCTGATACTTGCCTCCGGGTTAATTGCGCTGGCCAGTGCGCCGGAGGCGTTTCTGGTGCTCTGGGCCAGCGATCGCGGGTTGACGCTTGCCTGGGTACCCCTTGTCTGGGCCGCGGCGAGCGGCGTGAAGGCCATCATCGCCGCGCCTGCCGGGGCGTTGTCGGATCGCTATGGCCGATCCCGGATTTTGATTGGCGGCTGGGGGTTGAGGATTCTGGTGCTGATCCTGCTCGCACTCGCCAGCGGAGGGCAGGGAGAAACGGTCACCTGGACTCTGTTTCTCGCCTACGCCGCCGCCCTGGCCGCCACCGAGGGCGCAGAGCGGGCGCTGATCGGCGATTTCGCCCATACCCGCGAGCGCGCCACCGCCTTCGGCCTCTACCACATGGTGGTGGGTCTTGCCGCCCTGCCGGGTGCTTTGCTCTTTGGTGGCATGTGGCAACTGTGGGGCGCAAGACGCGCATTTTTGCTCGCTGCCGTCATCTCTGTGACATCGGTGGTCGTGCTGTACCACTACGTCCGTGTCTTGAGGTCCGCGTAAATAACCCCATTATCTGCCAGACCCGATATACTTCAAGTGGGCAACGGCAACGAACCGGGAACGGCATCATGAACAAGAACAATTTTTCTCTGGGCGGTAGCGACGACAACAGGCCCAAGATAGAAATCAACAAAAGCACCAAACCGAGATTCTGGCAGAGCCCGAATTTCACCTTGATTATGTACCTGCTGTTCATCTTCTTTTCCTTCCAGCTTTGGCAGGGGTATCAGGAGACGAAGCGGGAGGAGATCCCCTACAGTCAGTTCCTGCAGTATGTGAAGGAGAGGAAGGTGGCCGAGGCGGTGGTGACGGACAAGCTGATCACCGGCACCCTGACGGTCAAAGACGAACGGACCAAGCAGCCCAAGCGCTTTCTTACCGTTCCACTCTGGCACAGTGATATCGCGAAGACACTGGAGAAGCAGGGCGTCAAATTCACCGTGCGTCAGAGCAGTAACTGGTTGAGTAACTTCCTGTTCAACTGGGTGCTTCCGTTCGGCCTGCTGTTTCTCCTTTGGGGTTGGATGGCGAAGAGTATGGGGGGCATGAGCAAGGGCTTTCTCAACATAGGCAACAAGGTGCATATCCACCCGGATTCCCTGCCCAAAGTGACGTTCGATGATGTGGCGGGGGCAGAAGAGGCCAAGCAGGAATTGAAGGAGACCATCGATTTTCTCAAGGATCCCGCACGTATCCAGCGCCTGGGCGGACGCATGCCCAAAGGTATCCTGCTGGTGGGACCGCCGGGTACCGGCAAGACATTGATGGCGCGCGCCGTGGCCGGTGAGGCGGGAGTGCCTTTTTTCAACATCAGTGGCTCGGAGTTCATCGAGATGTTCGTCGGTGTCGGCGCTGCCCGCGTGCGCGAGATGTTCGAACAGGCCCGTGAGAAGGCCCCGTGCATCATTTTCATCGATGAGCTGGACGCCATTGGCCGTGCGCGTGGCGCCGGTCCGGTTATGGGAGGGCACGATGAGCGGGAGCAGACGCTCAATCAGCTGCTCACCGAGATGGATGGCTTCGATCCTTCCACCGGCGTGGTGGTGATGGCGGCCACCAACCGGCCGGAGATTCTCGACAAGGCATTGATGCGGGCCGGCCGTTTCGACCGCCAGATCGTGGTGGACAAACCGGATCTGGAGGCGCGTGAGCAGATTCTCAGGTTGCACGCGCGTAAACTCAAACTGGCCGATGACGTGGATCTGAAGGTCGTCGCCCAGAGGACGCCCGGTTTCGTTGGTGCGGATCTGGAGAATATCTGCAACGAGGCGGCGATCGGCGCTGTCAGGGAGAACCATGACAGCGTTACCATGAAAGACTTCGAAGCGGCCATCGATCGGGTGATCGCCGGGCCCGAGAAAAAACACCGCGCCATCAATCCAGAGGAAAAGCACAGGGTGGCCTATCATGAATCAGGTCATACGCTGGTGGCGGAAACAGTGCCTACCGGCGAGCCGGTGCACAAGGTTTCCATCATCCCCCGCGGTGTGGCGGCCCTGGGTTACACCCTTCAGTTGCCGGTAACCGAGAAATTCCTTTCCACGGAGCAGGAACTCAAGGACCAGATCGCCATTCTGTTGGGGGGACGGGTATCGGAAGAGATCGTATTGGGAGATATTTCCAGTGGCGCATCCAACGATCTTGAGCGCGCTTCGGAGATTGCCCGGGCGATGGTGACCCAAATGGGGATGAGCAAAAAACTCGGACCGCTCACCTGGGGCAAGCGGAGGCAGCTCCAATACCTCGGTGTCCAGGAAGAGGAGGAGCGTAATTACAGCGATGAGACGGCCCGGCTGATTGATGAGGAAGTGAGGGCGCTGGTGGAGGAGGGACAGCAGCGCGCCCGTGAGATCCTGACCTCGAAACGCGCGCTTCTGGACCGTCTCGCGGCCTTGCTGGAAGAGAAGGAGGTGATCAGCGGGGAAGAGGTCAAGCAGGTCATCGGCAGCACGGAGCCGGTGACTGAAGTGGAGAAGTCTTATTAACCCGGCAACACTATATATCGCATTCAGGGCTTCAGGCAGGCACCGGACCTGCGTTACAGCGCGCTAGGAGTCTGTCGGGTTTAGGTGATCGTCGCGAGCATGGTGGGAAAGCGAGGCCAGTTTTTCTCGATTTTGAGGCGCATAGTGGGACTACGCAACGAAAAATCGAGGAAAAATGGACCGCTTTCCCACCAGCGCAGTAGATTAATCCTAAATCCGACAGACTCCTAGACAGGATGTCCAAGTGTCGCGAGTGCATGGATGTACTGGAGCGACCTTGGCAAGGGAATGACCCTTGCCTGCGCACTGCGCCTTGTTCCAGCGCCTGCCTGAAGCCCTGAATGCGATATATATTGTTGCCGGGGTAATAAACCGGTCTGTCAGGCTGATCGGTCTTTGACCCGGCACGCGGGCGTGTGATCTGGACTCGATATACATCGTTGCCACGGTTCTGCCTGAATCCCAGGCAACGGGAGGAACAACACGATGCAGGCGGCCTCGATGCAATGAGCAAGACGGCAATGACGGCCCAATCAGACGACGAACGCCTGACTCTCAAGGAAGTCATTGCCATGGGAGTGGGCGGCATGGTGGGGGGCGGTATCTTCTCGGTGCTGGGCCTGGCCATCGCTCAGGCGGGGCACGCCGCGCCCGTCGCTTTCGCCTTGGGCGGGGTCATCGCGATGTTGACGGGGCTCGCCTATGCCCGACTCGGATTGCGTTTCCAGTCCGACGGCGGCAGCTTCACCTATCTGGAGCGGGCGTTCCTCAATCAGAATGTGGCGGGGATTGGAGGATGGCTGCTGCTGGTGGGGTACGTCGGCACCATGGCGCTGTATGCCTACACCTTCGGTGTCTACGGCACAGCTATGCTGGGGGGCAACGAAAACACACGCGTCCCCATGCACCATCTGTTGGAATCGCTGGTATTGCTGGCCTTTCTTGGAGTCAATCTGTATGGAGTGAAGGCCAGCGGCACCAGCGAATTGTTGATCGTGACCATCAAGGTACTGATTCTGGGTCTGTTCGCCATCATCGGCCTGTTCTATGTCAAGGCGGACCATCTGCTGCCGGTTTTCAATCACGGCTACCTCGGCGTGTTGATGGGTGCTGCCCTGATCTTCGTTGCCTATGAGGGATTCGAGCTGATCCCCAATGCGGTGAACGAGATGGTGGCGCCAGAGCGCAATCTGAAGCGGGGCATCGTTGGGTCCATTGCCATTACCATCGCGATCTATGTATTGGTATCCCTCGTCGCGGTGGGCAATCTGCTGCCAGTGGAGATCAAGAGGTATGGCGAATACGCCCTTGCGCAGGCTGCCCGCCCCTTTCTTGGTCAGGCGGGGTTTCTGCTCATCGGTATAGCCGCCCTCTTCTCCACCGCCTCTGCCATCAATGCCACCTTGTTCGGCACCGCGCGTCTGGGTATGGTGATGGCCACCGAGGATGCCTTGCCCGCGGCTTTCGGTTTCCGCCGCAAACAGAACAATATCCCGTGGGTCAGTTTGATCGTCATCACCGCCTGCACACTTGCCTTCACCAACTTGGCCGATCTGACCATCATCTCCGCGTTTGCCAGCTCCACTTTCCTGTTGATTTTTGCAGCCATCAATCTTTCGGCCTGGCGTCTGCGTAGAGAGATCGGCGGGGGCAGGGGTGGAGCGTTGGTGGGATTGTTGCTCTCCTTCGCCTCGTGGCTGACGCTGATGGCGTATCTGTGGCGGTCGTCACGGGAGAGTTTCTACTGGATTCTGTGGATCTATGTCGCCGTGGTTCTGGCGGAACTTCTGTTCAGCCAGCGCCGGCTCGTCTTTCGTCCCAAGTGAGCGGGCTCGAAGCGATGAGACTCTTCGAGCGTTACCATCGACTGCGGATACTGCGTAACTATCCGATTCCGGATAGGGACTGGCATCAGGTGGCAGGGAGGCTGCCCTTGCTGGCGGGTTTGGCTCCGTTCGAGAGGGCGCGGTTGCGGGAGCTGGCAACCCTTTTCCTGCACGAGAAGGTGTTCACCGGCGTGCAAGGCATGGAGGTCACCCCGGAGATGCGGATCACGGTTGCCGCCCAGGCCTGCCTGGAGATCCTCGAACTGGGTATAGACGCCTTCGCGGGCTGGACCGAGATTGTGGTCTACCCGGGGGCCTTCACGGTCAAGCGCGAACAGATGGACGAATCGGGCGTGGTCTCCTTGGATGAAAACATCCTCAGTGGCGAGTCGTGGATGCAAGGTCCCGTGATCTTTTCCTGGCCGGATGTGGCGCATGACAGTTTCAAGCGGCATCCCGGCAGAAATGTGGTGATCCACGAGTTTGCTCACAAGCTCGATATGCTCAATGGCCGCGCCAACGGCATGCCGCCACTGCATCCGGAGATGCCCATTGAGGCGTGGACCGAGGCACTCAGCCGGGCCTACGGCAGCCTGGTCAGGATGCTCGAACACCACCGGCATCCCTCCATAAACCCCTATGCCGCCACCAATCCGGCGGAATTCTTTGCCGTGGTGTGCGAATACTTCTTCACCGCGCCTCATATCCTCCAGCGGCATTGCCCCGCCGTCCATGAACAGCTCAAGGCCTATTTTCGGCAGGATCCCATGGAGCGTCTATCCGATGCCTGACGCCTCTTTGACCTCAGAACTGCTTTCGCAGATCTGGTTTCGGTTTGTGCTGGCGGCGTTGTTCGGCTTTCTGACCGGTCTCGAATTCCGTGAATACATCCTTCAACGCAGCAAGGAGAGTCCGGACATCCCCGCGATCAGTCTTGGCAGTACCCGCACCTTCACCTTTGTCGCCATCCTGGGATATGTGCTCTTTATCCTGGACCCTGCCTTCCGGCTCTACATCGGGGGCATGGTCAGTCTTTTACTGTTCTTCGCCTTGTTCTACTGGCACAAACTGAAAGGTGGGCAGGCCGGGGTGCTGCAACCGGTGGTTGCGCTCATCGTCTATACCTACGGCCCTCTTGTATCGCTGCAACCGCCCTGGTTCCTCGTGCTGGTGTTCGTGGCGGTCGTCTTTACCCTCAGCGCCCGGAAAACGGCGCACCGTTTTGCGGAAAAGCTGGAACCCCAGGAGATCCTCACACTGGCGAAATTCCTGTTACTGTCGGGCGTGATTCTACCCTTGCTTCCGGACCGGCCGATTTCACCGCTGATCCCGGCGACACCATTCAAGATCTGGATGGCGGTGGTCGTGATCTCGGCAATCTCCTATGCCGGCTATATCCTGAAGAAATACCTGTTGCAGCAGCAGGGGTATCTGGTCATCGGCCTGCTGGGGGGACTCTATTCCAGCACGGCGTCCACTGTCGTGCTGGCGCGTAAGAGCCGTGACATTACAGTGGCCGATGCTTCCCTCAATGCAGGTATCATTGCCGCATCGGGCATGATGTACCTGCGCTTGTTGGCGCTAGTCGCCATTATGAATCCCGGTCTGCTTCGCCACACCGCACTCCCGATGATGCTGTTGGGTCTGGCCGCCATCGGCTATGCCTATTTTCTCGATAGAAAGGGGAAGGAGACCACTGAGGCACTGCCCGACCTGGGCCGGGCGAACCCGTTGGAACTCGGCATTGCGCTGCTCTTTGCCCTCTTGTTCGTGGTGATGATGGTGATCACCCAGCAGGTGATCAACCATTTCGGCCAGAATGGGTTGGATGTGCTGTCTCTCGTGGTGGGCTTCACCGACATCGATCCTTTCGTCCTCTCCATTCTCAGTGGTGAGTACACGATCATGGATCCTCATCAGCTCGCTGCCGCCATCGTCGTGGCCGCAGGCAGCAATAATCTGCTCAAGGCCGCTTATGCCTTCGCGTTGGGAGACAGAAAGACTATCCTTCATGTGCCCTCGTTTCTTCTGTTACTGGGTCTGGCCACCATTGGCTGGGGCCTTGTGCTATCGCGGTTGGTCCATTGAAATACCCACGCGCCATCGCCATATGAGGCGCATCGACGGTCCGACAACCGACACCTGTGCGGCCCTCCGTTTGATAAAGGCGGACAGGGCCGGATGCGGATCATCAGAATGTTCTTTCGTGTGCGGATTTGAATGACGGTTTTACAGAGAAACGCGACATCATCGGGCCTTCCGCCTGTGGTCAGGTATCTGCTGATCGCAAATATCGGTCTGTTCCTCCTCGAACAAGTGAAGATGGAGGCCCTGCTCGAATATTTTGCACTCTGGCCGACGGTTCATTCGATAGCTTATGGCAGGGGACCGAATCTCCCGGGATTCGAGCCCTGGCAGCTTATCAGCTACGCCTTTCTCCACGGAAGCTGGACGCACCTTCTGTTCAATATGTATGCGCTCTGGTTCTTTGGCGCTCCGATGGAAAATGCCTGGGGTTCACGCCGCTTTCTTCTGTACTATCTGGTTTGCGTGATCGGGGCGGGGATAACCCAACTCATGGTCGCCGGTTCCACGGGTGAGATCTATCCCACCATTGGCGCGTCGGGCGGTGTCTTCGGCCTCCTGCTTGCCTTTGGCGTAATCTATCCGGATGAACGTCTTATGCTGCTGTTCCCACCCGTGGTCATGAAAGCCAAGTGGTTCGTGATCGTCTTTGGCGCGTTGGAATTGCTGTTTGGCGTGACGGGTGCGGAGCAGGGCGTGGCCCATTTCGCGCATCTTGGGGGCATGTTGTTCGGTTATCTGTTGCTTGTGTACTGGAGGTCGGCCTCGCCCCCTCTTCGTTGAAACCGACCCCCGGGCTGACAATGCGAAAGGTAAGGGCCGGAATATTGACCCGGCAATGATATATATCGCATTCAGGGCTTCAGGCAGGCGCCGGCCGCAGATGTGTCGTCGGGGGCCGAAATCGGCAAGACCGACCGTGCCGCCAAGTGGAGGCCATAAAACGTTTGGAGGGTGGTACGCTGCGCGTGAGTAGCGAGCTCTTCGTCGTGGTGGATGCGGTCATCTATATCATCACATTGGCTTTGCGTTTGCGGTAGTAGCGCAGCACGGCCATCTTCACCACATCGTTAAACACGAACCAGGACAGTGCATAAGCCCACATCCCCAGTGCCCATTCCCAGCCAATGGGCGTCATGAGACCAAAGCCATAAACGGCGATAATCGTGCCCAGCACCCCGCTTGAAAAGGTGGAGGTGAACAGGATCCAGGAGGGGTAAGGCCGTTTGAAGAACCAGTCGTCGATGCGGGTGTTGTAGATGGTTCCATGACCGGCGACAACCAGCTTGGCGAAGAATGCCGACTGTACGAAATCGATGGGCAGTTTCATGTATTCCATGACGATCCAGAACAGGGCGAAAGAGGAAATGACCCCAGCGGCGCCAAGCCATCCTGCCATCACCAGCACTTCGCGCATGTCCCATCGGATGGGCTTGTCGCGAATCTTGGTATTGTCATATGCAATGGCAAGGATGGGGATGTCATTAAGCAGCGCCAAAACGATGATCATCAAGGCAGTGACCGGATAAAATTGGAAGACACCGATGGAAAGACCCATGAAAAAGATGATACGGATTGTCTCGGCGATGCGGAAAATGGTGTAACTTTGCATGCGCTCGAAGACGATGCGGGCCTGTTTAATCGCCTCGAGGATAACGCCGAGTCCCGGCGCCATCAAAATGATATCGGCAGCGGCTCGGGCCGCATCGGTGGCGCCGCTGACGGCAATACCGGCATCTGCTTTCTTCAGGGCAGGCGCATCATTTACCCCGTCACCCGTCATGCCCACGATATGATTCGCCTTCTGCAGTTCGTCGACGATGAAGTACTTGTCCTCTGGGTAGACTTGTGCAAAGCCATTGGCTTTCTCGATCTGGGCGATGATGTCCGATTCATGGCGTTTTACGGTCCCAGCGGGCAGTGGGGTGTTGTCCAATTCCCGGCGTACTTGTTTCACTACCGTATCGGCCATCCTCTCGGCCGCCTCGTCCGCGATATCACCCTTCAGTGCTTTGACCAATGCTTTCGAGATGAGCCGGGTGAGCAGAAGATATTCCGCTGTGCTCTGGCCCCTGAGTTCGCGAACGTCCTCGATACTGCTGCCGATATCAAGCAATTCGGCGATATACTTGGCAACGGCGATGTTGTCGCCAGTGACCATCTTGACCTCTATTCCCTGCTTTTTCGCAGCGGCGACCACGTGTTTCGAGTCATCACGGGGCGGATCGAAAAGAGGGAGGAGGCCGACGAAGTCAAATGATTTATCGTCCCCACGTCTTATCGCGACGCCGAGGGTGCGAAAGCCTTTTTCCGCGAATGCCTGTACATTCTGATACGCCTGTTTCTTGTCCACATCCGGCGCGCTGCACATCTCGATAATGACTTGGGGTGCGCCTTTCACCACGGTCAGACTGGGACCGTCATCGGTTTTGAGAAGGGCTTGGGAGGATTTGCTTACCGGATTGAACGGGATGAATTTCTGAATCTGAAATCGGGCGAGTTTGTTACGCAGACTGCGCTTGGTCAGTTCAGCGAAAATGGGCGCTTCGATGGGGTCATGATTCTCCTCACGACTGGCGAGCGCGGCATATAATAACAAATCCTCATCTTTGAACCGGGGGTCGACATACGGGTCTGCCAGACTCATACGGTTCTGCGTCAGCGTACCGGTTTTGTCGGAGCAGAGTACATCGACGCCCGCCAATTCCTCGATCGCATCGAGCCGGCTGACGATTGCCTGCCGCTTGGCCAATACAGTTGCGCCAATGGCCATGGTGACGGTGAGGACCGCTGGCATGGCAACGGGAATGGCCGAGATCGTCAGTACGAGTGCAAATATAAGAACATCTACCGCCGCTTCGTGCCGTGAGATGCCCAACAGCACGATGACGATGATGACCACCAGCGTCAAGAGAATGAGAAAATCCCCCACCTTGATAACCATCTGCTTGAAGTGGCTGCGTTCGGCCATCTCGGCCTTGGCGACAAGTCCTACGGTTTTCCCGAATTTGGTGTTGACGCCGGTTGCCTTGACGCGCGCGATCATCTCGCCCTGTTTGATTATCGTGTTGGCGTATGCGTCTTCGCCCGGTCGTTTGTCGACCGGCAGGGATTCGCCGGTGAGGGCCGACTGGTCGATCTGCAGGAAATCATCTCCGCTCACAAGGGTGACATCGGCAGGGACGATGTTGCCGATAGTGAGTTTAATGATGTCTCCCGGCACCAGTTCGGCGGCATCCAGTACCTGCCACTGGCCATCACGCAGAACCAGGGTCTTCAGCGCCAGCTTGTTTTTCAACACATCGATGGCGTTCAACGCCTTGGATTCCTGGTAAAAGTCCACGAAGGCGTTCACCAGAAGCATAACCATGATGATGACGAAATCCTCCCACCGGTGTGCGATTGCGGAAAGGACGGCGGCGATCTCGATCATCCACGGGATCGGTCCCCAGAAACGGGCCAGCAGACGTTGCCACCAGGTCTTTTCCTTGGCCTCGATCTTGTTGGGACCGTATTGCTCACGAAGTTTTTGTGCCTCGGCGGTGGTGAGGCCCTGGATCTTGCCGGCGTTCACGTTTTCGGCGGTATTCATCGGTGGCTCCAAGAGGGAATTGTTCAGTGTATATCGTATTCAGCCGCGGTGTGTCTGCTCCGTCGTCTCGGTCAGCGTTCCCACAGGATGTGCCATTCTTCGAGGGGGACGTTGGCGTCCGGATGGAAGGGCCGGATGCGCACAGTGTAGTGATCGAGGGGGCGTTGTGCGGCGACGACGCCCTGGTAGAGATAACCGTTGACGGCGCCCGCCAGTGTCTCCACCGGTTCCATGGGGTGAATTTCCTGGGGATGGCCGTCTGTTGCGTCTGCATACATCTCCACCGCCACCGCCTCGGGGGGCGCGTCGTCCAGATAGACTTGGGCCTCGAAGAGATGGCGGTTCTCCATGGTGCGTCGCGCCACCGCGCCGAAGTGGATGCCGCTCCAATGGTGTCGGCAGGTGCGCCGCCATTGAACGATCTCCCGGGCCAGCCCAGCGCCGTTTTTTGCCCGCCGGCGCCAGGATGTGGCGAGGGGCAGGTAGTGATCTTCGACGTATTGCCGCACCATGCGGTTGGTGGAGAAATGGGGCGTCAGGGTCGCCATGCTCTGGCGCATGCGTGCCACCCATGCCTCGGGGACGCCATGGGGATTGCGCTGGTAGAAGAGTGGAATGATCTCCTTTTCCAGAAGGTCGTAGAGGACTCCCGCCTCGTAGGCGTCCCATGAAGGGTCTGCGTCGTGCTCCTTCCTGTCGCCGAGCGCCCAGCCCACCGCCGGTGTCCAGGCCTCGGCCCACCAGCCATCCAGCTCCGACAGGTTGAGGCCGCCGTTCACCAGTACCTTCATGCCGCTGGTGCCGCACGCCTCCCATGGGCGGCGAGGGGTGTTGATCCATAGATCCACCCCCTGTACCAGTTGTTCCGCCGACAGCAGGTCGTAGTCGACGATGAAGACGACTTTCCGTTGCAGCCCGTAGTCGCGAATGAAGTGGATCCATGCCTCGATCATTCTCTGGCCGTCGTGGTCCTCAGGGTGCGCCTTCCCGGCGATCACCAACTGGACTGGCAGATGCGCATTGCTCAGGATCCGTGCCAGCCGTCCGGGATCGTGCAGCAGCAGGTTGGGGCGCTTGTACGTGGCAAAACGCCGGGCGAAGCCCAGGGTGAGGGCATTAGGGTCGAGTTCGATCTGCTCCACGTTATCGCCCGCGGTGGCGAAATGGCGCTCCCGGAGCCAATCGATCAGTTGCCGACGGTTGCGGGCGCGCATCTCCCACAGCTCTGCCTCACCGATGCCGCGTATGGCTTCCTCCATGGCGCCCAACTCGCCGCGCCAGCGATCCTTGCCACAGATCCGGGTCCAGAGGCGGTCTGCCTCGTCCGAGTCCCAGTTTGGGGTGTGGACACCGTTGGTGACATGGCACACAGGCACTTCGGCGAGGGGCCAGCGGGGAAAGAGAGGGGAGAAGAGGCCGCGGGAGACCTCGCCGTGGAGACGGCTCACCGCGTTCACCCGTCCACTGCCGTGCAGGGCCAGCCAGGCCATCTGAAAAGGGCTTCGGGGAGAGGCGCCCGGTGCATGCCCCAAACGCAGGAATGTCTCGAAGGAGAGGCCCAGGTCTGTAGCGTAGGCACCCAGGTAGCGTTCCACCAACGGGATGTCGAAGC
>Ga0256841_1002151_pt1 | contig 16002 bp, 15 predicted proteins | sample 356308metaG_FD_185971 | JGI IMG/M metagenome (GOLD analysis project Ga0256841, IMG submission 185971) | Hydrothermal vent microbial communities from Mid Atlantic Ridge, Atlantic Ocean - 356-308 | ecosystem: Environmental > Aquatic > Marine > Hydrothermal vents | place: Atlantic Ocean: Mid... | reverse complement strand
CCACCGATCCTCCGGCCAGCCAGCCTCCGGTATCCGACCGTACGATCTCCGGGTTGTACGGTGGGCGCAGGATCGTATGCTCGATGAAGTCCTTGGTTGGATACACACCCCCGGCCAGCCCCAGCGACACGCCCTGCGCTGCCGCCCTGGGTGTCAGCATCAACGCAATCGCCAGGACTCCGTATAGAGCCCACCGGCTCTTCCTCCCGGTCGGCGCTCCTGCTAATGCTTCACCGTTGTGAACTCGCTGATCGGCTTCCAGCATCCGCATAAGAGGTCTTCTTTTCAGCATCTTTCTACTACGATTTCGCGCAATAGGGTCCGAAGAACGACAGAGGAGACACTGCGATGACCTGACATGGGCCTGTTGCAAGGACGCTCGCAGACGCTTGGCGGATCTCGGGAGTCCACGTCGCCGGCTCGCGCCAGCCACACAAGATCTCTCCCCGCCATCCCGCCGGCCCCACTCTCAGTTCGCACGGCCGAACGCCCGCTCAGCCTCCTCAGCTCCCACCAGAGCTACCGTCACGGCCAGCCGGTCGTTCTCCGTCAGCTCCACTTCTGTTCCCAGCCGCGCCAGGGCAGCCACAACCGCCGGCGCCTCGAACGCCTTGGGATCCGGGGATGCCAGGGCCAGGACGTGGTAGCGGCCGGGGGCCAGGCCCGTGAGAGTGAATGTTCCACGGCTGTCGGAATACCCGAACCGTTCCACCGATGGCGAGCCGTCCCCTCGTCTCCCGATGAGCAGAAAGTAAGCGCCGCCGGCGCTGACTGGAGTCGCGCTGCCGGAGTCTTTGGGCGGGACGATGGTACCCGTCAATTGAGCGGAACCGCGTCTCAGCGTGATGTGGATTGCGCCGCCACCGGTGATGGTAAACGGGCGCCCCGCCACGTCGGAGCCCCCGTAGCGCACGCTGCTCACATACATCCCACGAGGAGGTTCGATCTCGGCAAGGTACCGGCCCGGGCTGCAAGCTTCCAGGACGAACCGGCCGTCGTCTGCCACCTCGGCCGAATAGCTCGGTCCGATCAAGACATCGGCCGCCGTAATGAGAATCTTCGTTTCGCTCACCGGGACGCTAGCGCCGCTTTCCGAATCCTCGATCCTCACCACGCCTTCTACAGAGACCGGCGGCGGCGCCTCGATCAGCAGATCCTTTACGTCTTCATCGGCTACCCTCACGTCCACTCGACCGCTGCTGATCCCCTGATCGGTCCCCGCAAGGTACATCAGGTGGTAGTCGCCCGACGGAACGTTCGTCAGCCGAAACGTTCCCTCCGGGCCGAGCATGTTGTTGCCCACCAGCAGGGCCGTGGGTTCTTCTCCCTCAGGAAGCAGGGTCAACGAGGCGAACTCCGGAGCGCGCCCCGCCGCCCGAAGCACGCCGCTGATCGAATACGTCCGGGCTTCTCTGACCGTGATGTCCTTACCGGCGGCTCGCTCTCCTGCCCGTACGGGAACCGCCGTGGCTTCTATCAGCGCGGCGGCGAACGGGTGGTACGTAGGGACCGGCGCGGCGCCCGCTAAGGCCTCCCCGCTCATCACGGCCGACGAGCCGCTGGGTTGGAAGCGCACGAAATAGGTTCCCGGCGGCAGGCCCGCAAGGCGGTACTCTCCCAGATCGTTCGGCCTGGCGCCGCGCACCAGCGTATAGCGCGGCTTTCCGTTCACCCACACGCGCGACAGCGCCTGGACCACGCCGGCCTCAACCGCTTCGCCCCGTTCGTTGACCACTCTTCCAGTAATCACGCCCTGCGCTATCAGACGAAGGTTCGCCTCGACAGGTTCCCCGTCCCCGCACCTCACGATGGCCGAGAGCTGCGACGGTCTCGCCGCCCCGTAAGGCGAATCCAGGAACCCCGTCTTCTTGGCGGTCAATACATAGCGCCCGGTGGGAAGCGAATCGAACCGGAACGCTCCCCGCGCGTCCGACTCCGTGCGGTGGCTGGGCCGGGCAGGGGGAATACGGTTCAGGGGCGCGGAACCAGAGCGCCGAAACTCGTGCTGGTCACTGCCCAAAGCGGCGATTTCGACAGTGGCCCCGGGAACCGGTGCGCCCGTCCGCGAATCGGTGACTGTGCCGGAAATCATACATGCGGCCGGCGCTCCGTCACCGGCTTGGGCAGATACACTCAACAGCGAGAGCGCGGCCGACAGAACTGCCCGCGTCGCATTTCTCACCACTTGTCGCGTACCTCCTGACCGCAAATGGCCTCCGGGGCCGGCTTTCATTCCGCGCCGGCCCCGACACACCAAACTGCCGCAGTTGGCTAGTAGGAAACACAAGGCCCCCCGCCGAAACTGCCGGCGAAGGTCGCTTGGTAGTAGTACCTGCTGCTGCCCCAGCTCACCGATGCAATGCCACCGGCCTGCCCAGGAGAGAACATCTGGCAGTGGATCCTAGTTCTCTCGTTCGCCCCAGGAATAGGCCTAAAGCCCCAGCTCAGCCCGGTCACGCCGATGACGACGATCCAGCCGGGCGTCCTCGTGTTGTTCGTGTAGTAGGTTGTGTCTAGCCCCGCGGAGTTCCACACCTGGATCGGCCACTTCTCGAGCGGGATACCGAAACTCTCGGTGCCCGACACGATGCAGGCATATGCGGCGTAGTTCTTGCACAGGTTCTCGGGATGGTCGCTCGTCGTTCCGCCGCCCGCGTACGGGCCAGACCAGCCGAGCGGATACCACCAGTGGGCCAACGCCGGCGCCGAAACCAAGAACCAGAAGGCAAACGACAAAAGACACAAACGCTTCATTTCGCCTTTCCTCCCGTCTTTCTAAACTCGCGCACAACCGAAAAGATCCTCGGCCACCACTGTTCTTTCCGGCGTCGTCAGCCCATTTTAGAAGCAAGGCTCTCCTTCTCAAAGCCGCTATTTCCCTGATTGCCGCAATTGCCGGGAGAGCTTCTCTTGGTCAATCCTCCAGGGCGTCGAGCGAACCCTCGGCCACCCAACGCTGGACGTCGGCGAGACGGAACCGCCACCTCCGCCCGACTCTCAATGCCGGCAGCCGCCCGGTTTCCGCCCAATAACGCACCGTGCGCGGCGCCACCCGCAGCCATCCGGCCACTTCCCCGGTTGTCAACAGGTCCGCAGCGGAATCGCCGGGCAAGCCGTCTGTGTCTATGCCTTTACCCGCCCGCGCGACAACCGCCAGCAGCCCCTCCAGACGTTCGCAGAACATGCGCCGATCAATGGCCGTCGCCGAGGCTGGAACCAGCGTTCGGTGGGTTTCGAGGGCCAGCCACGTTCTGGCTACCGCCCGTGGATTGCCCGGCAAGCTGGAAAAATAGCGATCGAGATCCGCCCTCTGTTCGTCAGGACGCCGCCGGAGCCACGACGTGAAGTAACGCTCGTGCAGTTCTCGTAGAAGTTCGCCCGCCGCCGCGCGGCGCTGGGGTGGATGCTTCACAAGAGGATGGGAGTATTCGCCGGTATTCGGATTGCGGAGCGCAGCCAGGCAGGCGATACGGCCCAGCAGCGACGGTAGCTGACGAATTCTCGCCTCCAGCAGGCCCAGCCGGCCGCGAACCCTCCCGTGCCGGGGTTCCGCCATTCGCAGCTTCTCCCAAAGAAGCGCGGGTGGTTTCTCCCGCCTTGCGCCAGCTTCCCTCGCCGCCGGCCAAGCTTCAGTATATCAGAGATGAACGGTCAATTGTCCGTCAATTGGTGGTCTTTTTTTTGAATGGAATCAACTCGGGAGAGGCTGCCCAGTCGTCCTGCCGGACTCTTTTCTTTCTGTTTGCGGGCGCCTCCCACTGTCGCAATCTGCTCCCGGCTCGCTTCGTCCGGGGTCCTGGCGCCGCGCCGGCAGTCCGTCCTGTAAGCAACGTACTGCACTACTTCGATCTCCGCCCGGCGGCGCACCGCTTCTTCCGCCTGGGAGTACACCTTCTGCGAGACGTTTTCGGAGAGGTAATACTCACCGCAATTCGAGCAGATCTCGGCCGGCACGTTCTTGATGATGACCGCCGTCGTTCCCCTCGCAAGCATGACGGTGGCGACGCCGGGTTCCGTCCCGCCCGTCTTGCAGATGACGCATTTCACGGTTGGCTTGCCGATCCCCTGAAGTCGCTCCAGCTCTTGGGTGCGCGCCGGCACGGACGAGCCTTGCCGGCTACGCGCCGCCCCGCGAAAGGCGGGGCGAGCCGGTCTGCTCCCTTCTACAACCTACCACCCGCCTGCCGCCTCACCTTCACCCCGCCCCAGCGCGCGAACCACTCGAGCACCGCCGCCGTCTTGGCGATCAAGCGGCTCGGCCGGGCCGCGATGTTGTGCGACGCCCCCGGCACCCGCACCAGCGCCGCGGGAACCTTCCGCAGCTTCAGCGCCTGGTAGTACTGCTCGGATTCGGAAATCGGCGTGCGGTAGTCCTGCTCGCCGGTCAGCACCATCGTCGGCGTCTTCACGTTGCCCACCAGCGAAATCGGCGACCGCTTCATGTAATGTTCCATGTGCTCCCAGGGCGGCCCCGGGAACCAGTAGCGCGCGAAGTAGACGTAATGGTCCGCCGTCAGCACCCAGCTATACCAGTTGATCACCGGCTTGGCCGAGACCGCTGCCCGGAAGCGGTCCGTCTTGCCCACGATCCAGGCCGTCAGCACGCCCCCGCCGGAGCCGCCCGTCACGTAGAGCCGCTCGGGATCCACGAACCCCTTGGCAACGGCCGCGTCCACCGCCGCCATCAAGTCGTCGTAGTCCTCGCCCGGATAATTGTTCTGGATCAGGTTGCCGAACTCCTCCCCGTAGCTGTTCGAGCCCCGCGGGTTGGCGTAGAGCACCACGTAGCCCGCCGCGGCATAGATCTGCATTTCCGCCGAAAACCGCGGACCGTAGTTCGCCACCGGGCCGCCGTGAATCTCGAGAATCAGCGGATATTTCTTCGACGGATCGAAATCCGGCGGCTTCAGGATCCAAGCCTGGATCAGCCGCCTGTCGTAGCCGGAGCGGCACTCCAGCTCCTCCACCGCGCCCAGCTTCTTGTGCGCCAGCAGGTCAGCGTTCAGGTCGGTGAGCAGCCGGCGCCTGCTCGAGCCGCGCTCGGCGAGGGCCACCTCGGCGGGGCGCTGCGGATCGGTCCAGGTGAAGGCCACCTTTCCCGCCGCCGCCGAGAACGAGCCCGACGAGTACGGCCGCCCGAGCGACGTCCCGCCGACGCCCGAGGCCACCGTCTCGATCTTGCCGTCCAGCGTCACGAAGCCGATTTTCGTCACCCCGCGGTCGTCGTAGCGGAAGTACACGCCGCTCCCATCCTCGGCCCACACCGGCCGCGAGACACTGCGATCCAGCCCGGCGGTCAGCGCGCGCGGCGAGGATCCGTCGGCGCTCATCACGTAGAGCTGCGTCACCTGATACCACTGCCGCTTGTCGTCGAAGCCCAGGTAGGCGATCTTCTCGCCGTCCGGCGACACGACGGGGTTCGTGTCCGGCCCCTTGCGCGAGGTCAGCCGCGTCACCTTGCCGGTTTCGATCTCCACCCGGTAGATTTCCGTGTCCAGAGGCTCATATTCCCAGTCCTTTTCCCGATTTGCAGAAAAAACGATGGCGCGGCTGTCGGCGGTCCAGGAGATCCTGCCGCCGCGGCGCGCCGGATTCGGATACGGCCCCTGGGTGATCTGGCGCGGCGTGCCGCCTTCGGCCGGAAGGACGAAGATCTGCCGCGAACCTTGCTCGCGATAACCGGCGCCGTCGGAGCGGTAGAGCAGGCGGTCGATGTACTTCGGCGGCTTGGCCCACTTCGCCCCCTCCGGTTTGTCCGGCATCCGGATGGGGGATTTCTTCTTCTCCGGTACGAACATCGTGAACGCGATCCACTTGCCGTCCGGCGACCAGACCGGCTGCGACGGGCTCCGCGTCAGGTGGGTAAGCTGAGCCGTCTCGCCGGTGTCCATCCACCGCAGGTAGAACTGCGCCTTGCCGTCGGCGTCCCGGGAGATGTAGAGCAGGCGCGCGCCGTCGGGCGACCACCGCGGCGAAGAGTCGTTGCGCTTGCCGGTGGTCAGCGCCCGATGGCGGCCACCGTCCACACCGACGATCCACAGGTTCGACTGCGTGCGGTCCGCCATCACGTCCCGCCACGCCCGCACGTAGACCACCTGCCGGCCGTCGGGCGAGAGCTGCGGGTCCGACGCGTTCTCGAGCTCGAAGACGTCCATCGGCTCGAACCGCTCGGCCGCCCCCACCAACGCCGGCGCCGCGGCGGCCAACAAACAAACGATCCGACTCCCTCGGCAAATCATGGGAACAGCTTACTGCACCTGCAGCGAAAGGAAACAGCACTCCACTTTAGTTGCCGGACCGCCCCCGCCGGCCGGTTAGCGCTTACAATCAGAGGAGCCATGCGGCTTCTATTGATTTCCTTACTGTGCGCCGTATCTTTGCCGGCCGGTCAGTGGCGCCAGTTGTTCAACGGGAAGGACCTCACCGGCTGGGCCCACGTCGGCCCGGGGCGCGTCTACCTCGAAGATGGCTTAATGAAAACCCAAGGCGGGATGGGGCTGCTCTGGTACACCCGGGAAAAGTTCGGCAACTGTACCCTGCGCATCGTCTACCGGACCACCACGCAGGACGACAACTCCGGCATCTTCATCCGCATGCCCGAGCCGCCCCAGGATCCGTGGCACGCCGTCCACACCGGATACGAAATCCAGATTCTCGAGAATTGGCCGAAGAATTACGAAAAATCCGAACACCAGAAACGTTTCGGCGACAAGTGGCACACCACCGGCGCCATCTACTCCATCAGCCCGGCCTTGAAAAATCCGCAGAAGCCGCCCGGCGAATGGAACACGATGGAGATCGTCCTGGAGGGATTGCGCACGCGCGTCTTCTTGAACGGGGAACTTGTGAACGACTACACCGAAGGACAACCCACGCCGCCGCGCGAACACTGGTATGAACCGGTCCGCGGTCCTCGGCCCGAGTACGGCTACATCGGCATCCAGAATCACCACGAGCCGCAGACGGTGCACTTCAAGGAAATCAGTGTGCGGCAGCACTGAAGCTATGCTTTTCGCTTTCCCTGGGCGCGATGACGGGAGGACGGCTCGCGCTTTACACGAACCGCACCGGGCTGGACCACGCCCACTGCCCGTTGTACTGGCGCACGCGCAGATAGTAGTGGACTGGCGCGGCGAAGTCGTCGGTGAATGTCCCTTCCAACTCCAGCGCCCGCGCCGGCACGGCCCGGTGCACCTGCACCGCTTCGCTCAGCCAGCCGCGCAGGAACCGTCGCGTGGCGGGAATGGCGGCCAGCGAGGCGCAGAACCCTCGGCGGGACATTCGTGGCGTCATGCCATCAATCCTACCGGCCTGCTCGCCGCCCACCGCCGCCCGCGCCTGCGATAGGCTCGAATCTTAGGAGAGAGCTGTCATGGGATTCCTGATCCGCCCCAGCCGCCGTGAATTCTTCGCCCTCGCCGGGGCCGCCCTGCTGCGCGGAGCCCCGAAGAGTACCCGCTGGGCGCTGTTCTCCGACACCCACGTTCCTGAAGATCCCGCCGGCGAATACCGCGGCTTCAAGCCGTACGAGAACCTGCGTGCGGTCGTCAGCGAGGTGCTCGACGCTTCGCCGGCCGGCGCGGTCATCGACGGCGACCTGGCGCGCTTGAAGGGCCTGCCCGGCGACTACCGCAACCTCGCCGCCCTGCTCGAGCCCCTCACCGCCCGCATGCCCGTCGCCATGGCCCTCGGCAACCACGACAACCGCGGCAACTTCCTCGCCGCCTTCGCCCATCCCGCCGGCCGCCGCCAGCCCGTCGAGGGCAAGTTCGTCACCCTGATCGACGCCGGCCCGGTGCGCTTCCTGCTGCTCGACTCCCTCATCCGCACCAACTACACGCCCGGCCTGCTGGGCAAGAAACAGCGCGACTGGCTGGACGCATTCCTGCGCTCGGCCGGCCCCAAGCCGATCCTCGTCTTCCTCCACCATACTCTCGACGACCGCGACATGTCCCTGCTCGACGTCTTGTGGATGTTCCGCATCCTCAAACCCCACCGCGCCGTCAAGGCCGTCGTCTACGGCCACTCCCACGCTTACCAGTTCGACGCTGAGGACGGCCTGCACCTGATCAACATTCCCGCCACGGGTTACAACTTCAACGACGGGGAACCCGTCGGCTGGGTGGAGACCGAGCTAAGCGCCGCTGGAGCCGACCTCCGCCTCCACGCCATCGGCGGCAATACCTCCGGCGACGGCAAGATCACCTCGGTCGCGTGGCGGGGGTGACAGGCGGACGCTCCGGCGGAACAGAGGTGGCGCGCCCCGAATTCCGGCAGGACGCCCTTCGGCATCCTCTGCGAGACCCTCCTGCAGGTAACCGCTGCCGCTCCGAGTTCTGTCCGGCCCCGCTGGATCCGCTCTGATGTCCATGCGCCGGACGGTGGAAGCCAGCGGCTCCGGGTGATAAACATGGAAGTGGAAGAAATGGAACGGTCTCTCGAGCAGTTCATTGTCCGGACTCTCCGCGTGCTCCAGGCCTATGGCGTCCCGCGGGCGGGACTCTATGGCTCATGGGTCCGCGGCGAGCAGTCCGACTCGAGCGACATCGACATCGTCGTCGAACGCCCCGGCTCCTTTTCTCTCTATGATTTGATTCGCTTGCAGCAGGCCTTGTCCGACGCGTTGGGTATCGAAGCCCACGTGACTACCTACGGGTCGCTGCACCCGAAACTCAAAGCCAAAATCCTCAGCGAGGAGTTGCGCATCCTGGGATGAGGAACTACCGGATCGCTCTCGGTGACATCGCACAAGCGATCCTCCGGATCGAGCGGTTCGTAGGCGAGATGGACCGGGAGCACTTCCTGAGGGATGACAAGACTCAGGCCGCGGTCCTTTGGGAACTCATTACCATCGGAGAGGCGGCGAAGAACATTCCCGAGCCGATCCGACGCGAGCACCCGAACGTGCCTTGGCGGCAAATGACGGCGACCCGGGACTTCCTCGCCCACGGCTACTACAGAGTCGAAGCTGCGATCATCTGGGACATCATCATTAAAGACTTGCCGGAGCTCAAAGAGAGAATCCGACTGATGGAGGTCCGCCTCGAGAGCAGCACAGGGGCGGAGTAGGCACAGAACCGGTCGGCGAAAACCGGTTGACTGCCGGCCATCATCGGCGGCAATACCTCCGGCGACGGCAAGATCACCTCGGTCGCGTGGCGGGGGTGATGATGACCAGCTCTTCCTTCTCGCCCAGACCGGGAAGCGCCGATCGGCCTATCGCCTCGCACCCGGCGCCGGCCGGGTGATCCTCTCGATGGCCGTGGCCGCCCCTCGCCGTACCCACCAGTCCTCGTCGCTCGTCATCCGGCGCAGGGCGGAAAAGGCAGGGGCGGCTTCGGGACCGATCTTTGCGCGGGCATAGGCGGCCGAGTAGCGGACCATGGGGCCATTGTCTTCGAGGGCCCGCACGAGGGGGGAACCGCCCCCGGCCCCGCCGACGTAGCCCACCGTCCTTTTCCCTCGGCGCGGCCCTCATGCCCCCTCAGGCGTCCCGGCAAGGAACTTCGTTCGGTTTTCTCGCACGAACTGCCGCAGCGATTGCGGCTCGCCGCCGCCAAGCCTCTCCACGACGTCGGTTTGGACGTTGAATACGCCGTCCCGATGATCCTTGGCGACATGAAGCAGATGCTCGGCGAGAAACTCGGAGAATCCGGCCCTGCCGGCCAGCGCCCGCCGCCACGGCTCGAGCGGGAGGTTCACGTACTCGACGGCCTTGCCCAGCTCTTCCGAGAGCACCTCCGCCATCTCGGCTACGGTCATCGTCTTCGGGCCCGTTACGACATAACGCGCGCCGGCGTGAGGTTCCGGGTCTTTGAGAATGCCGGCGACCACGCGGGCGATGTCTCCGGCGGCCACCGGCGCGTGGCGGCCTTCGCCGAACGGCAGGTACATCTTGCCCTCCGTGGCGATGCTGTCGCCGGTCAACAGATACAGGTTCTCGGCGAAGAAGGTCGGGTTCACGTGGGAGGCGCCAATGCCGGCCCAGTCCAGGATGCGCTCGGAAAGCCAGTGCTGGCGTGCCAGCGGGCTTCCCGCGCCCTCGCGCGCCGTGATCTGCGACATGTTGACGAGCGCTTCCACCCCTTCAGCGCGGGCCGCCACCGCCATGTTGGTTGCCGCCTCGAGCAGACCGGCCGCCGGCGGGTAGCAAAAATACACCCGCTCTACGCCGGCCATTGCGGACCGCACGGAAGCAAGGTCCAGAAAGTCGCCCTGGACGACCTCCGCCCCGAGGGCTTGCAGCCGTTCCGACCGCTCGTCGTTCCGGTGCACCAGCGCGCGGACCGGATATCCGCTTTCGAGCATCTCCTGGGCGACCGGAACGCCGGTTTTGCCGGTGGCGCCGGTGACGAGCACCAGCGGTCTGTCGTGGGTTTCGCGTCGGGACATTGTCGTTGGTCTCCTTGGGTTGGTCTGCGTGTAGATACACTGAAACGGCCGCACGAAGCCTAGCCCCCGCCTCCGGCGCCCCTGGCGATCGAAACCGCCGCAGAGAGCTCGTGCAACAGGGGCCCGAGACGGCCCCCGCCGAGTCGCTCCACGACCTGGGCCTGCGTCTTTTCCCACGTGGGCAGCGCCTGCTCCAGTAAGCGCCAACCATCCGCGGTGAGCGTAACTGAGCGTGTCCGCCGGTCCTGCCCAGACCGGACTCTGACCCAGCCGCGCTTCTTGAGCGGGCCGAGATCCCGGGTCAACGTAGTCCGGTCCATCACCAGGCGGTCCGCCAGATCGGAAATATGGATCGGGCCGCAGTTGGCGATGAAGACGAGGATCTGAAACTGGGTTGCCCGCAGCCCATGCGGCTGGAAAGCCCGGTCGTAGAGCTGGGTGACAGCGCGGGTGGTTTGGCGCAGGTTCAAGCAGATGCACCCCGCGCACTGCCTGAACCTCGACGCTCGTCGCTTCGTGGCCATCGATACGAGTATATACACGCATCCGGCCTCTGTCAATGCTTGTCGCCGGCGCCGGTCCTCAGCCGGCCTTCGGTCGCGGGGGCTCGAGGCCCCGGAGCCTCTTCTCCCGCGGCCTTGCCGAACGCGGCGCCGGGCGTCCTGCACCAGCCCCGAGAACCGCTCCCCGGTATTTCTCCGGGCCGGGAACAACCCACGCCGGGGTCGGCTCCCTTGAAGCCCTCCGCGCCGGCGCGTTTCTCGATCGGCGGCGTTTTCCGGCTCGCGCCGGCGCCCTTCGCTTCCTGGACTCTCCGCGTTGGGAGCCCCGCCCGCCGAGCCTGTAGCTCGGAGGTCACCGCCGGGGCGCCCCCCCTTCCTTCGCTCATCCGCCCTCGCCCCCCCCGAGAGCGGGAAGCTGCGGGCGAGGTTCCGGTTGACAGGTGGACAAAACCAGGCGACGATAGGGTTGCGGAGCGGCCCCGGATGCTCCGGGCGCCGGTGGACGCCCGACTGTGGGTCGTCAAGCTTGCCGGCGGCAGCCAGAGCCGTAACGCACTGACAACACGCTACTTACAGCCCAGCCCGCAGCGCCGGGGCGGTGCGGGAACCTTTGTCAAACAGGACGCTGGCGTGTAGATTGAAAACTGAATAGAATCAACCAGTTAGAGATATAGACAAGGCCGATCGAGATATGGGTGATAGCGATTACAGACCGCGAGCGAAGATTTTCTGGCAAACGGTTCGCCAAGCCCTTGAGCCGAAAGGATTTAGAAAGGCGAGCCGTTAGAGGCGAGACCTGATCAAGAAGGGATTGAGACCGGACGTGGCCTCATCGAGAGGCACATCGGAGGCGTTAGAGGCGAGACCTGATCAAGAAGGGATTGAGACGCGACCACCAGTGCCGTAGCGACTGGCACCCGCGTTAGAGGCGAGACCTGATCAAGAAGGGATTGAGACACCATATGCACCTCCGGATGAGGCCACGTCCGGGGGTTAGAGGCGAGACCTGATCAAGAAGGGATTGAGACTGGCAGTGATGACGAACACGTCGTAGTCGACGTGTTAGAGGCGAGACCTGATCAAGAAGGGATTGAGACGTCTATTTCGCGGACCTTGGTAAGATCCGCGACGTTAGAGGCGAGACCTGATCAAGAAGGGATTGAGACGCGTCAGCCGTATCTTTGACTACCGCCTCCAGCTGTTAGAGGCGAGACCTGATCAAGAAGGGATTGAGACCTACACGCGCGGAAGGAAGCCGAAGTCAGAGTTAGAGGCGAGACCTGATCAAGAAGGGATTGAGACGCAGATCGGCAGACGGAATCTGCACGCGCTGCCCACGTTAGAGGCGAGACCTGATCAAGAAGGGATTGAGACCCGTAGCGGTCCGGTCCCCGCCGAAGCGCTTCGTTAGAGGCGAGACCTGATCAAGAAGGGATTGAGACGACGCCACCCCCCAAAGGATGTGGTCCGGCAGTCCGGTTAGAGGCGAGACCTGATCAAGAAGGGATTGAGACTGCGCAGGATCCTCAACTGAGATGAGGGCACCCGGTTAGAGGCGAGACCTGATCAAGAAGGGATTGAGACGTGGGCACGGAGGCGGAGCAGATATCGGCGCTGGTTAGAGGCGAGACCTGATCAAGAAGGGATTGAGACTTCCACACCTCCAGTATTGTCTCCTCGGCCGTTAGAGGCGAGACCTGATCAAGAAGGGATTGAGACTATAATCGGTTGTCATTGCCACCTCCATGCGGCGTTAGAGGCGAGACCTGATCAAGAAGGGATTGAGACACGGGGGACGGGTGCGGCTGGCGTAGGGGTGGAGTTAGAGGCGAGACCTGATCAAGAAGGGATTGAGACGTGAGAGCCGTCGCGGTTGTGATAGGTGTCCAGCGTTAGAGGCGAGACCTGATCAAGAAGGGATTGAGACTCGCCGACGTGATCGACGAGAGCCTCCGCCAGGTGTTAGAGGCGAGACCTGATCAAGAAGGGATTGAGACACCCTCGATCCCGGAGACCGTCTCACGACGGGACGTTAGAGGCGAGACCTGATCAAGAAGGGATTGAGACAAGAATGCTTCTTGCCATTATAGCCTCCTGTCAAAGTTAGAGGCGAGACCTGATCAAGAAGGGATTGAGACATCTCGATCAGTCGTTTCGTCTTGATCATGTCGTTAGAGGCGAGACCTGATCAAGAAGGGATTGAGACCCACACGAGCTCTGTACTCGACTCGGCGGACGGTTAGAGGCGAGACCTGATCAAGAAGGGATTGAGACGGGCAGCGCTTGGGCAGATCACGCATCTGCATGTTAGAGGCGAGACCTGATCAAGAAGGGATTGAGACCTTGGTGTACCAGTCGATGTAGTCAGGCCCGTGTTAGAGGCGAGACCTGATCAAGAAGGGATTGAGACAAGACGGAAGACGATATTTCCGTCTTCCACCGTTAGAGGCGAGACCTGATCAAGAAGGGATTGAGACCTTAGCCATTATGCCTCCTTTCGCCGAGCAGGTGTTAGAGGCGAGACCTGATCAAGAAGGGATTGAGACTATGGCAAACAGGGCATGTCCCTGATTTAGGGTTAGAGGCGAGACCTGATCAAGAAGGGATTGAGACGTGAAAGTACTCCAAAACCGGTTCTCCAGTAGTTAGAGGCGAGACCTGATCAAGAAGGGATTGAGACTTTTATGACTCTCCAGTTAGCGCAGCCTGGGTGTTAGAGGCGAGACCTGATCAAGAAGGGATTGAGACGCCCCAAAGATCAGAGGCCGGCCACACTCCAGTTAGAGGCGAGACCTGATCAAGAAGGGATTGAGACTCTCCGCCGCGCAACGGCGGTGGTGGGTCCAAGTTAGAGGCGAGACCTGATCAAGAAGGGATTGAGACGGAATTCTGGCAAGTGCTGCCGCACAAACTCTGTTAGAGGCGAGACCTGATCAAGAAGGGATTGAGACGTTCTTGAAGCATCCTAATCAAAGCTTCAAGGGTGTTAGAGGCGAGACCTGATCAAGAAGGGATTGAGACTCCCGTCTCGGGAAGTTTGGTACTCGCCAGCCGTTAGAGGCGAGACCTGATCAAGAAGGGATTGAGACTTTGGCGGCGGCACATAGTGTGTGCCGCGCCGCAGGTTAGAGGCGAGACCTGATCAAGAAGGGATTGAGACGCAAGGCACGGCGGATAGTGAGCAGGCGGATTGCCGTTAGAGGCGAGACCTGATCAAGAAGGGATTGAGACCGGGCGTCCGAAAGCAATTGCTTGATGCCGTGTTAGAGGCGAGACCTGATCAAGAAGGGATTGAGACGGTAGGCTACTCGATCTTGCCTACCACGTCTGCGTTAGAGGCGAGACCTGATCAAGAAGGGATTGAGACCAAGCGGAAGACAATGCAGCCATCTTCCACAGACGTTAGAGGCGAGACCTGATCAAGAAGGGATTGAGACGCCGCGCGGTTGGTCAAATCGGGGCGACGGCGGTACGTTAGAGGCGAGACCTGATCAAGAAGGGATTGAGACCCCTGTCTTCCAACATTTTGACAAGGGCGGCCGTTAGAGGCGAGACCTGATCAAGAAGGGATTGAGACAACGGCAACACCTTCCGTTCCCGAGTCTCTTTGAGTTAGAGGCGAGACCTGATCAAGAAGGGATTGAGACGACGACAAGACGTCCCACTTCGCCTTTGCTTTCGTTAGAGGCGAGACCTGATCAAGAAGGGATTGAGACAACAAACCGTTTCATGCCTTTGCCTCCTTGCCCGTTAGAGGCGAGACCTGATCAAGAAGGGATTGAGACAATTGCACAGCCGCTTCATGGCGGCTGACAATGGTTAGAGGCGAGACCTGATCAAGAAGGGATTGAGACCGGACGAGGAGCCGGGGGTCGGACGCGCCGTTACCGTTAGAGGCGAGACCTGATCAAGAAGGGATTGAGACGCCTCAATCAGGCGGGCGACGTGGGTGGCCCGGGCGTTAGAGGCGAGACCTGATCAAGAAGGGATTGAGACGTCTGGGTACCGTCGGTGTGCGTGCACACCGCGCGTTAGAGGCGAGACCTGATCAAGAAGGGATTGAGACTAGAGGTCAGCCTCCAATGTCCAGGTCGCGCCATCGTTAGAGGCGAGACCTGATCAAGAAGGGATTGAGACCGGCAACAAGCCGCTTAGAGTCTTCGAGCGATTGTTAGAGGCGAGACCTGATCAAGAAGGGATTGAGACTGGGACAACGTGTCCCAACGTTCTTTGGCTTTCGTTAGAGGCGAGACCTGATCAAGAAGGGATTGAGACGTCCGTCAGGACGTACCGCTGGACGACGCGGCGCGTTAGAGGCGAGACCTGATCAAGAAGGGATTGAGACGATCCTGATCGTCATACCTCACCTCACAATCAGTTAGAGGCGAGACCTGATCAAGAAGGGATTGAGACCCGGGTCCATGTTGCGGATACAGGTAGAGATCAAGTTAGAGGCGAGACCTGATCAAGAAGGGATTGAGACCTGTACTTATGCTTTTCTAGGTCTAGTCTCGTTAGAGGCGAGACCTGATCAAGAAGGGATTGAGACTCAGGGAGGAGTCTCACTTCCCTCCTCCTACGATCGTTAGAGGCGAGACCTGATCAAGAAGGGATTGAGACCATGACACTCAGCGAGCGACCGAATCGATTTCGCTGAGTTAGAGGCGAGACCTGATCAAGAAGGGATTGAGACGACCACCCGGTACACCCAGGCGGTGGCGGTAGCGGTTAGAGGCGAGACCTGATCAAGAAGGGATTGAGACGTCTAGCGGACGGCTATAGTTTGACTATAGCCGTCGTTAGAGGCGAGACCTGATCAAGAAGGGATTGAGACCCGCTCGACGGTGACCTTTGTCACCTCTGACCGGGTTAGAGGCGAGACCTGATCAAGAAGGGATTGAGACCGTCTCCACGGTATAGCGGGTCAGCGTAGCTGTTAGAGGCGAGACCTGATCAAGAAGGGATTGAGACACCTAGAGGGACACCGGCTGCCTCGGCGGCTTGCCGTTAGAGGCGAGACCTGATCAAGAAGGGATTGAGACTCGGCTGCAGGCCCCTTGTGGCGCATCCAGCGTTAGAGGCGAGACCTGATCAAGAAGGGATTGAG
>Ga0256841_1002150_pt1 | contig 16010 bp, 10 predicted proteins | sample 356308metaG_FD_185971 | JGI IMG/M metagenome (GOLD analysis project Ga0256841, IMG submission 185971) | Hydrothermal vent microbial communities from Mid Atlantic Ridge, Atlantic Ocean - 356-308 | ecosystem: Environmental > Aquatic > Marine > Hydrothermal vents | place: Atlantic Ocean: Mid... | reverse complement strand
CGTAGACGATGTAGTTCAGCCACGGGGAGGGCGGCTCCTCCGGGGGCAGGAATCGGCAGTCGGGGTCATGGACCACGCCCGCGAGATCCGCGAAGGCTCCTTGCCGGTCTCCTTCATCGCGGAATCGTTCGATGTGTTGGAGGGAGTCTTGGGGGCAGGCCGGGTCGAGCAGCTGGAGGATCTCCACGTCGAGGGTGTAGGTGCACAGGGGATCCAGATCGCTTGCGAAGACAGGGACGCTGAGAGAATGGCGAGCCGCGTTCCGGGTCTCCCCGCGGGAACTCTTCAAGGTCCAGGCCAGAAATCCCGGCCGAAGACCGGGGACGTTGATGAAATCGGAGGCGAAACGCAGGCCGATCCGGCGGGAACCTCGGAATCGGAGGCTCAGGGTGGCGAGGGTGTGATTCGTGCGCCAGCGCGGCACCGGGCGCCCCTGCGGGTCCTTGCCCGTGTAGGGGTACCAATCGGGGCTCAAGACCAGTTCGTGGGGGAGATCGGGGGAGAGGGCGCCCTTGCGCTGCCAAGTTTTCTCCAGGGATGGAGCGGGCACGTCCTGGGCGCAGGAACCGGCGACGAGGAGGCCCGTCAGAACGAGAAAGGGGAGCCTCTTGGAGAGGACGCTTGATTTCGGCCGCCGCTGTGTCAAAAATGCGTCCCGCGCTGCGGGTGTAGCTTAGTGGTAAAGCCTCGGCCTTCCAAGCCGATCACGCGGGTTCGATTCCCGCCACCCGCTCTTCTCGGGCTCATCGATGCCCGACCTTCTCCCCGGTCCCACCCCGGGGGACGCAAGCCCGCCGGGGGAGGTGCCGAAACTTCCTCTCCAGGCGTCCTGCTTTTTCCGCATCGAAGCGCGCCCAGTGTCGGATGCGTCCCAGGATGCGCGCACGGTATTGGGCCACTGAGATCGCCAGCAGAGCGGCTCGAACCCCTGGGCCGTCCCGGCGACAGGCCTCCACTTCCTCCACGAGAGCGCGACGGTAACTCTTCACCGGCCGGAGGCGGTCGTTGACGAGAAGTCCCGTCACGACTTGCGGTTCGTGGCGCCCCATGAATGCGGTCTTGCCGGTTGCGGGGCGGAACCCCTCGCGGGTCACGGCGTCGTGCAGGGGGCCCTTGAGGGGGCGGAGGGGCCGCTCTCCCGAGAAGGCGATGTCGTCGAGGTAGCGGGAATACGCCAGCTCCCAGCGGCGGGCCAGGGACCGCAGTCGCCGATCCAACGGGAAAAGGGCGAGGTTGGCGAGGTGAGAGCTGGTGGGAGCTCCCTGGGGGAGGGCTCCTCTCAGAGTCGTGAGTGCGAGGAGGATCTCCAGCGCTTCTCCCGCGAAGCCGGCGGCTTCGAGAATCGCTCGCACGCGAGCGCCGCTGACCGAGGGGAAGAAGTCCGCGAGATCCAAGACGGCGATCCAGCGTCGGCCCCGATGGGGCGAGGCATGGGTCACGATGGAGCGCCCGGCGACGCCCCCGTGCATCCAGCTCTTGGGAGCCATGCGATCTTCCAGAAGGCGCAAGGCCGCCCGCTGCACAGTCTTGAGAGACGGATCGGGAGCGTGGATGCTTCGTAACCCACCGTTCTTCTTGGGGATACGGATTTCGACGTAGTGCGACTCCGGGGCCTCCGCGAGTTCGCAGAGGACGTCCCGAGGGAACAGGAGCGCCCTCGCGAGGTCCGAGACGTCCGCCAAGCGATCTTGGGCGGGACGGCGTCTGAGCGGTTCGTAATCCACGGTCGGCAAGTCCTCCGGCGCGACCCATCAGCGCGTGGAAAGAGGAGTGCGGGGGACCGGAAAGGGCAAGCTTTCCGTCCGATCTCCGCGGAGTCCGAAGACTCCGTGGCTCGACAGGCCCGGTCGGCGGCGTTCCACGACGTCGCTTCTGTGAACAGTCACTGAGTCCGGGGGTACGGGGTTCTGCTCCAACTCTCTCCCGGGTCATGTCGAGGGTCGGCGCCCCGAAGGGCGGTCCCCCGTATCTCGCGACGACGATCAGCTCAGAGTCCCCAACCGCCTTGTGGAGGAAAGGGCTGATCTCGACGCCAGCGGCATCGTCGAAAAACGACGATCACGACGAGCGGTCCGAGTCACGATGCGCATCATGAGAATGATGACGACGATGATGATGACCTCGGCACGCGGCGAGGAGCAAACTCCAGGGGCAACCCCCGGTCGGACTGTGAGAGAGCACGAGGTCTACCTCGATATGGGGGAGCGGAACCTCGGGTGCCCAAACCCGTGGCCTTCCGTGAGACATCGCTTTGTTTCACTTGGGGAGGTCTCGACTCTTGCGAGTGCGAGACCAATAACCGCCCCCGTGCATGCATAGTACAGTTGAGGGGGACAGACCGCCAGCATTTTTCTCGCCGCCTTCTCTGCTTTTCCGAGGCACTGCCCCCCCCGGTCTGCCGGCGCGAGATCATTGCGGGGACCTCGCTTCGCCCCGAAGGCACCAAGGATCGTCAGTTGCTCCGGGCATCCAGGGGCGATTTCGGGGGCATGACGGTTCGAGAGCCGTGTGACGTTTGGACGTCGCTGCAGGCGTGCTGCGAGATTCGCGTCCCTGGGCGTTCTCTGATAGGTTTCCTTCCCGAATCGAGGCGCGTCCTCTCCGCCCACTTCGGAGGTGCCCGGTGCTGCCGGCCGAGAGGATCCGCCGCCAAGCGTTCGAGATCCAAGACACGGATTCTGGGCATGGCTCACCAAGAGAAGACATGAAGAACACCGATAGCGGCCCCATCATTGCCGAAACGGAAGAGGAGCTTGAACTGGTCTTGGCTCCCATGCGCAGACGCTTGGCGTCCCATCCCATGTACCAGGCCATTCGCGATGAGCCTACCCTGCGCACGTTCATGACGGCTCACGTGTTTGCGGTATGGGACTTCCAGTCCTTGTTGAAGGCGTTGCAGCGACTCGTGACGTGCGTCGATGTCCCTTGGCTCCCGACGACTGATCCGCAGGCGCGTAGGCTCGTCAACGAGATCGTGCTGGATGAGGAATCTGATCAGGCGCCCGACGGTGGATTCCTGTCTCATTTCGAAATCTACCTTCAGGCGATGCATGAGTCGGGTGCTGACACGAAGCCGATTCTCTCGTTCATGGCGCGTTTGCGGCACGGGACGAGTGTGGAGGATGCTTTGCAGGAAACGACGATTCCCGCCGGGATTCGGTCGTTTGTTGGAACGACGATGGACATCGTCGGTTCTTGGCAGGCCCACCGCATCGCGGCGGCTTTTGCATACGGGCGTGAGGAAATCATCCCATCCATGTTTCGCCAACTCATCGAGAAGCTGTCCGCCGTCTCGCCGCACTCATGGGAAACGCTTCGCTACTATCTCGATCGTCATATCGGTCAGGACTCGGAGCAGCACGGTCCTCAGGCCAAGCAACTCGTTCGCAAGCTCTGCGGTCATGATCGCGGGCTCTGGGATGAAGCCATCGAAGCGGCCAAGGCCGCGCTCGGGGGGAGGATTCTTCTTTGGGACCAAGTGGCGAGGTCCCTGGAGGAAGCCCATTCGTAGACGTTTAGCGACGCCCTGCGTCGGCGGCCGAGGCCACTGTGCTCGAGGCTACTGGTCCGTCAGGCGGCCCGGCATGTCGGCGAGGACGAAGCCCATGACGGCGAGCATGGCGGTGGCCCTGCGGAGGTTGAGGGGGTCCACCTTGTCCAGGGTGTCGGCATCGGTGTGGTGCCAATCGAAGTAGTGTTCCATCACCGTTCGGAGAGCCAGCCCCGGAACACCCTCCCGCATGAGCGGGCCGATGTCCGCGCCTCCGCCGCCCGAGGTAATGGAGCCGGCCCCGATGCCCTCCAAGAGGGCGCCGATCTCGCGGAGCTTGGCGAGCATCTTTTCCGCGGCGGGCGTCGAGGCTTTGGAACCTTCTTCGGATTCTCCGTGACTCCCGCCCAGGCTCGCTCCGAAACCCACGGGACGTTCACAGCCGCCGTCCATCTCGATGGCGGCTACGTGATGCTTCACCTGGTCGCCGAGAGCTTTCCGGTAAGCGCGCCCGCCTCGCAGGCCGTTTTCCTCGTTCGTCCACAGAACGACACGCAGGGTCCTTTTTGGGCGCAATCCGAGCTTCTTGATGAGGGTGAGAGCTTGCCACGCAGCCATGCATGAGGCTCCGTCGTCGTGAGCACCCTGTCCCACGTCCCAGGAGTCGAAATGTCCTCCCATGACGACCACCTCGTCAGGGAATTCGCTCCCCGTGATCTCCGCGATGACGTTGTGGGAATCCGCGTCCGGAAGCATCTTCGCTTCCATCGTGAGTTTGACCGTCACGGTCCGGCCGGACTCCGCCATGCGGCCCATCCAGTCAGCATCCTCGGGAGTGATCGCGGCCGTGGGGATCTTCGGTGCGTCCTTGGCATAGCGCATGGCTCCCGTATGGGGCGTGGCCAAACTGTTGCCCGTCGCCGAGCGGACGAGGGCCGCGACCGCTCCCTTGCGCGCGGCTTCCGACGCGCCGCGGCTGCGGTATTGAACGGTCTTGCCGTAGCCCTCCCACGGGACGGCGTAGACGACGATCTTGCCCTTCACGGCATCGTCATTCAGCGCCTTCAACGCGTCGAAGCTCCTCACGACGACGATGGGGGCGGTGATGCCTTCCGGGGGCGTTCCGATGCTGTTGCCGAGGCCCAACATTCTGAGCTCGCGCGGATGGGGCGCCACGACTTGGGCTGACTCCTTGCCGCGGACCCAATGGGGCACCTTCACCGGTTGCAGGGTGACCTTGTCGAAGCCCTCGTGCCCCATCTGTTCACTCGCCCATTGGATCGCCTGCTCGAGCTGGGGCGAGCCGCTCAACCGATTGCCGATCACCGTCGTCAAGTAGGTGAGTTTCTCCCAGCCCTCATCGTCGGTGAGGGCGGCGCCGATGAGGGCGCCCGCCGTCTCTCGGTACTGCTCGGTGAGGGATGTCGGGGCGGCGGATTGGGCCGCCGCCGCCGAGGAGAGCAGGAGGGACACGGACGCGAGGAGAGGGAAGAGTAGGACGTTGCGTGGCGATGGCATGGTGGAACCCCGAAGGCTGCATTGACCCTTCTACTTTCACCCGGGGCCGCCGCGAGGTCAAATCGACGCGGTTCGCGGCTCGAGGTCTCCCCGACCGGGATCAACGCACCTCGATGAGCACCGGGCTCCCGTCACGGACGAGGCGTCTGGGGGGCTTTCCCCGTCCGATGAGTCGGAGCCCCGCGACGACCTTGCCCGTCCAAGGCGACAGGTCCACGAGAACGGCTCCCCGGGGGGTGATTTTTCCGATGTTCAGCAGCTCCGTCTCGCCCCATGGGCCATACGCTTCGACGCGAAGAGTCCGCGAGAAGGCGCCCTCGACATCCAACTGAAAGGCCAGCACCTCACCCCGGGCTGCGGTGTGAGGCTGCGCGAAACTCACGGATTGTCGATAGCCGTCAGGGTCGGACTCGATGGAGTCGAGGTTCATTCGAATCCCAGGAATTCGGGTCGCATCCATCACGAACTCGAGCTGGGTGACGTCGATCTCGACGTCCTCCTTGGTTCCCGTGAGGGTGATATGGGCGGAGTCCGAGATGGGTTCGGGACCGACGAATGGGAGTATGAGCTCCGGCGAATCCGGGTGCCATCGCGAGTAGAGACGATAGTGAGTCGTGTCCGTCGTGACGACGGCGTCGCCTCCGGTGACCCGTCCCTTCAATCGGACCCAGAGGGCGCCGTCCCCCCGAAAAATGATGGCTCCCCGGCCGACGTGGGCTCGAAGAGTCTTCTTCGCTGCAACATGGACGCCGGGATTCAAGTCGGAACTCTTCGACAAAGGGACCTCGATGCCGAAGGAAGACAGTGTCGCCCATCGACCACCCGAGATCTCGGCGAAGAGTCGGCCCACATCGTTCAAGGGGCGCTTGCGGCAAAAGAGATTGTGAGCGGGAACCTCCCAGATCAGCGTCTTTGGCAGGGGGTGGCCGCGGAAGCTGTGAAGTGTCCGACGGAAGGGCTCCACGGGACCGATGGCCGGCCATGCACCGAACCAAATCCGTTGTCCCGTGGCGTTCCTTACGAAGTCTGGGAAGAAGCTGTTGTGGGTGAAACTCGTGCCGGAAGCGGCCGCCGCCACCGGGAGCGAGGGGTTGGTGCTTGGAGGGAGGAGCTTCCCTTTCCGATCGAAGAGGCGAAGGCGGGGGTACTCGGGCCAATCGATCAGAGCCGCGGCGCGGCTTCCCTTCGTGATGCCGATGAGTCGCAACAGATCCCCGGGATCCCGCTGGAGTCCCAAGCTCTTGACCTCGTTGGTGCGCCGATCAGGGGGTAGGCTCGCGCCCATCTCTTTCGCCAGAGCCTCCGCAGCAATGGTCATTCCCAGACTGTTCCAATGACTGTCGACCTTGCGAAAGAGGACCTCCTTCCGTCGGGCCCGATAGGGGGTCATGAGGTCGACCGCCCGCACGCCGTTCTCGGAGAGTTCCCTCAGCAATTCGCTATAGAGATGCGGGCGGGGGTCTTCTCCCCGGGGCAGCATCTCGCGATAGACCACGCTTTTTCTCGGAATGGGCAGCACGATGAGTTCCGAGCCCGCCTGCCGCAGACGCCGGGCCACGGCTCGGAGAATCCGCGCGCTGAGGATCACCCGTCGCTCCTCGTCACCGGCGTCGACATCGATGCGATCCCGCAGGAAGATCCATCCCTCCCTGCCGAGTACGGCCGTGGTCTCGGCTTCGCGCAGATACTGATAGAGAAGAGCCGTGTAGTAGGGAAGCGCGACGGAGCGCACCCGGGAGCGCGTTCGCAGGTCGTACTCGATGAGTCGCGCCAAGGAACCGTCGGCGAAACGGGCGGATTCTCGTCGCTTCTCGATCACCTGCTTCTCCTTGCCGATGACCTTGGGGGCGGGGAGGGGAAAGAACCCATCGACGATGCCCGTCCCCACGACGACCGTGAGGAAAGTCGCCACGACGATGAGGGCGGTCGTCTTGCGGAGCGGGCCGCGAAGAAGGGCTTCTGCGTCGTGGGGAAAAAGATCGCTGTCCTCGCGGGCGGCGATTTCAGAACTGGTAGTAGAGGAAGGGGACATGGCTCTGATAGTGAAGATGGAGGATTGCGACGAGGAATATGGGTTGCAGGCCCAAGGAAACGAAGGGCGCGGCGCGCGCCGCGAGCCGTTGCGAGGTCGGGAGAAACCAGATGACGACGGCCCCGACGACGAGAGCGACGAGATGGATGGGGCGGATGTCGAGGGGGGGGCCGACCCGCACCTGGCCGAACATCATCGCGAAGTAGTGGAGCGCGGAATGAATGTCCGGCGACCTGAAGAAGACCCACCCGAAGAGGACGAGAATGAACGTCAAGGTGATACGGATGAGTCGCGGGGCCCGTCTGTAGAACGAGTCCTTGCCCATGAGCCGCTCCACGATGAGCCAAAACCCCTGGTAGCCCCCCCAGGCGATGAATGTCCAAGAGGCTCCGTGCCAGAGACCCCCCAGCAGCATCGTGAGCGCCAGATTGACATAGGTTCGGATGGGCCCTTTGCGATTGCCTCCCAGAGGGATGTAGAGATAGTCCCGGAGCCACGAGGAAAGCGAAATGTGCCACCTACGCCAGAACTCGGTGATGCTCGCCGAGCGGTAGGGCCCGTCAAAATTCACCGGAAAGCGGAAGCCCAACATGAGCCCAAGGCCGATGGCCATGTCCGAATAGCCCGAAAAGTCGAAGTAGATCTGGAATGCGTAGGCCAGAATCCCCGCCCACGAATCCAACGTCGAGAGTTGATGACCGGCGAACGCCTGATCCGCGAAGTTCCCCATGACGTCGGCGATCAGAAGTTTCTTCGAGAAGCCGATCTGAAAGAGAAGGACACCCTGGAAAAACTTCGCGAACGTGTGGCGCCTGTCTCGGAGTTGTTCCGCGATGGAGTTGTATCGAACGATCGGACCGGCGACGAGCTGCGGGAAGAGCGCGACGTAGCACATGAAGTCGCGAAATCGGCTCACAGGCCTGGCGGCGCGTCGATACACGTCGATCGTGTAGGACATCGTCTGAAAGGTATAGAAGGAGATGCCGACGGGAAGGACGATCTTCGTCCAGCTCATGGTTTCGAAGCCGAAGTGCCCCAGGATCGCGTTCGCCGTTTCGACGCCGAAGTTGGCGTACTTGAAGTAGCCGAGAAGTCCGAGGTTCGCCACCATGGACACCCAGAGCCAGCGCTTACCCTTGCCTCCTTGCTCTTGCCGCGAGGCGATCGCTTGGCCGCAGAAGTAGTCGAGGACGGTCGAGAAGAGCATGAGGAACACGAAGTCCGGGCGCCACCAGCCGTAGAAGACGTAGCTGCCGAGAGCGATGACGAGGGACTTGAGACTCTTGGGCGAGACGTAGTACGCCGCCAGGAATAGGGGGAGGAAGAAGTAGAGGAAGATCGCGCTCGAGAAAACCATGGTGTAAGGGCTCGGTGGTCCTGGCGTGCGTTTCAGCAGGGTTGGCGCGACTCAACCCTGCACGCAATCGTGTCGAAACACGGCGCCGCATTCTCTCAATGTGAGGGGCTTGGAGCAAGCGCTCCCCTGGACCGGGAGATCGATGGCGTGTCGTGCCCGCGGAGAGGCTTCAGGGGCGCGGGCGGGCCGGTGTGCGATAGGAAAACCAAGCCGTCCCATCGGCCCCCGCGGCGAGGCTCGCCGATTCTTGGGCCGCGGTTTCGGACGGTGTATTGAGATACGCCGCCAGGCCGACAGCCATGAAGCCGGGGCTCTTCGTGCGGATCTCCATGAACACCGGGAGCCAAGCCCGGAAGTCTCTCGCCTGAACGTCGACGCCTTCTCGCTTGTAATGCATGACGTAGACGCCGTCGACGAGACCTCGTTGGCACCAGTCGGGCCAGTCCTGGCAAGCTCCGAGATAACCCTTCGTTCTTCGATACCCACCCGGGTCCGGCGCCCCCCAAGCGACGACGGCGGCGGTGAGGTCGATGTCCGGGTTGGCGAGTTTGACGGCGTTGCGGATCTCTCTCACTTCGGCCGTGACCTGGTCGGCCTTCCAGCGGATGAAACGGGGATCGTCGGCGGATGGAGTCGAACCCGCACCGGTGGCGTCCCGATACCGCCGAAGGCTTCGCTCTCCGTAACCCCAGGGGCCGTTGGGATAGCGGATGTAGTCCAGATGGATGGCATCGACGGGATAGCGACGCGCCACCTCCCCGGCGACCCGGGCCACGTGGGAGCGGGCGGCGGGGTCCGAGGGGTCCAAGGAGATCGAATCCCCCGCGATGCGCTGCCTGACTTCGCCGTCCTTGTCGACGAGGAGCCACTCCGGGTGGGAAAGGACAACGTGTAACGGCGCGGTGGGTTCCGGGTCCGCGACGCCTTTCCAGACCCGATTGGCCACGAGCCAAGCCTCGACGCGCAGTCCGTGCTCGCCCTTGGCGCGCCGGAGGATGTAATCCAAGGGATCAAAGGCATGATCGAGAGGACGATTCTGGGCGACGTCGCGGCCACGGGGGACGAGGCGGCTGCGGTAGTAGGCATCACCGGTCTTCCGCACTTCCACCAGCAGCGTGTTGAAGCCGTTCTCGACGGCCCATGCGATCATCCGGTCGCACTGCTCCGGCGAGTAGATCCCGTCCCCCCAGGAATCCACCCAGAGGGCGCGAAGGGTTGACGGACGGATCACCCTGTCCAGCGTGCCCTCCCCCGAGGATTCGGTGTTCGAAGTGCAGGCGACGGCGACGAACGCGAGAGAGAGAACGACGGATCGAAGATGTCTCATGACCGAGGATTCTACGCTCATCGGAAGACGGCCGCTCCCCAAAGGATCCACCAGTCGCCGGAGGTCCCGTTCCTGGGCACCGCGCTGAGACGGAGGCGCCCCGGTGTGCCGTCGAGAGGGGTTTCCAGCAGGAGCGGTCGAGGGTAAACGCCGCGAAGAGAGTCGGGGCCGGGCTGATGTCGCTGTGATCTGAGGACGCGGAAGTCTTGGGACATCGGCGGCGCGCGCTCGACGAGAAGGTCGAATCCGTCCAGGATCGTGGGCGTCCCCCTTCGGAATTGAAGCCCCGTTTGAATGCGAAAGCCGCGAGCACCCCGCGGGATCTCGAATTCGATGACCGTGCGGGAGGGCGTCCTCAGAAAGCTCCCGCCACGGAACTCGGTGAGGACGGGCTCCTCGATGGGGGGCGCCACGCGAATCGGCGTGATTTGTAAGCTTTCGTGGGCGACATCGGCGAAGAGATTTGGACTGACGATTCTTCCCTCGCTCTCGGGCCGATAGCGCAGCACCCAATAGGGGTGAATGATCACGTCGGCCGGCAAGTCGCCGCCGAAGACACGTGATGCGCGCCCCCAGCCGTCGTCGTCGAGAGCTCGGGAACGAAACGTGGCGGCGGCGCCGGGAATGAGAAGGAACATCAGGATACCGGCGAGACGGGCGCGTGGGCCCCCTGCCCGCCAGATGCCCACGAGGACGGCGCCCAAGGTGATCATGGGGACGAAGCTGTAGCGATTGGCGACGAGGCCGAACAGCAGGGCCGGTCGAAATCGATACGCCCAAAGCGTCGCAAGAAAAACGGCCAGGCCCGCCAAGTGAATGGTGAGCAGACGTGGATGGAGTGGCGCGATGAGAAGGAAGGTCGTTCCCAGCAGTAGGATTGCCGTGGCGATCAACAGAGCCCAGGCACCGCGAGGGTTCTCGGCGATCGTTCGTCCGAGCTCCTGACCGAAGATGCCGACTCCCGCGTAGCGCACGCCGACCACCTGGACCCAGGACGGGTCACGAATGTCGAACCCTTGACTCGTGGGTTGGGTGCGGGCGTCGGGAAGGTCCTTGGATTGCAACCCGGCGCAGCCGAGCGCGATGAGTAGAAGAACGATGCCGTGCGCGTCGCGGCGAACGAGCCAGCGGCCGAGGAAGAGTGGGAGAAAGAACAGGACGAATGGGCCGGTCAGACCCGCCAAGATCAGATACACAACGTCGGTGATGCGTTCCCGCGCGCGCGTGGGCGGCTCCGCGATGAGGAGAAGAATGAGCCCCCAGGCCAGAATGCTTTGGACGTCGGTGAGGTGGAGATAGACCCAGCCGTTGTGAGGGATGAGCAGGGGGGCCAAGGCGATGAGGCGCTTCCCAGGGAGGCGAATGCGGCGGGACACCGCCATCCCCACGACGACGAGCAGAGCGAGTGCGGAGACGATGGCGTAGATATGAGGGGCCCAACGGGGTGGGGCCGCGGCGTCCGCGAACGCCGCCGTCAGGCGAGGGAGCAAATGGTGGTAGCCGTTGTAGGTCTTCCCGATGGCAGCCAGCCCCGACTCTCTCGCCTGCATGAAAAACAGGCCTCCGTCTTCCGCTTGGAATTGGGGGTGGAAGAATTGGTCGGGGCGTCGGAGGAAAAGCAGCCCCAGTGCCGCGGCATGGATCCAAAGCGGACTCGACGGCGCGATCTTGGTCCTCACGGCAGCCCTCATTTTACGAAGTCCCAGGCCGGGCCGCTCGGTGAAATGAGGTGCTCGCGGGGATCGAGTGTGCGGCGGTAAAACCACTTGATGTCACCCGCGGGGAGGGTGTAGGACACGACGCTGAATAGCTTCGGCCTCTCCCGGAACACGCGACCGAGCGGCGAAAGCAGGGAGGCGCGCTCGACGTCCTTTTCCTCCTCAAAGGAACCGGCCAGCATGCTCTCGTCGTAGATCAGTCGGAAAATCGTCTCCATCTCATATGTCATGCCCGAGATGAAGGGGGGCATGACGGCGGGGTCGCTCGGTTCAAAACCCGCCGTCGGGTATCGAACGAGGACAGCCGTGTGAGGCGGCAGCGGCCCCAGGTCCTCCACCATGCGCTGGATCACCCCGCGTTGGAATTCTCCGGCTCGAACCCAGCTTTCCTGCACGGCGTAGCGAAACGTGAAGAATGCGGCGAGGACCGCGCAGAAGGCGATGGACGCCGAGACCCGCAGAATCCGGCGATGTAGAAACCGGAAGAGGAGGGTGATGCCGCCCGTCCAGAACACCACGGCCCCTATTTGCGAGGCGATGTTGTGGCGTGAAAGGGGACCGTCGGTGAATCGAGGGGCCGCGAAGGCGGAGAGCGCCGCGCCGGCCATGATCGCCGCCACCCCGAAAAGGCACAGAACGATCGCGTCGCGGAGATTCCGCTTTGGTGCGGGGCCTTGGCGCAGGCTCAGGAGTGCGGACACGGGAGTGATCGCGAGGAAAACAGCCGCGAAAAGACTGCGGTGCTCCGGATTCGCCGCGACCCCGAACGCGTGGGCGGGCCACCGAAACATGAGGGTCGGGACGGCTCTCAGTGCGGCCGTGAGCGTCGTTCGCGCTATCCCGAGCGGGCCGCCTCGGTCCGCGGCGACGACGGCGGCTCTTATGTCAGGGACGAAACGAGGAAAAATCCACAATCGCCAGGCGACGTAGACCGCGAGAGCGCCGCCGAAGACCAGGAGCCCGTCGCGAAGACTCCTTCGCCGTCCTCCGTCGCGAAACCAGGGCGCCAGGACGAAGGGGAAGGCGCTCAGTTCATAGCTGTAGAACGCGGCCAGGATCAGCAGGCCCGCGATCACGTTCCATCGCCTTTGGAAGGCCTCCATGGCGAGCAACACATAGAGGATTCCGAGCATCGCCATGAGGGTCGCCGCCCAGACATGGGTCGTCACCGCCGGATAGAGGATCAGCAAAAGCCCCGAGATCAGGCCGGCGAAGCCTCCCAGTCTCCGGGCGACGAGTCGGGACAGCAGGATGCCGGACGCGGAGAGCACGGCCCAAAGGACGAGGAACGCCGCGGTCAATCCTCCCAGGGTGTAGGCCCCGCGCAGAAGAACAAACTCGATCGTCCGGAGAGGGCGCCCCTCCCAGGAGTAGAAGAACAGGTCGCGTAGGAACTGCGAAAAAGGCAACGAGCGGTTCCACAAAGCGTTGCCCATGAGGGCCCAGTCATCGGCAAGAAGCCCGAAGCGGTGGGCTTGGCTGAAATCGGCGGCCCAACACGCGGCCGCGATGAGCACGGCGCCGATCCAGGGCCCGTCGCGGGAGGCGACGTTCCGTGACGCGACCGAAGATTCCTGGGAGCCTGACACGTCAAAGATCGGAGGAGGGCGGGATGGTCAGGGTGAAGCCGCCTCCCATGGGTTCCGACGCGATGTGAATCCCGGCCAGAGTCGCCGCCAGTTCGGCAAGAGGCATTTTCGCGGAGGCCGGCGCGAATCCGCCGGGCGGCTCCCCGGAAACGCTGGCCGGGCCGTGGAGCCGGAGACACACTTTGCCCTTGCCTTCCTCGACGTCCAGGGTGAGTTTTCCCGGCCCCCAACGCCGCTGCAGGATCTCGATGAGATCCAGGATGGCCACCAGAGCCAATTCGAAACGCCGGCTCCCGATCGCGATCCCGCTTTCACCATGAACGGTCAGACTCGAGCCCTGCGCGAGCGCATCATCGAGCAAAGACCGGTGCTCGCGAAGAAAAGTGTCCGCCGTGACTTGTCTGGCGTCATGGGGGTCAGCTTCATGGACAAAGGAGAGAACGTCGCCCAGGCGACGAAGTTCCTTGGCCGCCCTGCGGATTTCCTGCAGATGCTGCGCCTGCATTCCGTGCTCCGCCGAATCGGCCAACTCCACTTGGCCGGCGACGACGAGGGCCAGATTGTTCAATCGATGGCCCACGGCGCGAAACGCTGGTCCGAGCAGATGCACGAGTTCGTTGGTCGAGGATTCGTCAGGCATAAAGGGCTCGTCGCATGATCGGAGGACTCGATAGATCCGACGATTCCCATCCTACAGACGAAAACCGCCAAGTGAAGCCTCCTCGTCGCCGCGCTTCTTTGTTCCAATGGCCTCATGATCGAAACTCGCCGAACCGCCTGCAGCCGAGATTGCCCCGATGCGTGTTCCTTGGAGGTGGACGTGGAGGACGGGAAGGTCGTCGCCCTTCACGGCGCAAAGCAGGACCCCGTGACTCAGGGGTTCATCTGCGAACGCACACGCCGGTTCCTCCATCGCCAAAACCACCCCGACCGCTTTCGGGACCCCATGATTCTTCGGGAAGGACGCCGGGTCACCGTTTCTTGGGACGAAGCCTTGGATCACGTGGCGAAGATCCTCCGAGAGGCCGTGGATGAAGGAGGTCCGGAGTCCGTGTTCCATTACCGGTCCGGCGGCTCCCTGGGGATTCTCAAGCACGTCTCGGAGGTGTTCTTTCGAGACCTGGGACCCGTGACCGTCAAGCGCGGCGACATCTGTTCGGGGGCCGGAGAAGCGGCCCAGGAGATGGACTTCGGGATCTCGGAGAGTCACGATCTTTTCGATCTTCTCAACAGCCGCTGCATCGTCTTGTGGGGAAAGAATCCGCACACGTCGGGCGTGCACCTGATCCCGATTCTCAAGGAGGCGAAAAAGCGCGGCGCGCGTCTCGTGACGGTCGATCCCATCCGCACGAAGGCGGCCGGCCTGAGTGACCTCTATCTGCAACCAAGACCGGGCGCCGACACGGCGCTCGCCTTCGGTGTCGCGCGCCTTCTGTTGGACGCGGGAGGGTGGGACCCGGAGGCTCGCACGTACTGTGAAGGGTGGGATGGGTATCGTTCGCTGGTGGAGAGCCGTGAGGCCGAGGCTTGGGCCGCCGAGGCCGGCGTTCCGCTCGAAGGGGTGAGATCCCTCGCGAGCCTTTATGGTGCAGGACCGAGCGCCCTGCTCGTGGGATGGGGGCTCGGCCGTCGTCGGAATGGGTGCGCAACCGTGCGCGCCCTCGATGCCCTGGGAGCCGTCACGGGAAATCTGGGCGTGCCGGGCGGGGGCGTCTCCTTTTACTTCGGTCGACAATCCGCCTTCGACACCTCATTCGGGCTTCCCGTGGTGGAGCCGCCCCGCACCCTTTCGGAGCCGTTGCTTGGGCGCGAGATCCTGGGATTGAAAGACCGGCCCGTCCGGGTGATGTGGGTGACCGCGGGCAATCCGGTTTCCATGCTTCCTGAATCCGAGACCGTTCGTCGGGCTCTGCGGAGCCTGAAGGAACTCATCGTGGTGGACACGCACCCCAACGACACGACGGATCTGGCCACCGTGATTCTCCCCACGCTGACTTTGCTCGAGGACGACGATCTCCTCGGGGCCTACGGGAACCACTGGTTGAGAGTGTCCAGGCCCACCGTCGCGCCACCACCTGGCTGCCGCCACGAGCTGTGGATCTTTCAGGAACTCTCTCGTCGGTTGGGGCTTCCCTCCCTCGCCGAGGGCGACGTGCGGAGCTGGAAACGCCGCGCGATGTCGCGGCTCGAACGGGTGGGCGTCACTCTCGAGGACTTGGAGGCGGGGCCGAAGAGAAACCCCTTCGCCGCCGAGGTCCTCTTCGAGGATCGCCGATTCCCGACTCCGAGCGGCCGGGTGAGACTGATTCAGAGCGCCCCCCGGCCGACGTTCGCCCCGACAAAGGATTGGCCGTTCGTGCTCATGGCCACCTCCGTGCCCAAGTGCCAGAGCTCTCAATGGAGCGTTCCCGTGCCTGACGAACCCGCCGAGGTCAGGATCCATCCCGAGGCGACTTGGCTCGCGGACGGGACTCATGCGGTCTTGGAGACGGCCTACGGTGTTCTCGAAGTGACCGTGCGGCACGATCCCCGGGTTCATGCCCATGTGATTCTGATGGGCAAGGGAGGGATGGTGCGAGATCGCCGCTGTGCGAATGCGGTGGTCGGGGCGGCGTTGACCGACGGCGGAGAAGGAGCCGCTTACTACGACGAGCCCTGCCGACTGAAAGCCCTCTGAGCGCGAGGGGGCTCCGATTCCCGACCGACGCTCCCATTCAGCCCCGGTGCAGGGCGTTCCACAGACGAAGGGCGTAGTTCACGGGAGCATGGTCCGAAAGGGCGTTCTCGCCCACCGCTCGTTTGAGGATGGACTGCCAGCCGCCCTCGCCGCGAAGCACGGTGGAGATCCGGTCGCGGACTCCTTCGCGGATTCGGTCTACGGCATCGAGGCCAAAGCGCACTTCGCCCGTCCTTGTCAGATGGACGACCTGACCCACGTGACGGTAACGCCACGGAGGCGGCAGATAGCAGACGATGTCG
>Ga0256841_1002149_pt1 | contig 16015 bp, 13 predicted proteins | sample 356308metaG_FD_185971 | JGI IMG/M metagenome (GOLD analysis project Ga0256841, IMG submission 185971) | Hydrothermal vent microbial communities from Mid Atlantic Ridge, Atlantic Ocean - 356-308 | ecosystem: Environmental > Aquatic > Marine > Hydrothermal vents | place: Atlantic Ocean: Mid... | reverse complement strand
TTGTTCACCTGGTCCGCAGATGCGGTGCAAGTGAACGACCCCTAGGTCGGTAACTTTTGGCTACTCGCAGGTCGCAACATCAGGTGATGATGAAACGAGCCCACGGATTTATCCATTCCCGCGAGCGTTGGCTAGAATAATAACCGATTTCATGGTTGGTTGTGGCGCAGGGTGTCATGCGGGATAGTCTCAATTCACAGCATTGTTACGATCTATTATGCAGTTTCTTTCCTTGGTTACCATCCCACGTGACTAAATGTCTATTATAATAAGGGGTTGAAGATGATGAATTCCGAGTTAAACTAAAAGTAGGTCTTTGAGGAACAGGCGATGAATCCGCAGCAGATCTACTCCCTCCTCTATGACCTGAGTGGGCACTAAGGGTTTGGCCGCGTTTCGTGGCCTTGTTGGGAACCTTTTGCGGGGCGAGCAGGAGGGACATCATGTCATCACAACAAGATTCAAAATCTAGCATCGAGAGCCTCGGTTTAGGAGATCATGTCTGTTTAATTTATCAAACAAAAGATGAACACAGGCAATTTCTGCAATCATTCTTGATAGATGGTATAAGGCGAAATGAAAAGATTATCTATCTGAATAGCTCAACCAGTGTTGATACCGTTCTCAATTATCTAAGAGAAGCTGAAGAAGACGTTGATTCTCTTCTTGAAAAGGCGCAACTTCGTATTATTAGTGCGCAAAGCGTGTATCTGCGCAAAGATGCATTTGATCCGGGGAAAATGATGACGTTTATCAAGATCAGAACCGAGCAGGCTCTGGACGAGGGTTTCAGTGGACTTCGCATCACCAGTGATATGGGATGGGTGCTCAAAGGGAAACCGGGATCCCTGCGCCTGATAGAATACGAGGCCAAATTGAGTAAACATATCAAAAGGGAAAAGTGCCTCATTATGTGCCAATATAACCGGTGTTATTTTAATTCTCCCCTTCTTTTATACGCAATAGCGACTCATCCAGTGGTTGCTGTGGGAACGAAGATTTCCGAGAATCCTTTTTACTTGGCTCCGCCAGCCTTTCTGGGGCAAGATGACTCGTCTAAAGTGTTGAATTTTTGTTTAAATAGGCTTACCGGAAGCAGGATCCCTGATGACGAATTTGGCATAAAACAGATGAAAGCGGTATAGAGTTGAGGCGTTCATTTCGGCTAAAAGGAGGCAGACAGCGAAGCAATCTCCCTGGGATATAAGACTCTAGGAGATTGCTTCGCTGCGTTCGCAATGACACTACTTTAGCCGTACGCTGCTTTCTGAGATGACGCTTGGGCAGAACTTTTCAAGGTGTTTTCTTAATTACCCGGCTACCGTTGTCTTTTTTTCGTGCGATTGCCTTCTCAGTTGGCTCAGGTTCTTTCCCGCAATCAATGTGGTGCCAGTCTGTAAACCCCCAGCCGTATGACCACTGGTAGGGCACCCGAAAGCCAATGGTCTCTGCAGCTTCATAAACCCACCTGGGGAGATTTCTTGCATCGATTCGATGCAATCGGTCCCTGTTGAACTGTCGCTTTGCTTTACTAATAGGATTTGGGGAGCCATCCTTAACGTCGGGAAAATCAAAGGAGTTTACATCAAAGGCACATCCGATGCGATGGTTCGATCTTCCCTTGTGATGACCATGGATAATCTCTGAAAAGGTATCACACTTTTTACTTATCACCCTGTAGTGGAAGTCACCGTTTATCTCGTCTCTGAATTCCACGCAAGTGAAGACCGGCGGAAGTTTTTTTTCGACAGCTGCATAGGTATCTTCCCCGCACCTCACGGACATAATGGGAACTCTTAAATTGGTGTCAGCAAGTCCTTCCCGGAAAATGTACTGAAAAAAAAGGTATGCAAAGGGGGCAAATTCCCTGGAAGTCTCAATGTATATCTTGGATGGTCGATAATGTTTTTTGTCGTTTACGTTTCTCAAGCTGGGACAAAAGTAGATATAGCCGAGATAGCGATCCCTGGAAGTTACGTCTTCCCACTTTTTCTTAAAACCTCCATAGAGCTTTACGGTTATAGAATAGCGAGGAATCCATACCGGAATGGCGAGACGTACTCCTTCCTTGTGTCCGTCCTTTGATTTCAAACGCCTGAAATATTCCCAGCTCCACGGGATGTTATGGAATTCGATCTTCTCGGCTGCCTGACTTCTAAGTTCGTAGAGGTTCTTTATCCCGGCGATTTTATAAGCAAGCTTGATTTTTCTTTTCCAGTCCAGAAATCGTGCCCTTCTACTCATCCCCTTGTGATATTTTAACGATACCTTGCGAAGGATAATTTTCATCTGATGATCTAAGTACTTCTGGGATGGATTTAGGTATGCAGAATAATCCTTACGGGGTAATGCAGCAGCAGTTGATGAAATGAAAAACAGTACGGCAAAAACAAGCAAGGTTAACGTGGTAGAACAATCTTCGATTTTCGCGTTTGCTGAGTTTGTCATGGGGAAGGCCCTCTTACAACCATACCGGTCTATATTCTAAGATCTTCTTTCTCTCCTGGACTTGCATGGTTCAAGTTGATTAGGTTTTTTAGCTCAGCCCAGTTGGAAACTCGAATGAACGGGTGAGGTTCCCGATTCCACGGTTGATCAAACACTATGGGTTCTATGCCTGCTTCGCGCAGCATGTGGCAAGTCTCTAACCTGTCTTCGACGAAATACTTAACGTTTTCTTCTTCCAATACGTCTAGCTTTTTCTCCGGATTACCGGTGGCGTATACCTTTATTCTTTGTTTGGGAACCGCCGGTAACTGATTGTAGATCCAATTTTTTATACTGTCTTCCCAGATACGTGCCGTTACAAAAATGAGAGGGGCATGGCGTGATATTTCTGTAAGTATCTCCGATGCCTTCGGGAAGGGCCTGGTACGCAACGTGTTTTCGTCATCAAGCGCCTTGCATATTATCTCGATAATCAGTTCCTTGTCGAGGTTTAAACATTTGCTTAGATCGAAACTGGTTATGCATTCATGCTTTACGTGGGATATGCCGTATTCATTTCGGGCTATGTCGATAAAGGTACTTATGGTGTCCGCAAATACTCCGTCAACGTCAAAGGCTATTTCTTCCGGGTTTATAAAGCTACTTTCCGAAACTTCCTTCATTGGCGGTAATTCCTTGTGGTGATGCATATTTCTGAATGCCGGATCAGGTTTTCTATCTTTATGTCATTTTATACGATCGCTGTCTTTCATTACCAGAAAAAGATAGGTTTAGAAATAAGGAATTTCTGATTAATTACTCAGATACCCCAGTGCCACTTGCTCGTCATGCAGAGTGTGATCCGGCATCCAGATAAACAGTGATAGATTCCGGCCCTTCGATAGACTTCGTTACTCATAACGGCGCTCAAAATACGCTTCGCTTCGGCCCGAATAACGGTTTTTGGAATGTTCTTATTGGCTTTTTTTATTGTATAGGACATCCGGAAGTCCGAATTTATCAGAGTCTACTTAAATAGCTCTGTGGATCATTAATGAATCAAACAAAGCATGGGAAAAACCGATGAATCGGTTCCACGAACACTCGCTACCCCATACCCACGGTTAAAACCGTGGGTTAAAGCCTAATCCGAGCCAGGTGATGAGCAAAATAGCCCACGGTTTTAACCGTGGGTATAAATAGGGTACCTCCACAAGAACCGAATCATCGGTTTTTCTAAAGAAACCGTTGTAACCCGTTGAAATTATTATATGTTACAATATTATGTAAAGATTTTGAGTTTTTTCGTTGTTCTTTTGCCTTGTAATCGTTTTCATGCTTTGTTGGGGTTCTCTACATCATGGGGATTAATTACCGGAAATTTTAGTTATTCCAGTTTATATAAAGGAAATACCCAGGTTAATAGTGCTCCAGCCGCCGCAACCCCTGCCCCGAAATAAAAAATCCAGGGTAGTGAAAACTGGTCTGCAAGCCAACCAGATAGCATGGAACCACTTATGAAACCTGCGTCAAAAACCCCGGTAAAGACCGTCATGAGTGCAGGCATCTCTTCGGGACTTCCTTGGTCCACCGCTAGGACGTTTAATAGCGGATAGAGAATACCCATTCCTGCGCCGTAGAGCACGGTGCATGCGAAAAACATTACCGGATTTCTTATCCCGGGGACAAGTACCAAACCAATAGCAAAGATCAAGAAAGAAAGTATCGTAAAATTCTTTTTATTGTACCTGTCTATGGTTTTTGCCACAAAAAGCCTGAAGAATATGGCAATAGTTGCGGCAACGCCGAGAAATTTCCCCGAAGAAACTTTTAAGGATTCTGCCATAAGGGCGATAAAATTCAAAACTGTTGCCTGTCCCTGGACGAAAAGTACGGTTATTGCGAGTACAGCAAGAAAAGATTTCTTGCTAAGAACCGATTTGTAGGAATTCCCGGAAGTGCTCTCGGGGATTACCACTTCTTCGGGCGTGAGTAAACAAGACAAGATTAATCCAGATAAAGCGAAAACACTTTCCACCTTGAAAAGTAACCCGAATCCAAACCATCTAATTAAATGTTCTCCCATCAAGGGCATTGTGGCGATGGCGAAAAGTATAACCGCGCCAACGAATCCAAAGGCTTCTCCACGCCTTTCTACCGGTATCCGCCACGAAATACCGGTAAAAGACGAAGCTATGAAGGCCGAAAAACCAACCCCGTGCAAGGTCCTAACGGCATAAAGAAAGAGGTTTATCTTTTTTGCGGCAATATAGAGAAAACCGGCGACGAATATCAGGAAAAGGCCGCCAAGAAGGACCTTTTTTTCACCCAGTTTTTCCACGAGCCAGCCCATGAGGGGGCGGGAAAGAACGGTACCGGCGGGGAAAAGCCCCATTACGATACCTATTTTTGTTTTGCTTGCCCCGTGAGCTTCCAGGAAAAGCGGGTAAAGGTAGAAAAAGGCAATGTGTGAAAAAATAAAAAAGAACAATATGTTGTAAAATATGAAAGCCCTATCAAAGAGAGCCTGCCGTATGGATACGTGGGTGATGGGGCTTAATCTTTTCATTTCTTATAATACTTGCCCTGGAATAGGACGTGCTTTTTCATATATGCGTGTATCATGTTTACATTTTTCCGCTTCTCAAGTGCCCACGCGGGAGCCACCAGTTCGTGTCTGTGAGGATCCCCTGTTATTCTCTGGATTACAACACGAGGAGGAAGATGGGCAATAAATTCTCCCACCAATTTCACGTACGTTTCCCTATCCAGGCACCTGTAATTACCCTCCTCGTACATCTCGTGCAACTTAGTTCCCCTGATTACGTAGAGAAGGTGAATTTTTACTCCTTGTATATCCAGCTTGGCGAGGAATTTTGCCGTGGAAATCATGTCTTCGGGATTTTCTCCGGGAAGCCCCAGAATCACATGCACACAAACGGGTATTTTTCTGAGCCTTGTTTTTTCAACTGCTTTCACAAAATCTCCCACACTGTGCCCGCGATTTATTATTTTAAGGGTTTCATCTTTTGCTGATTGAAGTCCGTATTCAATCCATACCAGGTATTTTGTCTGATAACCTGCTAGCAAGTCAAGCACATCACTGGAAACACAATCTGGCCGAGTCCCAACGCTTAAACCAACTACGTCAGGTACGCTCAAAGCCTCGTCATATAGGCGTTTCAATTTTTCTAACGGCCCGTAAGTGTTTGAGAAAGATTGAAAATACGCCAGGAATTTTTTTGCCTTGTACCTTTTGCCGAGGAATTTCTTGCCTCTTTCAAGTTGTTCCCTGATGCTGAGAGTTCTTCCAAACCCCGTTCCAGATCCCCTTAAGTTACAGTATATGCATCCCCCGCGGCCAACCGTGCCATCCCTGTTCGGACACGTGAGTCCTGCATCCAGGGTTATTTTCTGGACCCTGCATCCGAAAAGTTCTCGCAGGTACGAGTTGAAATCCCTGTACGGTTTTTCTGAATTTTCCATAGGATAACCAGGTCGAAATAGTGATATTTTGTTGATCTTGCTAAATATATCAGAATTGTTATCATGTTACAAAATCTGGAAGAAAAGATAAATTGTGGACAGAATAACATGAAAATCACAAAAATCTACGACGTCATAGTTGTGGGTGCCGGGCATGCAGGATGCGAGGCTGCACTCGCCGCTGCAAGAATGGGATGTGACACCCTGGTGCTTTCTATATACCTGGATACGGTTGCCCACATGCCCTGTTCTCCTTCTATCGGTGGGCTCGGCAAGGGTCACCTGGTGAAAGAGATTGACGCACTGGGTGGGGAAATGGCCAAGATTACCGATAAAACGGCCATCCAGTTTAGAACTCTGAATACCAAGAAAGGCCCGGCGGTCCAGGGAACTAGAACTCAAAACGACAAGGTGCGCTATCGGACGCTGATGAAGCACGTTCTGGAAAAGCAGGAAGGACTTGAACTAAAGCAGGCACTGGTTGAAAAACTGCTCGTGGAAGATGACAAGGTGGTTGGGGTTATTGATGACCTGGGTAATTCCTTTCTAGGTAAAACCGTTATATTGACTACCGGTACGTTTCTCCATGGGTTAATCCATATTGGAATGAAAAAGATTCCCTCCGGGAGAGCAGGCGAGTTCCCATCCAATGCCCTGGCAGACAACCTGCGAGATCTAGGATTCCAAATGGGAAGGATGAAAACGGGAACTCCGGCAAGGCTTCACCGTCGTTCTATAGATTTTTCCCAATTTACCGAGCAGAAAGGTGATGAGATAATTAAGCCGTTTTCACTGTTTACCGACAAAATTGCCCTGCCACAGGTTCCATGTTACATGGGAAAGACAAGCCCAGAGACTCACAAGATAATCGCGAAAAACATTTCCCTGTCTCCTCTTTACAGCGGCCAGATAAAAGGAGTTTCTGCTCGCTATTGTCCTTCTCTGGAAGACAAGATAATGAAATTTCCCCACAAGGATCACCACCAGATAATTCTTGAGCCGGAGGGTCTGGATACGGAGGAAATTTATGCCAGCGGAACTGGCAACTCCTTCCCTTACGAAGTACAGGTACAACTTGTACATAGCATTCCTGGCCTTGAAGAAGCCGAATTCATGCGTCCCGCCTATGCCATAGAATATGACTATGTTCAACCGACCCAACTATACCCTACCCTCGAAACCAAGCTGGTGAAAGGTCTGTTTCTGGCAGGACAGATAAACGGTACATCTGGCTATGAAGAGGCGGCGGCCCAAGGGATGTGGGCCGGGATAAATGCTGCGTGCAAAGTCCAGGGGAGACCCCCGTTTGTACTTTCTCGATCCGAAGCCTACATGGGTGTAATGATCGATGACCTTGTAACCCGAGGGACAAATGAACCGTACCGCATATTTACTTCCAGGGCAGAGTACAGACTGTTGCTGCGGGAAGATAACGCAGATCTCAGGCTCCTGGAAAAGGGGTACGAACTCGGACTTCATTCTTTAAACGTCTATAAAGAATTGGTAGAACGAAGAGAATTATTGAAAAGAGAACTGGAAAGACTTCACAGGTCAAAGCTTAAGCCCACAGAAGGTGTAAACAGGGAACTTAAAAAGTGGGGTAGTCAGCCTCTTTCAGCCCCCGTTTCCTTGGACAAGATCTTGAAACGCCCAGAAATTAACTACGAAAAATTGAGGATCCTTGAGAAATGCCAGAACAATTCAGAATCGTTATTTACGAATAAAAATAAGACAATTGATGGAGACTTTCGTAACCCGGACGAACTGCCGGAGCGCGTTAAAAGGCAGGTTGAAATTCACTGCAAGTACGAAGGTTACATAAAAAGGCAAGAAGCAGAAGTTGCAAAATTCAGGAACCTTGAACAGGTGAAGATACCGGCTGGCTTCAGCTACAAGGACGTGCCAGGACTCTCCCTGGAAGTGCAACAGAAATTGTCCGAGATCAAACCTCTAAACCTTGGGCAGGCAGCCAGAATTCCGGGAGTAACGGCGGCAGCCATATCCATCCTGATGGTTTACTTGAAAAAACACGGTTGGAAAGATAAAAAACATGACTAGTCGCAGAAAAAAAGGTAAAATAGATAACAGTGAAAGTTAGTTAAAGCTGAATAATTGGGGTGTTCAGCTTTCCTTGTTTTTTTGAGGTTGTAGGGGGCTCGATATGCCGGAGACATTACGGGGTGAAGAGTATACGGGAGGAAAATTTATCACTTATCCTTCTATTGCAGGTAAGAATAAGGCGTGGTTCGCTGTTTACGTGCAAGTGAGGCACGAGAAAGAGGTTTTTTCGCGGTTTCAGAAAAAATCTATTGATTGTTTTCTGCCCTTGCTGGAGAAGTGGAGCAAGAGAAAGGATCGCAGGAAGAAAATTCACGTCCCGCTTTTTCCGGGTTACGTGTTTGTAAATACTGTACTGGACAACTATACCAACGTGGAAATCCTGAGAACACAGGGAGTGGTGTGGATACTAAAAAATTCTGACGGTCCACTTCCCATTCCAGATTACCAAATTGAGAGCTTGCGAAGAATCCTTGATAACCAGATGATTATTAAACCTCATCCTTACCTCAAGGAAGGCGAGATGGTGAAGGTAGTTAACGGCCCCCTGGTGGGGTGCGTTGGGATACTGCTCAAAAAAAACGACAAGAAAGGTAAGCTTGTTGCGAGCATAGATATTATTAAAAAAGCGGTGAGCGTAGAGCTAAATATTGACGATGTAGAACCGGTAAATATTGTTTTCGGGAATAACCCGTAAGAAAAGTCTGATAAATTCGGGTTTCCGGAATTCCTAGAAAAAAGATCGCAACAGCAATCCTAAATCCGTCATTCCGGACGAAGTGAAGCCTATAGCCGGAATCCATCACCGTTGACTATGAAGGCGGCACAACTTGCAAGTGGTCATGGGTTGATTGGCTAACTAATCAAAGGTTCCTCAATTAAAAACCTGAATCCGTGATCGTTCACCTGGGCCGCAGATGCAAGGAAGAGCCCACCGGACCATAGTAAGCTATGTCCGGTGGGCAATGACGCCACATATGCGGTGCAGATGGACGACCCGCAGGGCGTAAAAAGATTACTCGACAAGGTGGAGAATGATCCACCCCGGCTATCTGACCAATAATGAGTAATTTAAACATGTTATACAAATTATCCATAAAGTTTCGTCACGGATTCAGGTGAAAGGGCAGTACGTCTACTTCTGTTCCCTGCTCGAATCCCTCGCTGTGTGTAGGAATAATTACCAGGCCGTCTGCCTCCGTCATGGTAGAAATCATTGCTGATTTACCGTACACAGGTTCTGCAAAAAGACCTCCTTTTTCGTCCCGATGCAATTTTACTCGAATAAAATCAAGGCGCCCATGGACGCTTGGAAGGTTAACCCGCAGCTCTGCCCTAATGGTTCTTCGGAATTTTTCTTCTTGTTTCAACCCTTCAAGGATATGCAAAAATGGTTCTACGAAAAAGAGCATTACAATCATAGAAGAAACCGGGTGCCCAGGGAGTCCCCATATTGCCTTTTTCCCAGAGGTGGCAAAAATAGTTGGTTTCCCAGGTTTTATGGCAATGCCGTGAAATACAAGGTTGCTATCTGGCAGCTTGGAAATCACTTTGACAGTGAAATCCCGCATTCCGATAGAACTTCCACCTGAAAGTAAAAGCACGTCGCTTGGCGGGTCTTTAAAAAGAGCTTCCTTACACAATTCCAGGAGCCTACGCTCATCGTCCGGTACAATTCCGAAGCGTTCAATTGGATATCCCAGGGAAATCAGCCGAGAGTAAATGCTCGGACCGTTTACATCTCTCACCTTCCCTTGCGGTATTTTCCGGGTGCCCGATGGAACGATTTCGTCTCCGGTTGATATTATTGCTATGCGTGGCTTTCGAAAAACCTCTATGCTTTCAATACCCAGCGCTGCCATTAATCCCACGTCCTGGAAGCGGACCAGGTGCCCTCTCGGAAATATCGCACACCCTTTCTTGACGTCTTCTCCGGGGCGAAGCACATTTTCCCAGGGAGTTACGGACCTCGTTATTTCGATGGTTTCTTCATCAAGAAGGTGGCAATATTCTTCCATGATTACCGCATCGGCCCCCTTAGGAAGCATGCCGCCCGTGGTTATGGCAATGGCTTCTCCCGGTTTCACTTCAATGGTACAGGGTGTTCCCATGGAGACCCTCCCGGTAACATTGAGCATCAAAGGCAATCCTTCTGATGCTCCATAGGTATCCTGAGATCTCACGGCATAACCATCCATAGTGGACCTGGGAAAATGTGGAAGGTTCTCGGGAGAATTTATTTGGCAACTTAAAATCCTTCCGCAGGCAAAATCCCTGCAAATTTCTTCTGTTCCAAGGGGGTCGAATTCAGCTATGATTTTTAGAACTTTCTCTGCTTCCACAACTTTAAAGAATTCCATCATGTAAAAATCCTTGAGACTTTAACTTATCTTTTTGTTAAGTATTAAATAATGTTCATTTAAGCCAGACTTAGAGCTATCGGCGTAATTTATTCTTCTTACTAACGATTTTCAATATTATTTTTTTGACTTTTTAAATTGAATATTATATGTGGAACTTAAAATTCATAACAGGCGCGCAAGCTGGCTTGATTGCAAGCTAAACGCTTTTAAAACAAACGTGGAGAGGAACACATGGAGGTTAAAGAAGTTTTAACGTTGGTTGAAGCTGCAAAGATCTGTAATGTTTCTCACATGACCATGTGGCGATGGGCGAAACAGGGTAAAATTAAGACATTTAAGACCCTTGGAGGACACCACAGGGTACTGTGGAGTGACATGGTAGAGTTCCTCGAAAAAAATGACATGAGTCACCTACTGAAGCGAGTCACACCCAGGAAAAAGAAGGTCCTATTTATCAGTTCTCCCATGGTGGGAAGTGATGAACTTGTAGAGAAGTTGAGGGAAACGGGTTTTCTTATCGAATGGGTGGCCGATGGTTTTGAGGCTGGAAGAACCTTCAGCGTGTTTAACCCTGATTGCGTGGTCTTAAACTTTTCCACACCGGGTATCAACGGTCCTTCCATTTGCAGGTCCCTTAAGTATGACCCGGTTACCTCTCCGGTAAAGATCATTGTGTTGTCTGACAATAAGGTAGAAAAAGAAAGGTTAGAGGAGATCGGGGCTGACCTCCTCTTACCCCTCAGCGAAAATTACTCCCTGCTCGTGAAAAAAATAATCTCCGTGTGCCGATAACCCATGGTCTAGCATCTGGAAAAACCGCACGAACGGCAAACGAGGCAACCGCCTTCCCTTTCGATGCTAGCTCCACATTCAGGACACGCGCCCATCTCGGATATAGCATTTGCAATCCCGGCCTTGGCATGATTATTGATAACTTTTGCGATGGCATCTGAACAGGAAACCACCATGGCACCGTTGCTCCATACGGGTGACGGACACCGTATTCCCATGAGCTGCTTCACAATGGCTTCTACTTTTACTCCGGACCGCAGGGCCAGAGAAATCAACCGGCTGGTGGCCTCTATCTGGGAATAAGCACATCCTCCGGCCTTTCCCATCTGGGCAAAGACTTCACAGATTCCATAATCGTCGCTATTTATCGTAACATAGAGTTTCCCGCAGCCGGTGTTTATTCTTTCCGTGACACCTACCGTTCTTTCGGGGCGTGGTCTAGGTTCAACCTGGGTGAATTTTGGCTTCTTGACACTCAAGACTTGCTGTTCTCGGCTACCGTCCCTGTATATGGTCAAGCCCTTGCAGCCTAGTTTGTAGGCTAGCATGTAAGCATTGTACACGTCGTCGGGCTTTGCAGTGAAAGGGAAATTTATGGTCTTGCTTACCGCGTTGTCTGTAAATTCCTGGAAAGCTGCTTGAAGACGAATGTGCCATTCGGGTGTTACGTCGTGAGCTGTAACGAATATTTTCTTGATATCGTCAGGAATCTCGGTAAAATCCTGTATCCTTCCCTTGGAAGCAATTTTTCTAACTAGCTCTTCTGAATAAAATCCTCGTTCCTTGGACATCTCGAGAAAAATGGGGTGTACCTCTACGAGTTCCGTTCCTTCAAGGACCCTCCTTATGAAAGAAACGGCAAATATTGGTTCAATGCCACTGGAACAACCCGCGATTATGCTAATGGTTCCCGTAGGAGCGATGGTGGTGGTTGTGGCGTTCCTCATGTATGGAGTATCCCCATTGTCGTAGATACTTCCCGCGTAACTCGGGAAATTGCCACGCTTCTTGGCAAGTTCTGCCGAGGCCTTTTTCGATTCCTCTTGGATAAATTTCATCACTCTTCTGGCAACTTCCAGGGATTCATCAGAGTTATAAGGAATACCCAATTTTATAAGCATGTCAGCGAATCCCATGACGCCGAGACCAATCTTGCGATTCTTCTTTGTATTTTCTTCGATCTCGGGAAGAGGGTATTTGTTTACGTCAATGACGTTGTCAAGGAAATGTACGCATGTCCAGACACATTCTTTTAGCTTATCGAAATCGATGGAACCGTTGCCTACCATTTTGGATAGGTTAATGGAACCAAGGTTACAGGATTCGAAGGGAAGCAGAGGCTGTTCTCCGCACGGATTGGTAGATTCTATCTCTCCGAGGTGAGGCGTGGGGTTATCTCGGTTAATCCTATCCAGGAAAACTATTCCAGGTTCTCCTGTTTTCCATGCCGAATCAACGATTTTAAGGAAAACTTCCCTGGCATTTACCGTTTTGACCTGTTCACCGGTTCTTGGATTGATCAACCCGAAATCAAGGTCCTTTTCAACGGCTTTCATGAAATCTTCGGTAATGCCGACCGATATGTTGAAATTATTCAATTTTTTGAGGTCATTCTTACAGGTAATGAATTTCTCTATATCAGGATGATCAATCCTGAGAATGGCCATGTTTGCACCGCGCCGTGTTCCGCCCTGTTTAATCGCTTCCGTTGCAGCGTCAAACACCGTAATGAATGAAATGGGGCCACTAGATACCCCTTTGGTAGAATGGACCACGTCGTTTTCAGGACGCAGCCGAGAAAAAGAAAAACCGGTTCCGCCGCCGCTTTTGTGTATCATCGCCGTGTGCTTGATTGCCTCGAAAATACTCTGGATAGAATCCTCAACCGGAAGAACAAAACAGGCGGAAAGCTGGCCAAGGGAGCGTCCTGCATTCATAAGCGTGGGCGAGTTGGGTATAAATTCAAGATTCGCCATCGTTTCGTAAAATTTAAGTGCCAATCCCTCCACGTCGGCATTTTCGTCATACAAGGTGTCGGCTTCCGCAATTGCTCTTGCCACTCTCCAGAATAGCTCTTCAGGAGTTTCTAACACCTGTCCTCTTTCATCCCTCTTAAGGTAACGCTTTTCCAGTACAACCCGGGCGTTTTCAGTGAGGGAAATAGATTTAAGTCCGAAATGGGTCTGTCTTTCCGAAGGGGTGGTCTCGGTGATCTGAGATGAATTGGCCATTATTATTTTCTCCTCCCGATAATGATAAGTATAAGAAAATAAAATCCTTTCGGGCTTGGTGCCCCTAAAGGATAAGTTTTTTACTTACCTGGCATTGCAGCGACAAGTTTTAAGAAAACTCGATGTGAATGGTTCGCAGAAGGGAACCGCATCTTAGAGAGTCCTAATTGTCACTGCAACACTTCCCGAGAACCAGATCTAAATGTTTTCTCTTCCCGGGTATGGTATCGGTTTGCCCGTTCCCGATGACCATTTGTATCACCCCATGCGGGCTGGTTGCTGGCTTATCCGCTAATAACGTTAGGACTTACAGCGATGGGCTCGCACCGGACTTTCACCGGTTTTTCCATTTAAGCCCCCACGGTTCTGTGCTCCACAATAAAGCATGAAAACACTTTTTATTTTAGCCAATGCTTGCCAGAGTAAGTGGCATGAGCATTTTAGGCAATTACCGTCTCGGGATTGGTGAAAAAGTTACCTCTCTGAGCTCCGGTTTATTTTTGTCAGGTTTTAACTCGTAGATTGCTTCGCTGCGCTCGCAATGACTTTTCTTTAGCTTCTTGCTTGGCAGGATTTTTAGGAAGCACTCTACCAGTTTCCCTATCACCCGGTGTTGCCATGTGTGTGTAACCCACGGTTTCAAACGTGGGGATGCACCCGAAGATTATGATTGAACCGATTCATCGGTTTCCCATATCTATAGCCACCATCTCGTAAAAGTGAGATCATTTCAAATCCCCTGGCAAAATATAACTTTCCTTTCTTTACTCCACCGAAACTTTGCTGTCAAAGAGAAAATAGCCTCCTGGTTAGATTTTTCATAAACTATGAATCTTCAAAGATTTCAAACCCATAGCGTTCCTGTATTTTTTGTATGTAGTTCTTCAACAATCGAAGTCGGTAACTAATGCCATCAAAATAAAGGACAGGAGATGGGTGTCTCTGCTCCAGCGCTTCCTCCAAATCCTTGATATAAGGTTTAAGTGCTTCCTCAAGCGGAATTTTCTTTTTTTCTCTTACGGGGTTTTTTAATATTCCAAGCTCTCGCATGCGTTTAACAAGGGTGTCATAGTCCTTGTACACGTGCCCAACTAGGCCTCTTGTTTTAGCAACTCTTATATTGTCAGCATTATCATCAATGAAGAATACTTCTGAAGGTTGAACGCTCATTTTTCTACAGGCGTAGTCGAAAATTTCGGGATCGTGTTTGCTCAAGCCTATTTTGAAAGAAAGAAACAGATAGTCAAAGTGGGAATATATGTTATATCTACGGTCAAGTTCGTCCAGCCACCGAGTTTGGTCGGACAATAGCCCTACAGCGTGGGATGAACGAAGGTTGTCTACTAGCTTTTCCATGTACTTGCGGGGCTTGAATTGCTTGTACATGTATTCTCGGAGTTGATCGATGTCTACCTTGTCCGGAGGAATATTCAGTCCTTTTAGTATCTTATGCCAGAAGTAATCTTCGGTCACTTTACCTTTGACAAATCCGTCCTCAATGCAGATCTTTTTAAATCCAAGATTAAAAACGGTTTCATAGCTCCTGCCAGAGATCCTTGCCAGTCGTCTCAAAAGAGCCGAAAAGCCTTCTCCTCCGTAGACACCGCCATAGTCAAAAAGTATTGCTTTAATCATTTATCGTACCCTAGGTTGTATACTTGGGTGATAGTGTTATTTTTCGCTAGGTCTTTTTAAGACGGCAATGGTAGCTCCCCAGCCGCCACTTCGCGCATCTGCCAACCGGAAGTCAAGCACGAAATCCCAGGATGCAAGTAGCTTGTGAACACGATCCCTTAACATCCCCGTTCCTTTGCCATGAATTATTTTTACCTCGAGGATTCCTTGCCTGATGCATTCGTTCAAATAGTCAAAGAGCAGGTCGTTAATTTCTCTAGGATTAAAGGTATGGAGATCCAGGGTGCCAGTAATTGGAATATGAACAACTTCTGGTATTCCACTGCCATTTTGTGGTAGATTGTTACATGCCATCTCAACTTTGCCTTTTCACCAAGGAGGTTTATCTATGTCAAAACAAATGCTTTTGGCGGCAACTGCAGGCGGTATTTTTATATTTTTTACCGGTTTTTACAGGCTCTACAAGGAAGGCCAATGGACACTTCTTCTCCTGGGATTTCTCATCCTGGTTTCATGTTATTGTAATTATCTGAAAAATAAAGATAAATACAAGTAGCTTTTATCGAACAGCCAGGGCGGATCCTCTAAAACGCCCTTGGAAGCCTAAACGACATCTACCCCACTAGAAATCTGATAACGCCGGTTTTCCCAGAACCTTCAGGTAAAAGGTGTTATTGAGATAAGCAATTATCCATTGATTGTTGTCATAAATAAAAAGATTTGTTGAAGCAGTATCCTGCTTAATCCTCCAGAAATGACTGTTGTCCAAACCGAGCACGGCACAACTTATTACCTTATTCGGAACCCTGTGTGCCACCAGTACTATGCTTTCGTTTGCATGTTTTCTTATCAATTCTTCAATGGCAGACATGGTTCTGTTTCTAACCTCGTCAAGCGTTTCTCCGCCCGGGAAGCGTACCTTGTGGGGTTCCGTCAACCAAAGGTTATAAAGGTCGGGATATTTCTCTTTTACCTCTTTGTTCTCTTTCCCTTCCCATTCTCCGTAGCTAATATCAATAATCG
>Ga0256841_1002148_pt1 | contig 16022 bp, 12 predicted proteins | sample 356308metaG_FD_185971 | JGI IMG/M metagenome (GOLD analysis project Ga0256841, IMG submission 185971) | Hydrothermal vent microbial communities from Mid Atlantic Ridge, Atlantic Ocean - 356-308 | ecosystem: Environmental > Aquatic > Marine > Hydrothermal vents | place: Atlantic Ocean: Mid... | reverse complement strand
CCATCAAAAGTTCGGCGAAGCTCATGCCGAAGTGAACGCCATTAACAATGCAAAAGAATCCGTTCGGGGAGCTACAATGTATGTCACTCTCGAGCCCTGTTCTCACTACGGAAAAACGCCTCCCTGTGCCGACCGTATTATTGCCGAAGGATTTTCTGAAGTCGTTGTTGGTATGACCGACCCTAACCCGCTCGTTAAAGGAAAGGGTATTGCAAAACTTGAGGCAGCCGGTATTAAAGTTAAGGTTTCGGTTATTGAAGATATAATCCGGAAAACCAATGAGATATATTTGAAAAATATTGAGCTTAAAAGGCCATTCTGTGTTTTGAAAACGGCAATGACACTTGATGGTAAGATAGCTTCTAAAACAGGCGATTCAAAATGGATATCAGGAGATAAATCCCGCAATTATGTCCACGAATTGAGGCATCGTTATGACGGAATTTTGATTGGCGTGAATACGATAATTACTGACAACCCTCAGTTGACCGACAGGTCAGACCACGAAAAAAAAAGGCATCCGGTTAGAATTGTAGCGGATAGTTCGGGACGAATTCCTCTGAACTCAAAAGTGTTAAATGATAACGGAAGAACAATTGTGGCGGTTACGGATAAAGCCGGTGCGAATTTTATTTCAAAAATTGAAGAAAAGGGAAAGGAGATTGTAATTTGCCCTGCTAAAGAAGGAAAAACGGATTTGGGATTTTTGATGAAAGAACTTTACAGATTGGGAATTGACAGCATACTAATTGAGGGAGGAGGAACACTGAACTGGTCGGCAGTCTCCTGTGGAATTGTTGATAAAGTGCTCTCTTTCATAGCTCCTGAAATAGTTGGCGGTATTGATGCCGTCACTCCTGTTGAGGGAGTCGGTTATGATAATATTGCAGGTAGTTTGAAATTGAAAATAGATAGTTTACAAAAAATAGGAAAAGATATTTTAATTGAATCGTATGTTCACAGGATTGATTGAAGAAACGGGAATTGTAAAATCGGTGGGTTGGAATCATAAATCGGCTGTCATCCGGATTATGGCACGAAGAGTTGTTGAGGGATTGAAAACAGGCGACAGCATCTCGGTAAACGGAGCATGTCTCACCGTTGTCTCATTTGACGGAAATTCCTTTGCTGTTGAGGCTATGGGTGAAACCATGAACCGTACTAACCTTGGTGACCTTAAACCTGACAATGCCGTCAATCTTGAAAGGGCATTAAGGCTCGGCGACAGGCTCGGCGGTCATATCGTCAGCGGTCATATTGACGGAACCGGTGTCATACTCTCTTTCCACAAAGAGGATATAGCAACAATGGTGACCTTGAAGGCTGATAAGGATTTGCTAAGATACATCATTGAAAAAGGCTCCGTTGCCATTGACGGAATCAGCCTTACGGTAGTGAAGGTTGATGATAATTCCTTTTCGGTTGGCATCATTCCTCATACTTCGCAGGAAACAACATTGTTGAAAAAACGAATTGACGAAAAGGTTAACATTGAATGCGATATGATAGGTAAGTATGTCGAGAAAATAATGCTCAAAGGAAAACCTGATGAAATAAAATCGAGAATTGATGAAAAATTCCTTATGGAAAACGGATTCTTTTAATTCCGAACAGATATATTATGAATAAATTCAACACAATAGAGGAAGCATTAAGTGACATACGCGACGGAAAGATGGTCGTTGTGGTTGACGATGAACGCCGCGAAAATGAAGGAGATCTGATTATGGCTGCCGGGAAAGTTACTCCCGAAGCCATCAACTTTATGGCAAAGTTCGGAGGCGGTTTGATATGTATGCCTATCGTAAAGGAAAGGCTTGCGGAGCTGAATATAGGAATGATGGTAAGTGAGAACAGCGACACTCATAAAACGGCTTTTACGGTTTCCATTGACGCGGCAACGGCAACAACAGGTATTTCGGCTCAGGAAAGGGCTGTGACTATCCGTAAAGTGATTGACCCTGCATCGAAACCGGCGGATTTTAACCGTCCCGGGCACGTGTTTCCATTGGAATATAAAAAGGGCGGCGTCCTTGTGAGAGCCGGTCATACGGAAGCAGCCGTTGACCTTGCCAAACTTGCCGGTTTGTATCCCGCAGGTGTGATATGCGAAATAATGAACGAGGACGGTTCAATGGCACGTGTGCCAGAGCTCATGAAGTACGTTGCAAAGCATAATCTGAAGATAATTACCATTGCCGATCTTATTGACTATCGCCGACGACACGAAAAGCTTGTGGAACGTGTCTCGGAGGTTAAGTTGCCCACAAAATTCGGGATGTTTACCGCCGTGGGGTTTATGGATAAGATTTCCGGAGAGGAGCATCTGGCTCTTGTTATGGGGGACGTGGCTAACGGTAGACCTGTGCTGGCACGCGTTCATTCCGAGTGCCTTACGGGTGATGTTTTCGGGTCATTGAGATGTGACTGTGGCGACCAACTCCACGAAGCTTTGCGCCGGATAGGAGAGGAGGGAAGAGGTGTCCTGCTCTATATGAGGCAGGAAGGTCGCGGGATAGGTTTGCTGAACAAACTGAAAGCTTATCACTTGCAGGATGAAGGTTTGGATACGGTGGAGGCTAATGAAGCTCTCGGCTTTCCCGCCGACCTGCGCGACTATGGAATAGGCGCCGAGATACTTGCAGAGCTCGGTATCAAAGAGCTGCGCCTGATGACTAATAATCCGAAAAAAATATCCGGTATTTACGGATTCGGCTTGAAAGTGATCGAGAGAATTCCCATTGAGATTTGTCATAATGACGTGAATCATTTTTATCTTAAGACAAAAAAGATCAAAATGGGACATCTGCTTGGAATTTAACGGTAAAAGTTATAAGAAAATATAAAAAGCTAAAGATAAAATAAATACAAAATTATAAATATATGAAAACATTTGAAGGACAATTAAACGGAAGCGAATTAAAATTCGGAATTATAGTTGGCAGGTTCAATGAGTTTATAAGCAGTAAGCTTCTTGGAGGGGCAATGGATGCCTTGAAGCGTCATAATGTGGATGAAAACAGTATTGATGTAGCCTGGTCGCCGGGCTCGTTCGAGATGCCGCTGATTGCAAAAAAAATGGCGCAAACCGGAAATTATGACGCTATCATCTGTCTTGGAGCAGTAATACGCGGTGCAACACCTCATTTCGACTATGTCTCCAATGAGGTGTCGAAAGGCATTGCTAATGTGATGCTTCAAACGGAAGTGCCTGTTGTGTTCGGTGTGTTGACAACGGAAAACATTGAACAGGCAATAGAGCGTGCCGGCACAAAATCAGGGAACAAAGGCTTTGATGCAGCGATGGCTGCCATTGAGATGGCAAACCTTATGAAGGAGATTTAACGGGGCAAAACTCCACTATGCCCGGGATTGCAAAGAAACGGCATTCCGCCTTTTGTCGGTGTTGTCACCGACAAGAATAGCCTTCACGCCCATTATGTCCGGAGCGTCCACGCTCGGCATAAACATCAACAATGTTGTTTTCGTTCCTGAGCAAGCCTTTCCTTAAAATCCGAAAAAGCCCGGATTTCTATTGATTACCCCTCTTTACCATGGGATGAAAGCTCAAAATAGCTTCACGCAGATACTCTCTGTCGAGGTGGGTATATATTTCGGTTGTTGTTATTGATTCATGACCGAGCATCTCCTGTACTGCCCGCAGGTCGGCACCGCCCTCGATAAGGTGTGTTGCGAACGAATGGCGGAAAGTGTGCGGGCTGATGGTTTTTTTTAGTCCTGTCCGCTCTGCAAGTTCCTTGATTATCAGAAAAACCATCACTCTTGACAATCGTGCTCCTCTTCTGTTCAGGAATAAAATGTCGGTAAAATCTTTCTTAACCTCCTGTTTGTTTCTGATATTTTCAATATAGATTTTAATGTTCTTCAGAGCAACGTTTCCGATTGGTACAAGCCTCTCCTTATTTCCTTTTCCGGTGATTTTAATAAATCCTTCCTTAAAAAAAATATTTGAGATTTTAAGATTTATCAGTTCCGACACCCTTAAGCCGCAACCGTAAAGAGTTTCGAGCATTGCCTTGTTTCTTGTACCTTCGGGTTTACTCAAGTCAATGGCATCAATAAGATTGTTAATTTCCTCAACACTCAAAGTATCAGGTAGTTTCCTTCCGGTTTTCGGAGCTTCGAGAAGTTCTGCAGGACTTTGAGTTATGAGGTCTTCAAGTAGCAAATATTTGAAGAAGGCTTTTAATCCCGAAATTATCCTTGCCTGTGAGGTTGCCGAAAGGCCTATCTCATTGATATATTTTATGAAACTATGGAGGTCGTCTGAAGTGACTTTCTCAGGGGGAATATCTTTATTTGAAATCTCAAAGAATTGCAAAAGTTTCTCAATATCGTGCAGATATGCATCAATTGAATTGTCCGAAAGTGATTTTTCCAGTTTCAGATATACCTTGAATCCTTTTATGTAATTTACCCAAATCATAAAATATGGCGTAAAATTAATTAAATCTCAGAACTAAAAGGTAAATTCCGTTTTGTGAGTTTTTCTATGTGTTTTCTTTGAGCATTAGTGCCTTTGTGGCTTATTATTGGCCATTTTGCCACTAAGTCTCAAAAACACTAAGAACCACAAAGGTATCAGTGTATAAATGCAATGAACACATACATGATAATATGTAAATTTAACATCTTTAATGCGGAACTTCAGTAACTAAATAAATGCAACTATTAAAGTGATATTGTTGTCTTTTATAAAGCCCAACTGTTTCAATGAGTTACGATATTCTATTTGTTGTTTAAAAATAACTTTGCTTATGAAAACTTTTATATCTTTTTTTCTGCTACTGTCATCATTTATTTTTTCAGGTGCTTTTTCACAGGTGGTCATTAATGAATATTCGGCCTCCAATCTTTCAGATTTTCAGGATAATTACGAAAAATATGAAGACTGGATAGAGTTGTACAACAGTGGTAGTGCGGCTGTTGACCTTGGAGGTTATTATTTAAGCGATAAGGAAAACAATCCCGGGAAATGGCAAATTCCCGAAGGCGTTATTATTCCGGCGGGAGGTTTTTTAGTTTTTTGGGCATCGGGGCGTGATGAAGTCACCGGAGGAAACCTACATACGAACTTTAAATTGAAACAGACCAAAGATATTCCCGAGCACGTTGTGTTTACAAGTCCCGACGGAACGGTTTTGGAAATTCATCAACTTGAGATTACTCAAAAAGATCATTCACGCGGAAGGATTACCGACGGAAATAATCAGTGGGGTGTCTTCAGCGAACCCACGGCAGGAAGTTCCAACAATTCATCCTTTGCCTATGCAGGATACACTGCCAAACCTTCAATGAGTGAGGATGCCGGTTTTTATTCGGAAGCTATAACGGTTTCCATTACAAATAATCAAAGCAATTCGGTGCTGAGATACACTGTTGACGGCTCCGATCCTGATGAGAATTCACCTGTCTATTCTTCTCCTGTTGAGGTCACCTCCACAACCATTATCAAAGCCCGTTCTTTTAGTAACGACAGCAATATTTTACCCGGTCTGATAGAATTTAACACCTATTTTATAAATGATAATCATACACTTTCGGTAATGTCTCTTGCTGCCGAAGAGTTGGATGATCTTTTGAATGGAAACCAGTACCTGCGTCCTTTCGGGACATTTGAATATTTTAACAAAGATGGTGAGAGGACAAACATCGGATACGGTGAATTTAACGAGCATGGTCAGGATTCGTGGGTACATCCGCAAAGAAGTATTGATTATATTTCGAGGGATGAATGCGGCTATAATTATGCAATAAGGGAGCATCTTATCCCGTCCGACCTAACCGACAGGGATGAGTATCAGCGGATAATTCTCAGAGCTGCCGGTGATGATAACTATCCCGGAATTGATTCAAGCGCACTGCTCCGTGATTTTTTTGTTCAGAATATTGCTTGCAAAGCCGATATGCACCTTGATATGAGAAGGGGGGAGAAGGGCGTTGTCTATGTTAACGGTGACTATTGGGGAGTTTACGGCTATCGCGAGAAAGTGAGCGACCACGATTATACGAAGTATTATTACGGACAGGGAAAATATGATATCTACTATTTTATGCTTTGGGGTGGCATATGGGCCGAATATGGTGGTCAGGATGCCTGGGACGACTGGAATGAAATCCATAACTTTATGAAATACAACGATATGAGCGATTCGGCTAATTTTGAATATGTTAAGTCAAGATATGATTATAAAAGTCTTGTGGATTATATTCTTATCAACTCCTACGTCGTCTGTTCCGATTGGATAAACTGGAATGTGGCGTGGTGGCGCGGTCTTGACCCCGAGGGTGGTCACCAAAAGTGGGGATATAATCTGTGGGACGAGGATGCTACTTTCAACCATTATATCAACTACACAGGAGTTCCGGGAACAACACCTTATGTTGAGCCTTGCTATCCCGAAGGTCTTACAGCAGACCCGGGTGAACATATTCTGGTACTTAACAAACTTAGGGAAAATCCGGAATTCGATCAATATTACATTACAAGATATATTGACCTTTACAATACATATTTCAGACCCGATTATATGATTAGCTATCTCGATAGTATTGAAGATGGCATGCTTCCAGAGATGCCGAAACATATCGAACGATGGGGCGGTTCGATGACACAGTGGCATAATAATGTGCAGAAAATCAGGGACTTTATAACTGCGCGCCATGGTTATCTTCCGTCGGGGCTTGCCGATTGTTACGAGCTAACGGGTCCGTATGAGCTGACAATTAATGCAGTGCCCGATAATGTTGGAACAATTCAATTAAATTCGATTGTCCATAGCAGTTTTCCCTGGGGAGGATATTATTTCGGAGGTATCGAAACGAAACTGAAAGCCGAATCCGTAAATCCCAACTGGGAATTTGACCACTGGCAAATTAATAACAACATCATTTCACCGTCCGATACTGTGAATGATATTATTGTGAGTCTGACATCAGGTGATAATATAGTTGCCTATTTTGTTGAAAAGGTATTTAACGACTCATTGGTAATCAATGAGATAAACTATAATTCGGCTGATGATTTCGACACTGAGGACTGGGTTGAGTTTTATAATCCTCAGGATCATGAAGTTGATATTTCGGGATGGAGTTTTAAGGATGAAGTTGATGACCATATTTTTACTTTTCCGGAAGGCACCGTAATTCCTGCAAAAGACTATCTGGTATTATGCAGGGATACTGCAATGTTCAAAACTTTTTTTCCCGACGTTACCAACCGTATCGGTAATATGGATTTCGGTTTGAGCGGTGGCGGCGAACTGATAAGACTTTTTAATGCCGACGGGATACTGATTGATTTTGTTGAATATGATGACGATGCACCCTGGCCAACGGAACCCGACGGTAACGGTCCCACATTGGAGCTAATTAATCCGGCTCTTGATAATGCCCTTCCCGAAAGCTGGGTTGCCTCACCTGACCACGGTACTCCCGGAGAGATAAACAGCATAACAACGAAAATTGACAGGCAACGCAGAATCGAAAGTCTGACAATGAATATTTTTCCTAATCCTGTAGCAAGTGAGGCCGTAATTCAAATTAAAGGAGATTATGAAATTGCAGATGCGACGGTTGCCGTTTACAATATGTTCGGTAAAGTGGTCAAAAGATATGAAAATTTGACCGCAGGCAGGATAATTTTCAAGCGTGGCGATTTACCTGCCGGTATGTATCTTGTGAAATTTTATGACGGAAACGTTGTGAAGGATTCAAAAATGGTAATAAGGTAAATAACCTGTCCCGAAAAACCGGGAAGATTTGCATTTGATACCGGTTACAAATCCTGATGTCATCCGGTTCGGAATTATTTAATTATACATAGCCTTGTCGAAGTATAAGCCTTGCATACGGGTAAACGCTAAAATCCCGAAGAGCTTAGTCGGTAAAACCTTTCAGGATGAAAATTGGTCTTGAGCGTCGGAAATCCTGAAAGGTTGCCACATCAAACGGTTTTGTCATTGAATTGCCCGGACTACACAAATGAAATATTTGAATTTCGACCTTTCAAGTCGCCTGCGCATAAGGCACTATTCGACTTGAAAGGACGCGAACCGGTAAAACCTTTCGGGATGATAGCCAGCCTTAAGCTCCGGAAATCCCGTAGGTTGCAGTACAGCAAAAACACAATGATAATGCATACTAGAACGGAGTATCCTATCAACAGTCTCCCCATTTAGAGAGATTTAGTTGGGCAAAAACGAAGGATTAACATTTCGCACCGGCAATCGCCAAAATCTAGGACAGCTACGGTTCGTTTAAATTTTCCTGTCCATTAAATATTTTATACAATTATGGTAAAGACTGTAAATGTAATAAATATGGTTATCATAAATTTTTATCTTTTCCGGAAATAATTTGTTCTCCAGATGTATCTCCCGGATAATATCACCTTTGTTTATGTCAATTTCTTTAAGCGTAATAATTCCGTTATTAATAAACTTTGCATAGAATCTGCCGTTTGCCTTGTCTTGATATATCATATCAGCCCAGTTTGATAACATTGGATACCGAATGGATACACTTTTGAGAAAATTATAATTTTCATCAAGGAAAACGATTGAGTCGGTAACGTGATTAAAAATAATAATAGTGTCATTATTAATAAATAGCGGATTATACGAAGGGATACATCCTATTCTTTCAAAAAACCATTGATGCTGCATAATTTGTCTGGCTATTTTAATGTTATTTACGGAAATATCTCCCATTATATCTACATTCCCGTATTTTGCCAAAAGTTCGTTTTTCCTGTCTAGTGAATTTTGGGCAAATAAATAGCGGTTTTCATCATATACCAGATATATATTCCTTTTATCACTATCATTAATAGACCAATAGTTAACTTTCTGATTATGCTTGTTCAATGTTTTAAAAATATAATTTTTATTTATGAAACCAACACAATTACTTAACAATTCATTGTACTCTGTTATGCAATGCGGCGGGTAAATATATACCGAAGTATGTCCTTTGGTTTTTTGAACAAAAAGTTGAAATACAGAATCTTCCGTCATAATATTGATATTCCCTTTGCAGTCTTCATCTATAGTAACGGCTTTAAAATCCAACTCATTATCAATATAGGAAGTGTCATTTCTATTGCAAATTCGCAAAATTTTATTCTGCTTTTCCTGTAATAAAAGAATAATTCCGGATTCATTAACTGTATAATCCAGTAAAATATTTGAGGGGACACTACGGTAAACGATTTTGTCGGCATAAGCTGTAATTTCAAACTGGTCAATAAGGATTTTATCTGTTGATAAGACAATCGTAAAATAATTTCCATGCTTTTCCAGTACTTCTTTATTAATGATAATTGTTCTCTCTTTAAATCCCATATATGAAATAGTAATAGTCGTGGGGATTTTCAGAAGTACAAGTGAAAAAACACCTTCCCGATTTGATATTGTTCCTTGATTCTTCTCACCGGTTAAAATATTTGCATTTGACAACGGATTGCCATATTCATCAACAACTTTACCGTAAATCAAAGTGTTTTCTGCTTGGGCAAAGAGAGAGAGACTAAATAATAAAATTAATAAAAACAGAAAGGAGGTTAGGATATTATGGATGGACTTTTTCAAAATTGTAGTCTTTTAAGTCTTCTGTTCTAAATTCAAGTAAAAAGTTAATTGTTTAGAAATGATTTGATTTCAGAAATAAATTCTTTCATATCATTAAACATCTCTACTACATTGTCTTTTTCAAAATTAATAAAAATATCATAATCACCTTTTGTTCTTCGAATATATGCCTTGTTAACTATTTTACCATACTTTGTGTTTATTAAGCCCTTATTTATGAAATTTTTATTAAACCAACCTATTAATTGAGTATGTTTTGATGTTTCAAACTCATATTTTAAACCTAACGCCAATAAAGCATAAAAAATGCCATAATATATTCTGTTAATTGCTGAGCGCAACCTATTATTTTCAATTAATAATTGCACGTCTGAAACCGTTTCATTTGCTTGCTCTAACCGGTATTCAATTAGTTGCTTTCTGTCGTTTTCACTTAAAGTCATGCGTAAATACCTTTTTTTAATGCATTCATAAAAAGGGGCTGCTTTCCACGAATTGTATTTATTTCATTAATGGAGAAAATATGAACATCAAGTATAATATCATATTTCAGATTTATATCATAGCATTTGTCAAGTATTTGATTTTCTTCTGTTTCAGAGAACTCTTTTTTGACAATAATCAAAACATCATAGTCGGAAAACGGATTCTGATTACCATTCGCTTGTGACCCGAAAAGAATAACATCTTTAATGGTCTCTCCGAAATTATTAATTAAATGCTTTTTTAAGTCCTCAATAATATTAATTACATTTGACATTATTTATATCTTTTTTGAATGACAAATATACAATTTTTATTTATTATTTCCACTTTAAAAATTAAAAAAGCTATAAAACCAATGGAATCAGCCTCCATGTATTTTTTGAGTAATCTTTGTAGTCTTTAAAATAGTCCTTCAGCAGGCTTTCTTCGTAAAGCATTTTCAGGAAGAGATTTATCAGAAAAACAGCGAAAACGGTAACATTGAACACTGATAAATTACTGACTATAACCGGAGGGAATAGTAGCAAGAGTGAAAGGTACATCGGATGACGTATGATTTTGTAAGGGCCTGTTTGTATCAACACGGAACCTTTTCTCGGAACCGGAGATATGTTCAGTTTGCTTTTTGCCATCTCCAAAACAGCCCATATTGCAATGAAAAGTCCTGAAAATTGTACCAACATCAACACGGGAATGGATGATATCAAACGATTCATTGACAGCATAATAAAAAGTGTGCTATATTGAACTACAGTCAGTATTACGGCTTTAAAATCTTTCATTAAATGAAAAAATCAGAATTTGAATGACATATATAACCCCGCATTGCCCCGAATGTTTACCGGTGCAAAAGAAAATTTGTCATTAATCTTCCTTTTTTTATGCAGAAAGGGTATCAGCCAGCCCGTTAAAGAACCGGCAGCATAGGCTGCAATAACATCCGTACGGTAGTGCTTGCCTGCTTTTATCCTGAGAAATCCTGTGAAGGCGGGATAGAGTGCCGCAATAGTCCACATTGATACTCTGATACCCGTTTTCATTTCGGGATGATATTCGTCCAGAACGGATGCAATGAATACGGACATTGCCGCCGTTGTTGAAACATGTCCCGAAAAGAAAGACTCCCTGCTGTCGGTACCTGTCCGTTCTTCAATTGGTGCGTCAGGGTTATAGACGTAGGGCCTCGGTCTGTCGGTAAGATTTTTTACGGTTGTTGTGATTCCGTAATTGACACTCAATACTTCCCACGACATAAGTGCAAGCCAGCCGAAGTCACTCCTTGTCGGTTTATTTGTAAGAAAAAGAAGCGGAGATACAACCGAACCTATCAGAAACACATCACTCACATTTGAGGCTTCACCCGACCAGTTGTAAGTTACTCCCCTGTCGAAAGGATTTACATCATCCCTGTTTAAGTCTGCAAGTTGCTGCGGATTATACGGTTCCGTTCCGTTTGTTTTATCCAAAATAATGCCGGTAGTCATTACTCCGAGAGAGGCTGCAATATAGGGTATTTCGTGTTTCCACCCGAAGGTGTACGGGGTATGAAAGGCGTGAATATTGTTTTTGCACATCCAACATTTGACACTATCGCCCGAATACTGAGGTAGAACATTATTGGTAACCAGCAAAAGAATAATTGTAAAAACGGAATATCGTATTTTCATTGAATAATATCTTATATGAGAAAATATCAGGTGGCAAATTTAATTTATTTGGATATCACTGGATATGATTTTTGCAACCTTTCTGTGTCCTGCCGGATTCCAGTGCCACGATTCTCTGAAATAGAAAGTACCGCCGGGAGCATTTTTTAACGAATCGGTCAAATCCAGATATTTAATACCCAAACTATCGGCTATTTTGTAAAAAACTTTGTCGGGTTTATACATATCGAACATCGTCGTGTCTTTAAGATTCACATTTTTAGGGAAGTAGGATATTTCGGAAGGTTTAGATACAGCTACTTGTCCCGGTACAAAATAGATCTTAAAATCAGCTTCGTATTTTGAACAAACCTTCTTCATTTCGTCAAGATATCCGCTAAGCTTTGAAATATGTTTACCGTCATAAAGTTTGTTGTTATCTTTTTCGTAGAAGTAGAGTAACGATTTTGCATATTTCCATTTTGTATCGTTTTGTTTTTTCCCAAAGCTGTTCATAATTTTATTAAAACGGTATGAAAACTGGCTTAAATCAATGAGTTTTTCATTTTTTTGTACTCCCGGTTTTGAAATGAAACCTATACTTTGCAATCTTTTTTCAGGTGTGAGGGAGGCCTCTTCAAATTCATTTATAAAAAACTCATAAACAACAAGGTCAGGTTTGAACAACGGACATAACTCTGCAAGTTGTGCACTCTCCTCCATAGGTCCGTAACCTGTTACGCCTGCATTTATCACCTGTATTTTACGGGTAGGATATCTTTGCTGAAGCTCTTTTTCGAGGAGATAGGGAAACGACTTTTCATATTCCATACCTTCGGGCATTGCAAAGGCATCGCCGAGAATCAGTATCCGGTAAACGGTTGAATCCTCTCTTTCGGGTGAAATCTCCGGAGAGGCCAAACCGTATGAATTTGTCTTTAAAATGTAATCGTAATTATTGTATCTCAAATGAGTGATTTTACCGGGTTTCAGTCCGTAAACTCTTGTGGGATGCTGCATCAGTGCCGGGAATTCTCCCCATTTACCCGCTTCAACAGGTTTGTATGTTTTAAGATATTGGTTTATCCCAAGAATGCTTCCGTAAATAATTATTGATGAGACGGTTAATGACAGATTCTTTCTTTTTGTAATTAAATTGATCAAAAGGGAAAGAAAAATAATGGATACTGCTGCAATTACGGATATTTTACCTGCCTGAAACGGAAATATGAAAAGTTGAATAACGGCGACAAGAAGTACCGTGAAATGAAAAAAATGAAGAAGTGCATTTTTTCTTTTTATAATAATCGTGCTGAATATTGCCTGAAAAACAATTATTAACAGCAATAGAAGTGAAAAAAGGCGGCTTTTCATCTCCATAGAAATTCGCGGTTCTATGAAAAAGAGAATAAGGATAATAAAGAAATCGGTAAAGATAATAAGCTTTAAAACAGCCTTCTTTTTCTTGATGCTTTTGATGAATTCGGTGGCAACCGGAATCGTTTTTTCAATGATAAATGCAACCGGCACAGACAATATAAGAATCAATACGGCAACTAAATAGTGCGCTTTGCCGCTGAAACAGCAACCCGACCATCGTAAAGGAGCCTGATGCAGAAGGTACAGCCCGTATGAGTATATTCCCAACCAGGTTATTCCTTTTGCAATCCTTCCCGAACCTTCTTTAAACACAAACCTGAAAATGCTGTAAAACAATCCCGTTAAGCCGATGGAGACGAGCATATTTGATATTAAGGTGGTTGCAAGAATCAGTGATGAGACAAATCCTGCAATGTAAATTCCTGCCGAGTAAATGAAAATCCGGTTTTTTGAAAAGCGGGCTTCGGCATTATAACCGTTATCCCGTAAATATTTTCCAATTGCCATTCCCACGGCAAACTCTCCAAGTCTTGTCCCGAAAAAGATACCGTTCATCCAATAGGAGAGGTGGTGAGAATATCTAACTCCCACAATACCCGAAAGCCTTGATAAAACTGTAAAACCGACCGTTATTATAAGAAATCTTTGTACACCGCGTTTTCTCAACAGGTTAAAAAGGAAGGGAAACACAATATAGAGTTGCAATATCAGCCAGATGAACCACCACGAAGGGTTGATATAATAAAAAAGTCCGTCGGTAAAACGCAATCCTGCCAGGCTCATCAGAACTTTCGGATTTCCCGCGTTCAGATTATTTTCAGGAATAAGAATAGCAAGTGCAAGTATCAAAATGTGAATGGTAATATACAACGGAAAAATACGAACAAGTCTTTTACGGTAAAAGTCGTTTGTGTCGAACAACGATTCTTTTCTAAAAGCCGAAAGTGTCAAAGTAAGACCGCTGATCAGGATAAAAACCCCCGGACCGCTGTCACCGAGCCAGCCGAGGAAAGTTATTGCAGATCGCAAAATATTTCCTTGGGGAAAAAGGTTGTGCATTCTTACGGTGAAATCGGGCCAGCTTCCCGAAGGATTTGTAAACCAGGGACCGGGGCCGAATGTTTCAACAAAATGATTGAGCAGTATGCCGAGAATGGCGAATGCCTTGATAGCATTTACCCAAGCAAGGTTTATTTTTGTATTACTCTTCACTTTTGAAAATATTTATAAAATCTTTTTGTTGCTATTGAAAGTAACTCCTTATCGCCTTTGCTATCGCCATAAACAGATATTTCATCAAAATCCCGAATATTTATATTTCGTTTGAGTCTTATTACTTTTTCTTTTCCATAACAATTTTTACCGTTAATCCTGCCCGTAAGTTTCCCGTTTTTTACATCAACTTTTGTGGCTACAACTTGAATGTCGTAGTTTTCAGCCCAGCGAGCTATATAGTTTTCAAGTGAAGCCGACACTATAATTATTTTGTTATTGGTTGATTTTCCATTAATTATGTTTTGCAAAGCTTGTTTTTTGATAATTCCCGGCAATACTTTCTCAGCAAAGATATTACATTTACGGTTATATTCTTCAATAGGTGTGTTTTTTAAAAATACCGATAAAAAAAATTCTTTAAGCTTCCAGTTTGGAATGATTCCTATAAAATACAGCAGGATGGCAGGGGATATCAAGGTGATGAAAAAATAATACTTTTTTCGTCCTTTCATAAACTTCAAAAATTCCAAAAAAGAATCTTTGTTTGTTATTGTTCCGTCGAAATCGTAAATTTCGAGTTTCATTAAAATATTAGTTTAGTAAAAATATTAATGCACTTGATGCCTTGTCTTCAAAAACTTTGGGATATCTTTTTTCAATAAGCCGGGTAAAACTCCTAAGCCCTTCCTCCCTGTTAATATGCAAGCAGACTATAAGTTTTGCGCCTTTATTTTTCAGCTCTTCAAACTGTGTCATATCCCAATCTTTCTTTTGCAACGACCATCCTGTTGTCCCCGAATAATAGTACAAAACAGGACTAAGATCATTTCCGCCCTTATGTATTGAGTAATTGCCCAAAGTTACTATTTTATCTCCTTTTTCAATGTGTTTTTCAATTTCTTCAGCTATTTTCCATTCGTATTTTTGCCAAACATTAATATTAGACTTATCTAATTTGTTAAAGTTAACCGCGCCAAAGGTCAGAACAATCAGGGTAATAGAAATAGCAAATGAATATCTGAATTTTTTCTTAAATATCCGCGATAGAAAAATTGCCCCCACTACAGTTCCTGTTGCCATCATAACGGCTGCAGGCGGTGTCAGAGTAAGGTGTCTGTACATTCCGTCAATATTGCCTTCGGCAACTATTATGAAAAATGAGGCAATAGCAGTAAGATAAGCGATGAAAACCAATCCCTTTTTTGTCAGCAAAAGAGCGATTACTCCGGTTAGTAAAAGCAACACTCCGAAATAACCGCCAAGCATATAAAAAAGATTTTGTTTCATCTTAAAGTACCAATAGGAAGAGCTTAGCATATTTAAGGTTTGAAATTTGTCGTGCCCTTCGAAAATGCCGAAAACATCAATACTGTTTTTGGTGAGGTAATAGGCATAAGAATACCAAAAAACAGCAGGGATTATTGATATCATCGTAACTGTAATAAATTTGGCTACCGTCCTTATTTTCAACCCTGAGAAGTATATGAAAATATATAGAACCGGCAAGGAAAGATAAAGCGAGGTGGGTTTAAGCAAAAGGGCAATAGCAAAGAAAACAATTGCCCTAATAAGATTTCTCTTTTTCCCCGTCAAGTGAAAGAGAGTGAAATAGTAAAGAGTCATTACGGAAAAGGCTATAAGTGTCGGTTCGGAATATAGAAAATTACCGTAGTTGTGAAAAACG
>Ga0256841_1002147_pt1 | contig 16027 bp, 13 predicted proteins | sample 356308metaG_FD_185971 | JGI IMG/M metagenome (GOLD analysis project Ga0256841, IMG submission 185971) | Hydrothermal vent microbial communities from Mid Atlantic Ridge, Atlantic Ocean - 356-308 | ecosystem: Environmental > Aquatic > Marine > Hydrothermal vents | place: Atlantic Ocean: Mid... | reverse complement strand
GGTATGGAACGCAAACAATTATGCAAGCGGAATGTACATTTACACTCTGACTGCAAAATACGGCAACGGCGAACAGAAGCACGAACGTAAAAAGCTGATATTGATGAAATAAGAAACCCGGAGTTAGTTAAATAATCCGTGGTAAAGATTTTATGTGCTTTAGATTCCTGCTTTAGCGGAATAACGGTTTGGATACCTCTTTGTGTAACTTGTATTTTCTTAGTGAAACAACTCTATAAGTAAATATTCATTCGCGCATTCGCAGTTTAATTTTCACGCTGCTGAAGACAACTACTTTAAATATGCTATATTAAAAAAAAGGAAATGTGTTATGTACCTATACGCCAAACGAAGTTTATAAATTTTTCATACCTCGTTTTACTGAACAAATTGTTATATAGTTTTTCCTGACACAAATTTCTCATTTATAAAAAGAGCAAACAGTATAATTATGCTTCCAATTATCAAACGTAAAACATCAGCGCTTTCACCAAAAAATATGAGTGACACCGCAATGGCAAGAGGTATTTTCAAATTATTAAAAATTGCCAACGAACCTGTATTTGTCCTTCTTGCCCCGTAATTCCAAAGGAAAAATCCAAGACCGGAGGCAATAACCCCAAGATAAACAAGCGTGAATAATTGAGGATTAGTAATAGTTAACGTACTGAATTTTGTTGTAAAAATAGAAAAAACCATCGTTAAAATAACTCCGCCTAAAAACAGGAGTGCATAAATATTTAAGTCCTTTATTTGCGGTTTGCCGGCTAATATTTTTTTATAATAAATCTGACCGAATGCAAAACATAAATTAGAGATTTGTACTAATAAAAATCCCAAAATAAAATTTTGTCTGTCAATTTCTCTGTATAAAGTAATTAAAGTTCCTGCAAATGCCAATAAGGCAACGGCAAAAAACAATTTGTGAAATTTTTTCGTAAGTAAATCATTAATCAACGAAACATAAATTGGAGTGAAAATTGTGAACAACGCAATTTCGTAAGCTTTCAAATATTGATAGGAGTAAATATAAGAAATGTACATTAGTCCGTACTGAATACTTCCCGTTATAATCAATTTAAGGGAGAAAGATTTGCTTATATCTTTAATCCGCAGAAAAGGAACAAAAACAATAAATGAAATTGCCAGACGGACGAAAGCCACAAAGTCTGGATCGAGCCCCGTTAAATTTCCTTTTATAAGTCCAAATGAAAAAGCCCATATTAATGAGACCAGCAGTAAATAGACCATATTTTCTACATATCATCGGTAAATTAAAATAATATGAAAAATAAACAAAATAGTGGAAAAAAGTATTCAAGTTGACTCTGCTTGAACCGATTCGTATTTTTGGATAATTTAATTTTGAAGAATATGAAAATTTACAACACCCTTACCAAACAAAAAGAGGAATTTGTTCCTCTAAATCCGCCTAACGTTGGAATTTATGTATGCGGTCCTACGGTTTATGATTATTTCCACATCGGAAATGCGCGTTCGTTTATTATGGCGGATATTATTCAGCGTTATTTAAGATACAAAGGATATAAAGTAAAGTTTGTAATGAACCTTACCGACGTTGACGATAAAATAATTAAGAAAGCAAACGAAGAAGGAGTTGACGCTAAAGTAATTGCCGAAAGATTTTCAAAAGCGTTTTTTGAAGATATTGAAAAATTGAAAATTAAAAAAGCCGATATTTATCCTAAAGCAACCGAGCATATAGGTGAAATTGAAGACCTGATTAAAAAACTGGAAAAGAAGGGGATAGCATACAAAGTTAACGGAGACGTTTTTTACGACGTAAGAAAATTTAAAGAATACGGAAAACTTAGCGGAAAAAAGATTGATGAATTGGAATCGGGAGCCCGGGTTGAAATTAATGAAAAGAAACATAATCCGCTCGATTTTGCCCTTTGGAAAAATGCTAAACCGGGAGAACCGCATTGGTCAAGCCCGTGGGGCGAAGGCAGACCCGGCTGGCATATCGAATGTTCCGCAATGAGTATGAAACACCTTGGTGAAACTTTTGATATTCATGCCGGCGGACACGATCTGATTTTCCCGCATCATGAAAACGAAATTGCACAAAGCGAGGGAGCAAATGATAAACCGTTTGTTAAATATTGGATACACTTCGGATTTTTAAATATTAAAAATGAAAAAATGTCAAAGTCCCTCGGTAACTTTTTTACCGCCCGTGAATTTCTGCAAAAGTATTCTGCCGAAGTAATACGTTTATTATTTTCTCAAACACATTATGCAAGTCCGCTTAATTTTAGCGACGAAATTTTAAATTCTGCGCAAAAAGGTTTGGAAAAGATTACTAATTTTGTCCAGGAAATTTCGTTCAGAGAAAATATAGATGAAGGAAGTTATCCGGATATTGATCTGCAAAAGTATTACACCCGTTTTGAAGAAGCAATGGATGATGATTTTAACACCCCGAAAGCTGTAGCCGTCATTTTCGATCTAATCAAAGATGTTAATAAAATAATGAACGGAGGGGAGAAACATTCGGGTAAATTTTATTCCGATGTAAAAAAATTTTTGGATAAAACCGCCGGAAATGTTTTGGGAATAATTAAAAACGTTAACATCACAAAAAATGATTCAAGCAAAGAAATAGATTCCCTGTTAAACCTGATTGTTGAAATCCGCCAAGAAGCAAAAAACAAAAAAGCTTACGATTTAGCGGATTTGATCCGTGAAAAGCTTAGTAAATTGGGTTATTTTATTCAGGATACAAAAACCGGAACCACTATAAAGAAAAAACTCTAATAGCAAACTACTCCAATAACATAGTATAACGATTTATTTGTTCAAGCGTTCTGTATTTTTCTCTTTTTATTTCCTTTCTTTTTGGTAACTTAGTGTATTCAAATAAATTACTTTGTTTACTTAAACCAAATTTTAAGCTCGAATGAAAAGAATCTTTTCTGTTTTGTTAAGTGTAATATTTATAAGTACGGCATCGCTAGCACAAGGAACCGCAGGTACAAACGCCAAATACGAATACAGAACTTTAATAGATATGCCCACGGCTGGAGTGCTGGAAAAAGGATTTGTGGGCGTTTCGTTAAATATGCTCCCGTTTGGCGTGTTGGTTTCAAAAATTGAAGTTGGTGTTTTTGATAATTTCAGTTTTGGAATTTCTTACGGGGCCGCAAATTTAATTGGAACAGGTGACCCGGACTGGTATAAACTGCCGGGAATAAGCGTTAAGTTCAGAATTATAGATGAAATGTTAGCTATACCGGCAATTACGCTCGGTTTCGATTCTCAAGGTAAAGGTCTCTATTTTGATGATGTAAGCCGGTATGAAATTAAATCCCCGGGTTTCTACATTGCAGCTTCAAAAAATTTCAGGTTTCTGGGCTATTTAAGTCTGCACGGAACAATTAACTATTCTATTGAAGGGCATGACGGCGACAAAGACTTAGATCTTCAAATTGGAGCGGAAAAAACTTTAGGTCCGCAATTATCGCTAATTGCCGAATACGATTTGGCTATTAATGATAATACCGGAAAATCAATTGGAAGAGGGAAAGGTTATTTGAATCTCGGTCTCAGATGGTCGGTCGGAAGCGGATTTACAATAGGTCTCGATTTTCGTAATTTACTAAAGAACAAAAAACTTAAAGAATTTAAATCGTTTGATAGAGGTTTTTTTGTAGAATATGTTAAAGGCATTTTCTAATGGAAATTTATAATCATTTCACATGCTTAAAGTTCCCGCTTAATCTAAAACCAAACCATTCTTCCTCCTAAAAAATTACAAAAACCCGAAGGAACATCACGTTGTTTTTACTGTATATAATAATAAACAGTAAAGTTACTTTAGTATACATATTAAACTTGAAAACAAGCTATTTTAAAACAAAATGAATCAATTTATTCCGGCACACATATTGATTTATAATAGTTGAATTTGAAGCGGAGGAAAGCAAAATGAAATATTTAGGATTGTTAGTTGGTTTGATTATGTCTATCTCATTATCAGGTTGTTATACACAACTTGCAACAGATGAGCAAGATCATGATGCTTATTCCAGAATAGAAGAAGAACAAGTTGAAACTCCGGATTCGACGTATGACGAATATTCATACAACGATGAAGAGTATCCCGATTCCGTTTATTCGGATGAGGAAGAAAATACAACAATTAATAATTACTACTTTGGCGATTTCGATTACTGGCCGCATTACCACAGATATTTTTGGAATTATTATCCCGATCTTTATGCTGATATTTATCTTGGTATTTACGATCCTTTCTGGTACGGATATTACAATCCTTGCTATACGCCGTATTGTGCTCCGTACGGGTTCCCTTGGTTTGGTTCAAATTATTATTCATGGGGAATGTGGGGTTATAATTATTACGGATACCCCTACTACTGGAATAACTATGCGGTAAATTACGATCCCTCACTTTTCCGCTACCGTACAAACAGGTTTACACGTTTAAGGAATAACGGGTCCGGCAGAGGCTACAGAACAGGAACAAGAACGGGCACGCTTAGAGCCGGCAGAGCTACAAGATCGGCTTCCGTTTCATCTTCCGGAACTTTCAGAAAACCTTCTTCCACAAGAACCGTTATTAATAGAGGTAAAAGATCTTCGGCAACCATTCGTTCCGGTAGAACCAGGAATACTTCCGAAAGAAATATTTACAGATCGAGACCGACGAGAAGTTCCGAAATTAACAGAAGCGGAAATCAAAAAGTTCCCAGAACAAGATCGGGCAAAGGATACAGAAGACCCCATCGAAGTTCGAAAATTACCAGAAATAAGAATAGTAGATCAATTAATGTTTATAAGCGACCCTCTTCTTCCAACAGGAATAAAACGAAGTCTTATAACCAAAAGACAAGGTATAAAACAAAAAACAGAGCTTACAAAGTGCCAAGAAAGAGTTATTCCAAGTCCCGGAAATCATATCGTCCCAAATCATATAATTCTAACAGGTCAGAAAGAAGATATCATCGGTCAAAAAGTTATACCCCGCGACGAAAATCAAACAGTACGTCTGGAAGAAGTTATTCTTCACCAAAATCATATTCGTCGCCTAAATCATATTCCTCGCCCAGGTCTTACTCGGCACCCAGATCATATTCTTCACCGAGATCTTATTCATCTCCAAGAAGTTCATCATCGAGAAGTTCAGGCAGCAGAAGCAGGGGAAGGAGATAATAATGAATAAAAAACTTTTGTCAATTCCCGTTGTCCTTTTATTCGCCTTCATGTTAAAGGGTTGTTATACAAGCGGCACATTAGCAGAAGAGAAAAATAACGACACGGTAGTTTATTATCCCGAAACTACGGTGATTGTAATCGGGTGCCCGGTTGTAGATCCGCCTCCGCCAACGCCAATTGTGAAATACAGAAAACCTGCACATTCATCACATAATTCCCATGGCAGCAGGCTCAGAAATTCAAACGGTATGTCTAACAGAGGTAAAAGCAACCGTAATTCGGGTATTAATAGAAGAAATAACAGGAGAAAAGAATGAGACTGAAGCACGTAATTAATATTTTAATTTTGCTTGGATTTTTAATTTACGACATATTAAACGCTCAAAATTTTAACGATGCATTAAGGTTATCGGAACCCGGATTAGGATCGAGCGCCAGGGCGCTTTCGCTCGGAAATAGTTACACCGCTTTGAGTAATGATTTTAGCGGTGGATTTTTTAATCCAGCAGGTCTTGGATTGATAAAAAAACAACAGCTGTTTGGCGGATTCTCATACAATAATTTTAATAACGATGTTAAGTTTTTTAATAATCGAAACAGTAGTTCAAAAAGTTCAACCGACCTGAATCAGTTTGGATTTGTGTTTCCTGTTCCTACTTCAAGAGGAAGCTTGGTCTTTTCCATCGGATATAACAGGAATAAGGATTTTACCGGAATTTTGGGATTTAACGGATTTAATAATCAACCTAATTCTATGATTCAGGATTTAACGTACGGAAACGATGATATTGCATTTTTATTAGGTGTAAGTTATCCGCTTTACGATGCAAACGATAATTACTTGGGCGATACAACTGTTATTAACGGTCGTTTAAACCAAACCGGAAATATATTGCGTGAGGGTTCAATAAATAATTACGCTTTTTCGGGAGCCATTGAAGTTGCGGAAAATGTGTTTGTGGGAGCCACTTTTAACATACTTTCCGGCGATTATAAAAACAGCAGGGAATATACTGAAGAAGATACGCGAAATATTTATCAAGGATTGACAGACCCGGCCGACAGCACAACTTTCGATTTTCAATCGTTTACCATTAATGATATTTTAAGTTGGGACATTTCCGGATGGAATCTGAAATTCGGTGTTTTATATAAACTGAATCCAATTATCAATTTGGGCGCTACAATAAAATTGCCGAGTAAATTTAAAATTAAGGAAAGCTATTTCGTGCGTGGTAACAGCTTTTTTGGAACCGGTCAACAATTTACTTTGGATCCGCCGATTGACAACAGAACAGAATACAATATAAAAACCCCGTTCGAATTTTCAGCCGGAGCCGCTTTGAATTTGGGCAGCGCTACATTAACCGGACAGTTTAATTTTATTGATTATACTCAAATGAAATTCGAGGACGGTCTGCCTCAAAGCGTTATTTCCCAAAACAATCAGGATATAAATAATATTTTCAGATCGGTTGTGAACTATAATTTCGGCTTTGAGTATTTGCTTCCTTTTGTAAACGTTGCCGCAAGAGGAGGCTTTATCTATCAGAAATCTGCATTTAAAAACGATCCGTCTGAATTTGATAAGAAATATTTTACAGCCGGACTTGGAATAGCGCCAGATTCAGACTTTTCCGTAGACCTTGCTTATGCGCACGGCTGGTGGCAAACTTTTGCCGATAATTATGGCGTAAACGAATCAAGAACTTTTCAAGATATTAAAAAAGATACTTTCATTTTAACTTTTGTTTATAAGTATTGAAAGAAAATGGGATTGTAAAAACGAAATGAATTAATTCTCTTTTTGCCGTGCAGAAGAATTCATCTTCAACCGTTCTATTTTATGATCCGCTCACAAACTCAAAATAGTTATTAACCAGTTCTTTGTAACTTCATCAAATGGAGGAAAGTAATATATTGAATGTTTCTATAGTTTATATATAAAAAATAAATACTTAAGTCATCTTAATATTCTTAATTCAATTTATTAAAAATAATATCTAATGTAATAAAACAACTAAACTATAAATTCAATATTTCATTTTTAAGGAGTTATTCAATGAACAAATCCAAAAGCCCTTTGATAGTTCTGTTAACCGGCATGTTATTTTTCTTATCTTATTGCTCGGAAAATAAAATAGTACAACCTGATAATAATCAGGATTATTTCCCGCTTAATTCGAATATTTTATGGAAATATTCATCAAACGCAATATCTAAAGATGAAAATAATTTTTTAACTTTTGAAATGAAAATTGATTCTTCCCAATTTCGAACCGGTAAATTTTTAGCTTTAATGGGTAAAAGAAGCATCGACACGGTATGGGGCAGAATTTTCGCAATTAAAGACAGCGGGAACACAGTTTACGATATTGGCGATAACCCGCCCGAAACACCTTTCCCTTTATTCAAACATAAATACGATGAAAATGAAGCGGTAACTGAAGCAATAACAATTTTGGGTAAACAATATAATGCAAAGAAAGTTGTAATAAGTTTTTCCGATAGTGTAAAATTGAAATTGTGGTTTGTAGACGGAATGGGATTAGTTAAAGAAGAGAGCCAAAAAGGCGCTTCGATTTTTAGCGATGAGCATTTCCGGCAAGATTTTAATGTAAAAACTGAATTAATAGATTTTAAAGAGCTTAAATAAAATTCCTATTAATTTTTGTCATCTTTTCCGTTTCGAAAATATAACTTATATTTACCGGAAAAATATTAATTTCTAACCTTAAATTATAAGTTTATATTTAAAGAGCGGAGGTGAAAATAGAAGGTAGGATTGTACGTATTGAAAGTAAAGATTATTATGTTTTAACCCGGGAAAAAACCGAAATCCGGTGTGTATTGCGGGGCAAATTCAAAAAGCAACTGAGTCTTAAAAAAAATAAATTAATCACTTACGATTTTGCGGTTGTGGGCGATTTTGTGGAGTTCCGTCTTTCTGATGAAAATACAGGAATAATTGAATCGATAAAAGAGCGGAAAAATTATCTTTCCAGAAAAACTCCCAGAATTAAAGGAATTACGGTTAAAGGTCAACGCTACGAACAAATAATTGCCGCTAATGTGGATAATTTATTCATCGTCTCTTCGGTAAAAGAACCAAAATTTAACAACAGGATAGTTGACAGAATTATTGTCGCTGCGGAAAGTTCGGGTATTGAATCTAACCTGGTAATAAATAAAATTGATTTGGATTTGGATAATTCTATATTAAAATGGAAAAACATGTATGAAAACATCGGTTACCGGGTATTCTTAACAAGCGCTACCGGAATGAAAGGAATTAATGAAATAAAGAAAGAGTTACCGAATAAGGTAAATGTATTTTGGGGCGCATCCGGTGTCGGTAAATCTTCTATACTTAACGTGTTGTATCCGCACTTAAATTTTAAAGTAGGCGAAGTCAGTTCATATTCTCAAAAGGGTAAACATACAACCGTTACAAGTATAATGAAAGAAGTTGAGGAAAACACATTTATTATTGATACGCCCGGTATACGCGAAATTGACCCGTACGGAATTAAGAGAGAAGATTTAGGACATTACTTCAAGGAGTTTCAAAAATACATACATAGTTGTAAATTTAATTCATGTACACATTTACACGAACCGGGTTGCGCAGTAATTGAAGCGGTAGATAAAAATGAAATCAGTATTGAGCGTTATGAAAGTTACTTGAATATTTTAGCCACCATTGAAGATGAGACTAAATACTAATTTTAATTATGAAACTTTACTCATAAGGCAGTTGTAATACTCTTGTTATTGAAATTCCTATACCTTATTTTTATTTGTTTATATAAGATTAATAGTGAAAACTTAAAATGATTCAAAAATTCAATAAAATTAATTTTCGATACACTGTATTTTTAATCGGTTTATCGATAATTTATTTATCGGGATGTTCTGCAAATGTTTCTAAAAATGTGGAAGACAAACCCGTTCTAAAAAGAGATTCCCTTTCAAGCAAAAAGCTCGCTCTTTCATTCTTTTTGAACGGAAATATAAATGAAATGAAAGACCAGTATGCCGAAGCAATTTTAGAATACCAGGATGCATTGCAGATTGATTCTTCGGCGGGAATTTATTTTGCTCTTAGCAGAAATTATTTCCGGTTAAAAAAAATTCCCCAAGCATTGTTTAATATACAAAAAGCTATTCGCAAAGATTCACTTAACACCACATATTATCACTTGTTGGGAAAAATTTATTCGGTAACCAAAAATTTGGATTCGGCCGAAGCCGTTTATAAAAAAGTAATCTCTTTGGATTCGACCGATTATCAAGCTTATTTCAGTCTTGCGCAAATATACGAATCGAAAAAACCGCTTCAAGCTTTAAATATGTATAAAAAACTTCTTGATCTAACCGGACCGGAATGGACTGTATTAATCAGAATTGCCGACTTAAATGAAAGACTTGGTAAAATTGACGAAACAATTAAAACTGTGGAAAATTTACTCGCTTTAAATCCGTCAAGTCTTCAGCTGCAAAAAATTTTAGCCGACGCCTATTTAAAATCCGGCAAGGCAGAAAAGGCATTGGCGTTGGTAGACGACGCTCTTAAAATTTTTCCGGATGATTTAAGATTAATAGAATTGAAAGGTAATGCACTTGTACAACAGAATAATTGGTCAGCCGGCGCAAAGGAGTATTCAAAATTAATCACAAACAAAAATTTGCCGTTTAAATCAAAACTCGGCATCGGCGCAATGTTTTTATCTCAAGCAATGAAAGATTCGTCGGTTCTCCCTTTAGCAAAAGATTTACTGCAAAAAATTGATAAGGATAGTTCGGATTGGCAAATTAAAGCTTATCTTGGCGAAATAGCTTTGCATCAACGCAATGATTCGTTGGCAATAGAATACTTCAGACAATCATCCCGGTTAGCCAATTGGAACGCCGAAATCTGGACGCGGCTTGGGGGTTTATTATTCGACCAAAGAAGATACAGTGAAGCAATAGATGAATTGTCGGGAGTGGTTTCGAATTTTCCCGAAAATTTTCCGATTAATTTAATTTTAGGTTTATCTTATGCGCAGTTGAATGATCATAAATCGGCTATCCCTTATTTGAAAAAAGCAACGGAACTTAAACCGGACAACGTAAACGCGAATATGGCTTATGCGTTTTCATTGCATCAATTAAACGACGACGATAATGCAATTGTGCATCTGAACAAAGTGTTGGGAATGGATTCGTTGAACACCCAAGCTTGGGGAATGTTAGGATTAATTTACGATAATAAAAAAATGTACGATAAATGCGATTCCGCTTACCAAAAAGCATTATCGATTGATTCTACCGATGTTTTGCTGTTAAATAATTATGCATATTCATTAGCCGAAAGAGGAATAAAGCTAAAAGAAGCGCTTAAAATGGTTAGCAAATCAGTGGAAAAGGAACCGGAAAATTCTTCTTATCTCGATACAATGGGTTGGGTTTATTACCGGTTGGGCAATTACGAAAAAGCTTTAAAATTTATTAATAAAGCAATTAAAATTGATCATAATAATTCCACGCTGTTCGAGCATCTCGGTGATGTTTACAGTAAGATGAATAAGAAAAATGAGGCAATAAAAATGTGGAACAATGCTCTTAGCATCGATTCGGCAAACAAAAAACTTAAACAAAAAATTGAGGCGGCAAAATCTTGAAGACTTTAATATTAAAATTTTTACTAATTGTTGTATTTGCCAGTTATTTTTTTAATGCTTGCGTTCCTTCTAAAGAAACTTATGAAGAAAAAGTTTTACCCGTGGATAGATTAATTAAAAAACTTGAAGCAAACAGAAGAAAGATCAAAACGTTTGAAGGTACGGGCGTCTTTAACGTTGACGGTCCAAAACTAACGGCAAAAGCAAGTTTTGAAGTTAAACTTAAAAAACCGGACTCACTTCAATTTTCGATTTACGGACCGTTTGGCATTGATTTAGCGCAGGTTTTAATTACTAACAGCGATTACATGTTTTATGATGTATTGAAAAATAAAGTTTACCGCGGCGCAGTTCGCGATGAGATTGTAAAAAAATTATTTAGAATTAATTTGTCTTTTCAAGAATTGGTAGATGCTTTTACCGGCGCGGTTAATTTAACCGATAAACTCAGAAAAAATCCCGATCACTATGAATTGGGCGATGACAGTTATTTTTTGACTTATGTCGATTCCGTTAATATGAAAAAAAGTTTATATAAAATATTGATTAAAAATTTAGCCATATCCGAATTCCGCTTATACCGCTTACCCGACGATCTTCTGTTCGAAGGAAAATATTCTGATTTTAAAAGGTATACACGCAATGTTCCTATACCAAGAAAAACAGAGATAATAAATAACCCCAAGAATCAAGAAATAATAATAGAATACAGAAGAATTAAAGTTAACAACGAAATTTACAGCATGAAGTTAGATCTGCCAGAAGACGCTAAAGTAATTGAATGGTGAATTATTTTATTAAACCGATTTTTTTAGTTTTTTTATTACTCACAAGCTTATCCCGTCCTTTCTACGGACAGTCGAATAATAATATAATTCATCAAAAGTCAAAACTTTCGGCGCTGCAGAGTGAAATTAAGTCGTTGGAAAAAGAGTTAAATTCCAAATCCGATTCCGCAAAAAAAACCGTTTCCACATTACAGTCAATTAAAAAGCAAATACTGCTTTTAAATAAAATAATTAAAAGGTTAAGAAGTGAAGAAAACCGTAAAGAAAAGAAAATAATGAATTTGCAAAAAGAAATTAAATTATTGGAAAATAACATAGGCAAATTGCAAAAGGATTACGGTAAATATATTGTTTGGCTTTATAAATATGGAGATTCATCGATTCTTAATTCTATTTTCAATTCTTCTTCTATTAGTCAAGCTTTAATACGTTACAAATATTTGGCAAAAATTACCGATAAAAATAAGAAAATATTAAATAATTTAATTAACGATGAAGAAAATTTAAAGGAAATGATAGCGGTTCTAAAAAAAGAACAAGCAGGAAAAGAGAAATTATTAAAACAGCGTGAAAAGGAAAAAGCTTTATATGCAAAAAGAAAAACGGAAAAAGAAAACCTTATAGCGGAATTAAAAAAAGACAAAGCAGCAATTGAAGATGAGATAGTTAAAAAGCGGCGGAATGAAATAAAAATTAAATCGTTAATAGCCAAATTAATTGAGCGGGAACGTGCCAGTAAGGCAAAATTTCATGAGGAAAGAGCGAAAGGAAAGAATGTAAAACTTCCGTCTGAATTTGATTATTCTAATTTTGAAAGCTTTGCCCAGCTAGAAGGAAAATTAAGTTGGCCGGTAAGTTCGGGAAGAATAGTAAGGGATTTCGGCGAGAACGAAAACAAAAAGTTAAAAACAGTAACTCTGAATTATGGAATTGATATAGAAACGGAAAAAGCTGCCCAAGTACATGCCGTGGCCGAAGGAATAGTTTCGGCAATTGAATGGATACCCGGTTACGGCAGCGTTGTTATTGTTACTCATAAAGATGAGTTCCGGACTGTTTACGGACATTTGGCTGATATTGCCGTTGAAGAGGGTAACAAAGTAAAAGCCGGCGATGTTTTAGGCAACGTTTCTGAAGATTTGGAGGGAAATATCTTGCATTTTGAAATATGGAATGAACGTAATTATCAAAATCCCGAAGATTGGCTGGCAAAAAAGTAATCTTAGGGTTCTATTGAAGTTAAAAAGTTTTAACACGGAACTCAATATTATCTTAGAAATTTTTATATTCGGTCTGTAGAACAACATTCTATGTTGCCGTTTATCTTTACAAATTAACTTGCTAAACTAATGCTGCAATTAAATAGTCAACTTGGCAGGTTGACTTTCGACTCATGGACTATTTTGTAATCAGTGTAAATTATGCTAAGATCCGTAAAAGAATTTAAACATAAGAACAAAGTATTAATTCAGAATTTTTCTTCTTTATCAATTCTGCAATTTTCAAATTATTTGTTCCCGTTAATTACGTTTCCTTATTTGGTTAGAGTTTTAGGACCCGATAAATTCGGACTTGTAAACTTTGCTGCTGCATTTGTAACGTATTTCAATGTTCTAACGGATTACGGTTTTAACCTTTCCGCAACTCAAGCAATTTCAGTTAATAGAGATGATAAAAACAAAATTAATGAAATATTTTCAAGTGTTCTGGTTATTAAGTCCGGTTTGTTTTTAGTCGGCGCGCTTATTTTTCTTATACTTGTATTTACCATCAATAAATTTTCATCCGATTCCCTCGTTTATATCTTTTCATTTTTGATGGTAATCGGTACCGTACTTTTCCCCGTCTGGTTTTTTCAGGGAATTGAAAAGATGAAGTATATAACGTTTATTAATATATCGGTAAAAGCTCTTTGGGTTCTTTTTGTGTTCCTGTTAATTCATTCACCCTCCGATGTTCTGCTGTTAGTAATTTTGAACGGCAGTTCATTTGTTTTAATAGGAATTGTTAGCCAAATTATAATCCGGTTAAAATTTAAAGTTGAATTTGTTTTCCCGCCGTATTCCGAAATAAAAAAACAATTGGTTGAAGGATGGTACATCTTTGTATCCACCGCTTCTATTACGCTTTATACAACATCTAATATATTTATATTGGGACTTTTTGCAAACAACACGGTAGTTGGTTATTTTGCCGCAGCCGATAAAATCAGAATAGCGATTCAAGGATTATTCGGAAATGCTTCGCAAACTATTTTTCCGCATTTATCAAAATTATTTAAAGAATCAAAGCGGCAAGCCATTGTTTTCGTTAAAAAGTATTTGAAATTTAGTATGATCGCCTCCGGAATTTTAACGGTATTTACATTTATTTTTGCCAAAGAGATTATACTTATTGTAGTTGGAAGCAAATTTATTCATTCAATTAATGTTTTACGAATAATAGTTTTTCTTCCTATTATTATTTTGCTGAGCAATATATTTGGAATTCAAGTGATGCTGAATTTGGGATACAAAAAAGAATTTTTCCGGGTTATTTTATTTGCCGGAATTGTAAATCTGATTTTATCCTTTATTTTAGTTCCGTTATATTTTGAAATGGGAACAGCGGTTGCCGTGCTGATAACGGAAATAATTGTTACCGCGGGAATGTACGGTTTTGTGCGGAAGAAAAAAATCCTGGAATTGTAGATTAGAACCCATGAACTTGCGGTTTTTGTCTTTCCGGTTAATTTGCCGGATACAATTCCGGATGAACTACAAAAACATTCAAAAGAAAAATGGTATAATTTTACGATTAAACTCATAAAAATATCCGATAATTTTAAGAGTATAGTTGTATTTTTCTACATCATATTATCAAGAAAGAAAGTTTAACTTTTTGTTTTTTAAATTTTGGGGTGATATTATATATAACTGTCTAGTGAAGAATTTAATCAACAACATTCATACATTGGTCTAGCCGGTTTACCCTTGGGATATTTACACGGAAGAGTTTAATGAAATATGATTTCTTAATAGTGGGAGCCGGATTTGCCGGAGCAGTTGCTGCTGAAAGATTGGCTTCGCAGCAAAATAAAAAAATACTTATTGTTGAAAAGCGTAATCATATTGCCGGAAATGCATACGACGAATATGACGAACACGGTATTTTAGTCCACCGCTACGGACCGCATATTTTCCATACAAACAGCAAAAAGGTTTTTGATTACCTTTCTAAATTTACCGGGTGGAGATTTTACGAACACAGAGTACTTGCAAAATTAAACGGCAGTCTCTATCCTATTCCTATTAACAGAACAACAGTAAATAAACTTTACGGAAAAAATTTTAAGTCGGATGAAGAAGTCGCAAAATTTTATGAATCGGTTAGAGAAAAAAGATATCCAGTTAAAAATTCAGAAGACATAATTGTTAATCAAGTTGGTAAAGATTTATATGAGAAATTTTTCAAGCATTACACAAAAAAACAATGGGACTTAGACCCAAGTCAGCTCTCGGCTTCCGTGTGCGGAAGAATTCCCGTTAGAACAAATGAAGACGACAGATATTTTACCGACAAATTTCAATTTATGCCAAAAGACGGTTACACTAAAATGTTCGAGCGGATGTTGAAACATAAAAACATAGAGATTATATTAAACACAGACTATAAGAAAATTATAAATAACATAAAATTTGATAAGATGATTTACACCGGACCAATCGATTATTTTTTCGATTACGAATTCGGGAAATTGCCGTATAGATCGCTTAAGTTTAAATGGGAGAATATAAATACGGAATTTCATTTAAAAGCGTCTTCTTATAATTTTGTAGGAAAGGAAGAAAAATTTACACGGAAAACGGAATATAAATATCTCACCGGTCAAAAAAGTAATTCAACGACAATCAGTACGGAATATCCTACAATGAAAGGAGATCCTTATTACCCGGTACCGAATAGTAAAAATCATACTGAATTTAATAAATATAAAAACTTGGCAGATAGAATAAAAAATGTAATATTCATTGGAAGACTTGCAGAGTATAAATATTACAATATGGATCAAATTGTTATAACTGTTTTGCAAAAACTAAAAATGATATAAAACGGTTATTTTTAAAACTATTAAACAAAATGACTTTTTCCTTGAGTGAAATTATTAAACAGTTCAAAGGAATTGATATGTGTAAGTCTATAGCATTTACCGGCGGAGAAAAACTTGACGGAAGTTAGAAGACCATTGGTTTCAACGGGGTTTGAAGATGGAAAATAATAAGAATTAAAGAGAATCCTATTTGATATAATTTTATGAAGATGGATGATCTATTTTGTTTGACTAATAAAAGGAAAATGATTTTTATCTAAACGATAAAATCTGAAAAATTAAAT
>Ga0256841_1002146_pt1 | contig 16027 bp, 12 predicted proteins | sample 356308metaG_FD_185971 | JGI IMG/M metagenome (GOLD analysis project Ga0256841, IMG submission 185971) | Hydrothermal vent microbial communities from Mid Atlantic Ridge, Atlantic Ocean - 356-308 | ecosystem: Environmental > Aquatic > Marine > Hydrothermal vents | place: Atlantic Ocean: Mid... | reverse complement strand
GTTCATCTCCTTCGAGAATGCCCCTTGCAGCCCGGCTCCTCAGCCCCGCCTTCCCCACCCCCCGTTCATGATCACCTCGCATTGGAATCCAGCCCCGTTTCATGATCATCTTGTATTGGACAAGACTGCGAAGCGGGCGGCCAGGGCGGGTTTGCTATACTAACTATTTCGGGGCGAACCCACGGATGAGTCGTGCGCCGGCTTGGAGCCTTCGGCCTGAGCGGTGCGGAGTGGAAATATGCCAAAGCGGACCTTTCAACCGAACAATCGCAGAAGGGCGAAGACGCATGGGTTTCGGGCGCGCATGAGGACAAAGGCCGGTCGGGCGATCCTGGCCCGAAGGCGGGCGAAGGGCCGCCGGAAGCTCAGCGTGAGTGACGAAAGAGCGGTTCGTTACGCGAAATTGTAAGCCGAACGCTGGAAAGGCCGACTACTCCTTCCCCAAACAGTTCCGTCTCCTGCGGTCCGGCGACTATCGCAGGGTTTACCGGGACGGGATGCGGGTGTCCGGACCGTTCTTTCTGGCGTTCTGCTGCCGCCGGCCCGAAGCCGGAGTCCCGCGGGCGGGGATCACCGTCCCTCGCTCCCTGGGGAAAGCGGTCGTACGGAACCGGATCAAGCGGCGCATGCGCGACGCGATCAGGCACGAGATCCGGACCCTGGCTCCCGGCTGGGATGTGGTTTTCAACCCTCGGCCGGCGGTGCTGACCGCACCCTTCGAGCAGTTGCGGCGCGAAGTGCAAAGAGTTTTTGAGCGATGCAACGCATCCTCATCGCGATCCTGAAGGCCTACAAGAGGTGGGTTTCACCTTGGCTGCCCTCCGCCTGCCGTTTCCACCCGACTTGCTCCGTTTACGCCAGGGAAGCCATCGAGATCCACGGCGTGCGTCGGGGCGTCTGGCTCGCTGTGAAACGCCTCGCCCGGTGCCATCCGTTTCATCCGGGCGGTTTTGATCCTGTTCCCCCGGTCGGGCACGGTCCCCCGTCCCCCGAGGTGGATCCCCATGGGTTCCGGGCTTCCCGGGCTACCGGGGTTCACTGAGCAACAGAGCATATGGCAGAGCAATCGAAAGGCAACGGCGGCCCGAACCAGGAAATCTCGATGGAAAAGCGGCTGTTGCTGGCTTTTCTCTTGATGGGCGCCGTCCTTTTCCTGACGCCGTATTTCTACCACCCCCCACCCCCCTCGCCCGAAACAGAGACGGCTGAGGCCCCGGCCGCCGAACCGGCCGCCCCGTCGGAAGCGCCTCCCGCCGTCGAGGAAACAAGGGCGCCAGCAGAAGCGTCGCCGCCGGCCGGCGCCGTCGCCGCGGAAGCCGAAGAGACCTTCACCCTCGAGACCGACGTGTACCGGGTCACGTTCTCCAACCGCGGGGCGGTCGTCACGAGCTGGATCCTCAAGAACTACACGGACGGTTCCGGAGCACCCCTGGAGTTGGTGAACCAGCGGGCGGCCCCGGAAGTGGGCTATCCGTTCCAGATCGATTTCCTTGGCCCTGCTCCTGCCTTGGACCCGAACAGCGGCCTCTTCGCCGTCACCCGGAGCGACGGCGGCTTGGGTGTCGAGTTCGAACTCTCCGACGGCGTTACCTTCTACCGCAAAGTGTTTCGCTTCACCCAGGACGGGTACGTCTGCGACGTGGAGAGCGAGGTCCGCCACCAGGGCAACCCGGTGCCCCATCTGCTGGTCTGGCGAGGCGGTTTCGGCGACCTCACCGTACCTGTCGCGCCCAAGCAGCAGCACACCCTCTACTACAGCCTTTCCGATGACAAGCTGATCGTCAACAAACCCGACGAGGCCGAAGACGGCCCCATCACCCTGCAAGGCAAGTTTTCTTTCGCCGGCATCGAGGATGCCTATTTCGCTGCTGTCGCCCTTCCTCGCGACTCTGCGGCCTTCACCATCCGGACCTACACCGACAAGCTGGCCTACGTGGAAGCGGAACAGGAGAAACAGATGCCCCATGCCGGTGCGGGCATCGGCGGCGCCGGCCTCAACCACTTCCCGCTCTTCGTCGGCCCCAAGGACCTCGATCTGCTCAAACAGATCGACCCCCGCCTGCAGCAGATCGTCGATTTCGGCTGGTTCTCGTTCCTCGCCAAGCCGCTCTTCCTGGTTCTGAAGTGGGTCCACAACAACTGGATTCCGAACTACGGCTGGGCCATCGTTGTCGTCACCGTCGGCATCAACATCATCATGTTCCCGCTCAAGCTCACCAGCTTGAAGAGCATGAAGAAGATGCAGGCGCTGCAGCCGGAGGTCAAGCGGATCCAGGAGAAGTACAAGGGGATCAGCATGCGCGATCCCCGCAAGCAGAAGCAGAACGAAGAACTCATGGAGCTCTACCAGAAGCACGGCGTCAACCCGATGGGCGGCTGCCTGCCGATGGTGCTCCAGATTCCGTTCTTCATAGCCTTCTATAAAGTGCTCAGAGTCGCTATCGAACTCCGGGGCGCCGAGTGGCTGTGGGTGACCGACCTCTCCCAACCCGAACACCTGCCCATCCGCATCCTGCCGGTCACCATGGTCATGTCCCAGTTCCTCATGCAGAAAATGACTCCCACGACCGCCGTGGGCTCCTCCGGCCAGCAGCGCATCATGTACATGATGCCTCTCATGATGGGCTTCCTTTTTTACGGGGTTTCGAGCGGCCTGGTGTTATACTGGTTGACCAGCAACATCGTCGGCGTCGCCCAGCAGTTGATCATCAACAGAATGGGCGAGAAGGTCCAAATGCCCGCCGAGAAGAAACCGGAACCAAAGCCTAGACGGAAAGGTCGCAGAAGGTAGATTGGGGCAGCAGAAGAAGTTCACCGCCGAATCTGTCGGCCCGAAGATCAAGCGGTTCCTCAAGCCCATCCTCAGGCGGGCGCGTCTGCGCGTTAGCCCGCACATCACCGAACCCGAGGCTCGCTTCAAGGATTTCGAAAACCCCGAGCTCGTGGTGAATTTCACCGGCCCGGACGTCGATCTACTGCTGGAGAACCGCGCCGAGCTGTTGCTGGCGCTCGAACACCTCACCATGGAGATGCTCCGCATGGCCCCCGAGGAGCATGCCCTGCTGGTTTTTGACGCCAATGACTACCGTATGCTGCGCATCGAGGAGCTGCGCCTGAGCGCCTTGGCCGCCGCCGAGAAGGTAAAGGCCTCCGGTCAGCCTTTCCGGTTCAGTCCGATGACCAGCCGCGAACGCCGTATCCTCCACCTCGCCGTTCGGGACGTTCCCGAAGTCCGCAGCGAAAGCGCCGGTGTCGGCCCTCATCGCGGCGTGGTCATTTACCCCGCCCACATGCCTTCGCTGCCTGAGCCCCCGTCCCCCGCGCCGGTGCGCCGCCGGCGCCGCTGAAGCGGTGCATCTCCGCGACACCATCGTCGCCGTCTCGACCCCGCCCGGTCGGGGAGCGATCGGCATCGTTCGCATCTCCGGAGGCCGCGCCCGGGAAGTCGCCACCGCCATCCTCCGCCTCCCTCCAGGCCATCAGTGGCGCCCCTGGCACGCCTCCTTGGCCGAGCTCACCGGCGAAGAGGGCGGCGTAGTGGACCAGGTGGTGGTCACCTTCTTCGCCGCCCCGCGCTCCTACACCGCCGAGGACGTCGTCGAGATCTCCTGCCACGGCTCGCCCGTGGTGTTGCGCTACTGTGTGGACCGCGCCTGCCTCAGCGGCGCGCGCCTCGCCGAGCCGGGCGAGTTCACCCTGCGGGCCTTCCTCAACGGCCGGATCGATCTGCCCCAGGCCGAGGCCGTCCGCGACCTGATCGAGGCCACCACCCTCTACCAGGCCCGCGTCGCCGCCCAGCAGGCCGCCGGCAGCCTGAGCCGCCGCCTCGCCCCCATCAAGGAGCGGCTCACCGAACTGATCGCGCTGCTCGAGGCCGGCATCGACTTCGCCGAGGACGATGTCCCCATCGCCTCCGACGAGGAGATCCTGCGCCGGATCGACGCCGTCGAACAGCCCATCGAGGAGCTCATCCGCAGCTTCGATTACGGCCGGCTCGTGCACGAGGGCTTCACCCTCACCATCGTGGGGCGGCCCAACGTCGGCAAGAGCAGCCTCTTCAACCGGCTGCTCGAGCAGGAGCGGGCCATCGTCACCGAGATCGCCGGCACTACCCGCGACACCGTCTCCGAAACCACGGCCATCGACGGCATCCCCGTCAAGTTCATCGACACCGCCGGCATCCGCAAGAGCGCCGACCGGATCGAGTCCCTCGGCGTGGAACGCTCCTACCAGGCCATGGCCGACGCCGATCTCACCCTGGTGGTCGTCGATCTCTCCGAACCCCTCACCGCCGACGACCAGGCGCTCATCGACGAGGCGCGCCGCCAGGGCCGCTACCTGCTGGTCGGCAACAAGGCCGATCTGGAACGCCGCGCCCGGCCGCCCGAGGAGTGCGTCGCCGTCTCGGCGCTCACCGGAGACGGCATCGAAGAGCTGCGCCGCCGCATCATCGGGACGCTGGCCCCCGGCGGCCGCCTGGAGATGGAGGGCGGCTTCATCACCTCCCTGCGCCACGAGCAGTGCTTGAGGGAATCCCGGGAGGCCCTGCGCCACGCCCGCGAAGCCGTCCGCAACCGGATCCCTCACGAAATGCTGCTGCTCGATCTCTATGCCGCCCTGCAGCCCATCGATGCCATCACCGGAGCCACCACCGCCGACGACATTCTCAACCGGATCTTCTCCACCTTCTGCATCGGCAAATAGCGCTGGCGGGGCGGGCTGCCTCACCCTCCGATCTGCATCCCGATGCGCCGCAGCAAGATGAACTCCGAGAGGTTTTCGCGGGTGAGAATGCCCACCAGCCGGTCACCTTCCATGACGAGCGCGCAGGGGCCGGCCTCGGCCATCGAGGCCACGGCCTCCGAGAGATCCATGTCCGCCGGGAGCCGCAAGGGATTCCGGTCCATCACCCCGGCCACATAGGCCTCTCCCCCCTCGGTAGCGATGGCCCGCAGCAGCGCGTTGCGGTCGAGCAGCCCCACCACGCGGCCGGCGTGCAAGACAGGGAAGTCCTGCTGGGTGGTCTCGAGCATCAGCCGGGCCGCCTCCTGAATCGTGGCCGCGTGGGAAAGGGTGTGAAACCTGGTGATCATCGCTGCCCGAACCGGGATGCCGTGGGTGAGAGAACGGCCGATCGCCGCTTGCCCTTCTTGCGCCGCCCCCAGGTAGACGAAAAACGCGATGAACAACAGCATGAAGTTCGCCGTCACCAGCCCGAACAAGCCCATCATTACCGCCAGCGCCCGGCCCGCCCGGGAAGCGACCTGCGTCGCCTCTTCCTCGGGCCGCGAAAGGGCCAGTACCGAACGCAGAATCCGCCCTCCGTCCATCGGAAACGCGGGCAGCAGGTTGAAGAGCGCCAACACCAGGTTCCCGTAGGCGATCCTCTCCAGTAGATTGCCATTCTCCGGTTCCGCCAGGGCCTCTGGGCCCGCAATCTCAGGCCGCCACACGGCCAGCGCTCCCAGGATGCCGGCGGCGATCACCAGGTTCACCGCCGGTCCGGCGATGGCGATCCCCAGCTCCTTCCGCGCCGGAGGCGTCTTTTCGAGCCGGGCCACCCCGCCGATGGGGAACATCACGATCTCGAGTGTCCGCACTCCGTAGCGCCGCGCCATCACCGCGTGGCCCAGCTCGTGCAGCAACACCGAGCCGAACAGCGAGGCGATGAAGATCGCGTCGCCCACCGCCGTGTCCCGGTCCTGCCACACCAGCGCCAGCAGGAAAACCGCCAGCAGCAAGAACGTGAAGTGGAAGCGGACCGGAACTCCGAAGGCCGTGAACGCTCTGACCGTGCCGGGGATCTTCTGGGCGGCGGGTTGGCTCGTCGCGGGCAATCGCCCTCTCCTCACCTCAAGTTAACAGATGCGCGCCTGGTTCGACAGCGCCGCGCGTCCCGTGAGATCTCTGTATGGAAGAGGCGCGGCCCGGCCGCCTTTAGCGCCGTTCACAACTTGCCGCGGGAAGTTCTCAGGTACGGCGGCTGGGGCCGGCAAAGTAAACGATCCCCTTGTGAATCAGTCTCTTGGGGTCCGGCTTGCCGCTGCCGCCCAGGGTGCCGTCGGGGCGCAAGTACTGGTGGACGCGAGCAACTTCGTTGTCTTCCCGGTCCCGGTACGATATCATTTGACTGCGGGTACAGATTGGCTGGTGCGACCGTTCCGGGGATGGGTGCCTGTCTTTGACCACGACTTGGCGGAATTCCCCGGCGCAGGCTTTCTCCCAGTAGCCGAGGTCGTTAAACAGTCGCCTGAGCTCAGACGATGAGATTCGTTGGGGGGTAGCCATGGTTTCGGAGAATGCAATCCGGGAGCGGCTGATGTCGTACCTTCTCGACGAGATTTCCCTCGCCGAGCTGGAGGAGTGGCTGGTTTCGGAATCGTGGGACGTGCACAAGCACAGAGACCAGGGCGTCCAAGATCTTGTCTATGGCATCGAGTTGCTTCTGGCTGAGCACAGCAGCGGTCACCGGACGGAGGAAGAGCTGCGTGAGGAGTTCCGAAAACTGCTTTCGACCGTTCATGTCCAAGCCAGTCTCGGCCCCGGCCAAGCGACCTTCACTACAGGGTCTTCGTCTACGGTAACTCGTGACGAGTCGGTCACCCTTGGGCCGGTCCTGCAGTGGGAGCCGGTAAGTAGATGACACGCAGTGGAAGACGTGTGACTTGTTCGTCTTCTACGCATATATCGAACCAGTACAGCCCTTCCTCTTCGGTCATGACCGTGAGTCCGTAAACGAAGTTGACACCTCGGTCGTCGCCCTCGAACAAAGCGGGAAACTCGATCACCGGGAGCTGTTGCCCTCGCGGCGTAAATGGCTTGACGCGGATCGCGGTCTTCCCCCGCATGAAGCCGGATTTGAAGGAAACAACGAGGACAAGATTGACGGGGAGCTTCGGCATTTCCCTCCCCGAGCCCCTCACGGTGATGCGGTTAACGACCCTGATCAGACTCAGCACACCGTCCTTCTCCTCGAGGACCTTCTCACAGAAGGCTGCTATTTGCAGCAGTGGGCGATAACTTTGTCTTACGGCGCCAGCTCCCGTATCGCTCATATCGGCGAACCTCCCATCCCCCCTAGTTTGCCAGGGTTCCCGCCATGACCCAATCCCGTTGGCACTCCGGATGAGGGTCTGAGAGCGGGGTCAGCCAAGGGTTTCCCGAAAGCAATCGCGGTTGTGCGGAAGCCCGCCCCGAGTCTCGGATATCGGCCTCAACAGCGCTGTGAGCTCGGGCAGCCACTCTTCAGTGGGCGTCTACCGCCGCTCCCCCGCCAGCGCCCGGGCGATCCTCTCGCCGGCGGCGATCCGCACCTGGTCCCAAAGCTCGGGGTTGTTCTTCCAGATCTCGGTGTCGAACATCGCCCGCTTGCCGAAGGGCTGCTTGTAGACGACGCGGTTGACGAGGCGGTCGGCCTCCTCGCGGCTGCCGGTGGCCTGAGCCAGCAGCCAGAAGTACTCGTAGTCCTGGAGGCCCCGGCGCTGGGCCTTCAGCCGGATGCTGGCGATCGGCTCCCGGTAGCCCATCACCGCGCCGCGATAGATGAGCTGGCCGGAGCCGTTGAAGATCCGCCGCGGTTCCTTGAAGTTTTCGGCTTCGTACCAGGCGGCGAAGGCGTTCCAGTCGAACTCCCATTCCACCCAACCGGCGCGGTATTTCCAGCCCACCCAGCCGATGGCCCGGTTCACCAGCAGGTCCAGATCCAGGAACGTATTCGAACCGCAGCCCGAGTTGCGCCGCTGCTCGTAGATCATCGGCCCGTAGAACCACGTCTCCACGCCCCGCTTGCGGAACCGCTCCACCGTGTCGATGTCGAAGGCCACCGTATGGCAGACCCACAGATCCACCTCGGCCGCCAGCTTCTCCATCGCCTCGGCCGAGTAGCCGCCGTCGATCCGGTACTTGAACCAGCCGCGGCCCAGGGCCTCGTGCAGCAGGCGCCCGTAGTAGAGCATCTTCTCGTAGGCCTCTTCGTTGTAGGACTCGTCCAGCCCGTTCAGGAACGCCACTTTCATCACCCGCCGCCAGGCCGGCCGGCTGTCGAGATGCTCCTTGACCTGCCGGGCCGTCTCCCGCCAGACGGCTTCGTACTCCGGCGTCCGGCCGCCCTCGGGCACGGGGATGGGCCAGGCGCGGCTCCGGTTGCCACCCTTCTCGATGTCGAACGGCAGCATCATATGGGTCACCGGCAGCCCGTAGCCCGGACCCCAGTAACCGTAAGCATCGGTGAACGCCGACCCGTCGAGGTAGCGGGAGATGCGGCGGTCGTATTCGGTCCAGTCGATGGTGACCTTCGTGCCCGACACGGTCAGCTTCGGCCGGTAGGCGTAGACCAGCGGCAGAAAACGGTGCCGCCGCGCCATCTGGTAGTACAGCAGCTCCTCGTCCGGAGGCATCCGGCGTATCGAGCCGTTCCAGATGTCGCCCGGCAGATGGCGCTCATGCGGCAGGGCGAAGTCCCATACGTCGAGCCGCACCCGGATCGCCGCCTCGCCGCCCTTCCAGGTGATCTTCACCAGACCCTCGTAACGCCCCGGTGGGGCCTGCTCGCGCTCGTACGGGACGTAGATATCGATCCAGAGGGCGTGGTTCCGCTGGTTTGGAATGTTGTTGTAGAGATCCGGGATCGAGAACGGAAAACCGGTATTCAGCCGCGCCTTACGGTACGGCATCAGCGCGTCCGGATACCAGGCCGGACCCAGCGAGGTGGCCTCATAGCCCGTCGAGGGCCGCCGGACCCGCACGTACCACTCCTTGAAGATCCGCACGTTGCGGCCTTCGAGCCGGGCGCCGCTTTCGTGCTCCAGCGCCACCGGCTGGATATCGACGCCGTCGATGGGCTCGGTGGTCTCGACGATCACCTGGAACGCGACGAACTCGTTCCGCGCCGCCTTCAGCGAAACCGTGCGGGTGGCCGCGTCCCAGATGGAGTTGCCCTGGCGGAAGTCGCCCGCCGGGTAGTCCGGGTGAATGTCCGGCCGGGCCTCTATGAGCTTTCCGGTGACGGGATTCACCCGTACGCCGCCGCTCACCGCCCACACCGTCACCTCGGCGTTCAACGGCGCCGCCAGCAGCGCCAGCAACCACACCAGCCGCTTCATCGCGCGTTTCCTCCCCTTGTGTTATATCCCATCCGGGCGCGGGCGGCTTGCCGATGGCACGTACGGCTGGGAATCGGGTTCGCTATGAGGATAACGGGGAAGTGCTCGGATACTGCCGGAGGGCAGCGCTGACAACCAGACAGCGTGACTCGCTCTTGCGTGCGGGGAAAACCGCCCCTTCGGGGAGACTGGCGGGCGTCCCCGAAGCCCCGGTCACCGGGGCCGGCGAAACGGCTCCTTCGCCAAGGGGCGGCGCGCCACCTCCCGGGAGGAGGATTGGCGTTCCCGGGTCCGCTCATGAGAGCGGGGGCGGAACTCCTCCGCCCGGCGGCGACACTTCCAGCATCACCAAACACCAGCAGTGCGTCAAGCGAACACAGCAGTAGTAGATGTTCCCTATCCAGGGCGTATGGACTCGTTCTGGCTGTTCCTGTCGGAGCAGAGGACTACAGCGGCAATCTGGGCAACAGGTAGAGTGGGTTCCGCAACTTCGGCCGGAGGCGCGGCAGCGGCCTCGCCTCGCCGTCGTTCCAACCGGGCGGACGGGTGCTCCCCGCGGTGGTTGTCGCTCGCTGTTCTGTCCTCCACTGCTCGTTCGCGGGTTCGGTGGGATCTCGCCCGGAACGCGCGAGTAGAAGGGTTTCGAGTGGTGGGCGGTGCAGGACTCGAACCTGCGGCCTCCTGCTTGTAAGGCAGGCGCTCTGACCGGCTGAGCTAACCGCCCTTTCAATAACTTAGAGGCCCTTTCGGTAGCGCCCTCCCCGTCAATGTAGTGGAAATTGTAGCAGACCGATCCGAAACCTGAGCCTCGACCGCCCGGATGGCCCGGCGCCGGGCCTCTTCCCGAATGTGGCTGTACCGCCGCAACATCACCGCACTCACGTGACCCATCATATCAAGCATCACGCTTTCGGCTACGCCGGCTTCTGCCAGCTTGGTGCAGAAAGTGTGCCTGAGATCATGCAGCCGGGCTACGACACCCGCTTCTTTGCGGACCGTGTCCCAGGCCCGCTTCAGAGAGGTCACCGGCATGTCAGGATTGACGGGCCGTCGCCGGTTCGAGAGCGGGAACACGTACCACTCTGGCCTGATCGGGCCGAACCATTGGGTGTAGCGCGCAGCGTGATGCTCCAGAGCAGCCCGAAGGGGACCACTCATAGGGATCTGGCGCTTGCCGGCCTCCGTTTGCGCCCTTCCCACTCGCACCAGGCCAGCTTCGAAATCCACCTGCTCCCACTTGAGCGTTCGGGCTTCGTTGGCTCTCATGCCGGTCCAACACAGCAACATCAGGTAGGGATAGATGAGCGGTGACCGGTTCCGAGCCGCCGCCTCGAGCAGTCGCTGCTCCTCTTCGGGCCGGAGCGCGCGGTCCACGTCGTGGCGTTCTTCCAGTTTCTTGACGCCGGACCAAAGCTCGCGCCAGGTTCTCCGCAGAGCCCGCGACAGGATTCCCAGCTCGAGATTGACCGTCCTGTTTCCGGCCCCCCTCGCGGCGCCTCTCTGCTATGTATTCCAAGATCCGGCTCTCGGTGAGATCCACCACCAGCAAACTGCCCAGCAGCCGCGCCAAGTGCGCAGACCGTTCCACCACAATCCGAGTCGAGCTTTCGCGGTGATTGATCGGGTACGTCTCTTGGTACTCTTGCAGGACATCCCGCACACGCTTGATCCGCGGTTCTGGATCGTTGGCTGGCAGGCCGGCGGCCGCGCGTTCGAGCTCCAGGCGGCGGCGCTTTTCGGCCTCGTGGACGAAGCGCAGGGTCCGAAGTTCGTGGATCTGGCGCTCGTCGAGGGAGGGCTGGAAGTCGAAGTCGAACTCCTCGAAGCACTTCAGGAAGGGTAGATCGGCCAACTGCAGCCGGGTCTTCAAGTAGCGCTGGCGACGGGTCTCGGTCTCGGCGCCGAGCACCTCCAGCAGGAAGTCGGCGTAGGCCCGCTCCCTCTTACCGGGTTGCTCGAGCAGCGCTTCCAGGCGGGCTCCCACCGCCGTGAGTCCCAGCGAGGCCACGGTTGGCCTGCAACTGTTCGAAGGCGGTCATCGTCCCTCTCCCTCCACGGCGCTTTCGTAAGCGCCCAGGGGCCACACCTCGACCGTCGGCGCCGCCTCACGGATCCGGATCTGGATCTTCGGGTGCGCCGGGGAACCCAAGGGAATGCCGGCATGATGCTCGGCCACGGTGATGACTTCGTGACGCCGGGCTGCTTTGCGGTGGACGGCGATCCGCTCGCCACCGTGGAAGACGGCCACCTGCTCACCCTCCTCCCGCATCCAGACCGCCTCGCCGCCATAGCGCCTCGGCGCCGAATAGCGGCTGCCTCCCCAAGAGACGCAGGCGTCCCGGGCTACCGGCGATACCTTGCTTCGTCTCGCCATTCGTCCATCCTCCCAATTCACGGAGTCCCCGGGAAACCCGGGGCGGTTCAGACTTTATCCAGGGGCTGCTAGGGCCGGGCGGATGGGGCAATTGGGGTGTTGCGCTGCCGAGACCGCGTAGCGCGTGTCCGAGGTAGATCGCCACACATGTCTATGTCCGGTGTTGGGCGGTGGTCACCCAAAAACGCGGATAATGGCTAGCTGTGGGTCGGGCTTTGGCAGCGCTTCCGTTCTTCACCGCCTACGATCCGCCGGGCACGAGCGAAGGGTCGCTCGATCCGCTGGGGCTGTACGCGATCGCCGACGAGCTGGCGGTGAGGCTGGTGCCGGGCGTTCGCGAGCGGATGCAGCGGGTGCGGTTCCTGACGGCGATCACGGTGGGGGCGCTGGTTCTCGAGGATCTGGCGCCGAACCCGCGCCAGCCGCGCCTGCCGCCGTATCTGGTGTGGGAATGGCTGGTCGTGGAAGCGCTGGTGCGGGCGCTCGGCGGCGAGGAAGAGCTCTGGGGCGTACCGGGCAGCTATGTCGTGGGCCGGGCGGTCGAGGACCGCGGCTACGTCGATGAGCGGAGTTACTTGAAGACGCCGCGGATCTTCGGCTTCCACGGCGTCTACAAGCGGCTGGGCGTGCATCTGGGGCTGGTGGACTGGCAGCTTCGGCTGCGCTCCCCGAGAGGGGACGAGCTGATTCGCGCCTGGGCGCACGGGCAGGGGATCGGCTCGTTCGGAGCAGACCATGGACTCTACAAGAAGTGGCGGAAGGCGGTCGAGACGAGCCTCAGGGAGACTCCGGCCCGGACGCGGACGCCGCCGGGATGGAAGCAGGCCGATTGGCAGGAGCTGGCCGAGGCGTTCGCGCCGCATCTGGCCGGGCGCCAGGAGAAGAGCTGCCTTCGGCGGCTATTGTTGGGGGACGGGGCGGAGGCGCCGGGCGCGCTGGTTCCCATCTGGAGGCTGCTGGCGAAGACCGACGGGGAGTACCCGGACGAGCGCGCGTTCCATCGCGAGCTCTACAGAGAGGCGCCGGAGTACGGCCGGCTGCTGGAGGCCATCGGAGCCTACGAGGGGTTCGCCCGCAATCTGACGGATGCTTTCGATATCCTGCGGGCCGAAGGGAGCCGCCAGGACGTGCGGGGATTGGAAACCTCGCAGCTTGCCAGCGACGCCGACTTCCGGATGCTGGCCCAGCGTTGCAGCCAGCTCTACCGAGAGGCCGCGCGGCGGCTGGAGACCTTCGAGCCGAAGCTGGCGGGCGAGTTCGCGCAGCGCTTCGGCAGCTTCGCCGAGCCCGTGCCGCCCGAGAGGTTCGGCGCCACGTTGTGCGAACATCACGAAGCGGTGCAAAAAGCAAAATCGCGTGAGGGCAAGCGGCCCTGGTTCGAACCGGCGGGCCCCGGTCGAATCTACATCCGGCTCAACTACCGCCTGGAGAGGAGAGAACCAACGCCTTCGCTGTACGTCCATCAGTACCGGACCGAGCCAGTCGCCCGGTTCTACCGTGATCTGGCATGAGCGCGAAGCGGTACACGCGGGAACGGCCGATGCTGGACGTCTGGCGGCCGCCGGGCGGGGCCGGCGATCCGGTGGGATGCCTGGCGACGACCTACACGTTCGACGCGGGCTTCTTCGAGGAAGAGTGCCTGGCGCGGTTCCTGGAGATCGACTCGCTGCCGGACCGCGAAGGGCTGGCCTACCTGCTGGAGCGCGAGAACAAGCTGGGGGCGGTCTATGCCGGGGTGCTGGTGGACTACAGCCAGGCCGGCGTGGACCACTCGCTGCGCTGGGACGTGTTGCCGGTGCGCGTCCCCGGGGGCAAACAGCACGCCAAGCTGACGCTGCTCGTGTGGACGAAACGGATCCGGATCGTGGCCGCTTCGGCGAACCTGACGCCCACCGGCTACCGGCGTAACCGCGAAGTCTGCGGAACGGTGGAGCTGCGGCCCGAGGAGTGCAACCAGGAGCTGCTCGAGCAGTCGTGCGGGTTCCTGGGCGAGCTGGCGGCCCTGGCGGCAGGCGGCGGCGAGGACGCGGCGCGCCGGCGGGCGGCGGAGTTTCTGGCGCGGGTGAGGCGGCAGGCAGGCGGGTGGAAGGACGTTCCCCGGTACGGGTGGCGGCTCCGCCGGCGCTTGTGTTTCACCCTTCCCGGGACGCCCGGCGGCGGGGCGCGGCGCAGCAGCCTCACCGAGGCGCTGGCCGAGTGCCAGAGGGCAGGAGGGGCTCCGGCGGAAGTCCGCGTGGCGTCGCCATTTTTCGATCCGGCGGACGGGCGCAAGGAAGACGCAGCTACGGCGGCGCTGTGCAGCCGGATGGCGCGGGGAAAGAAGCGCTCATTGACACTCTGCGTGCCCGCCGAAGACAGCGCCGGGGAGACGCTGCGGCTGGCGGCGCCGTTCGCATTGTGGCGCACGGCGAAGGACCGGGTGGACCGCTTGAGGGTCGAGGCGTTGCCGGGCGGTCCCGAGGACGGGGAGAACCGGCCGTGGCATGCCAAGATGCTCGCCCTGAGCAACGCGAACTACAGCGCGCTGATGATCGGCTCCTCGAACTTCACCCGCGCCGGGATGGGCGCCGCCGGCGGCGGCAACGCCGAGGCGAACCTGCTCTACATCGCCAGGCGGCAAGCGGCTCCGCAGGAGGCCCGGGAGCTGGAGGCGCTGTGGCCACCGACTACGCCGGTGCCGGATCCGGAGAGCGCCGAGTGGGAGGGACCGCGACCGGATCTGCTCGAAGAAGAACAGGCTGCGGCGCCGGCGCCGCCGGCGGGCTTCGTTTCGGCGGTCTACCGGGCTGGAGACGAGCCGGCGCTGGTCTTCCGGCTGGAGCCAGCTTCCCTGCCCGGTAGATGGCAGGTGCTCGGCGGGCCGAAGCTCGACGAGAGGCTGCTCGACAACGAGGCACACGCCGCTCTGGGCAGGCGCGAAACGGTGGTGGCGCGGTGGCTTCACCCGTACGCTCCGAGCAAGCTCCTTGTCGTCTGGGAGGACAACCAGGCGTTCTGGCCGGTGAACGTCGAGGACCCGGCGGAGCTTCCGGCTCCGAGGGAGCTCGAAGGGATGACGGCAGAGGACCTGCTCTACCTGCTGGCCGCTTCCGACGTGAGCGCAGCGTTCCGGGTCTTGGCCGGGAGCAAGGGAACCGCCGAGCCGGCCGGGGCCGAGGAACTCGACGAAGCCACTCCGCCCGACCTCGACCCGCTGCGGCGGTACCGTCTCGAGGACACGTTTCTGCACCGGATCCGGCAGCAGGCGCGGCTGCTGCAGGGGGTCAGGGAAGGGCTGGAGCGGCCGGTGTGGAGCGAGCGGGCGCTCGAGTGGCGGCTGACGGGAATGATCGGCATCGAGCAACTGGTGCGGCGTATGGCCGGGGAGTTGCACGAAGACGGCAACGACGCCTCGGAAACGGCGCTCCGGCTCGCGGACCTGTTCCTCACGCTGAGCGAAGTCCACTACCGGGAGGCCGAGGGGGCCTTGAGCAAGCAGCGGTTCGAGGCGAGATACAAGAGGTTCCTGCGAAGCATCACCTGGGAAGTCGATCGGGAGATCCACTCCACGCCGGGACTGTCGGCCGAGGTGCGGCGCTTCTGGAGGCGCGTCCGGGAAAGGGTTCAGCAATGACGCGCTATTGCGAGATTCCGCGGGAGCTGGTGCTGGGCCGGCGTGCGAATCGGCGGGTCTCGATGGCCGACCAGGTGCGCCAGCGGGCCGAGGCCGAGGAGATCCTCGCCCGTCTGGCCCGGCAGCCGGGGGTGATTCTGGCCGACGAGGTGGGGATGGGCAAGACGTTCGTCGCCCTGGCGGTGGCCTATTGTGTGGGGATCGCGAGCCGCAGAGGACCGGTGGTGGTGATGACGCCGCCGAGCCTGATCGACAAGTGGGTCCAGGACCTCGACGCCTTCTGCTCCCTCTACCTGGACGGGGTGGTTGCCGTTCCCCGGCAGGAGTGGGCTCCCTCAGCGAACCCCGCGAACAAGATCTTCCGCTACGGAACCGCCCGCCATAGCGTGGAGTTCCTGAAGCTGCTCGACGACCCGCCCCGGCGGCGTTGCCACATCGTCTTGCTGGCGGCCGGAGCGATGAGCCGCAGCCAGACCGACATCTGGGTGCGGCTGGCGCTGATCCGGGAGACGCTGCGGCGCCACGGCCGGCGGGAGCAGTTGCGGAAGGTACGGCCGCAGATCCACCGGTTTCTCGCCGAGCTTCTCTACGCGAAGAAGTGGCAGCAGGCCAGCCGCCTCGGGGAGAGAATCTGGCGGAAGTTGCTCGACGAAGACACGCGGCTGTGGAAGGACCTGTTCAACGAACACCTCAGGGACGAACGGCTGCGGCTGGACGACGACCCGGTGCCGGCGGCGGTCTCCAGGGCGCTGGGCAAGGTGGACTTGCGCGAGCTGGCCGACGCGCTTTCGGCGATGCCGGTGCGGGCGCGTGGCGGGCGGGAGCGCGTCTCGGAGCGGATCACCGCCGTCCGGGGGGAGATTCGGAGAGTCGAAGACAAACTCTGGCAAGAGATCCTGGCGAAGGCGTGGTGGCGCTCGCCGCTGCTCGTGCTGGACG
>Ga0256841_1002145_pt1 | contig 16028 bp, 13 predicted proteins | sample 356308metaG_FD_185971 | JGI IMG/M metagenome (GOLD analysis project Ga0256841, IMG submission 185971) | Hydrothermal vent microbial communities from Mid Atlantic Ridge, Atlantic Ocean - 356-308 | ecosystem: Environmental > Aquatic > Marine > Hydrothermal vents | place: Atlantic Ocean: Mid... | reverse complement strand
CGTCGAAGTCCTCAGGGGTGTAGACCTCCTCGGCGCGGGCGAGGAGGAACCCCCCGCCCTTCTTCCAAAGGGGTTTTTCGCTCATCGCTTCCCTCCTTCGGGGTAGACCTCGAAGATCCCGGCGGCCCCCATGCCGCCGCCGATGCACATGGTGACGAGCCCAAGCCCCCCGCCCCGGCGGCCGAGCTCGTAGATAAGCTGGGTGGTGAGCTTGGCCCCGGTCGCCCCCAGGGGGTGGCCCAGGGCGATCGCGCCGCCGTTGACGTTGGTCTTCTCCTCGGGCATCTCGAGGCCCCGCATCACCGCCAGCACCTGGGCGGCGAAGGCCTCGTTGAACTCGATGAGGTCGAGGTCCTTCATCGTCACCCCGGCCTTTTCGAAGGCCTTGGGGACGGCGTACATAGGGCCGATGCCCATGATGTCGGGCGCGACCCCCGCCACCTGGAAGGTGACGAACCGGGCGAGCACGGGAAGGCCCAGCGCCTCGGCCTTCTCCCGGCTCATCACCAGCACCGCCGCCGAGCCGTCGGAGTAGGGCGAGGCGTTGCCGGCGGTGACGGTGCCCCCCTCCTTGAAGGCAGGACGGAGGCCGGCCAGCTTCTCCAGGCTGGTGTCGGGGCGGATCGTCTCGTCGCGTTCGAAGTAGACGGTCTCGGAAAGCTTCTTGGTGCCCTTATAGCGCACCTTCTCCACCGGAATCCTGACGACCTGCCCGTCGAAGCGGCCTTCTTCCCAGGCCTTGGCGGCGAGCCGGTGGCTTCGGAGCGCCCACTTGTCTTGGTCCGCGCGGCTGATGCCAAAGCGCTCGGCAACCCGCTCGGCGGTGTAGCCCATGCCGATGTAGGCGGAGTAGGTGTCCGGGCTCCAGGTGTCGGGGGTGAGGGCGGGGTGGAGCCGGTAGTGGTAGCCGCTCATCGGCACCTGGCTCATCATCTCCACCCCGCCGGCGAGCACCGCGTCGGCCATGCCGGTCATCACCGCCTGGGCCGCCATGGCGATGGTCTGGAGGCCCGAAGAGCAGAACCGGTTGACGGTGGCCCCCGGCACCTCCACCGGGAACCCGGCCCGGAGCAGGGCGAGCCGGGCGATGTTCAGACCCTGGCTGGCCTCCGGCATGGCGCAGCCCCAGAGCACGTCGTCGAGTTCCTTGGGGTCGAACCCAACCCGGTTTAGGACTGCCTTCATCACCTCGGCCGAGAGGTCCACCGGGTGGACGGTGGCCAGCGCCCCGTTCTTCTTGCCCCGGGCGACGGGGCTCCGCATCGCGCTTACGATGACCGCTTCGCGCATACCCTCCTCCTAGTTCCGAATCGGCTTGCCGGTCTTCAACACGGCCAGCACCCGCTCCAGGGTCTTCTTGGTCCCGGCGAGCTTCAGGAAGGCCTCCCGCTCGAGGTCGAGGATCTCGTCCTCGCTCACCTCCCGGGGCGGCCCGTCGCCGCCCGAGAGGACGTAGGCGAGCTCAGTGGCGATCCTGACCTCGTGGTCGGTGATCTGCCCCGCCTCCCTGAACTGCCAGATGGCGTACTTCAGGTTCCCGAAGGCCTCCTTGCCGAGCACCCGCACCCGCCGGTAGCCCGGCACCGGGGGCCGGTAGTTCCCGGCCAGGTGGAGGACCGTCGCCTTGGCCCGGGCCACCAGCCGGTCGCGGTTCATGACCACCTCGTCCTCGGGCCGGAGGTAGCCGAGGCCCTTGGCCTCCAGGGCGCTGGTCGAGGTCTTGGCCATGGCGATGGTCTCGAACGCCCGCCGCACGGCGGCGAAGGGATCGGCCTCGTCGTAAGAGGCGAGCTCCTCGCTGAAGCGGAAGAGGAGCTCCTTGGTGCCGCCGCCGGCGGGGATCAGCCCGACCCCGACCTCGACCAGGCCCATGTAGAGCTCGGCGTGGGCCACCGCCCGATCGGCGTGGAGGGTGTACTCGGCGCCGCCGCCCAGGGTGAGCCCGGCCGGCGCCACCACCACCGGGAAGGGAGCGTAGCGGAGCCCCATCGTGGCCCGCTGGAAGGTGCGCACCGCCAGGTCGAGCTCGTCCCAGTCGCCCTCCTGGATGAGCATGGCGATGAGCCCCAGGTTGGCGCCGGCGGAGAAGGTGCGGGGGTCGTCGTTGGCGACCACCAAGCCCACGAGCCCCTCCTTCTCGATGTACCGAAGGGCCCAGTCGGTGAGCGAGAGGACGCCCTCGCCGATCGCGTTCATCTTGCCGCGGAACTCCAGCAGCAAGACCCCGTCGCTGAGGTCGAGGAGGGCCGCCTCCTTGTTCGCCTTGACCACCCGGCCCGCCTCGTGGAGCTCGGCGAGGGCGATCTGACCGGGGACCGGGGGCACCGGGGCGTAGCCCCCCTCGAAGGTGAGGTAGCGCTTCCCGCCGTCCTGCGTTTGGTAGAAGCCCCCCTCGGCCTTTTGAAGGAGCTCGGGGGCGGCCAGGTCGAACTCGGCGAGGAGCGCCCGCACCCGTTCCAGGCCCACCGCGTCCATCTGCTCGAAGGGGCCCATCTCGAAGCCGAAGCCCCAGCGCATCGCCCGATCAACGGCGACCAGGTCGTAGGCGATCGCGGGGGCCTTCTCCAGGGTGTAGTGGCTGGTGACCGCGAAGAACTCGCGAAGGAAGGGGCCGTAGGGCTCGGGGAGCTCGAGCACCTTGCCCAGCCGCTCGGCCAGCGGCAGGTCCTTGATCTCGGAGTAGCCCGGGATCCTGGGCTTTTCGCGGGGGCGGTACTCCAGGCTGGCGGGGTCGAGGGCGAGGATCTCCTTGCCCTCCTTCTTGTAAAAGCCCGCCTTGGTCTTCTCACCGAGCCGCCCCATCTCCACGAGCTTCTTCACCCAGTCGGGGAGGGCGAAGTCCTCGCCGGTGGCCTCGGCGAGCTCGCCGGCGACGAAGAGAAGCACGTCGAGCCCGGTGAGGTCGGCGGTGCGGAAGATCGCGCTCTTGGGCCGCCCGGTGAGGGGGCCGAGCAGGGTGTCCACCGCCTCGATCGAGAGGCCGTGCTTCTCCATCAACCGAACCGCCTGGACCATGCCGTAGACCCCGAGGCGGTTGGCGATGAAGCCGGGAACGTCCTTGGCCCGCACCACCCCCTTGCCGAGGACGCGGTCGGCGAACGATTCGATCGCGGCCACCATTTCGGGGTCGGTGGCCTCGCCGGGGATTACCTCGAGGAGGTGCAGGTACCGCGGCGGGTTAAAGAAGTGGGTGCCGAGAAAGCGCTTTTTGAACCCCTCGCTCCGGCCCTCGGTGAGGACCCGCATGGGGATCCCCGAGGTGTTCGAGGAGACGATGGCCTCGGGCTTGAGCAGCGCCTCCAGCCGGGCGAAGAGCGCCTGCTTGGGCTCGGGCTTTTCGACGATCGCCTCGATCACCCAGTCGACCCCCTTGAGCCGATCGAGGTCGTCCTCGGTGTTGCCGATCTCGATGAGGCGCGCCCGGTCCTTGTCCATGAAGGCCGCCGGCCGGGCCTTGAGGGCGCGCTCGAGGCCCCGCTTGACGATCGCGTTCCGGTCCTCGCCCTCGGCGGGAATGTCGAGCAGCACCACCGGAATCCCGGCGCTGGCGGCCAGGGCGGCGATCCCCGCACCCATGGTCCCCGCGCCGACGACGCCGATCTTCTTGATGCGCATGACCACCTCCTTATACCGAGTATAAATTTATACCGAGACCGCCGAAAGGGCAAGCCGGGACCACCCCTCCATGCCCTCGGCGTAGGCGGCGAGCGTCGAAGGGGGCACGAGCTCGGCCTCGAGCTTGGCGGTCTCCCGGACCCGGGGCTCGCGGTCGGCCTCGACCCAAAAGAGCACCCCGGCGTGGACCCGCTCGACCGGGGTGCGGTCGGTGACGATCAATCCCAGCCGGCGGACCGCCGCCGCCCGCACCCCGACCTCCTCCCAGAGCTCGCGGTAGAGCGCCCAGGTCACCGGCTCGCGGCAGGTGTCCTCGGGGTTGACGTGGCCCCCGACCCCGATCGAGTAAAGCCCCACCAACCGGCCCTCGCGGCTGCCCCCGATGCGGCGCATCCGCAGCACCCGCCCGCGGTGGACGACGATCGCGTAGGGGATGACCTGGCGGTAGCGCTCGTCGGTCTCAAGCTCGGCCCGGGGGTAAAAGGCCCCCTCCCGGTTGAGCCGGCGCCAGAGCCCGTCCCCAAGCGGCAGGAGGCGATCGGCGGGGGCGGGGAACGCCCCGGCGGGAAGCGCGTAGACGAGTTCCACGGTCCTAGGCTACCCGAGCACCCTTGAACCCGGTATAAACTTATACCGAGGATAAACGCGTATGCTGAACCTAGCGAGGGACAAGGAGGTGCGCCAATGGAGAAGCCCTGGTACGCCCATTACGACCCCGGGGTACCCAAGGAGGTCCGCTACCCCGAGAAGCCGCTCTACTTCCTGCTCGCCGAGGCGGCCCGCCGCTTCCCCCACCAGGTAGGGGCCGAGTTCCTGGGAAAGCGCCTCCCCTACGCCGAGCTCTGGCAGGAGACCCGCCGCTTCGCCGCCGCCCTCACGTCCCTCGGCCTGCAAAAGGGCGACCGGGTGGCGGTGATGCTGCCCAACAGCCCCCAGTTCATGATCGCCTTCTACGGCACCCTGCTGGCCGGCGGGGTGGTGGTGAACACCAACCCCCTCTACACCCCCCGCGAGCTCGCCCACCAGCTCAAGGACTCGGGGGCCCGGTTTTTGGTGCTGCTCGACCTGCTCTGGCCTCGCTACGCCGAGATCGCCGACGAGGTGCCCACCGAGCGGGTGATCACCACCGGCGTCCAGGACTACCTCCCCTTCCCCAAGAACCTCCTCTACCCCCTCCTGATGAAGCGGCAGGGCAAGTGGACCGAGCTCCCGGAGGACCCCCGCCGGCGGGACTGGCGGACCCTCCTCCGGGAAACCCCGCCCTTCGAGCCCGAGGACGAACCCACCCCCGACGAGCTCGCCCTCTTGCAGTACACCGGGGGCACCACCGGGACCCCCAAGGGGGCGATGCTCAGCCACCGGAACCTGATGGCCAACGTCCACCAGGTCCTCGCCTGGGCCCCGGGGCTGGAGCCGGGCAAGGAGGTGATGCTCGGGGTGCTCCCCTTCTTCCACGTCTACGGCATGACGGTGGCGATGAACTTCGGGGTGGCCCTGGGGGCCAAGATCGTCCTGCTCCCGCGGTTTGAGGTGCACCAGGTGGTCCAGGCGATCGAGCGGCACCGGGTCACCCTCTTCCCCGGGGTGCCGACGATGTACGTCGCCTTCAACACCTTTCCCGGGATCGAGAAACGGAACATCCGCACCATCAAGGTCTGCATCTCGGGGGCGGCCCCCCTCCCGGTCGAGGTGCAGGAGCGCTTCGAGGCCCTGACCGGGGCCAAGCTGGTCGAGGGCTATGGCCTCTCCGAGGCCTCGCCGGTGACCCACTGCAACCCTATCTACGGCGAGCGGAAGAAGGGCTCGATCGGTCTCCCCCTCCCCGGCGTCGACGCCAAGGTGGTGACCCCCGAGTTCGCCGACCTGCCCCAGGGCGAGGCCGGCGAGCTGGCGGTCAAGGGGCCCAACGTCATGCTCGGCTACTGGAACCGCCCCGAGGAGACCAAGGCCACCCTGGTCGACGGCTGGCTTTTGACCGGCGACATCGCCCGGATGGACGAGGAGGGGTTCTTCTACATCGTCGACCGCAAGAAGGACATGATCATCGCCGGGGGCTACAACATCTACCCCCGGGAGATCGAGGAGGTGCTCTACCAGCACGAGGCGGTGAAGGAAGCGGCGGTCGCCGGGGTGCCCGACCCCTACCGGGGGGAGACGGTGAAGGCCTACGTGGTGCTCAAGGAGGAGTACAAGGGCAAGGTGACCGAGAAGGACCTCGAGGCCTTCGCCCGCGAGCGCCTGGCCGCCTACAAGGTCCCGAAGCTCTGGGAGTTCCGGGACGAGCTTCCCAAGACCGCGGTGGGCAAGATCCTGAGGCGCACCCTCCGGGAGGAGGAGATCAAGAAGCAGCGGGGGGGCGGTTGAGGAACGCCGCCGGACGTGCAACCCTGGGGCTGGCATGAACCGCCTGGGACGAACCGCCATGGGGGGGTTGGCGATCGCCCTCCTCCTGCTCCTGGCCTGGGCCGCCTTCGGCACCCGCATCGTCGACAACCGCCACGTCGGCTGCCGGATCCGGCTGGGGCAGATCCAGACCCGCGAGACCCCACCCGGGCTCCACTGGGTGCTGGTCCCGGTGGAGTCCATGGCCACCGTTCCCATCCACACCCGGATCCTCGACTACAAGGGGGTCGAGGTCCTGGCCAAGGACGGGCTCCGCATCCACATGGACATCACCATCGGCTACCGCATCCGCCCCGACAAGGCCTGCGACGCCCTCCTGCAGTACACCGACATCGAGCAGGGGCTGGTGGTGCCGGCGATCCGCTCGGCCCTGCGCAAGGTGGCCTCCGCCTACCTTTCCACCGAGTACTACGAGAAGCGGGCCGAGGTCGACGCCGGCATCATGCAGGCGCTTGAGACCCTGGAAAACCCCTACTTCCGGGTGGTCCAGGTCAACATCCGCAACGTCGTCCTGCCCCAGTCGGTGGTCGAGGCGATCCAGCGCAAGATCGTCGCCAAGCAGGAGGCCGAGCGCATGCAGTTCGTCCTCGAGAAGGAGCAGAAGGAGGCCGAACGCAAGCAGATCGAGGCCGAAGGCATCGCCCGGGCCAACCGCCTGATCGCCGGCTCGCTCACCGAGAACTACCTGAAGTGGTACCAGATCCAGGCGATCAAGGAGCTCGGCCAGTCGAAGACCAACACCTTCATGATCGTCCCCTACGACTCCGGCCTCTTCCCTATCCCCACCTACCCGGTGCCGGGGGCGAAGCGCTAACATGCGCTCCCCCTGGGCCAGGTTGGAAGGGGTCGAGCGGGTGGCCCTGTTCCCTCCGCCGGGACCGGTGGAGGCCGAGCTCCGGGTGCCGGGGTCGAAAAGCGCCACCAACCGGGCCCTTTTGCTCGCCGGTTTCGCCCGGGGGCCCTCCCGGCTTGAGGGGATGCTGAAAAGCGACGACGCCTACTGGGCGGTCGAGGCCCTCCGGTCGCTGGGCATCGGGGTCCGGGTCGAGGGGGCCAGCGCCTGGGTCGAGGGCGGCGGGCCCCGGGCGAGGGAGGCCGAGGTCTTCGTGGGCTCGGCGGGCACGCTGGCCCGCTTCCTCACCGCGATGCTCGCCTTCACCCCCGGGCGCTGGACGCTCCGGGCCAGCCCCCAGATGCAGCGCCGGCCGATCGCGCCGCTCTTGGAGGCGCTCGCCGCCCTGGGGGTGGGGGTTTCCTACCTCGAGGCGCCGGGGCGGTTTCCCTTCGTCCTCAGGGGCCGGCGGGTCGAGGGGGGCGAGGCGCGGATCTCGGGAAGCACCTCCAGCCAGTTCGTCAGCGCCCTGCTCCTGGCCGGCGCCCTGGCCGAGGGCCCCCTTTTCGTCCGGGTGGAGGGGGGGATCGTTCAACCCGACTACGTGCGGATCACCGCCAGGATGATCGAGGCGTTCGGGGGCCGCGTCGAGGAGGAGCGGGAGGGCCTTCGGGTCCAGCCCACCGGCTACCGGGGAACCGCGATCGAGCTCGAGGCCGACGCTTCGAGCGCCGCCTACTTCTTCGCCCTGGCGGCGGCGAGCGGCGGGCGGGTGCGGGTGCTGAACCTGGGGAGCCGAACGCTCCAACCCGACCTCGGGTTCGTGGACGTGCTGGCCCGGATGGGGGCGGCGGTGGAAAAGGCCCCGACGACGACCGAGGTGCGGGGGCCCCACCGTCTGAGGGGCGGCTTCACCCAGTCGCTCCTCCTGATGAGCGACCAGACCCCCACCCTGGCCGCCCTGGCCGCCTTCGCCGACGCCCCGATCCGGATCGCCGAGGTGGCCCACGTCCGCCACCACGAGACCGACCGGATCGCGGCCATGGTCGCCGAGCTCCAACGGGCGGGGATCCGGGCCGAGGAACACCAAGACGGCCTCACCGTCCACCCGGGAACCCCCCGCCCGGTGCTCCTCGACAGCCACGACGACCACCGAATCGCGATGAGCCTGGCCCTCCTGGCCCTCAAGGCGCCGGGGCTTTCGATCCGAAACCCCGGCACCGTCTCCAAGACCTTCCCCGACTACTTCGACCGCCTGGCCGAGCTGGGCTTTTCGGTCCGCGTGTATACTCAAGGGTCATGAGCGCGAACAACGCCCCCGAACCGCGTTACCACGAAAAGCTCCGGTTGATCGCCGACACCCTGAAGGCAGTGGAGGGCCCGATCGTGATCATCGCCCACGAGGACCCCGACGGCGACGCCCTGGGCAGCACCCTCGGGCTCTACCGGGCGCTCAAGAAGCTCGGCAAGGAGGCGATCTGGATCCTGGAACCGCCGCGCTTCCTCAAGTTCCTGGTCAAGGAGGAGGAGCACCACCCGCCGCTCGAACGCCTCCCCGAGAACGCCACCCTGGTGGTGCTCGACGCCGGGGACCGGGACCGGGCGGTGGGGGCCCCGGTCGAGGGGTTCGTGATCAACATCGACCACCACGGCTCCAACTCCCGCTTCGGCCAGCTCCACCTGGTCGACCCCACCCGGCCGGCGGCGGCGATGATGGTGAAGGAGCTCATCGACCGCCTGGGGGTCCCCTGGGACCCCGAGATCGCCACCCCGGTGCTCACCGGGATCATGACCGACACCGGCTTTTTCAAGAACGCCAACACCACCCCCGAGGTCTTCCAAACCGCCGCCGAACTGGTCGAATACGGGGTGGCCTACGCCGAGCTTGCCGACCGGCTCTCCTGGCGGCCGCCGGAGTACTTCAAGCTCACCAGCCTGGTGCTCTCGACGGTGGGGTTCCACTTCGGCGGTCTGGCGGTCACCGCCCACGTCACCCGGGCGATGGTCGAGGAGGCCGGCGCCGCCGAGGAGGACTCCGACGACTTCGTGGGCCTGTTGAAGACCGCCGAGGGCTCGGTGGTGGCGGTGTTCCTGAAGGAGCGGGAGGAGGGGGTCAAGGTCTCGATCCGCTCCAAGAACGGGGTCAGCGCCCAGCGCATCGCCCTGGAGCTCGGCGGCGGGGGGCACGTACCGGCGGCGGGGGCGACCCTGCCGGGCCTCGATTTGAAGGCCGCCTACCCCAAGGTCCTGGCGGCGGTCGAGAAAGAGCTCAGGCGGGCGGGCCTTTGGGAATGAACGCCCCCGGCGTCCGCCCGATCACCCTCCCGATCCCCTATCCGGTCGGCCACGTCCACCTCTACCTCCTGGAGGGCGACGGCCTCGCCCTGGTCGACACCGGGGTCTCCCGGCGGGCCCTGGTCGGGGCGCTGGAGGCCCTGGGCCGCTCGATCGAAGAGATCGAGGCCGTGATCGTCACCCACCACCACCCCGATCACTACGCCCTGGCCGGGTTCCTCGAGGCCGCCGGGGCCGAGGTCTGGATGCGGGCCGAGGAGATCCGCCGCGGCCACCGCTTCTGGCTGGAGGCCGAGCGCTGGGTCGCCGAGGGGGCGGCCGCCTTCCGGGCCCACGGCGCCCCCGAGGGGCTGATCGAGGCGATGGCCCGGGCCACCCTGGCGACCCGGGCGCGGGTGCACCCGCCGCGCCGTCCCCGCCCCCTCCCCGAGGACGCGCCCTTCGAGGTGGTGGGGATGCGGTTTCGGGTGATCCCCACCCCCGGCCACGCCGAGGGGCAGGCCGCCCTCTTGCGGGAGGACGGGGTGCTCCTGGTGGCCGACGCGGCCCTCGCCGGGATCTCGCCGATGATCGCCCGCTGGGCCTATTCGAACCCCGACCCCCTGGGCGACTACTTCGCCACCCTCGACCGGCTTTCCCGGCTCCGCCCCGCCGCCGTCCTCCCGGGCCACCGCCAGGGCTTCGACCTGGCCGCCCGGGCGGCGGAGCTGCGGGCCCACCACCAGGCCCGCTTGGAGGCCGCCCTCGACGCCCTGGCGGCCGGCCCCAGGACCGCCTGGGAGGTGAGCCGGGCGCTCTTTCCGAACGCCCAGGCCGAGGAACGGCGGTTCGCTCTGGCCGAGACCCTCGCCCACCTCGAGCACCTGGCGGCGCGGGGGCTCGTCCGGCGGCTGGCCGGCCCCCCGATCCGCTACCTCCGGTCGACGTAGACGATCCGGAAGTCGTTGAGGTTGTTCCCGGTCGGGCCGGTCTGGAGCAGGTCGCCCAGGGCCTGGAAGAAGCCGTAGGCGTCGTTTCGCTCCAGGAACGCCCGGGGGTCGAGCCCCAGCGCGAGCGCCCGGGGCAGGCTCTCCGGGGTGAGGATCGCCCCGGCCGCCTCGGTGTTGCCGTCGATGCCGTCGGAGTCGGCGGCGAGGGCGTGGACCCCGGCCGGTCCCAGGGCCAGGAGCAGGGCGAGCAGGAACTCCTGGTTGCGGCCGCCCCGCCCCCCGCCCCGCACGGTGACGCCGGCCTCGCCCCCGGAGAGCAGGAAGAAGGGCGGCGCCAGGGGCAGGCCGCGGTCCCGGGCGCTCGCCACCAGGGCGGCGTGGAAGCCGGCGAGGTCGCGGGCCTCGCCGGTGAAACGGTCGGAGAGCACCAGCACCCGCGCCCCCTCGGCCCGCAAGGGGGCGGCGGCGGCCTCGAGGAGGTCGGCGTTGGCGGCGATCACCCGGTTCTCCACCCGGGCGAAGACCGGGCTGCCGGGCTTCGGGGTCTCGGGGAGCTCGCCCCGGGCGCCGGCCTCGAGGTGGGCCCGGGCCGCCGGGGCCTCCACCCGGTAGCGGTCGAGCACCGCCAGGGCGTCCTCGAAGGTGGTGGGGTCGGGGGCGGTGGGGCCCGAGGCGATGGCGCTGACGTCGTCGCCGGGAACGTCGGAGAGGTAGAGGGCCAGCACCCGGGCGGGGTAGGCGGCCTCGGCCAGGCGCCCCCCCTTGATGCGGGAGAGGTGCTTCCTCACCGCGTTGACCTCGAGGATGGTGGCCCCGCTCCTCAAGAGGGCGCGGGTCAGGGCCTGCTTCTCGGCCAGGCTCACCCCCCAGGGGGCGGCCCAGAGCGCGCTGCCGCCGCCGGAGACCAGCACCAGCAGGGTGTCCCCCTCGCCGAGCCCGCGGGCCAGCGCCAGGGCCCTCTGGGCGGCGGCCACCGAGGCCTCGTCGGGCACCGGGTGGCCGGCCTCCAAAAGGGGCAACCGGGCGAGCCGCCCGCCGTGGCCGTAGCGGGTGGTGCCGAAGCCCCGGGCGTTCGGCCAGGCGGCCTCCACCGCCCGGAGCATCGGCCAGGCCGCCTTGCCCACCGCCAGCACGTGGGGCCGCGGGGGCTCGGGACCGAGGGCGGCCCGCACCCGCGCCTCCGGCTCGGTGGCCGCCAGGGCGCGGCGGAAGAGGGCGACGAGACGCTCGCGCACGGCTACCCCAGCGCCCCTCGGGCGGCCCGGCGCCCGGCCTCGACGATCGCGGCCAGACGGCCGAAGGCGGCGACCCCGACCCCGGGCAGCGGCACCCGCAGCAGGACCTCGGGGGGGTCGAGGGCCAACCGGGCCCGGGTCAGCGCCCCGCCCATGATCGCCGCCGCCCGTTGGGCCTCGGCCAGGGCGTTCCGGGCCACCGGTCCCTCCTCGCCGCCGGTCACGTCGACCGCCCAGACCTCGGTCGCCCCCAGCCAGCGGGCCCCGGCCACCGGCAGGTCGTCGAGGACCCCGCCGTCGATCAGCCGCTCGCCCCCGAGCTCGACCGAGCCCACCAGCAGGGGGTGGGCGGCCGAGGCCAGGATCGCCTCGGGCAAAGGCCCTCGGGAGAGGTAGCGAAGCCGGCCGGTGACCAGGTTCACCACCGGCACCACCAGGGGCCGCTTAAGGTCCTCGAAGCGGGGCGGGAGGTGGGCCTTGAGGAAGGCGAAGAGCCGCCGCCGGGCGTAGGCCCGCCGACCGGGGACGAAGGGGAAGAACCCCGACCAGCGGGCCCGCCGGGCGATGGCGAGGATCGCCCCCGGGGGGTGACCGGCGGCGTAGAGGGCGCCGATGATCGCCCCCATGCTGGCCCCGGCCACCCCCTCGAAGGCGAGGCCCTCGGCCTCGAGGACCTCCAGGACCCCGATGTGGGCGAGGCCCCGGGCCCCACCCCCAGAGAGCACCAAACCCCTCATGCCCCCAGCCTACGCGAAAAAGCCGGGGCGGGGCGCCCCGGAGCTGGTGGGCGGTACTGGACTCGAACCAGTGCCCTCCCGCTTGTAAGGCGGGCGCTCTGACCAACTGAGCTAACCGCCCGCACCCCAAGGCTACGAAAGAACCGCCCCCCGGGCAAGCGCCCGGGGGCGGCGGCGACGAGGCCTAGCGGAACTGCTCGATCAGCTCGCGGACGTCCCGGTAGACCTTCTTGGCCCGGGCCCGCTCCTGGACCTCGGCGATCTCGTCGGCCAGGGTCTTCCGACCCTCGACCTGGTAGAGGATCCCCAGCGGCACCTGGTTCTTGGTCAGCATCCACTGGGTGACCTCGTGAGCGGCGTTCCAGTCGCTGGGGTCGTGGTCGGTGTCCTCGAGGTAGACGCCGTGGTCGCGGACGTAGTCGTACTCCTGCTTGCCCCGGAAGGTGACGCAGGGCGAGAGCACGTTGATGAGGGCGAAGCCCTTGTGGGCGATCCCCTTCTTGATCAGCTCCTTGAGGTGCTTGACGTTGCCGGAGAAGCCCTGGGCGATGTAGGTCGCCCCCAGCTCCAGCGCCAGCGCCAGCGGGTTCAGGGGCCGCTCGGGATTGCCCGAGGGGGTGGTCTTGGTAACGTCGCCGGTGGGGGTGGTCGGCGAGACCTGGCCCTTGGTCAGGCCGTAGATCCGGTTGTCCATCACGATGTAGGTGAGGTCGGGGTTCCGCCGGATCGCGTGGACGAAGTGGTTGGTCCCGATCGAGTAGCCGTCGCCGTCGCCGCCGGCCACCAGCATGGTGAGCTCGGGGTTGGCCACCTTGGCCCCGGTGGCGATGGGCAGGGGCCGGCCGTGGATCGAGTTAAACCCGTAGGCGTTGATGTAGCCGGGGATCCGGCTGGAGCAGCCGATGCCGCTCACCACCCCGAGCTTCTCGGGGGGAATCTGGAGATCGGCCACCGCCTGCTGGATCGCCGCCAGCACGCCGAAGTCGCCGCACCCCGGACACCAGACGATGGGGATTTGGGTCTTGTAGTCCTTGGCGGTGAGCTTGACCTTTTCCATCCTAGGCCTCCACCTTCTTGCCGTAGTGCTCGGCGATCGCGGCCAGCACCTCGTCGACCCGGAGCGGGTTGCCGCCGGCCCGAGCGTAGCTGTAGGTCTCTTTGGGCAGGCCGTCGTAGAACGCCCTCAGGTAGCGGTAGAACTGAGCGGTGAAGGAAAGCTCGACCACCAGCGCCCGCTCCACCCCCTTCAGGGCCTCGTCCAACGCCCGGGCGGGGACCGGGAAGAGCAGCTGGGGGACGATCGCCTTCACCTTCATCCCCTGCTTGCGGGCCCGCTCGACCGCCTCGCGGACCGCCCCCTTGGAGGAGCCCCAGGCGAGCACCGCCAGCTCGGCGTCGCCGTCGCCGTAGATCCGCACGAAGCCGGCCTCCTCGGCGATGAGGGGCAGTTTCCGGGCCCGCTTCTCGCTCATCACCTGGTGCAGGGTCCCCGAGGAGCTGGGCCAGCCCTTCTCGTTGTGCTCGAGGCCCGAGATGTAGTGCTGTCCGCCCTTCATCCCCGGCACCGCCATCGGGCTCACCCCGTCCTCGGTGAGCTTGTAGCGGGCGTACTCCTCGCCCAGCTCGGCCTCGGAGGGGCGCTTGCGGGCGATCGCCCGTTCGCGGGCAAAGAGCACCGCCTCGTCGACGGTCTCGGAACGCTCGGCGACGAACTGATCGGAGAGGATGTAGACCGGCAGCTGGTACTTCTCGGCCAGGTAGAAGGCCTCCACCGCCACCTGGAAGTTGTCCTCGACGTCGGCCGGGGCCAGCACCACCCGGGGGGCGTCGCCGTGGGTGCCGCCGATCGCCTGGAAGAGGTCGGCCTGCTCGGTCTTCGAGGGGATGCCGGTGGAGGGGCCGGTGCGCTGGACGTTGACCACCACCAGGGGGATCTCGGCCATGGCGGCGAGGCCGATCGCCTCCTGCTTGAGGGAGATGCCGGGTCCCGAGCTGGCGGTCATCGCCCGGGCCCCCGCCCAGGAGGCCCCGATCGCCATGGCGGCGGCGGCCAGCTCGTCCTCGGTTTGGATCACCGCGCCGCCGAAGCGGGGCAGCTCGCGGGCCAGGAACTCCAAGATCGGGCTGGCGGGGGTGATGGGGTAGCCGGAGTAGAACTTGACCCCGGCGTGGATGGCGCCGAAGGCCAGGGCGTCGTTGCCGGTCATCACCAGCTTGGGCTCGCCCCCCTCGGCCTCGAGGCGGTAGGGGATCCCCTCGGGAAGGTTCTCCTCGACCCAGCGGGCCCCCAGGTCGATCGCCTTGATGTTGACCTCGGCGGCCTCGGGGCGCTTCCTGCCGAACTTCTGCATCACCGAGTCCTTGAGGGCGTCGATCGGGAGGTTGAGGAGCCGGGCCAGCACCCCGAGCAGGACCATATTTTTGGCCAGCGGGACTTTGAGCTCCTCGCTGGCCAGGCGCTTGAACGGCACGCCCACGAAGCGTGCCTTTTTTTCTGGCGGGATCGGGACCGCCTCCAGCGGGGTCTTGTCGGCGTCGTCGTAAAGGACGACCGCGTTCTCCCGAACCTCGATCTCGTCGGTGAAGCGCTTAAAGTCCTTCCAGGAGAAGACCGCCAGCACGTCGACGTAGTCGCCCTGGCTGTAGATGGGCTCGGCCGAGACGCGGATCCGGGCCGAGGACTCGCCGCCCCGAATCTGGGGACCGTAGGACTTCAGCATGAAGGCGTAAAGCCCCTTGCGGGCCGCCGACTTGGTGATGAAGTCCCCCGCCGTGATCACGCCGTCGCCGCCGGAGCCGGCGATCGCCAGTACCACCTCTTGCATGCCTCATCGCCTCCTCGCGGGCGCGCGCCCGCCCAAAGCCAGGGGGTATTGTAGCACCAAGAAAGGGGCAAAAGTCCGAACCAGCCCGCATTCGGTAACATGGTCGGGCATGACCGACGCCCACACCCACCTCGACCTGCAGGATGACCCCGAGGGGGCCCTGGCCCGGGCCGCCGACTTCGCCGGGTTGCTCACCGTGGGCATCGACCCCAAGGCCAACCGGAGGGCGCTGGCCTTCGCCGAGGCGAACCCCCGGGTCTTCGCCGCCGTCGGCCTCCACCCCAACGCCGCCGAGCTCCTCTCCCCCGAGGTCGCCGAGGACCTGAGGGCCCTGGCCGGGCACCCCCGGGTCCGGGCGATCGGCGAGACCGGCTTCGACTTCTACTGGGACAAGGCGAGCCCGGCCGCCCAGGCCGCCGCCCTCGACCTCCAGGCCGAGCTCGCCCTGGCCCACGGCCACCCCCTGGTCTTCCACGTCCGCAGCAAGGACGGCCGCGACGACGCCGAGCGGGAGCTGATCGGCTGGCTCCGACTGCACCGCCCGCCCCACTTCGTCCTCCACGCCTTCGCCGGCCACGAGGGGCTTTTGGAGACCGCGCTGGCGCTGGGCGGCTACGTGAGCCTGGCCGGGAACCTTACCCACCGAAAGAAAAAGCGTCTCCGGGAGATCGCCCGCGCCCTGCCCCGGGACCGGGTGGTGGTGGAGACCGACGCCCCCTACCTGACCCCCGAGCCCAAGCGGGGTCGGGACAACCAACCGGCCTACGTCCTCTACACCCTGGCCGAGCTCGCCGAGCTTTGGGGGCTCCCCTTCCACGAGGCCGAGGCCGGCACCGACGAGAACGCGAGGAGGCTCTTCCGGTGGCAGCGGTGAACGGGGTCGTGCTGGTCCACTACCACGAGGTCGGGCTCAAGGGGAGGAACCGGGCCCGTTTCGAACAGATCCTGCTCTCGCGGGTGCAGGAGGCCCTCGAGGGCCTCGACCTCAAGGTGAGCCGGCTCCCGGGCCGGATCGTGGTGCGGGGGGTCGGCGAGGCGACCTGGCCCGAGGTGCGGGAGCGGCTCGGCAAGGTCTTCGGGGTGGCGAACTTCGCCTTCGCCCTCGAGGCCCCCCCCGACCTCGAGGCCCTGGCCCGGCTGGCCATCGAGCGGATCCC
>Ga0256841_1002144_pt1 | contig 16033 bp, 30 predicted proteins | sample 356308metaG_FD_185971 | JGI IMG/M metagenome (GOLD analysis project Ga0256841, IMG submission 185971) | Hydrothermal vent microbial communities from Mid Atlantic Ridge, Atlantic Ocean - 356-308 | ecosystem: Environmental > Aquatic > Marine > Hydrothermal vents | place: Atlantic Ocean: Mid... | reverse complement strand
CGATCACGCCGCACACGCATTTTGAGTGTGAGGTGTACGTGCTGAGCAAGGACGAGGGGGGTCGTCACACGCCGTTTTTCAACAACTACCGGCCGCAGTTTTATTTTCGGACCACGGACGTGACGGGGGCGGTGGAGCTTCCGGAGGGTGTGGAGATGGTGATGCCGGGCGACAACGTGAAGATGACGGTGAAGCTGATTGCGCCCATTGCGATGGAAGAGGGTCTTCGCTTTGCCATCCGCGAAGGCGGCCGCACCGTGGGCGCCGGCGTGGTTTCCAAGATTATCGAGTGACAGCTATGGCCAACCAGCGTATCAGAATCCGACTCAAGTCCTTCGACCACCGGTTGATCGACCAGTCCACCAAGGAGATCGTGGACACCGCCAAGCGGACCGGCGCCCGGGTGAGGGGGCCCATTCCCCTGCCCACGCGCAAGGAGCGCTACACGGTGCTCATCTCGCCGCACGTCAACAAGGACGCGCGGGACCAGTACGAGATCCGCACGCACAAGCGGTTGATGGACATCATCGATCCCACCGACAAGACGGTGGATGCGCTGATGAAGCTGGACCTGGCCGCTGGCGTGGACGTTCAGATCAAGCTGAACTGAGGTTTCAAAAATGGCATTAGGATTAGTGGGACGCAAGGCGGGCATGACCCGCGTGTTCACCGAGGACGGAGTTTCGGTTCCGGTGACCGTGGTCCAGGTGGAGCCCAACCGGGTCACCCAGGTGCGCACGCCCGAGCGTGACGGTTACCAGGCGGTGCAGGTCACCGTGGGGCGCCGCAAGGCGAGCCGGGTGAACAAGCCCATGGCCGGCCATTTCGCCAAGGCGGGCGTGGAAGCGGGCCGCGGTCTGTGGGAGTTCCGTCTCGACGATCACGAGGGCGACATTCCCGAAGTGGGCAGCGAGCTCAAGGTGGACCTCTTCGAGCAGGGGCAGAAGGTGGACGTCAGCGGCATCTCCAAGGGCAAAGGGTTCCAAGGGACCGTCAAGCGCCACAACTTCCGCATGCAGGACGCCACCCACGGTAACTCCATCTCCCACCGCGCTCCGGGCTCCATCGGCCAGTGCCAGACCCCCGGCCGCGTGTTCAAAGGCAAGAAGATGGCCGGCCACATGGGCAACAAAAAGGTCACGGTGCAGACTCTCGAGATCGTGCGCGTGGACGCCGAACGCGGCCTGCTGCTGATCAAGGGCGCCGTTCCCGGCGCGCCCGGCGGTGACGTGGTCGTCACTCCGGCGGTGAAACTGAAGAACAAGGGTTAAGTCATGGACCTGAACGTACAAGGCGGGGCTTCCCTGCAGGTTTCCGACGCCGTCTTCGGCGCCGACTTCAAGGAGGCGCTGGTGCACCAGGTGGTGACCGCCTACATGGCGGGCGCCCGCGCCGGCACCAAGGCTCAGAAGAACCGCTCGGCGGTGAGCGGCGGCGGAAAGAAGCCCTATCGCCAGAAGGGCACCGGGCGCGCCCGCGCCGGCACCATCCGCAGCCCCATCTGGCGGGGCGGCGGCGTCACCTTCGCGGCCAAGCCGCGCAGCTACGCCCAGAAGGTGAACAAGAAGATGTACCGAGGCGCTCTGCGTTCCATCCTCTCGGAGCTGGTGCGTCAGGATCGTCTGGTGGTGGTGGACGCCTTCTCCGTCGATGCGCCCAAGACCAAGCAGCTGGTCGCCAAGCTGAGCGAGCTGGGCCTGGAAGACGTGCTGGTCGTCACCGAGCAGCTGGACGAGAACCTCTATCTCGCCGCCCGCAACCTCTACCACGTGGACGTGCGGGACAGTGACGAGTTGGATCCGGTGAGCCTGATAGGTTACGAGAAGGTGCTGATGACCGCCGAGGCCCTGAAGAAGATCGAGGAGCGTCTGGCATGAACCAAGAACGACTGATGAAGATCCTGCTCGGGCCGGTGGTCTCGGAAAAGAGCGCCCTGGGCGCCGACGCCGCCCGCCAGTTCACCTTCAAGGTGGCGCGCGACGCCACCAAGCCGGAGATCGCCGCGGCGGTGGAGCTGCTCTTCGACGTGAACGTGGAGAAGGTCCAGACCCTCAACGTCAAGGGCAAGCGCAAGCGTTTCGGCCAGATTCCCGGCAAGCGCAAGGACTGGAAGAAGGCCGTGGTGCGTCTCGCCGAAGGCCAGGACATCGATTTCGGCGCCGGCGCCTGAGCGCCCGCCCAAACTGAACCAGCGGAAGCAGAAAGATGCCAATCGTAAAAGCCAAGCCGACCTCTCCGGGACGCCGTTTCGTCGTTCAGGTGAAGACGCCCGGCCTTCACAAAGGCGAGCCCCATGCGCCTTTGGTGGCCAAGAAGTCCAAGAGCGGCGGCCGCAACAATCAGGGTCGCATCACCACCCGTCACCGTGGCGGCGGCCATAAAAGGCGCTATCGGATCGTCGATTTCAAACGCAACAAGGACGGTGTGCCGGGTGTGGTGGAGCGTCTGGAGTACGACCCCAACCGCAGCGCGCACCTCTGCCTGATCAAATATCTGGACGGCGAGCGCCGCTATATCATCGCTCCCAAGGGGCTCGAGGTGGGCGACACCATCCAGTCCGGGGTGGAGGCGCCCATTTCGGTGGGCAACGCCATGCCGTTGCGCAACATTCCGGTGGGCACCACCGTCCACTGCGTGGAGATGAAGATCGGCAAGGGGGCGCAGATCGCCCGCAGCGCCGGCACCTCCGCCCAACTGGTGGCGCGCGAGGGCGACTACGCCACGCTGCGGCTGCGCTCCGGCGAGATGCGCAAGATCCACGCCGATTGCCGGGCCACCATCGGCGAGGTGGGCAACGCCGAGCACAACCTGCGCAAGCTGGGCAAGGCCGGCGCCTCCCGCTGGCGGGGCATCCGTCCCACGGTGCGGGGCGTGGTGATGAACCCGGTGGATCACCCCCATGGCGGCGGCGAGGGTCGTACCTCCGGTGGTCGTCATCCGGTGACCCCCTGGGGCGTGCCCACCAAAGGACACAAGACGCGCAAGAACAAGCGCACCGACAAGTTCATCGTGCGCGACCGTCGCCGCAAGTAATTCATCGGGGTAGAGAGTCATGCCACGTTCAGTACGCAAGGGACCATTCGTAGACCACCATCTGATGAAGAAGGTGGAAGAGGCGGTGGCCACCAACAACCGCCGTCCCATCAAGACCTGGTCGCGCCGCTCCATGATCGTGCCCGAGATGGTCGGGTTGACGATCGCGGTGCACAACGGCCGCCAGCACGTTCCGGTTCTCATCACCGAGAACATGGTGGGTCACAAACTGGGCGAGTTTGCGCTGACCCGAACCTATCGCGGTCATGCGGCGGACAAGAAAGCGAAGAAGCGGTAAGGAGAGCGACATGCAAGCGAAAGCAAGATTGCGTTACGCGCGCATCTCCGCGCAGAAGGGCCGCCTCGTGGCCGATCAGATCCGGGGGTTGCCCGTGGAGCGGGCGCTCGAGGTGCTCCAGTTCAGCAAGAAGAAGGGCGCGGCCCTGATGAAGAAGGTGCTCGATTCGGCCATCGCCAACGCCGAAAACAACGAGGGTGCCGACGTGGACGAGCTCAAGGTGGTGGCCGTCATGGTTGACGAGGGCCCCACGATGAAGCGCATTCGGGCCAGGGCCAAGGGGCGCGCGACGAGGATCCTCAAGCGCACCAGCCATATCACCGTCGCAGTGGGCGACGAGTAAGCGGGCGAGAGTTATGGGTCAGAAAGTACATCCAACCGGCATCCGTCTCGGGATCGTCAAGCAGCACAACTCCAAGTGGTATGCGGACAACAGCAACTACGCCGACCTGCTGAATCAGGATCTGCAGGTGCGCGATTTCCTGCAGAAGAAACTGGAGCACGCCTCGGTTTCGCGCATCCAGATCGACCGCATGGCCAACAACACCCACATCACCATCCACACGGCGCGTCCGGGGCTGGTGATCGGCAAGAAGGGCGAGGACATCGACCGGCTGCGCAAAGAGGTCTCGCAGATGATCGGTGGCCAGGTGCACATCAGCATCGAGGAGATCCGCAAGCCTGAGCTGGACGCCAAACTGGTGGCCGAGGGCATCGCCCAACAGATCGAGCGGCGCATCATGTTCCGTCGCGCCATGAAGCGCGCGGTGCAGAACACCATGCGGCTCGGCGCCGAGGGCATCAAGGTGAGCATCGCCGGCCGACTCAACGGCGCCGAGATCGCCCGCACCGAGTGGTACCGAGAGGGCCGGGTGCCCCTGCATACGTTGCGCGCCGACATCGATTACGGCACCGCCGTGGCGGAGACCACCTACGGCGTCATCGGCATCAAGGTGTGGATCTTCCGCGGCGAGGTGTTCGGCGACCAGCCGGCGGAGGCCGAAGCCAAGAGCGGCAAGAAAGGCAAGAAAGCGGCGGGGAGAGGCTAAGTCATGTTGCAGCCCAAGCGAACGAAATTCCGTAAGCAGCACAAAGGCCGGAACCGCGGCCTGGCGCACCGCGGCAGCGAGGTGAGCTTCGGCGAATTCGGCCTCAAGGCGGTGGGGCGGGGGCGCATCACCGCCCGGCAGATCGAAGCGGCGCGCCGCACCATCACCCGCCGCGTGAAGCGTGGCGGCAAACTCTACATCCGGGTGTTTCCCGACAAGCCCATCACCAAGAAGCCGCTGGAAGTGCGGATGGGCAAGGGCAAGGGCAACGTCGAGTACTGGGTCGCTCAGATCCAGCCGGGCCGAATGCTCTACGAGATCGAGGGCGTGCCGGAAGAGCTGGCGCGCGAGGCCTTCAAGCTGGCCGCGGCCAAGCTGCCGGTGGAAACCACTTTTGTCAAACGGACGATCATGTGATGAAAGCGAGTGAACTGCGGGAAAAATCCCAGGACGAGCTGCGGCAGACGCTTCACGAGCTGCTCAAGGAGCAGTTCAACCTGCGCATGCAGAAAGGCACGGGCCAGTTGGCGCGGCACCACCAGGTGCGTCAGGTTCGTCGCGACATCGCGCGCGTGAAGACGGTCATGAACGAGAAGCGTAAAGCAGGCTGATGACGATGAGCGAGCAACAACAGACGAACCGCACCTTGCAGGGGCGGGTGATCAGCGACCGGATGGACAAATCCATCACCGTGCAGGTGGAGCGCCGCGTCAAGCACCCCATCTACGGCAAGTACATCCGCCGTTCCACCAAGGTGCACGCGCACGACGAGAACAACGAGTGCCGTATCGGCGACACCGTGGTGGTGGAGCAGTGTCGTCCGCTCTCCAAGACCAAGAAGTGGCGGTTGGTGAGGGTGGTCGAGCGCGCCAGTTGAACATCGCTTCGGCCGGTGGGTCGAAGGAAACGGAAACAGAATTTAGGGTAGTGTCATGATCCAGATGCAAACCATGCTGAACGTGGCCGACAACAGCGGCGCCAAGAAGGTTCAGTGCATCAAGGTGCTGGGCGGCTCGCACCGTCGCTATGCCGGCATCGGAGACATCATCAAGGTCTCCGTGAAGGACTCCATCCCGCGCGGCAAGGTGAAGAAAGGCGACGTCTACAACGCCGTGGTGGTGCGCACCAAGAAGGGCGTGCGCCGGCCCGACGGTTCGGTGATCCGCTTCGACGGCAACGCCGCGGTGCTGCTCAACAACCAGCTCCAACCCATCGGCACCCGCATCTTCGGTCCGGTCACCCGCGAGCTGCGCGGTGAGCGCTTCATGAAGATCATTTCGCTGGCACCCGAGGTGCTCTGAGGTAGTCATGGCTAGAAAGATTCGCAAGGGCGACGACGTCATCGTCATCGCCGGTAAGGACAAAGGCAAGCGTGGAACGGTGTTGCAGGTGCTGGAGGACCGCGTTCTCGTGGAGAACGTCAACCTCGCCAAAAAGCACGTCAAGCCCAATCCCATGAAAGGCGAGCCCGGCGGCATCGTCGAAAAGGAGATGCCGCTGCACATCTCCAACGTGGCGCTCTTCAACCCGGTGACCAACAAGGCCGACCGCGTGGGCTTCAAGGTCCTCGAGGACGGCCGCAAGGTCCGCGTATACAAATCCAACGGCGAAGTCGTGGATGTTTGAGGCAGGCAGTCCAATGGCAAGGTTACAAGATCATTACAAAGAGAAGGTGGTGCCGGCGCTCATGGAGAAGTTCGGTTACAAGAGCGTCATGCAGGTGCCGCGCATCGAGAAGATCACGCTCAACATGGGGGTGGGCGAGGCGGTGGCCGACAAGAAGGTGCTGCAGTTCGCTATGGACGACATGGCCAGGATCGCTGGCCAGAAACCCATCGTCACCAAGGCGAGAAAGTCGGTCGCGGGCTTCAAGATCCGGGAGGGTTGGCCCATCGGCTGCAAGGTGACGCTGCGCCGCGAGCGCATGTACGAGTTTCTCGACCGCCTCATCAACGTCGCCATTCCGCGGATCCGCGACTTCCGCGGTTTGAGCCCCAAGTCCTTCGACGGTCGGGGCAACTACAGCATGGGCGTGAAGGAGCAGATCATCTTTCCCGAAGTGGACTACGACAAGATCGACGCGTTGCGCGGGATGGACATCACCATCACCACCACCGCGGGCACGGACGAGGAGGGCAAGGCCCTGCTCGACGGCTTCAACTTTCCCTTCAAGTAAACCGAGCCAGCAGGAAGATCCATGGCAAAGAAGAGCATGATCGCCCGCGAGAACAAACGGGCCCGGATGGTGGCCAGGTACGCGGCCAAGCGCGCCGAGCTCAAGGCCATCATCAAAAACCCCAACAGCACGCCGGAAGAGATCGACGCGGCCGTGCTGAAGTTGCAGAAGCTGCCGCGCGACTCCAGCCCGGTGCGCAAGCAGCGCCGCTGCCGCATCACGGGGCGTCCCCATGCGGTCTACCGCAAGTTCGGGTTGTGCCGCAACAAGCTGCGCGAGGCGGCCATGCGGGGCGACGTCCCCGGGCTGCGCAAGGCGAGCTGGTAGGGCGTAGTCCGGCGGCGAGATCCCCGGAAAGTACTGGATTTATCGTTCTCAATCCGTTATCGTTAGCGGCTTCCCCGCGAGGAGGCCGATTTCACCATTGGGTATCGGACTTCGTTCCAGAAGTTGCCTGACCCGAGGAGTCAAGAATCGATGAGTATGTCAGATCCCATTGCGGATATGCTCACGCGCATCCGCAACGGTCAGCAGGCCGGCAAGGCGTCCGTGCGTCTTCCGGCCTCGAAGAAGAAGATGGCCATCGCCCGAGTGCTCAAGGACGAGGGCTACATCGCCGACGTGGCGCTGGTGGAAGAGGCGGGCAAGCCCACCATGGAGATCGCCCTGAAATACCACCAGGGGCGCCCGGTGATCGAACTGATCCAGCGGGTCAGCCGCCCGGGGCTGCGGGTCTACAAGGGCAAGGAAGAGCTGCCTCGCGTCCGCGGCGGTCTGGGGATCGCCATCGTGTCCACTTCCAAGGGTCTGATGACCGACCGCGAAGCCCGCAAGCAGGGGCACGGCGGCGAGGTCATCGCCTTCGTCGCCTGATCGGGAGGTCGTCGCCATGTCACGTATCGCCAAGGCGCCCGTTCCCGTGGTCTCCGGGGTGGAGGTCAAGGTCGAAGGGCGGAAGGTCAGTGTGAAGGGGCCCAAGGGGAGCCACGAATACGAGGTGCACCCCCTGGTGAAGGTGTCGCTGGAGGAGAACGAGCTGCGTGTCGCGCCCGTGGATCCCGGCGACAAGGCGGCCTGGGCCATGGCCGGCACCATGCGCTCGCTCATCAACAACATGGTGGTGGGGGTGACCCAGGGCTTTCAAAAGAAGCTGCAGCTGGTGGGCGTGGGCTACCGTGCCCAGGTCAAGGGCAAGGTGCTGGATCTGAGCCTCGGCTTCTCCCATCCGGTGGAGTACCCCATTCCGGAGGGCATCACCATCGAGACGCCGTCGCAGACCGAGATCGTGGTCTCGGGCAGCGACAAGCAGAAGGTGGGCCAGGTGGCCGCCGAGATCCGGCGCTACCGTCCGCCGGAGCCCTACAAAGGCAAGGGCGTGCGTTACGCGGACGAGTATGTGCTTCGCAAAGAAGCGAAGAAGAAATAACGAGGTTTTTCGACGATGGACAAGAAAGCAAGTCGCCTGCGCCGGGCCCGTCGCGCCCGCGCCAAGATCCGCGAGCTGGGCGTGCCTCGTCTAACCGTGCATCGCACGCCGCGCCACATCTACGCCCAGGTGATCGCCGCCAACGGCACCGACGTGCTGTGCAGCGCCTCCACCCTCGACAAAGAGGTGCGCGGGGGCATCGAAGGTTCCACCGGCAACGTGGCGGCCGCGGCCATCGTCGGCCGGGCGGTGGCCGAGCGGGCCAAGGCCGCCGGCGTGGAGAAGGTCGCCTTCGACCGCTCGGGGTTCCAGTACCATGGCCGGGTGAAGGCGCTGGCCGAAGCGGCCCGCGAAGCCGGGCTCCAGTTCTGAGGATTTTGCAATGGCAAACTACGAAACCAATGCCTCGGGCGAGGAACTGATCGAGAAGCTGGTCGCGGTCAACCGCGTGGCCAAGGTGGTCAAGGGCGGCCGGGTGTTCGGCTTCTCCGCCTTGGTGGTGGTCGGCGACGGCGACGGCAAGGTGGGTTTCGGCATGGGCAAGGCGCGCGAAGTGCCCATCGCCATCCAGAAGGCGATGGACGAGGCCAAGCGCAACATGCGGACCATCAAGTTGAACAACGGCACCCTGCAGTATCCCATCATCGGCAAGCACGGCGCCGCCAAGGTCTACATGCAACCTGCATCCGAAGGTACGGGCATCATCGCCGGCGGCGCCATGCGCGCCATCTTCGAGGCGGTGGGCGTGCACAACGTGCTGGCCAAGTGCATCGGCTCCAACAATCCCATCAACGTGGTGCGCGCCACCATGAACGGATTGGTGGGGATGGTGAGCCCCGAAGAGGTGGCGGCCAAGCGCGGCAAGACAGTGGAAGAGATTACGGAGTAGGACCGTGGCGGACAAAAAGACGATGAAGGTCAAGCTGGTGCGCAGCATGAACGGGCGGCTGAAGAGCCACAAAGCCTGCGTGCGCGGCCTGGGGCTGCGTCGCATGCATCAGGTGGTGGAAGTGGAGGACACTCCGGCCACCCGCGGCATGCTGAACAAGGTCTCCTACATGGTACAGCTGGTGGAGGAAGCATGAGATGCGCCTGAACACGCTCAAACCGGCGGCGGGGAGCCGGCAGGATCGCAAGCGCGTGGGTCGCGGAATCGGCAGCGGCCTGGGCAAGACCTGCGGCCGCGGCCACAAGGGTCAGAAGTCCCGTTCCGGCGGCTTCCACAAGGTGGGGTTCGAGGGCGGTCAGATGCCGCTGCAGCGCCGCCTCCCCAAGGTGGGTTTCCGGTCGCGCAAGGCGAAGTACACCGCCGAGGTGCGGCTCCACGAGCTGGACAAGATGGAGGCCGAAGTGGTGGACATGAACGCGCTCTATGAAGCGGACATCCTGCCTCGTACCATGAAGCGGGCCAAGGTGATCCTCTCCGGCGAGATCAACCGGGCGGTGACGCTCAAGGGCGTCGGCGCCACCAAGGGCGCCCGCGCCGCCATCGAGGCGGCCGGCGGCAAGGTGGAGGGCTGAGCTCCCCATGGCACTGAACCCATCGGCGGCCAGTGGCATCCAGCTCGGTCAGCTCACCGAGCTGCGCCAGCGCTTCCTGTTCCTGCTGGGCGCGCTGGTGGTGTTCCGCATCGGCACCTACATCCCGGTGCCGGGGGTGAACCCCGCGGCGCTGGCCGCGCTCTTCGAGCAGCAGCAGGGCACCATCCTGGGCATGTTCAACATGTTTTCGGGCGGGGCGCTCAAGCGCGCCTCCATCTTCGCCCTGGGGATCATGCCGTATATCTCCGCCTCCATCATCGTGCAGCTGATGACGTCGGTGATCCCCAAGCTGGAACAGCTCAAGAAGGAGGGCGAAGCCGGCCGGCGCAAGATCACCCAGTACACCCGCTACGGCACCGTGGTGCTGGCCACCTTCCAGGCGGTGGGCATCTCGGTGGCGCTGCAGTCTCAATCGGCGGGCGGCATGTCGCTGGTGATGAGCCCCGGCGTGGGGTTCGTCTTCACCGCCGCTATCTCTCTCGTCACCGGCACCATGTTCCTCATGTGGCTGGGCGAGCAGATCACCGAGCGGGGGCTGGGGAACGGCATCTCCATGATCATCTTCGCCGGTATCGTCGCCGGCCTGCCGCGCGCCTTCGGTTCGGTGGCGGAGCTGGTGCGCAACGGCGAGATGAACGCCCTGTTCGCGCTCTTTCTGTTGCTGTTGGCGGTGGCGGTTACCGCGTTCGTGGTGTTCATCGAACGGGGGCAACGGCGCATCACCATCAACTACGCCAAGCGGCAACAGGGACGGCGGCTGCTGGCGGCGCAGAGCAGCTTCCTGCCGCTGAAGCTGAACATGTCGGGAGTGATTCCGCCCATCTTCGCTTCCAGCATCATCCTCTTCCCCACCACCCTGGCGTCCTGGGCGGGGAACACCCCCAACATGCGCTGGCTGCAGGACATCGTCGCCAAGCTGTCGCCGGGAGAACCGCTCTATGTGGCGCTCTACGCCGGCGCCATCATCTTTTTCTGTTTCTTCTACACCGCGTTGGTGTTCAACGCCCGGGAGACGGCGGACAACCTCAAGCGCTCCGGCGCTTTCATTCCCGGCATCCGGCCCGGTGAACAGACGGCACGCTACATCGATGGAGTGATGACCCGGCTCACCCTGGCCGGCGCCATCTACATCACCGCGGTCTGCCTGCTTCCCGAGTTTCTCATCGTGGGCTGGAACGTGCCCTTCTATTTCGGCGGCACTTCCCTCCTCATCGTGGTGGTGGTGATCATGGATTTCATCGCCCAGGTGCAGTCCCACCTGATGTCCCACCAATACGAGGGGCTGATGAAAAAGGCAAATCTCAAAGGTCAGGGCGGTCGCGGCCTCATCGGCTGACCCCAACCCCAATTCAGCAAGGTGACAGTCATGAAAGTAAGAGCATCGGTCAAGAAAATGTGCCGTAACTGCAAGATCATCAAGCGCAAGGGCGTGGTGCGCGTGATCTGCAAGGAACCCCGGCACAAGCAGCGGCAGGGCTGAGTGTCCGGCGACCAAAAGTATTGAAAGATTCGTAACGGCTGGCTATAATTCCGCGTTTCCTCGCGGCGGCGTAGCTGAAAGAGCATCAGGAGAAGAGAAGGATGGCCCGCATAGCAGGCGTGAACATTCCGGACCGCAAACACGCGGTCATCGCACTGACCTCGATCTACGGCATCGGGCGCTCGCGCGCCGCCAAGATCTGCGAGGCGGCCGGCGTTCCTCAGGACCGCAAGGTGATGGAGCTGAGCGAAGAAGAGGTCGACCGCCTGCGCGCCGAGGTTGCCAAGTACACCGTGGAGGGCGATCTGCGGCGGGAAGTCTCCATGAACATCAAGCGTCTGATGGACCTGGGCTGCAACCGCGGCATCCGCCACCGCCGGGGGCTGCCGGTGCGGGGCCAGCGCACCAAGACCAATGCACGCACCCGCAAGGGGCCGCGCCGTCCCATCAAACGTTGATTGCAGTTGATCAGAGAACATAGGTAGAGGCATGGCCAAGAGCACCACCCGTACCAAGAAGAAGGTCAAAAAGACGGTGACCGATGGCGTCGCGCACATTCACGCGTCGTTCAACAACACCATCATCACCATCACCGACCGTCAGGGCAACGCCCTTTGCTGGGCCACTTCCGGCGGCTCCGGCTTTCGCGGCTCGCGCAAGAGCACGCCTTTCGCCGCCCAGGTCGCCGCCGACCGCGCCGGCCAGATGGCCAAGGAGTACGGGGTGAAGAACCTGGACGTGAACGTCAAGGGGCCGGGGCCGGGCCGCGATTCGGCGGTGCGGGCGCTGAACAATGCGGGGTTCAAGATCCTCAGCATCACCGATGTGACCCCCATTCCCCACAACGGCTGCCGTCCTCCCAAGAAACGTCGCGTATAACACTGGAGTTACAAGAAGATGGCCAGGTATCTCGGACCGAAATGCAAGCTGATGCGCCGCGAGGGTACGGATCTGTACCTGAAGAGCCGCGTGCGTTCCGTGGACTCCAAGTGCAAGATGGACAAGCTGCCGGGACAGACCCAGGAGCGCCGCCGCCGCCTTTCCGACTATGGCGTTCAGCTTCGCGAGAAGCAGAAGGTGCGGCGTCTCTATGGGGTGTTGGAGCGGCAGTTCCGCAACTATTACGCCGAGGCGGACCGCCAGAAGGGTCCCACGGGCGAAAACCTGCTGCAGCTTTTGGAACGTCGCCTCGACAACGTGGTCTACCGCATGGGCTTCGGCTCCACCCGCAACGAGGCGCGCCAGTTGGTGAGCCACAAGGCCATCGAGGTGAACGGCAAGGTGGTGAGCATCCCCTCCTATCTGGTGAAGCCGGAAGACGTGGTCTCGGTGCGTGAAAAGGCGCGTAAACAGGTGCGGATCCAGAGCGCCCTGGCGCTGGCCGAGCAGTACGGTTTTCCCGACTGGGTCGAGGTGGACGTGAAGGGGATGAGCGGCACCTTCAAGCGTATTCCCGAACGCGCCGACCTGCCCGCGGAGATCAACGAGCAGCTCATCGTCGAGCTCTATTCCAAGTAAGTTCAGGAAGGTACAGTTCATGACGGACGCCGTCGCAGAATTCCTCAAACCCCGTATCGTCAACGTCGAGAAGCTCAGCGGGCACAGGTCCAAGGTCTCCCTGGAGCCGCTCGAGCGCGGCTTCGGTCACACCCTGGGCAACGCCTTGCGGCGCATCTTGCTCTCCTCCATGCCCGGGTGCGCCATCGTCGATGCCGAGATCGAAGGGGTGGAGCACGAATACAGCGGCATCGAAGGCGTGCAGGAGGACGTGCTGGAGATCCTGCTCAACCTCAAAGGCGTGGCGATCCTCATGGAGGACCGTGACGAAGCGGAGCTGTCGCTGGAGGTGAAGGGGCCCGCCGTGGTGACCGCGGGCGACATCCAGCTCAGCCACGGGGTGGAAGTGGTCAACGGCGACCACGTCATCGCTCACCTCACCGACAAGGGCGCCCTGAAGATGAAACTGCGGGTGCGCCGCGGCCGGGGCTACGAGTCGGCCGCGGCGCGCGAGAGCGCCGCCGGCGAGGACCGTCCCATCGGCCATCTGCAACTGGATGCCTCTTTCAGTCCCATCCGGCGTGTCGCCTACAGCGTGGAAGCGGCCCGGGTGGAACAGCGCACCGACCTCGACCGTCTGGTCATCGACATCGAGACCAACGGCACCATCGACCCCGAGGACGCCATTCGCCGCGCCGCCACCATCCTCCAGCAGCAGCTGGAGACCTTCGTCTATCTCGAGGAGACCGCTCCCGAGGCGCAGGCCGAGGCGCAGCCCGAAGCGCCGGCCATCGATCCCATCCTACTGCGGCCGGTGGACGACCTCGAGCTCACGGTGCGCTCGGCCAACTGTCTCAAGGCCGAAAACATCTTTCTCATCGGAGACCTCATTCAGCGGACCGAGGTGGAGCTGCTCAAGACCCCCAATCTCGGCAAGAAGTCGCTCAACGAGATCAAGGACGTGCTGGCCACCCGCGGCCTCTCTCTCGGCGTGCGCCTGGAGAACTGGCCGCCGGAGAACATCCAGGAGCTGGTGGCGAAATAACCCTTTTCCTTGAACCTGTAACCCAATTCAGGAAATCGACCCATGCGTCATCGCAAAGCCGGACGGCAATTGAACCGAAACAGCGCGCATCGCAAGGCGATGTTCCGCAACATGGCGGCCTCGCTCATCGAGCACGAGCTGATCAAGACAACCCTGCCCAAGGCCAAGGAGCTGCGCCGGGTGGCCGAGCCGCTGATCACCTTGGCCAAGGAAGACAGTGTGGCGCGCCGCCGCCTGGCCTTCGCCCGTCTGCGTGACGAGGCGGCGGTGGGCAAGCTCTTTGGCGAGCTGGGTCCCCGCTACCAGGACCGGCCGGGGGGGTATCTGCGCATTCTCAAGTGCGGCTACCGAGCCGGAGACAAGGCGCCCATGGCCTATGTGGAGCTGGTGGACCGTCCCGTGAGCGAAGACACCGAGGAGGTTTTCGAGGATTGAGTAGCGACGCCCATCGTCGCCTTTTTCCAAGCCGGGCCCGCGCCCGGCTTTTCGCTTTGTTGGGGGGCTGAGCCATGGCGGCTCTTCCCACCGTTTGGTTCTATACCGATTTCGGTTTCGAAGGGCCCTATCTCGGGCTCATGAAAGCGGCCCTGCTGGCCGAATGCCCCGCTGCCCGGGTGACCAATCTCATGGCCGACGCGCCCCGTTTCCGCCCCCGGCCCGCCGGTGTGCTGTTGGCGGCGCTGGTGCGCTGGTTGCCGCGCGACGCCCTGGTAGTGGGCGTGGTGGATCCCGGCGTCGGCGGGGAGCGCCGGCCGCTGCTGGTCGAAGTGGATGGGCGCCGGTTCGTGGGGCCGGACAACGGGCTGTTTTCCGCGGTGTTGCAGGGGGGGCGTCGATGCCGTGCCTGGCGAATCGATCCTTCTCCGTTCCGGTTGTCGGAAAGCTTCCATGGCCGCGACCTCTTCGCGCCGGCGGCCGGCCGCCTGCTAGCGGAGCGGAGTCTCCCCTTGACGGAACTCGACCCCGGACAACTGGAAGGTCGCTACTGGCCGGTCGAGCTGGCCGAGGTGATCTATATCGACGGTTTCGGCAACGCGGTGACCGGATTGAGTGGGGACGCCGTGGACCCTCTCCTTTTCCTGGAGGTGTGCGGTCGTCGGCTCCCCAACGCCCGCACGTTCTCCGAGGTGCCGCCGGGCACCCCTTTCTGGTACGTCGATTCCTTGGGATTGGTGGAGGTGGCGGTGAACCAGGGGAGGGCCGACCGGTTTCTCGACCTGGAAGTGGGAAGCCCGGTGCGCCTGTGCCGACACGCGCCGCGGCCATGAGTCCGGTTGATCCGATGTGCTTGGCAAGGGAGGAAAAGCGGGGTAGCATCTCTCCATGCACAAGTGGCTTTCCCTGCTGATCCTGCTTCTCGCCTTTCCGCTGTCCGCCGCGGAGATCTACAAGTGGGTGGACGAAAAGGGCAACGTGCACTACGGAGATGCGCCCGGTGGCGCTGGTGCCAAGCCCTTGACCCGCCTGCCAGGGCTCTCCACCTATCGCCCTCCCGCCTTGCCCAAGCTGGAAGAGCGGAAGAGCGCTGCCCCTTCCGCGGCGGAGCCTTCGCAGGCCTCTGCGGGCTATCGGATGGTGAAGGTGGTCAGCCCGGAGCCCCAGGCGACCATTCGCAGCGCCCCCGGCGAGGTGCCGGTCTTCGTGGCGCTCGATCCGGTGTTGCGCGAGGGGCACTATCTCCAGGTGATTCTGGATGGCAAGCCGCTGCCGCAGAAACACGCCAGCACGGTGATTCAGCTCTCCAACGTCGATAGAGGCGAGCACCGGATCGCCGTGGCGGTGTACGATGCCGATGGCAAGCTGCTCAAGCAGTCGGAAAGCCACGTCTTCTATCTGCACCGCACCATCGTCAAACGTCACAAGTCGCCGTAGCAGGCGCTCTGCAGCCGCTCTTTTCGGTTCCGGCAGCCGCATCGTCCATGGCCGCTTTTTCTCTTCCAGAGGATTTCGCCAGCCGCATTCTCGCCAACCAGATGACGGCGGTGCTGCTGCTGGACGAGACGTTGCGCGTCCGGTTTCTCAACACCGCCGCCGAGATGCTCTTCTCGGTGAGCGCCAGAAGCGTGGTGGGCCAGCCTGTCGTTCAACTGCTCCGTTGTGAATCGGGGTCGCTCGAAGAGCACGCGCGAACCGTGATGGAACATCACCAGCCGGTCACCCAGCGCGAAGTCTCGGTGATCACTGCGGATGGTCACACGGTCACCCTCGATTGCACCTTGGCGCCCATGGCCGAAGAGAACCTGCCTCCTCTGCTGCTCATGGAGTTGCGCCAGGTGGATCGTCAGCTTCGCTTGAGCCGGGAAGAGCAGTTGATTCGCCAGAACAGCGCCACCCGGACCCTGTTGAGGGGTCTGGCTCATGAGATCAAGAATCCCTTGGGCGGGCTGCGCGGCGCCGCCCAGCTGCTGGAGATGGAGGTGGACGATGCGGAGCTGAAGGAATATACCGCCATCATTCTCAAGGAGGTGGACCGGTTGGGAGCCCTGG
>Ga0256841_1002143_pt1 | contig 16035 bp, 17 predicted proteins | sample 356308metaG_FD_185971 | JGI IMG/M metagenome (GOLD analysis project Ga0256841, IMG submission 185971) | Hydrothermal vent microbial communities from Mid Atlantic Ridge, Atlantic Ocean - 356-308 | ecosystem: Environmental > Aquatic > Marine > Hydrothermal vents | place: Atlantic Ocean: Mid... | reverse complement strand
TATTCGGCCTCATTTAATCCGAATAAAGTCCCTCCATCCCTCATCTACACACAATGGAGATCGTCAATCGCCTCTGCACCACGCGCACCCTGCGAAAACGCATCGCCGACAGCCGCAACCGACTATACGGTGTTGCCCTGGCCTGGTGCGGTGATGCCATGCTGGCCGACGACCTGGTGCAGGAAACCCAGATCATCGCCCTGCGCCGCGCACACCAGTTGCGTGATCACCAGCGCTTGAATGCCTGGCTCTATACGATCCTGAGCAACTGCTGGAAGGCGCAGTTGCGCAGCATGCGGCCCAACGTGGAATACGAGGACAAGCACGCCTGCGGCGACGACGATGCCGAATCGGCAAGCAGCGAACTCGAAGTGGTCGACCGGGTCCGTCGCGCCATCCTGAATCTGCCGGAAGGGCAGCGCCAGACCATCACACTGGTCGATCTGGCGGGATTCTCCTACGCCGAGGTGGCGGAGATACTGGGCATCCCCATCGGTACGGTGATGAGCCGTCTGCACACCTCGCGCAATACCCTGCAACGGGTACTGGCCGGATTCCGCACCCGCCAGCCTGCTCCCCCAAGCTATCTCCGGAGGGTGAAATGAACGAACGACACACCAACGAGGACAACATCCTGCACGCCTATATCGATGGCGAGCTGGACTCCCGTGCCAAGCACGAACTGCTGCTGCGTATGGAAGACGACAGCCGCCTGCGCGAACGTATCTGTGAACTGCGCCATACCAAGGAGTGGGTCAAATTCTCTTTCGAGAACGCCGTCCCGCCTTCGGGGAGCGGCCCCCTGCGCCGCCGCCGGTACGGCTGGTCGGCAGCCCGGATCGCCGCATCGCTGCTGCTGACAGTGGCGGCCTTCGCCGCCGGCTGGGCCAGCCACGACTGGCGCACCCAGGCGATGGAACAGCTGGCGCTGGACGGCACCAGCTTCGAATCCCGGCATGTGATTCTCCACATCGCCGTCTCGGACCCGAACCGTTTCAGGCAGGTGCTGGATCGCGCCGAGCGCCTCATGAAACGCTACAGCGACTCGGGAATCCAGGTCGAAGTGATCGCCAACGGCGGCGGGCTGGACCTGATGCGCACATCGACCTCCCCCTTCCGCCAGCGCATCCTGGACATAATGGCACGCTACCGGAACGTGCGTTTCTTCGCCTGCAGCAATGGCCTCAAGCGGCTGCGCGAAACCGGCCTGGACCCGATTCTCATCGAGGGCGTACAGGCGCGAATGCCGGCCGCCGACCTGCTCATTCAGCGGCTCACGGAAGGCTGGACCTATATCAGGGTCTAGCGGGCTAAAAGTCCGCCGCCGCGCCACGTTCCATGATATCGCGGATGATATCCCGTACCTTGTCCGCCTCGGCGCGCAGCCCGGCCGGCAGGGGGCGACCGCCTGAAATCATCAGGTCCATGTTCAGCGTATAGAGGGCGAACCTGCCAGCCTTGTCCTCGACCATGGCGATACGGCATGGCAGATAGGCCGAAAAGGCATCGCTGTAATCGACCATGCGCATGGCCGTGAGCGGGTTGCAGAACTGGTAGATCTTCAGAAAGCGCTGCTTCTTCCCTGTCATCAACTCCACCTGCTCCGACAGGGGCAGCTCGCCCACGTTCTTTATGTTGTGCTCATTGGCGACGAAACGCATGGTCTGCTCGGCGTCTTCCCGGCTTACCCCTTCCTTAAGCGGCACCTTCCAGACCGTGGCGTCGGCGACGTTGCCGGTTTCCCTCAGCTTCTTCCACATGTCGGCATAGACTTGCCGCGCAGCGGGATCCAGGCGGGTAAAGGCGTCGATGTCGGCGGCTGCCCGGGTGAACAGATAACCACCCCCCACCAGGGCGAGCAGGCCGACGAGCGCCAGCAGATTGCGGATCACATTCATTCATCTCTCCTCGTGCAACGGAACAGGGAACACGTCGAAACGGGTCGACGGCGGCCGCCCCACCTCGCCCTGTGTTATATTCTAGACCACCAGTCGCCGCGACCCGGCCACGGGCCGCAGACCTGCACGGAGTCACACACCCATGGCCCTCTCCATCGGTCCCTTCCTGCGCCGGCGATGGCAGGCGGCCAGCCGCCTGCCAGGCGGGAAATGGCTGTTCAGCCGCCTGCTTGGCCTCTACGTTCCCTACACCGGCAGCATTGGTGCCGGGGTCGAGACGCTGGAACCGGGCCATTGCCTTGTCCGGCTGCGCAAGCGCCGACGGGTCAGCAACCACCTCGGCTCCGTCCACGCCATGGCCCTGTGCAACCTGGCGGAGATGGCGACCGGACTGGCGCTCCTCAACAGCCTGCCCGCGGGGACACGAGGCATACTGGGCGGATTCTCCATCGTCTATCTGAAAAAGGCCCGCGGCCTGCTGAACGCGGAATGTCGTTGCGAGGTACCGTCCGACAACCGGCAGCGGGAACTCGAACTCACGGGAGAAATACGCGACGAGGCCGGGGATGTCGTCGCCGTCGCCAGGGCCCGTTGGCTGATCGGCCCCGAAAAGGGAGCTGCCGTTGCCGCCACAGACTGATTTCAGCCGTGCCCTCGGCATCGATGTGCCTCTCGTCTGCGGCGCCATGTATCCCTGTTCCAACCCGGAACTGGTGGCAGCCGTATCGGAAGCGGGCGCCATCGGTGTAGTGCAGCCGCTCAGTCTCACCTATGTGCACGGCTGGGACTTCCGTGACGGACTGCGCTACATCCGCAGCCTGACCAGCAAGCCGATTGGCGTCAACCTGATCATAGAGCGCAGTTCACGCAAGTACCTGCGACGCGTCCAGGAATGGCTGGACATCGCGCTGGAGGAGAATGTGCCTTTCCTGGTCACCGCACTCGGCAATCCACGCTGGGTGGTGGAACGCGCCGCCGCCAGCGGCCGGCGGGTGATCGTCTACCACGACGTAACCAGCCGGCGCTGGGCGGAGAAGGCATTGCAGGGAGGGGTGGATGGCTTCATCTGTGTGAACGACCGGGCCGGCGGACACGCCGGCACGCTGTCGCCCGGGCAGTTGTTCGAAGACCTCAGCCCCCTGGGAAAACCCATGATTTGCGCCGGTGGCATCGGCGCGCCCGGGGACTATGCCGCCGTGCTGGATATGGGTTACGCAGGCGCGCAACTCGGCACCCGTTTCATCGCCAGCGAGGAATGCAGCGCCCACCCCGATTACAAACGCGCCATCATGGAGGCGCGGGCAGAGGACATCGTGCTCAGCGAGCGCATCTCCGGGGTGCCGGTTTCCGTCATACGTACGCCCTACGTCGAGCGTACCGGGACGCACGCCGGCCCGCTGGCGCGCCGCTTGCTGCGAGGCGGACGAACCAAGCACTGGATGCGAGCCATCTATGCCTTGCAGGCGGTCTGGAAACTCAAGCGCGCCTCCCTGCAGGGCAGTGCCTACCGGGACTATTTCCAGGCCGGAAAGAGTGTCGACGGCATCCAGGACATACGGCCGGCAGCCGACATCGTGGCGGACTTCGCCGCAGTGGAAGTTTCCGGATCAGTCGGCTAGAATCTTTTTCGATTGCACGTTGTACAGGTTATTTCAGAAGTTCCATTCGCAGTATCTCCTGTAAATTACCTCGCCGGCAATTGACACACTCAGACCAGTTCCTACAGGGGAAATTTCAATGGCTACAGGTACCGTCAAATGGTTTAACGAGTCCAAGGGCTATGGCTTCATCGCCCCTTCCGATGGCAGCGCGGACGTGTTCGTGCATTTCTCCGCCATCGTGGGCGACGGCTTCAAGACCCTGGCGGAAGGCCAGACCGTCAACTTCGAAGTGGAAAAAGGTCCCAAAGGCCTGCAGGCAACCAGCGTCTCGGTCGAGAACTGAAGCCCCACCCAAGCCGTAACCGCAACGGGCGCCCTGCGGCGAGACGCCGCGGGGCGCCTGGACGAGAGCCCCATTCCCCGGCCAGGCGCAACAGCGGCTGGTGCGCAGCCCCATCGAGTCCGCTGTCCATGCCGCCTGGCCGAGGCTGTCTCGAAGGAAGCCCTGATCGGTCCTGTATTCCCGTATTCACCTCATCGCGGGCGCGGCGCACCCTTCAGGGCCCTGTGTCCCTCGCAATGACGACTTGATCAGGGGCTCCCCGAAGCGACGTGCCAACGCAGACCGGGCTGGCTCCGCAGCGCCGGCCCGCTGCAGGCGGACCGGGCTGCGGACGGCGCTACCACCAGGGGCCCCAGCCATAGCCCGGATAGCCGCCCCAGTAGCCCGGGTAACCGCCCCAGTAGCCCGGGTAGCCACCCCAGTAGCCGGGATAACCATAGACCGGATAGCCGTAATAGGGCTCACCCCAGCCCGGGCCGCCCCAGTCCCACGGCCACCAGCCGCCCCAGAAAGCATTGGCGGACGACATCGGCAAGGCCGCAGCCGTCGCCAGAAGCGCCGCGATCAGGATTTTTCTGACATTCATCGCTACCTCCTCCGACTGTTACCGATAAAAAAGGGAAGCGGGATCGAAAGTCCCGCCTCCCTACGTTAACCGGATTGTCCGGCGCTTCAATAGCCGGCGCTGGATATCTGGGTGTTTTTTGACCGGTGTCAAAAATGTGCGGCGATCATTCCTCGATCTCCTCGACCGGTTTCGGCAGGCCCGCCAGCTTGCACAACGTGGGGATGGGGCCCTTGGGGAACAACTCGTACAGAAAGTCACGGTAGGCCTCGGCTTCCTGGAAGTCGACGCCCTTGCGCTTGCCCCGGCTGAGCACGACCTTGTGCATGGTGGGATGCACCATGTGATCCTCGTAGTACTCGCGGAAATAGTTGATCAATTCCCACACCGTTTCGGTCAACTCGATGCCCTCGCGCCTGGCGATCTCACGGGCCACGTCTTCATCCCAGTCTTCCGGGTTGAGGAGAAACCCCTCCTCGTCGAGTTCCAGAGTCCTGCCGTTCACGGTCATGTCCATTTCACTTCCTCCTGCTGGTTCAAGTATCCGGTGACAACGAATCTGGGACCGGCCCGCTCCGGTTTCAAGTGCGTCAGCATCGTTTGGCCACGGCATGGCGCGCATTGACCTGCGTCAAGTCGGGCTGCCGGGGCTGTTGCTACGCTGGTGACCGTGCAGTTCCGGACAGGAGGAGGACCATGAATCCATCTACGCCGGGCCGATCGGTCGCCTCGGTGATGAAGCGGGAAGTGCTGGCCGTCGACGCCGACTGGTCGCTGGAAGAACTGGCGCGCTTTCTGGTCGACAACCGCATATCGGGTGCGCCAGTGGTATCGGCCGACGGTGAACCCATCGGCGTGGTGTCGTTGACCGATGTCGCCCGTTTTCGGGGCGCACCGGAACAGCGGGCCGAACGGCGTGACATCCACGAGTACTACCTGCATGCGCTGGAAGGCCAGGTGGCGCTGGAAGCGGCGCCCGGCTTCCATCTCGACGAGACCTCGGGCGCCACGGCACGGGAGATCATGACGCCGATGGTGTTCGAAGTGGGGGAAGATGCGACATTGAACGAGGCGGCCGACATCATGGTGAAAGGCCGTATCCACCGCCTGTTCGTGACCCGCGAGAACCGCATCTGCGGCGTCGTCTCGGCGCTCGACCTGCTGGACGCCCTGCGCGGGGACTGACCGGGCGCGGGGAGAAACCCTGCTGAATCACCTATTTTCCGGCGGGCCAGTAACCGGTACCATAGGCAGTACCTGACAAATTTGGTCAACAATTAATACGGCCGCCGCGCCGGAACGGGAGATTCTACAATGCAGGTCAATGTCGACGGGAAAACCATCGAGCTGAGCGAGGCCGGCTGGCTGCTCAATCTGGACGAATGGAGCGAGGAGCTCGCCGCCGAAGTCGCCAGGAACGAGAACGTTCCCGAACTGACGCCGGAACACTGGGACATCATCCGGCTGGCGCGCGAGTACTTCCAGGACAACGGCACGGTGGCCGAACCGCGCGTGTTCTCCAAGCTGCTGAAAGACAAGTTCGGCAAGGACCGCAGCAGCCAGAAGTACATCTATTCGCTGTTTCCGACCGGCCTGATCAAGTGCGCCAACAAGATCGCCGGGCTGCCGCGTCCCAAGGGCTGCAGCTGAAACCGGCCGGCGGACCGTCCGGGGCTGACGGGCGGTCCGCCGGCGCTGTCGCCAGCCGGCCACAGCCTGCTTCCTTGCCATTCAGCCACCTGGGCGAGAACCCGCCCGGGCCGTCGCCGCGCGGCAACACCGGCGACCGCCAGCCACTATCTCGTAACCACCTTACAAATATTCTTCATCCAACTGTTTCATATATATTTAATCCGGCGTTTCCTTCCGCGCGCGAATGCTGGCACGGGCATTGCTCCATGCTGTCTGCTCATAGTGAAAAGGAGAAAGCAGGTATGAAGAACGCCCTCTTGACCGCTGCCCTGGCCTGCGTCGCGATGACGGCCCATGCAGCAACCGACCGGCAGCCGGCCGGCAGCAACGATCCGACCTCCTTCCAGCAGGTCGACAGCGACCGCGACGGCCGCATCTCCCGCCAGGAGGCCGCCGCCTTCTCGGCACTGGAGGCCCGCTTCGAAGCGGCAGACGCCAACGGCGACGGCGTCCTGTCCGCGGACGAGTTCGCCCGCAGCAAGGCATCCCGGCCGCGCCGCTGACACCGGGGAATCCGGGCCCTGCTCCCCTCGGGGCCCGGACCGCCCCTCGCCCGACCCACCACCGGCAACACCAGGATGGGCAGCCGGATACGGTGGCGAAATTCCATGCCGGCAGTCTATGGTCGGGGCAGCCGGCGCAAGACCTGTCGCGCCGTGGCGGCACCCGGGTGACCTGGTCACCGACAGCACTGCGTCGATCCGGTAGAATCCGCCATATCGTCCAGGCTTGTCGGGAGCGCCTTATCCATGTGCATGGCCATCGGTCCCTTGTCCATACCGCAGCGCGGCCCCGCGGGGCGCCTCTGGTGGCGCCTGGCGCGTACGCCGCTGCGCCTGTCCGTGCTGGTCGCCACACTGCATACCCCCGCCCTCATCACCCTCGCCTGGCACATCGGGGCGATGCCGGAACTGGCTGCCGCCCTGATCGCGGGGCCCGTCGGCCTGCCGCTGCTGGGCCTGGCCATGCAGCGCCTGCCGGACTGGGCAGGGCGCTCACCGGTCCACTACGCACGCTACGCCGCCAGTTTCCTGACCGCGTTGCTGGCCCTGTCGCTGCTGGAGGCCGCTCTGTATACGGCTACATTGCCGGCCCGCTACGGGCTGGCATTGCTGCTGCTGGCCTGGCTGATCGGGCTGCGCAGCCTGTGGACGCTGCGCGGCTGGGTGGCGGCGCCCCGGCGGCGGGCCGCCGATGCCTTCACCCTGGGCCTGTCGGCGCTGGCCGCCGGCCTGACGTTGTTCGTTCTGCTGCCCGCCGGCTGAGGCCGCGCGGCCGGCCGGGCCGCGGCGTACCGGTCTTCACACCGCCTCTCCATTCCCGGTCGTCCCGCCCGGGCTGTCGGTGGCCCCCTGAGCCGTAATTAAACCCTGTTGCGAATCAGGCCGATAGCGCTGCAGGCGGCGGCCCGCGGGGCGCCCGACAGCCAAAGGAACCGCGCACATGGAAAAACAGGTGAAGGACACCCACCAGAAGGCCCTGGACATCAACCTGGACAAGGGGCGCTACGGCACCCTGGCCGAGATCGGCGCCGGCCAGGAGACGGCACGCTGGCTGTTCCGGGTCGGCGGTGCCGCCGGCACCGTCGCCAAGGCCATGTCGGCCTACGACATGCAGTTCAGCGACTCCATCTACGGCCCCTGCCAGCGCTACGTCAGCCGCGACCGACTGCAGGCCATGCTGCTGCACGAGTACCGGCTGCTCAACGAACGCCTGGGCCGGAGCCGGGGCGACGACACCCTGTTCTTCGCCTTCGCCAACACCGTCGCCACCCACAGCTTCACCCGCAAGCAGAACGGTCACGGCTGGCTCGGCATCCGCTTCCAGACCGAACCGCACGGCGAACCGTCCCAGATCGACCTGCACGTGCACCTCAAGGGGCAGGACAGCGTCCAGGACCAGGAGACGCTGGGCATCCTGGGCGTCAATCTCATCCACGGCGCGCTGTACCTCGACCGGCAACCGGAACAACTGCTGGCGTCCCTGCTCGACCAGCTCAGCACCGAGCTGCTGGAGATCGACATGGTCGATTTCGCCGGCCCCGCCTTCGCGGCCGTCGACAACCGGCTGATGGCGCTGCGCCTGGTTCAGCTCGGCCTGTCCAGCGCCGCCATGTTCGGCCCCGACGGCCACGTGCTGCACCCGGCCGACGCCCTGTACAAGAAGGCCGTGCTGGTGGAGCGCAGCCGCTTCCGTCCGCCCACCCGCCTCAACATGGACATGCTCGACTGCGCCAGCAAGGCCTTCTGTGAAGAACCGGAAGTGGACCCGGACGATGTGCTGGTGCTGAGCGAGATGACACTGAACAACCTCATGGACGGCGACGATATCGACGTCCAGGACTTCCTGCACCGCGCCGAGATCCTGTGCGCCATGGGCAAGAACGTGCTGATCTCGGACTACGGCGAGTTCTACCGGCTGGCCGCCTACCTGTTCCGCTTCACGCGGCGCCCCATCGGCATCGCCCTCGGCGTGCCGACCCTGGCACAGATCTTCGAAGAGAAGTACTACCAGGACCTCGACGGCGGCATTCTGGAGGCCTTCGGCCGGCTGTTCCGCAACGATCTGCGCCTGTACGTGTGCCCGGCGCGCGACCGCGACAGCGGCGAGCAGGTCGCGGCATCCAGCCTCGAGGTGCAGCCGCACCTGCGCCATCTCTATGCCTATCTCTACCAGAACGGCTTCATTCGCGAACTGGCCGGCATTCCCGAGGAACACCTGGCGATCTTCTCCCACGACGTGCTGGAGCGGATACGCCGCGGCGATCCCGGCTGGGAACAGATGGTGCCGGAAGTGGTGGCCGCCATCATCCGCCGCCAGCGACTGTTCAGCTGTCCGGGTTGAAGGCGGTGGCCGCGCCGGGTGCGGCGCCGGAGGACACCCCGGGTCCGACTCGCCGACTGACAACAGATTACTTATATATTCATTATGTTATGAACTCTATTGAAGGTTTCATATCAGGTTTTCTTGATTTCGGCCGCGAATAGGATAGCCTGTCGAGAAGGAGGTCCGGGCACCCGTTCGATCTGCCATGTTCACATTCGCCCTCTATCTGCTCGCCGGTGCGGCGCTGTATGCCGGCGTGCTGCACGTCTATACCGCCGCCAGCCGCCACGACCGGCCGGCCATGCCGCTGCTGCTGGGGGCATTGTGGCTGCTGCTGGCGCTGTTCGCCGTCTCCAGCGCGCTGGCGGCCCAGGCGGCGTTTTCGGCGGCCGCCCGCATCGACCTCGGCCGCTTCATCATCGCCACCGGCCTGCTGTTGTGGGCCGGCAGCCTGTGGCTGCCGGTGACCGCCCTCGACCGCCCGGCGCGGCTGGTGCCGATCATCCTGTCGGGTCTGTGGGGCATCTTCCTGGTGGCCAACCTGGCGGCGCCGCTCAGCCTGCTGTACCGCGCCGTCGGCGAAGCCGGCGCCCGGAGCCTGGCCGTGAATCCCTGGTGGTATGCCGTGCTGGCCACCAATGCGCTGGCGCTCGCCTATGCACTCCACCTGGCGCGGACGCTCTACCGCCAGGGCCGGCGGCGACTGGGACGGGTGCTGGGCGGCGGCCTGGTCGTACTGGCGCAGGTGTTCGTCTATGACGCCCTGGTCACGGCCGGCATTCTGCAGCCGCCCTATTTCGCGCCTTTCGGTTTCCTGGGCCTGCTGCTGCCCCTGAGCCTGTACCTGGTCACCCGCAGTGAAGACGCGGCCAGCCGCAAGGCCTTCCACTACCGGCTGGAAGACGACACGGGCCGGGACAGCGGGCCGCTGGCCACGCCCGTGCCCCTGCCCGCGACCGCGCGTGAGCCGATCGAATCCACCCTGCAGTCGCCGGTCGACGCCCCGGCGGGGGACTGGCAGACGGAAGAGGGCTCGCAGGCGGAAGCGGTGCCGCCCGAGTGGCAGGCGACGCACGAAGCAGTGCGCCTCGACCAGCTCGGTGACGCCCTGCGGGAAATCCAGTTGTATACGGAAATGGCGCTGCGGCGGCTGGAACGCGGCGCCACCGACCCGATCAAGCTGCAGGTATTGCTGAGGAAGGTTCGTCAGGAAGCGGAGGACGGCCGGCAGCTGGCGACAGGCGAGCCGGACGACAGCAACTGACGGGCCGTTCAGCCCGTCATGATATCGGCATGCAGTCCCTGGCGGCCGATCTCGCGCAGGATGGCCATCGGTGTCACGTGGTCTTCCTCGAACTCCACCAGCAAGTCGTGCGGCGTCTTGTCGCTCACCTCGACATCCGTGATGTGCGCTTGTTTGAGCAGATCGTCTTTCAGCTTGCGCAACCCTTCCTGGTCCAGATCCTCGTCGATATGAATGTAGATGGTGTGCATTGCCAAGACCTCCGACCTTGTCGCGGGAATATCGATCCTCTCTCTTGTTTTCTATAGCTCACCCATCCAGAAGATCAAGCCGGCATCCCGCCACGCGGCGCCGGGTTGTCAACGGGATTTACAACAGCCAGGAGCCCGGCCGGCCCGTCGGGCCCTCGCCCCCGAGCCCGCCTGCCGGGCTTCACCTGCCGCCGGGCCGGACGCGGCGCAGCCCGGGGTGTGTCGATTTTCTTTACACATCCGGAGCGCTGCACTGGACCTGGCGGATATTCTGGCTTATAAGGGAAAGACAGGGTCGCACGAGGGCAGGCTGGCGGCAGGAGGACGCTGACGACACGTCGCCCGGCGGTCCCGGCACAGGGAATAGGGAGGATTGTCCGCACCCGGAACCGCTGCCCGGGAGGGCGATTCAAGGGGACACGATTCCGTCCGCTGTTCGCTATAACAATAACCATTCGGGTCCAGCGGGAGGCCACGATGGCACAGCAAGCCCTCGATCACGAGGAACGCCGGCGCATACTCCACGAATGGAATGCCACCGAAGCAGCGTTCCCGCATGACAAATGCCTGCACCAGCTGTTCGAACGGCAGGCGCAGGACAGACCGGACGCCCCGGCGCTGCTGTACCGGGAAGAGATTCTGACCTACGCCGAACTGGACGCCCGCGCCAACCGGCTGGCGCAGCACCTGCTCGCGCGTGGCGTCGGCGGGCCGGAGGCACTGGCCGGCATCTGCACGGAACGCTCGGTGGAGATGGTGGTCGGCATTCTCGGCATTCTCAAGTCCGGGGCCGCCTATGTGCCGGTCGACCCCGCCTATCCCCGTGATCGCATCCGCTTCATGCTGGAGGACACCCGGGTCGGCACCCTGTTGACCCAGTCGCACCTGGTCGATGAACTGCCGTCGCTCGATGCCGATATCCTCTGCCTCGACCGGGATGAACAGGCCTGGTCCGGATTGCCGGCCGAAGCACCCGACAGCGGCGTCGAACCCGCCAATCTCTGTTACGTCATCTATACCTCCGGTTCCACGGGCACACCCAAGGGCATTGCGCTGCAGCACCGCGGCGTGGTCAACAACATCCACGACCTCAACAGCAGCTTCGACGTCGACACGGATGCCCGCACGCTGGCCATTTCCGCGCTGGGCTTCGACATGTGCGTATACGAAGTGCTGGGCACGCTGGCGGCCGGCGGCGCCATCGTCATGCCCGAACAATGGGGTCTCAAGGACCCCGCCCATTGGGCGGAACTGGTGCACCGGCACGGCGTCACGGTATGGAATTCGGCACCGGCGTTGCTGGAGATGCTGGTGGACTACATCGAGGCCCGTCCGAACCTCCAGCCGCTGCCAATCCGCCTGGTCATCCAGGGCGGCGACTGGGAGCCCCCCACCCTGCCCGACCGCCTGCGTGCGCTGGCGCCGGCCGCACGTGTCGTGGTGCTGGGCGGCGCCACCGAAGCCTCTATCCATTCCATCGTTTACCCGGTGGACGAAGTCGATCCGGACTGGAAGAGCATTCCCTACGGCAAGCCGATGAAGAACCAGAAAGCCTACATCCTGGACGAAGACCTGCAGCCGGTTGCCGTCGGGGAAGCGGGCGAACTGCACCTGGGCGGCATCGGCCTGGCCCGCGGCTACTACGGCCGCCCCGAGCTGACGGCGGAGAAGTTCATTCCCAATCCGTTCAGCGATATCCCCGGCGATCGCCTCTACAAGACCGGGGACCTGGCCCGCTGGATGCCGGACGGCAACATCGAGCTGCTCGGGCGCATCGACTTCCAGGTCAAGATCCGCGGCCACCGCATAGAGCTGGGCGAAATCGTGACCCGGCTGCGCGAACACCCCGGGGTACAGGAGGCCGTCGTCGTCATGCGCGAGGACGAACCGGGCGAGAAGCGCCTGGCTGCCTACGTGGTTCCCGCCGCCGATGCCGAAGACCGGACACGGCGGCAAGCCGGCGGCCAGATTGAGCAATGGGCGGAGATCTACGACCACACCTACAGCGGCACCTCGCACGCCGGCGCGGAGCTCAACTTCATCGGCTGGAACAGCAGCTACACCGGCGAGCCGTTCAGCGACGAGGAGCTGCACGAGATGCTGGAACAGTCGGTGGCGCGGATACTGCGGCTGCAGCCGCGCCAGGTCCTGGAGATCGGCTGCGGCACCGGCCTCATCCTGCTCAAGGTGGCGCCGCACACGGAAGCCTACCACGCCGCCGACCTGTCGGCGGTCGCGGTCCGCGACCTGCAGGCCAAGATCGATGCCGCCGGCCTGTCGCAGGTCCGGCTGGCACAGGCCACCGCCGACGACTTCTCCGCCACGCCGGCGCGCCACTACGACACCGTCATTCTCAACTCGGTGCTGCAGCACTTTCCGGACGTCGACTACCTGGGACGGGTCGTCGACGGTGCCATCGAGGCGCTCGCCGACGGTGGCAGTTTCTTCATCGGTGACGTGCGCAGCCTGCCGCTGCTGGAGACTTTCCACACCTCCATCGAGTACTTCCTGGCCGACGAGCGGCTGCCGATCGGAAAACTGCGCCAGCGCATCCAGCGCCGCACCCGCAGCGAGAAGGAACTGGTCGTCGACCCGGAATACTTTCTGACGCTGGCGGAGCGCAACCCCCGCGTGGACCGTGCGACGGTGGTCCTCAAGCGTGGCTCTCATCACAACGAGTTCAACAAGTACCACTACGACGTCTGCCTGGGCAAGTCCCGGACCCACGCCGACGCGCCCGCGACCACGCGGCTGGTCTGGCCCCGCGACGTCGGCGATGCCACCGCCGTCCGGAATCGCCTCCAACAGGCCGACACGCCGGTCGTGCGCATCCAGCGAATCGGCAACGCCCGCCTGCAGGACGACCTGCGGCTGCAACGCCTGCTCGCCGGGATGGACAATGCCGCCACGGTAGCGGATCTGCGCCGCGCCCTTGCGCAACGACCCGTGGAACCGGCGCTCGACCCCCAGGTGTTGTGGGAACTGGGTGACGAGCTGGGCTGGGAGGTCGAACTGTGCCTCGGCGAATCCGACGGCGAGGGGCGTTTCGACGCCGTCTTCGTCCGCCGCGACCATCCGGCGGCCGCCTCGCTCGCCGATGTGGTGGTCGCCACGGCACCGCGCCGCCTGCAGCGCCGCAGCGAGTCACAGTACGCCAACCAGCCCTGCCGTGAGCGTGTCGACAGCGGCCTGATCCCGGAGCTGCGCCGGCGGCTGGCCGAAAGCCTGCCGGATTACATGATGCCCCACGACTTCATGCTGCTGGACCGGCTGCCGCTGACACCCAACGGCAAGATCGACCGCCGCGCGCTGCCGATGCCTGACCGGGCGCGGCCGGAGCTGGAAGAGAACTATGTCGGCCCCACGACCGGGCTGGAGCAGGCGCTGGCCCTGATCTGGTCCGAGGTGCTCGGCATCGAACGCATCGGCATCCGCGACAGTTTCTTCCTGCTGGGCGGGCATTCGCTCAAGGCCACCCAGATCGTCTCCCGCATCAACGAGACCTTCGAAGTGCGGATCGGCCTGCAGGACGTCTTCGACGGCAAGACCATCGAGGCCCTGGCCGAACGGGTCGACTCCGCCGGCGCGGAAGCCGGCATCGAGGTCGAACGCGTGGCCGCGACCTACGTGGAACTGAGCCGCCTCGGCGACGACGAGATCGAAGCCATGCTGTCGGCCGATGCATGAGGAAGAACGTGTTGTCATGACCACCCCATCTCAGACGCCGACCGGGGGCGATGCGGCCACGGGGTCGCTGGCGGGCTTGGCGCGCCGGGGTTTCGAACTGCTGCAGGAGCAGGATCCGCAGCTCTATGAGCTCCTGGAGTCCGAGAACAGGCGCCAGGGCGAGGTACTGGCCATGGTGGCGGCGTCCAGCGTGGCCGATCCCTCGGTGCTGGTGTGCGAAGGCACGGCCACCGTCAATGTCACCACCGAAGGGTATCCCGGCGCCCGCTTCCACGCCGGTTGCGAGGTGGTCGATGCCATCGAACGGCTGGCCGTGGACCGGGCGAAGGCGGCGTTCGAGGCATCCTATGCCAACGTCCAGCCTCATTCCGGCTCGTCGGCCAACGCCGTGCTGCTGTTCTCGCTGCTGCAGCCCGGCGATACCCTGCTGGGCCTGGACCTCGACTGCGGCGGGCACCTGACGCACGGTTCGCCGGCTTCCGTGAGCGGCCGCTACTTCGATGCCGTGGCCTACGGCCTGACCCCCGAAGGACTCATCGACTACGACCAGGTCGAGGAACTCGCGCTCCGGCACAGGCCCGGGCTGATCATATGCGGCGCCAGCGCCTATCCGCGCCGTATCGATTTCGCCCGCTTCCGCGACATCGCCGACCGCAGCGGCGCCTGGCTGCTGGCCGATATCTCGCACATCGCCGGCCTGGTGGCCGCCGGTGTCCACCCCAGCCCGATCGACCATGCCCACTTCACGACCACCAGCACCTACAAGCAGCTGTACGGGCCGCGCGGCGGCCTGATCCTGATGGGCCGCGACCACGACACACCGGGGCCGGACGGCAAGACCCCCTTGTCGCGGCTGGTGCAGCGCGGCGTGTTTCCCTACTTCCAGGGCACGCCCAACCTGGCCGCCATCGCCGCCAAGGCGCGGGCCCTGGACAAGGTCGGAAGCGAAGCCTTCCGCCGGCTGGCCCGGCGCATCGTCACCGATGCCGCGACGCTCGCCGATGTGCTTGGCGACAAGGGCTACCGGGTGCTGACCGGCGGCACCGACAACCATATCGTGCTGATGGACATCCTCGCCTCGCGCGGCATCACCGGCCTGGTGGCGGAAAAGGCACTCGAATCCTGCAACATCATCATCAACAAGAACCGCATCGCCGGCGACCGCAAGTCCGCCCTGGTCACCAGCGGCATTCGTCTCGGCACCAACAGCCTGGCTCTGCGAGGCATGGGCGAGGTGGAGATGCGTCGCTGCGCCGGGCTCATGGACCGCGTGTTGTCCGCGGTGCAGGCCCGTGGCGAGCGCGACTACCGTCTCGACGAGGGTATCCGCGAATCCGTCGCCGCCGACGTGCGGGCGCTGTGCGTTCAATACCCCCTGCCCGATTACAGTCCGGGCGCCGACCTCGACCGCGGCCCATGAACGGCGCGCCGATCGTCAGTGTCGTCGTTCCCACCCACAGCCGGCGCGCGTGGCTGCAAGAGACGCTCGACTCGGTGGGCCGCCAGTCCTTCCACGACTGGGAGTGCCTGGTGGTCGACGACGCCTCCGATGACGATACCTGGCCCTGGCTGCAAACGCTGGAGGACGGCCGTTTCCGCAGCTTCCGGTTCGACACCAGCCAGGAACGCAGCCGGGCGCGCAACCACGGCCTGCGCGAAGCCCGTGGCCGCTACGTCCTGTTCCTGGATGATGACGACCTGCTGCCGCCGGACGCCTTGCAGCGCCACCTGGAAGCACTGCAGGCCACCCCCCGGGCCTTTGGTTCCGCCGGCGGCGCCGAGCTGTTCTGGCCGGACGGATCACGGCGGCGCTGGAAGGTCATGTCCCGGCGCCTGCTGCGGGACGTCACCCTGGACATCGTCTTCGGCTGGGTGCCGGTGTCCGGGCAGTGGCTGCTGTCGCGCAGCCGGCTGCTGCAGGCCGGCGGC
>Ga0256841_1002142_pt1 | contig 16042 bp, 14 predicted proteins | sample 356308metaG_FD_185971 | JGI IMG/M metagenome (GOLD analysis project Ga0256841, IMG submission 185971) | Hydrothermal vent microbial communities from Mid Atlantic Ridge, Atlantic Ocean - 356-308 | ecosystem: Environmental > Aquatic > Marine > Hydrothermal vents | place: Atlantic Ocean: Mid... | reverse complement strand
TGCTGCTGTTCTCCATCCTGTCCGTCATCAGCATCCTGGTGTGGCGCCGGTTCTTCCGGCTGCGCGCCGAAGACACCGATCAGCCGACCCTGAATCGCCGGGGCGAACAATACATCGGCCGTGTCTTTACCCTGGATACGCCGCTGGTCAACGGCATGGGCAAGATCCGGATCGACGACACTACCTGGAAGATCGAGGGGCCGGATGCCGAACCGGGTACCCGCATACGCGTGACCGGGGTGGACGGCACCATCCTCAAGGTCGAGCCGGCCTAGGAATCCGGGGCCGGCAACGCCGTGAGGTCCGAGCGTCGCAGGGTGCGGTAGCCGCTGAACAGCGAATCCTGCAAGGGCTTGCGGCCAACGGCCTGGAGCCGGTAGTGCCGCCCTTCGCGCAGATCATCGACAGCCACGGGTATGCCCTCCAGACCGCCGGCCGCCATGATTCCGGGCGCGGCCGTGACGGGCGCCATCCGTCCCATGCGCGCATACAGGTCGCCCAGAAAATCCATCATGGCCTTGAGCGTGTGATAATCGGCTGCGGAGACGCCGGCATCGGCCGCCTTTGCCAGGCACAGCCGGGAAACCGGTTCCCTGCCCTGGTAGACCTCGTAACGCTGGCAGGGGATGCCGGCGACCTCGTCGTGAGCCTGGATACGGGTGCTCAGTGGCGGGGGGCGGACGGCGTCACCGGACTCCCCGGGCGCCAGCATGTCGCCCATCTGCTGCTCGACGATGCGTTTTTGCGCCGGCGGCAGGCTGTCGAGCTGGCGGCGCATCTCCTGCAGCCGTGCCTCCATCGTGCTGCGCACGTCGGCCAGCAGCCGTGCCTGGCGCTCCAGGAGCTGCCGGTCGATCTCCAGGTATATGCCTTCGTCCGGGTCGACCTGTATCAACCGCGGGCGCCTGCTGAAGAACACCAGATAGTCGGAAGCGGCGGTGTCCGACAGGCGTGCCATACCCGCGTGGACCTGGATGACGGTCGTCCCGCCCTGCCCGGCCTGCCCGAGGCTCAGGGTGACATCGGCATGGGCGGCCGCGGCCACCATCGCCAGTACACCGGCCAGGCCGGCAAGCTTGCCCTGTTTCATGTCCGGTAGCCCTCCCGCGGCGCCTGCCCCTGGCCGCGGATGATAACCCCTTGAATACGCACCTGTGAAGCCACCCGCGGGGAGCCCGTGAATCTGTTAAAATCGGCTTCCGGAACCTGCTACAGCCGACTGATAGATCATGAAAAAACTCGAACAGCTCCTGCAGGAGCGCATCCTGATCCTGGACGGCGCCATGGGCACCATGATCCAGGCGCACAAGCTCGAGGAAGCCGACTACCGCGGTGAACGCTTCGCCGACTGGCCGACAGACCTCAAGGGCAACAACGATCTGCTGTCGCTGACGCAGCCGGACATCATCCGCGGCATCCACAGCGCCTACCTCGAGGCCGGTGCCGACATCGTCGAGACCAACACCTTCAACTCCACCGCCGTGTCGCTGGCCGACTACGGTCAACAGGACCTGGTCTACGAACTGAACCACGCTTCCGCCCGGCTGGCGCGCGAGGCAGCCGATGCCTTCGCCACCGAAGACCGGCCGCGCTTCGTGGCCGGGGTGCTCGGCCCCACCAGCCGCACCGCCAGCATCAGCCCGGATGTCAACGACCCGGGGTTCCGCAACGTCACCTTCGATGAACTGCGCGACACCTACTACGAGGCAACCCGCGCGCTCGCCGAGGGGGGCGCCGACCTGATCCTGATCGAGACCATCTTCGACACCCTCAACGCCAAGGCTGCGGCCTTCGCCGTACAGCAGTACTTCGAGGACTCGGGCAACCGGTTGCCGATCGTGATCTCCGGCACCATCACCGACGCCTCCGGCCGCACCCTGTCGGGCCAGACGGTGGAAGCCTTCTTCAACTCCCTGCGCCACGTCGCCCCCCTGTCACTGGGATTCAACTGTGCGCTGGGCGCCAGGGAACTGCGCCAGCACATCGAGGAACTGGCCGGGCTGGCCGACTGCGGCGTCAATGCCCACCCCAACGCCGGCCTGCCCAACGAGTTCGGCGAGTACGACGAATCGCCGGAGGCCATGGCGGGCGAGATCGCCGAATGGGCCGAGTCGGGTTTCCTGAACATCGTCGGCGGCTGTTGCGGCACCACGCCGGCGCACATCAGCGCCATCGCCGAGGCGGTGTCGCAATTCCCGCCGCGACCCATACCGGCGCACGACTACAGGCTGCGCCTGTCCGGTCTGGAGCCCTGCAACATCGACGACGATTCGCTGTTCGTCAATGTCGGCGAACGCACCAACGTCACCGGCAGCGCGCGCTTCAAGCGCCTGGTGCTGGAAGGCGATTACGACACGGCGCTGGAAGTGGCGCGCGAGCAGGTCGAGAACGGCGCCCAGATCATCGACGTCAACATGGACGAGGGCATGCTGGACGGCGAGCAGGCCATCATCACCTTCCTCAACCTGGCCGCCGCCGAACCCGACATTTCGCGCGTGCCGGTGATGGTGGATTCCTCCAAGTGGCCCATCCTGGAGGCCGGCCTGAAGCGTATCCAGGGCAAGGGCATCGTCAACTCCATCAGCCTCAAGGAAGGCGAGGAGAAGTTCATCGAGCAGGCCCGCCTGTGCCGCAAGTATGGCGCCGCGGCGATCGTCATGGCCTTCGACGAGGAGGGTCAGGCCGACACGAAACAGCGCAAGATCGACATTTGTGCGCGTGCCTACCAGGTGCTGACGAAGAAAGCCGGTTTCCCGCCCGAGGATATCATCTTCGATCCCAACATCTTCGCCGTCGCCACCGGTATCGAGGAACACAACAACTACGCGGTCGACTTCATCGAGGCCACGCGCTGGATCAAGCAAAACCTGCCGCACGCCCGCGTCAGCGGCGGTGTGTCCAACGTGTCCTTTTCGTTCCGCGGCAACAACCCGGTGCGCGAGGCCATCCATGCCGTGTTCCTGTACCACGCCATCCAGGCCGGCATGGACATGGGCATCGTCAATGCCGGCCAGCTGGCCGTGTACGAGGACATCGACCCGGAACTGCGCGAGCGCGTCGAGGACGTGGTGCTGAACCGGCGCCCGGACGCCACCGAGCGGTTGCTGGAGATCGCCGACAGGTACCGCGGCGACGGTGGCGGCGAACAGAAGAAGGAAGACCTGGCGTGGCGCGAATGGCCGGTCGAGAAACGCCTGGAGCACGCCCTGGTCAAGGGCATCGACACCTATGTGGAAGAAGACACCGAAGCCGCACGCCAGCAGTTCGAGCGCCCCATCCAGGTCATCGAGGGCCCGCTCATGGACGGCATGAACGTGGTTGGCGACCTGTTCGGCGCCGGCAAGATGTTCCTGCCCCAGGTAGTCAAGAGCGCGCGCGTCATGAAGAAGGCGGTCGCCTACCTGCTGCCCTACATCGAGGCCGAGAAGGCCGCCTCGGGAGAAGCCGACAACGCCAAGGGCCGCATCCTGATGGCCACCGTCAAGGGCGACGTCCACGACATCGGCAAGAACATCGTCGGCGTGGTGCTGCAGTGCAACAACTTCGAGGTCGTCGACCTGGGCGTCATGGTGCCTGCCGGCACCATTCTAGAGAAGGCGCGCGAGCACCAGGTCGACATCGTCGGCCTGTCCGGGCTCATCACCCCGTCACTGGACGAAATGGCCCACGTAGCGAAGGAGATGCAGCGCCAGGGCTTCGGCATACCGCTGATGATCGGTGGCGCCACGACCTCCCGCGTCCACACGGCGGTCAAGATCGAGCCCAACTACGAGGGTACGACGGTCTACGTCAAGGATGCCTCGCGTGCGGTGGGCGTGGCACAGAACCTGGTCAGCGAGGAGCACCGCGACGACTACGTGCGCCGGGTGCGGGAGGAATACGGGAAAGTGCGGGCCCAGCATGCCGGCAAGCGCCGCAAGACCGAGTGGCTGACACTGGCCGAGGCGCGCGCCAACCGGACCGGCATCGACTGGCATGACTACCGGCCGCCAAAACCGGCTTTCACCGGCATCAAGGTGTTCGAGGACTACCCGCTGGAGGAGATCGTTCCCTACATCGACTGGACGCCTTTCTTCAAGACCTGGGAGCTGGCCGGCAGCTACCCGAAGATACTCCAGGACGAGGTGGTCGGTGAGCAGGCCCGGCAGCTGTTCGACGACGCACAAGCCATGCTGAAACAGATCGTCGACGAAAAATGGTTGCACGCCAACGCCGTGATCGGGCTGTTCCCCGCAAACCGGGTGGGCGCCGACGACATCGAGGTCTACAGCGACGACAGCCGCACCCGGGTTTTGACCACGCTGCACCACCTGCGCCAGCAGAACCGCAAACCCTCCGGTCGTCCCAACCGCAGCCTGGCGGACTTCGTCGCGCCCAAGGAAACCGGCCTGGAGGACTATATCGGCGCCTTCGCCGTCACTGCCGGCCTCGGCATCGACGAGCACGTGAAGCGTTTCGAGCAGGACCACGACGACTACCACGCCATCCTGCTCAAGTCCCTGGCCGACCGGCTGGCCGAGGCCTTCGCCGAGCTCATGCACGAGAAGGTACGCAAGGAGTACTGGGGCTACGCAGGAGAGGAAGATCTCAGCAACGAACAGCTGGTGAAGGAGCAATACCAGGGCATACGCCCCGCCCCCGGTTACCCGGCCTGTCCCGAGCACACGGAAAAGGCATTGCTGTGGAAACTGCTCAACCCGGTGGAGAACGCCGGCATCTCGCTGACGGATTCCTTTGCCATGTTGCCGGCCGCCGCCGTTTCCGGCTGGTATTTCAGCCACCCGCAAGCCGTGTACTTCGGCCTCGGCAAGATCAACCGCGACCAGGTCGAGGACTACGCCCGCCGCAAGGGCATGACACTGGAGGAAGCCGAACGCTGGCTGGCCCCGAATCTCGGCTATGACCCCGATGCCTCCACGGATACCCGTACCGGCACCCGTAGAACGGGGTGAGCGGAGCGCACCCCATCACCCTACCGCCTTGGCAGGCACGACGCAGGAGACGCCGGATGAACAGCAACGACGGAGGAAGCAGCCGCCTCGACCGGCTGGTCGCGGAATCGCACCGCGAACGGGATCGGCGCCAGCGCGGTTACCGGGAGCGGGCACTGAAGATGTACCCTTGGGTGTGCGGGCGCTGCGGACGCGAGTTCACGCGCGCCAACCTGGAGCAGTTGACTGTCCATCACCGCGACCACGATCACGACAACAACCCCGAAGACGGCAGCAACTGGGAACTGCTGTGCCTGTTCTGCCACGACAACGAACACCAGCGCCAGCTGGAAGCCGCGGCACAGACGGGCGTCACGCGGGACGAGTCCCCGGGCGCCGCGACCCACAACCCGTTCGCCGGCCTCAAGGACCTGCTGGGCGACGACAAGTGATCCCGCCGCGGTGGCGGCTCAGTAGCAAGCACCCCCCGGCAGAGCCGGAGGGATGCTTAACTAATAATGTGGTGGCGCCTCGCTGCCGGGCGCTTCTCCCTGCTCTTCCGCCAGGCTGCGCACCTGGTCTTCCAGCAGCGTGATGCTGTCGGCCTGCTCGCGTATCAGCTGTTCCTGTTTCACGATCGTGCGTGTCAACTCCTCGAGCGCCGCCTCGTTGTCCATGACCCTCAGCTCCAGGGTCTCGATACGGGAAAGCATTTCGTCGTCAGTCATGTCAGCTGCTCCTGTAACTGAACGGACGGGTTGTCAGGCCATGCCGTCTTCGCTGTCCTCCACATCGGCGTTGTCGTAACTTTCGATCAGGGCCTGGGCACGCGCGGAGTCTGCATCCGCGACCTCCACGGTGACCAGCCCGAGGACCGGCAGTTCGCCGATGCCGCCCTGCAGGTAGGCACCGCGCACGAAAGCGGCTATCCCCGCGTTTTCCAGCAAGCCCTTGACGATGTGCGCATCCATGATGCTGTTGGCCGTGTAAACCCTGGTCACGTCGTTGGTCCCGTTGTTCGTCGAGTGGTTGTTGTGCTTGATAGTACTGCATTTCTACGGGCGTCTTGCAGACTGGCCCAGGCGCAACTATAGTCGATCATGGAAGTCCAAAAAACAAGGCACGTGGCTTTGGGAGGTTGAAGTCCATGTGGTCGAAACTGCTGCTTTCAACATGTTTTCTCTCGCTTTCCGCCACCTGTCATGCCGGTGACACGGCGCCTGATGCCGACGCCCGCACACACCGCTGGCGCACCCTCCATGCCGATATGTCTGTCGAGGAATACCGGGCCATCTACAAGAGCAACTGGCGTTTCCTGCGCAAGTCGCTACAGGCCCGGGCGCGTGACACGCTGATGTCCTGGGGGCTGCCCCGCACAGGGGTGGACATGCTGGGGACTGCTGCCGGGCTGGCGGCCGGGCGGGACGCCCGGCTGTACCTGGACGATCACAGACGCATGGCGCTGGAGCTGGACGACCCCCTCGACGGGGACCGCAGCCTGATGCTGCGCTTCGGGATCGACTGGTAGGGACTGCCTACCAGCCCGTGTCGCGCTGCCGGAGCTCGGTCAGCCGGGCCTGCTGATCCATCCTTTCCTCGTCGGCCGCCACGATCGCCTCCTGTATCGCCATACCCTCCCGCTCCAGCGACTGCTGTTCGGCCAGCAATGCCTCGCGGACGCCGGGTGCGCTGCCCGCCATGAGCAACTCCTCCTCGATGGTGGCGATGTCCTTGTCGATCTGCTCCAGTTCGGCCGCCCGCGTGTTCACCTCCCGATCGAGCTGACCGATGCGCGCCTCGAGGCTGTGCAGCTCGCGGCCTGCGTAGTAGGCCTCCAGGAAGTCGGCCTCGCCGGCAGCCGGACACACGCCCGCGTAGTCGATACCGGCCCGGCCCAGACGATAGCCGTTGGCGGGCCGGCAGAACTCGAGGAGTCCGGCGTCCCGCCCCTCGGCGTAGCGCCGCAGGTCCGGTATGACGCCATGCCTGGCGCAAGCCTTGCGGTGGGCGCCGATGCGCAGGGCCGGATAGCCTTTCAGGCCGTCCTCGTAGCCGATTGCGCGCCAGTCCGCCTGTCGACATTCGTCCCTGGGCAGCGTGGCGCAGGCGGACTGGAGCAGCGTGCCGACCAGCAGCAGGCCGGCCAGACGAGCAGCCGCCCGGCACGCCGGTCCGTTCCAACCCGATATCTCATTGTGCATGATCCCCTGCCCGGTTCCGATGCTCCACCTGTCCCGGTATCGGCGCCCCGGCGGGCCGGCTTTATGCAAGCGGCGCTGCCGCGCGCCGTTTTGTGACCGTCTTGGCATTCGGCCGGTCGACGTCTCCGGACCAGCGTTCCGGCACGACTGCTGGCGACGGAAAGAGCGCCACCCTGTGTGACCAGGGATACTTCCACTCTCCCCGGGCTGTGCTTTACGAATCCGCGCCAAGGCGTTGATTCGCGGAGCACAGTTCCTTGCGAGAAATAAATCCGAATAAATCCCGAACGGGTTCTCTCTAGAAACCCAGGGCGACACGCGCAGCCGTGGTCTCGTCCTGGCGGGGAACTACAACATACAAGGCTGTTGCCACACATGCGATTGAGGAGAACCCGAATGAAACGATTCAATCTGTCGGGCCTGACCGTCGGTCTGGGCCTCGCCATGGTCGCCGGAGGTGTTTCGGCGCATGGCCTCGACGAGGTGGGCGCACCTGCCTGTCTCGAAGCGAACTTCATGATGGCAGATGCCATGAACGCACCCTTTGCGGCCGCCAACGGGCCGGGCCAGGTGCTGGAAGTCAGCATCGTCACCGGCGCGCGCGGCATCACGGTAGCCAACCCCTTCGGTGGCGCGGCCGACCCCACTGGCCCGGTGTGCGATAACGGCAGCGGCTACCTGGACTGTCCCGGACCGTTCAAGCCTACCGGCGTACTGTCCGGCGGCCTCAACGGCCACGCCTTCATCACCAGTGCGGCCCAGCAGGCGCTGACCCAGTTCCATCGCGACGGCACGCCCATCCGCACCATTTCGTACAAACCCTTGCTGGGCAACCCGACGGGGCCGGCCGGCTACGGCACCGTGCCGCGGCCGTTGGGCACGCAGATGATGCCCAACGGCAACATCGTCCAGGCGATCTGCGACGCCAACTTCTTCAATGCAAAGAACTCAGACGTCGCGCCGGAAGGCGGCCTGGAAGCCAACCAGTACTTCCCGCCGGTGAACACCACGGCGGCGCGCAACGCCAACAGCCGCGTGCTGGTCATCGACCAGGAGACCATGCAGGTCATCGACGAATACAGCCAACCTGCGGACAAGGATCCGCGCTGGACCTGCATCGCCGGCATCGCCTTCAGCGAGGAAGGCATGGGGCTGAGCATGTTCCACGGCGCCGCCATCGCCATGGTCGACTGGAAGGCGGGTGTGGAGGACACCAGTTGCGGTGTCGGTTGCAACAAGGCCAAGCGCAAGAAGGATGGCAAACATGAAATGGACGACGACGACGCCGATGACCTGTTCAAGCTTGGCAAATCGAAGAACCGCGCCATCGTGACACGCTGGATCGACCTGCGTCCGGGCAAACCAGCCGACGATCCCTCGCGCCGCGATTCGCTGCGTGCCTGGGGCTACGACGAGGATGGCACCATCTATGTCACCGACCGCGAGCGCTCGCGCGACTGCCTGCGGGGCGAGGTCCCCGGTACGCCCAACGGCTGCAACCCAGGCGTGTTCCGCCAGAAGGTCCAGGTGGTCGACTACGGTGACGACTTCCCGTCACGCACCATCGGCCTGGATCCGGGCGTCAACGTCATTGCCGGCATCCGTCCCAACCGCATGTCGGCGGTGGCCTGCAACAACATCGGCGGCCCCGGCCCCGATGGCAAGGCCTGCGACGTCGAGACGCTGCTGATCGCCGCATCTGCCTACAACCCCGGCTGCTCGGTGACTGGCGGGGTGGGAGCGGCACCCTGCTTCGTCCAGGGCGGCGGTGTCGGCGAGTACTCGATACTGCCGGCCGACGCCGATGCCCAGGACGGCACCTGCACGGGTGAACAGGCGAACGCCGACACCAGTTACGGTCCGGGCGGCGCAAACTCGGGCTGCGCCCAGCCGCTGGCGACCTACCTGGGACGCAACAATGTCACCGGAAGTACCGACTTCGTGGACCCGCGCATGCTTATGGTCATCCATGAAGCCTTCATCCAGTAGTAGCAGGTTGTAGTTGCAAGGGGGATGTTTCCGGACGGGTGTTGCCCGGCACGACTCGGGCAACACCCGGTCCGGACATCGTGTAACGACGCACCACACTCAAACACTTGGGGAATCCTAGCGATGAAAACACTCAAAATGACGACACTCGCCGCCACACTCGTGGCCATGGGTACGGTTTCCGGCGCCGCGCTGGCGGCACCGAAGAAGGTCATAGACGACAACATGACCCGCAGGCCCGCCGGCTCGACCAGCGGCAGTGGCGACACCGTTGAGGCGAACTGCCCGGCCGACCCGACCGGCAATGCCTGGCAGGGCGCCACCGCTACGCTGGAAGTGAAACAGAAAGGTGGCCGCAGCCAGGTCGAGATCGAAGTCGACGGCGCTGCGCCCAACACCCTGTTTACCGTATGGGTACGCATCAAGGGCAAGAACGGTCTGAACCCGCTCGGCAGCCCGCTGACCGGTGGCGGCGCGACACCGCTGGCCCCCGGGTCGGCTCTGGACGACCTCAACGCGATCAGCCCATGGGTGGATCCGGCCGGCGCACCGGCTTCCGCGAACTCGTTCATGACGGACAACGACGGCGATGCGGAATTCATGGTCGACCTGGATTTCCCGTTGGTGCGGGGGGCCTACCCGTTCCAGATGACGGCGACGTCCAGGCCCGGCCACGAGGATCACCCCAACGTGCCCACGGCCATCGCCGATCCACGCGAACCCGGACAGGAAGGTACGCCGTTCCTGATCCGCGTGGTATCCCACTGCACCGATGGCGCCAGTCATGGCCTTTCGCCGGCGACCCGCGAAGCCTGGTTCCAGTTTCCCTGAGGACAGGGCTGCAAAGTGGCGGAACAGGGAAGTTGCGCCTTCTTCCACAGGGCGCTGCCGTTGCAGCGCCCCGCTTTCTTCCGGCCTGGAGCGGCCTGCATGTGGCCGCGACTGCGCCACGCCGCCGACCACCCCGGTCAGCCGGCGGGAACCGGGTGATGGAGGCCCGATCATGACACGACCAACAGTCCTTGCATGCCTTCTCGCCCTCACCGCCTGCAGGCCGGTTGCCGACGGTGATGGCGTAGCCACCGGCAAGGACAGGGCCGAGGTGGCCGGTCCCGCCTCCACGGGAGACAGCGGCGCGAGAGGGGAAGCCGCTGTCGAAGGCCCGAAGGCGCATGTCTTCCAGTTCGGCCTTTACAAGGCTTCGCGCAAGGGCCAGGTGAAGAAAAGCCCGGGGACCAATACGGGCAAGATCATACGCAAGCCCAAACTCGAACACCTGTCTATGACCGATCGTGTACCGCTGGTCAAGGAAACCTATTTCGGCTACCAGTACCGCTTGTTCAAACTACCGCACGCTGTCGCGAGCCAGCCTTTCGTGCAATTGCGCAAGGTCCTGATTCACCCGAAGATGACCCTGCCCGACGGCTCCACGACCACCGGCTGGGACCGCCCGTTCAAAGGCAGGATAGAGGTTCAGCAGGTCATGGGCTTCGACGGCTATGCCTTCAACGAAGACTACGAACTGGTGGAAGGTGACTGGATCTTCCAGATCTGGTACGAGGACAGGAAGCTGATAGAGCAGAAATTCACCGCCTATCGGCCGGATCCGGGCCGGACCGCCCGGCTCGGGAACGAGGAATAAAGACGCCGGCAACGGCATCTATTCCACCAGCCATCGCCGGACCCGAAGCATGCCAGACAGACAACCAGCAACTGGCCCTGAACCCGGGTCCGATCCCGCATGAGCCAGGTTGCCGGAAAAACAGGCGCAGCGATCGAAGTGAGGTCGCTGCACAAGGATTTCGGCGCATTCACCGCGGTCCGGAACCTGTCCTTCGATGTCCGGTATGGCGAAGTGCTCGGCTTTCTCGGCCCCAACGGCGCGGGAAAATCGACCACCATGAAAATGATCACCGGCTTCCTGCCGCCCACGCGGGGCCGGATCCGGATCGCCGGTTCCGACCTCGTCCGGCAGCCGCTGCAGGCCAAGCGCCAGATCGGCTATCTGCCGGAGGGCGCGCCCGCCTACGGCGACATGACGACGTCGGCGTTCCTGGAGTTCATCGCCCGCGTGCGCGGCTACGGACGTACCGAGCGGCGGCGGCGGGTCGGGGAGTCCATTGCCAGGACCCACCTCGACAGCGTCATCCACCAGCCGGTCGACACCCTGTCCAAGGGTTTCAAGCGACGCCTCGGACTGGCGCAGGCGATACTGCACGATCCGCCCATCCTGGTGATGGACGAACCGACCGACGGACTGGACCCCAACCAGAAACACGAGGTGCGCGAGCTGATCCGCGACATGGCGCGCGACAAGGCCATCCTCATCTCCACCCACATCCTGGAGGAAGTGGATGCGATCTGTGGCCGGGCCGTCATCATCGCGCGCGGCACGCTGCTGTTCGACGGCACGCCGCGCCAGCTGCTGGACATGTCGGACCTCCACAACGCGGTGCGTCTCCGTTTCGACGGCGGCATACCCGCGCAGGCGCAGCGGCTGCTGCGCGAACTGGGGGAGGTCGCCGCGGTTACGGCGGACGCAGACGGCCGCCAGCTGACCGCGCTGCCCCGCAACGGTACGCCCATCATCAGGCAGGTGACGCAACTGGCGCGCAGGGAGAACTGGCCGGTGGAACAGGTATTCGTCGAGGCCGGCCAGCTGGACGAGGTATTCCGGCGCATCACCACGTCGGCGATTCCCGCCCGTCCGGGGGGCGCGCCATGACGACGACCGGCGCCATCCTGAGGCGCGAGCTGGGCAGCTATTTCTCCACCCCGGTGGCCTACGTGTTCATCGTCATCTTCCTGGTCCTGTCGGGCGTATTCACCTTCTACCTCGGCGGCCTCTACGAACGCGGCCAGGCGGACCTGCAGCCGTTCTTCAGGTTCCATCCCTGGCTGTACCTGTTCCTGATCCCGGCCCTGTCGATGCGCCTGTGGGCCGAGGAGCGCAAGGCCGGCACCATCGAACTGCTGATGACGCTGCCGCTCACCACCGGTCAGGCCGTGCTGGGCAAGTTCCTTGCCGCCTGGGGCTTCACCGGTATCGCGCTGGGGCTGACCTTCCCGGTCTGGATCACCGTCGACTACCTGGGCGACCCTGACAACGCGGTCATCCTGCTCGGTTACCTGGGCAGCTTTCTGATGGCCGGCGCCTACCTCGCCATTGGCGCCTGCGTGTCGGCCTTCACGCGCAACCAGGTGATCGCCTTCGTGCTGTCGTTCATGGTCTGCCTGGTCTTTGTTCTGGCCGGATTCCCCATGGTCATGGACCTGTTTCAGGGCTGGGCGCCGCAGTGGCTGGTCGGAGCCATAGCCAACATGAGCTTCCTGCGCCACTTCGACTCCATCGCCCGGGGGGTCGTCGACGTGAGGGATCTGATCTTCTTCTTGTCCTTCATCGCCGCCTGGCTGTTCGCCAACGTCGTCACCATCGAGATCAGAAAGGCCGGCTGATGCAACAGGACGCGGGATCATGCTGAACAGACGAAGCCTGTATTCCACGCCGGGCCTGGTCACCCTTGCGGTGCTGCTGTTGGCCGTCAACCAGGTGGCCGGCGTGCTGGTCAGGGGGGCCAGGTTCGATATGACCGAGAACAGGCTGTATACCCTGTCGGACGGCACGCGAAACATACTCGCCGGCCTGGACGAGCCCTTGAGCCTGCGCTTCTACTTCTCCGAAAAGCAGTTCAGCGACATGCCCGTGCTGGCCACCTACGGCCAGCGGGTTCAGGAGCTGCTGGAAGAGTACGCGGCGGTCGGCGACGGCAAGCTGCGGCTGATCGTCGAGCAGCCGGAACCGTTCTCCGACGCCGAGGAACAGGCCGTGCGCTACGGCATACAGGGCATTCCCGTCGACATCGCCGGCAGCCAGGCCTACTTCGGCCTGGTCGCCAGCAATTCGGTCGGCGACATCCGCCGCATTGCCTTTTTCCAGCCGGACCAGGAGGATACCCTGGAGTACCAGCTGTCCAAGCTGATCTACAGCCTGGCCCACCCCGACAGACCCGTGGTGGGGCTGCTGTCCGGCCTGCCCATCGAGGCAGGCGACCGGCCCGACGACCCGCTACTCGGTGAACAGGCGCAGGACTGGTTCACCCTGAGCCAGGTGAAACAGTCATTCGACCTGAGGTCACTGGACACCGCCGTCGAGCGCATCCCCGCCGGGCTGGATGTGCTGATGATCGTTCACCCCCGTGGACTGTCGCAAAAGACGCTGTTTGCCATCGACCAGTACGTCCTCGATGGCGGCCGGGCGCTGGTGTTCGTCGACGGCTTCTCGGAAGCCGACCGCTCGCTGCCCGAGGTGACCAGTCCCGAGCAGGGTTACGTGGAGGCGGTGCGGAGTTCCAGCCTGGGTCCGCTGTTCGATGCCTGGGGCCTGCAGATGGCCCCCGACTATATCGCCGTCGACCGCCGCCTCGCCACCAGCGTCATGACCAGCGGGGGCACGCCGGTGGACTACGTGGTGTGGCTGAGTCTGCGGCACGACAACTTCGAGGCTGACGATGTCGTGACGTCGAATCTCAAATCGCTGGTGATGGCGAGCGCCGGCTTTCTGTTCCGCCGGCCGGATGCCACCACCGAGACCATTCCCCTGATCCGCACCACCGACCAGGCCATGCAGCTCGAGTCGGGCTACGTGAAGTACGGCACCAACCCGCACGAACTGCTGCAGATGTACCGGCCCGGCGGAACACCACTGGTGCTGGCCATGCGCGTGCGCGGTCACGTCCGATCCGCCTTCCCCGACGCCGTCGAGGGCGTGGCCGGCGGCGCCCGGCTGACCGAGTCCCGGCAACCCGTCAACCTCATCGTGGTGGCCGACACCGACCTGCTGGAGGACCGTTTCTGGGTCGATTTCCGTGATTTCTATGGCCGCCGGGTCGCCGTCACCCGGGCGGACAACGGCGCTTTCGTCATCAATGCGCTGGAGAACCTGAGCGGCGGCAACGATCTGATCAGCCTGCGCAGCCGCGGCCGCTCTGCCCGGCCATTCCTCAAGGTCGCCGCGCTCAAGGAAGCGGCGGAAAAGCGCTTCCGCGCCAGGGAGCGGGCACTACAGGTGCAACTCAGCGACACCCGCCAGAAGATCAGCGAAATCCGGCAGCAGAAAGATGGGGACGGGGCGGTGATCATGAGCGCGGAGCAGCGCGAGGCGCTGCGCCGCTTCCAGGCCGAGCAGATCAGGACCCGCAAGGAACTGCGTGGCGTACAGCACGATCTGAACCGCGATATCGAGACACTCGGCAACCGTCTAAAGCTCATCAATATCGGCCTGGTGCCGCTGCTCGTGGTCCTGGCGGCGACGGCGCTGGGCGCAGCACGCATGCGACGCATGCGCCAGCGGGCAACGACAGAACACTGATGCACGGCAAAACCCTGGCATTCCTGCTGGCCGCCGCGGCCGTCCTCGCCGGCGTCTGGTTGCTGCCCGCCGGTCAACGGGCGCAGCCCGGCGACAGCGCGGCCGGTCAGCGACTGTTTCCGGGCCTGGAAGACAGGCTCAACGACATCACCCGTATTCGCATCGATCACCACGGCACCCGCTATGCTGTGGCGAGAAAGGACGGGCTTTGGCGACTGCCGGACCGGGGCGGCTACCCGGCCCGCTTCGAGCAGGTCAAACCCTTTCTGCTCGGGATCGCCCTGCTGGAAAAGATGGAACCCCAGACCGACAGGACGGAGCGCTACACCCGCCTGGGCGTCCAGCCACCTTCCATGGACAGCGACAACCTGCAGATCAGCCTCTACACGGCTGCCGATCGTCCCCTGGTTTCGCTCATCGTCGGCCGCGTCAGGCACGGCTTGTTTGCCGGAGACAGGGACGGCATCTATGTCCGCGTGGCCGACCAGGCCCGCGCCTGGCTGGTTGCCGGCAACCTGGCGTTGCCGCAGGCCCCGGTGGACTGGGTCGACCGGCGAATCATCCACATCAAGCCAAAACGCGTCAGGCGCGTGACCATTGCCCACCCCGACGGCAGCCGCCTGGTGCTGGAAAAGCCGCACCCGGGTGCGGCGGATTTCCGGCTCCTGGACCCGCCGGCTGGCGCCACGCTGAAAGCGGGTGTGAAACTCAACGTCCTGGCCAGGACGCTGGCGGGCCTGAAAATGGACGATGTGGCGGTTCGGGCCGACGCGGAGCTGTCCGGCCCGGCCCGGGTGAGCAGCGTTTTCGAAACCTGGGACGGCCTGCGCGTGACGGCCCACAGCATCGATCGGGCAGGAGGAGTGTGGGTCTGGTTCGATATCGACGTCTCCGCCCCGGATGCGCCAGACCCCTCCCGGCTCGACGCCGTGCGTGCGGAGGCAGCCGGCTGGCGCGCCCGGCTGGATGGCTGGGTATACCGGATACCGCGGCCGCGCGGCGACCGTCTGCGAGCCCGGCGCGCCAGCGTGCTGGAACCGGATTGAACCCAGGAAAAAAACCCCCTCCCGGTTGGCGCCGGTCGGGGGCAGGACACAGAAAGCGTGCAGACATTTGTCCAACTATCCGCTGATACTCCGAATTTTCTGCCGTGACGAACTTCGCCAGCTGGAGCACGGTCTTCCAGTGAGACATCGGGAGCATGTTTTATTCGGCCTCATTTAATCCGAATAAAGTCCCTCCATCCCTCATCTACACACAATGGAGATCGTCAATCGCCTCTGCACCACGCGCACCCTGCGAAAACGCATCGCCGACAGCCGCAACCGACTGTACGGTGTTGCCCTGGCGTGGTGCGGTGATGCCATGCTGGCCGACGACCTGGTGCAGGAAACCCAGATCATCGCCCTGCGCCGCGCACACCAGTTGCGTGATCACCAGCGCTTGAATGCCTGGCTCTATACGATCCTGAGCAACTGCTGGAAGGCGCAATTGCGCAGCATGCGGCCCAACGTGGAATACGAGGACAAGCACGCCTGCGGCGACGACGATAC
>Ga0256841_1002141_pt1 | contig 16048 bp, 12 predicted proteins | sample 356308metaG_FD_185971 | JGI IMG/M metagenome (GOLD analysis project Ga0256841, IMG submission 185971) | Hydrothermal vent microbial communities from Mid Atlantic Ridge, Atlantic Ocean - 356-308 | ecosystem: Environmental > Aquatic > Marine > Hydrothermal vents | place: Atlantic Ocean: Mid... | reverse complement strand
ATGAAGCTGTACTGGTTCAGCATCCGGGGGTCGTCGCGGTCGAAGAGGGGGGCGAGCTTGAGCCGGGTCTTGGTGAAGAGGAAGGTCCCGAGGTCGGTGAGGGTGTAGGCCCCCTTCTCGCTGGCGAGGGTGAGGGTAGCCCCCATCCCCGACCCCGACTCCAGGTACCAGGGCTTCCCCTGGGGCCGGAGCCCGGCCGCCTTCCAGAGGCGTTGCTCCCGGACGTAGGTGCCCGAGCGGTCCCCCCGGGAGACGAAGAGCGCCCCCTTAAGGTAGATCTTCCGGAACGCGTTCAAGACGTTCGTCTCCCAGCGCACCCCGGCGGGGTCGGCGGGCGGGCCCACGATCAGGAAGCGGTTTTTCGCCAGGCAGGCGTGGAGGACGCCCTTCTTCTCGGCCAGGAAGCCGGCCTCGAGGGACGGCGCGTGGACCAGCACGGCGTCGGCGTCGCCCCGCCCGGCGATGGCCAGGGCCTGGCCGGTGCCCACCGCGATCACCCGGACCGGGATCCCGGTCTCCCGGGTGAAGCCGGGGAGGATCGCGTCCAATAGCCCCGAGTCGTTGACGCTGGTGGTGGTCGCGAGCACCAGCGGGGCGCGGGCCCAGACCGGCAGGGCCGTCAGCAGGAGAACCAAAAACCAGCGCGGATGCATACGCCCTCCTCGTGTTGCATGGATATGCTACACGAGGGCCGGCCGCAAACGAAACCCCGGCGGGGCGGGCCCGCCGGGGCGCGGTGGCCGGGACTAGCGCTTTTTCCGGCCCTTGCCCTTCTTCTTGCCCTCGCCCGGGCTGCCCGCCCCGCGCAGGAAGCTCTTCAGCTTGTGCTCGAACTCGGGGGCCTGCCGGGGCAGCCGCCGGGGCCGCGGGGGGGCGACGGGCTTGGGCTTGAGCTCCTTGATCGAGAGGTCGAGCCGGCCCTTGTGGTCGCGGCCGAGGACCATGACCTCGACCTCCTCGCCCTCGGTGAGGAAGTCCTCGACCCTTTTCACGTACTCGTGGGCGATCTGGCTGATGTGCACCAGGCCGGACTCGCCGTTTTCCAGCTCGACGAAGGCGCCGAACTCCATGATGCGGGTGACCCGCCCCTTGACGATCTCGCCGGCCTCTACCGCCATGCCGAGCCGTCCTCCGTCGACCAGTGGGGATGTGCCTTGGGGTTTTTCTTCACGGCCCGCTCAGTGTAGCACAATCGGGGCATGGGGTGGTCGAGGGAGGAGATCGAGCGCATCCGGGACGAGGCCCGGCGGCTGGAAGCGGCCCGCGACCGGTTGATCGAGCTCGCCCGCGAGGCGATCAAGCGCTCGAAGAACGCGATCTACGCCGCCATCCGCGAGGACCTGAAGGCGGCGGCGGGGGAGCTTTCGGCCTGCTGGCGGGCGATCGAGGCGCTCGATGCGCTGCAGGCCGGGGAGCCCGCCCTCTTTGGCGAGGAGATCGCCGCGGTCGCCCGGGGCGAGGCGGTGGAGGCCGAGGCGGTGGTGCGGGTGGCCGGGGGCGGGGCGTTGCCCCGGCCCGACGAGCTGCCGGTGGCGGTGGACCTGGTCGCCTACCTGCAGGGCCTGCTGGACGCCACCGGCGAACTCCTCCGGGCGGCCGGCGAGCGGCTGCTGGCGGGGGATCGGGCCTTCGCCGAGCGGGCCAAGGCGGCGATCGAGGCGGTCTACTTCCTGGCGCTCGAGGCCGCCCCCAAGCGCTACGACCTCCGCCGCAAGCTCGACTACGTCGCCGGCAACCTGCAAAAGCTCACCGAGGCGAGGCTCTGGGCCCGCCCCTGCTAACGCTTTTTAGCCGGCAGGCGAAAAGGCGTTATACTGGCGCCATGGGCGGATCCAGCCTTTGGTTCGAACCCAGCCAGGACGAGCGGGCCCTGATCGGGGCGGTGGAGGCCTTCCTCAAGGACCGGGCGATCCCCACCGCCGACGAGCGCGACCGGGCCGGGGTCTTCCCCCACCGGCTGGTGGGGGAGCTCGCCGAGCTCGGGGTGTTCGGCCTCATGGTGCCCGAGGCCTACGGCGGCCTGGGGCTTTCGGCGGTGACCGCGATGCGGATCCTCGAGGCCATCGGCTACGCCGACGGCGCCCTCGGCCTCACGGTGGCCAGCCACAACTCGCTGGCCACCGGCCACGTGCTCTTGGCCGGCAACCCGGCCCAGAAGGAGCGCTTCCTGCCCAAGCTCGCCTCCGGCGAGTGGCTGGGCGCCTGGGGCCTCACCGAGCCCCAGGCGGGCTCCGACGCCGCCGCCCTCAGGACCCGGGCGGAGCCCGCGGACGGGGGCTTTCGCCTTTTTGGCACCAAGCAGTTCATCACCCAGGGCTCGGTGGCCGGGGCCTACGTGGTGATGGCCCGCACCGACCCCGCCCCCGAGGGGAAGCGCCACCTCGGGATCAGCGCCTTCGTCTTCGAGCGGCCGCCCGAGGGGAGCGGGTTTTCCGTCGGTCGCAAGGAGGAAAAGCTCGGCCTCCGCGCCTCCGACACCGCCCAACTCGTCTTCGACGGGCTCCTCCTCCCCCAGGACGCCCTCCTCGGCGAGCGGGGGAAGGCCTTCTACGACGTGCTCCGGGTGCTCGACGGCGGCCGGGTGGGGATCGCCGCGATCAGCGTGGGGATCGGCCGGGCCGCCCTCGACCTGGCGGCCCGCTACGCCGGGGAGCGCACCGCCTTCGGCCGGCCGATCGCCGCCTTCGAGGGGGTCGCCTTTAAGCTCGCCGACATGGCCACCGAGCTCGAGGCCGCCCGCCTCCTCTACCTCCGGGCCGCCGCCCTCAAGGACGCCGGCCGGCCCTACACCCTGGCCGCCGCCCAGGCCAAGCTCTTCGCCAGCGAGGCGGCGGTGCGGGCCGCCGACGCCGCGATTCAGATCCTGGGGGGCTACGGCTACACCCTGGACTACCCCGCCCAGCGCTACTGGCGGGACGCCCGGCTGATGGAGATCGGCGAGGGGACCAGCGAGATCCTTAGGCTGGTGATCAGCAAGAAGCTTTTGGAGTCGCTATGAGGGTCTACATCCAGGACACCTACCCCGAGGACTTCGCCCACTGCTACGGCTGCGGCTACAAAAACCCCCAGGGCCACCGCTTCCGGACCTACTACGACGAGGCCGCCGGCGAGACCGTGACCTGCTACCGGCCGCGGCCCGAGCACACCGCCGTCCCCGGCTTCGTCTACGGCGGTCTGATCGCCAGCCTCATCGACTGCCACTCCTCGGGCTCGGCGGCGATCTTCAAGATGCTGGCCGAGGGCCGGCGGCCCGGCCAGGGGGAGGCGCCGCGGTTCGTCACCGCCCGCCTCGAGGTCGACTACCTGAGGCCCACCCCCCTCGGCCCCGAGCTCTGCGTCCGGGGCCGGGCGGCGGAGGTGAAGGACCGCAAGGTGGTGGTGGAGAGCCGGCTCTTCGCCGGCGACCAGGAGACCGTCCGGGGCCGGGCGGTGCTGGTGCTCCTCCCCGAGGGGATGGCCCGGCGGGCCCGGGACGCCTAGCGGCGGGGGGCGGCCTTGACCCGCCGCCTTCGGGGCCGGGCCGGCCGCCGGGGGGGCGGGGCCAGCGGCAGCGGGGCCCGCTGCCCCACCCCCAGCCCCCAGCGCGCCGCCGCCCGGGCCTCCTTCTCGGGCAGGCCGGCGGCCATCGCGGCGGCCACCAGGACGGCCTCGGCCTCGAGGGGGTCGAGGCCGTAGGGCACCAGGCCGCCGGCGGCCCGGGCGTAGCGGATCAGGGTGAGGTGGCGACGGCCCACCGGGGTCGCCGCCACCCGGGCGGCAAAGCGTTGGAGCAGCCCCCAAAGCCGCCGGGGCGAGACCGGGGTCAGGGGGAGCGGCGGCGGGGGTACCGGCGGCGGGGGGCGGAGGGCCTCGAGCAGCCCCTGCGGCGCCGGCGGCAGGAGCGCCGGCGCCGCCAGCGGCACCTCCCAGCGGTAGGCCCCGGATTCCAGCCGGGTGGGGGCGGCGACCACGTAGGCCCGCCCGAGCCCCCGCAGGTCGACCCCGGGCAGGGCCCCGGCGGCCACGCTGAGCCCCTCGGGGGCCGAGGGGGGGAGGGCCAAAAAGAGGTGGACCCCGCCCCGGGGGGTGCGCTGGCGGGGGGCCCCGCCGAGCTCGGGGAAGGCCGCCCGCAGGCGGGACCAGGCCTCGGGGGCGTCGAGGTCGAGGACCAGCACCCCTTCGGGGGCCAGGATCCCCACCCCGGCCCGGGGGTCGGCCCGCCACCAGGCCGCCAGGACGCGGGGGTCGGCGCTCGCCTCCTTGAGCCCGTGGGGCACCAGCCGGCCGTGGGGCCGCTTGGCCCCCGGCCACAGGGGGAGGACGCGGTAGCCGAGGGCGGCGTACCGCAGGGCGGCGTCGAGGGCCGGGGGCGGCATCGCCCTCAGGTTACCACCTGACAAGGCTCGGTTCGTGCCCCCGGCCACCGCCCCGCCTCCCCGCGTGTTGCTATACTGTGCCACACGCGGGGAGGGGTATGAAGCTCACCGATCGCTACGGGCGCGTCATCAAGGACCTCCGCATCTCGGTTACCCCGAGGTGCAACTACCACTGCCTCTACTGCCACCCCCTGGGGCTAGAAATGACCGATCCACCGGGCACGGTGACGGTGGAGGACGTGGCCCGCTTCATCCAGGCCGGGGTGCTGCTCGGGGTCGAGAGCGTGCGGTTCACCGGCGGCGAGCCGCTGGTCCGCAAGGAGCTCCCGGCCATGATCGCCGCCGCCCGGGAGGCGGGGGTCGAGGACGTGGCCATCACCACCAACGCCACCGCCCTCAAAAAGCGCCTGCCCGACCTGCTCGAGGCCGGCCTGACCCGGGTCAACATCTCGCTCGACGCCCGCGACCCCGAGGTCTTCCGCTCGCTCACCCGGGGGGGCAACGTCGAGGACGTCTGGGAGGGGATTCACGCCGCCCTCGAGGCCGGCCTCCACCCGGTCAAGCTGAACGCGGTGGTGATCCGGGGGATGAACGAGGGCGAGGTCGCCCCCCTGGCCGAGCTGACCCTGAACCGGCCCCTCCACATGCGCTACATCGAGTACATGCACCTGAACAACGCCCCCTTCGAGGAGTACAAGGCCCAGTTCGTCCCCGGAAGCGAGATCAAGGCCCGGGTCGAGGCCGCTTTCGGGGCGCTGGAGCCGGTGCCCACCGACCCCAGCTCGCCGGCCCGGGTCTACCGCATTCCCGGGGCGACCGGCACGGTGGGGTTCATCAACCCGGTGAGCGAGCCGTTTTGCTCGAACTGCTCGCGGCTGCGCCTGACCTCCGACAAGAAGCTCCGCCCCTGCCTGCTGACCGAGCTGGAGATCGACATCGCCTGGGCCTTCGCCGCCGAGCGGCCGGTCGAGGCGCTGGTCGACGCGATCCTCATCGCCACCGACCGGAAGCCGGCCTACGGCAACACCCTGCCCACCCAGCGGCAGCGGGTCATGCTCGGGATCGGCGGCTAGCCGCCTCGACCAGGGCGGCGAAGAGGCCCCAGTGCTCGGGGAGCATCTCGGGGTGCCACTGGACGGTGAGGTAGAAGGGGTGGTCGGGCAGGTGGGCGGCCTCGAGGACCCCGTCGGGGGCCTCCGCCAGCGGGGCCAGCGGCCCGGGGTCCCGCACCGCCTGGTGGTGGTAGGAGTTCACCCGGAACCGCTCGCCGAAGAGCTCCTTCAAAAGGCCGTTCCCGGTCAGCCGCACCGAGTGGGCCAGGGCCGGGGGCCCCGAGTCCTGGTAGTGCTCGATCTCGCGGTAGCCGGCCCGGGCGAGGTCCTGGTGGAGGCGGCCCCCCAGCGCCACCGCCGCCACCTGCATGCCGCGGCAGACCCCCAGGAGGGGCAGGCCGGTGGCGGCGGCGTGGCGGGCCAGGAAGAGCTCGCTTTGGTCGCGCTCGGGGCTGACCTCGCCGAGCTCGGGGACCGGCTCCTCCCCGAAGAGGGCGGGGTCGAGGTCGCCGCCGCCGGTGAGGACCACCGCGTCGAGCCGCTTAAGGGCCCGCTCCAGCCGGTCGGGGTCCTGGGGGGGCAGCACCACCGGCACCCCGCCGGAGGCGGCGATGGCCCGGAGGTAGGTGTCGAGCACGCCCCAAAACCGCGCCGGCATGCGCTTCGAGGCGTTCCAGCGGTATTGCGAGGCGAGGCCGATGAGGGGCACGGCTCCCAGCTTACACTTGGGGGGAGGCCGGGCCAACCCGGCCGGGAGGTGGCATGATCCGACCGGCGTTCCAGGCCGCCCTGCGCGAGCTTTTGAAGGAGGCCGAGACCCCCTTCTACGCCTACGACCTGGGCCAGGTCGAGGCCCGGGCCGAGGCCTTCCGGGCCGCCTTTTCCAAGGCCCGGCCCTTCTACGCGGTGAAGGCCAACCCGGCCCTCTTCCTCCTCCGCTTTTTGAGGGAGCGGGGGTTCGCGGCCGAGACCGTCTCGCTGGGGGAGGTGTTCCGGGCCTACCGGGCCGGTTTCCTGCCCCACGAGGTGCTGCTCAATGGCCCGGTCAAGCCGCCCCGGGTGCTCCGGGCCCTGGCCGCCGCCGGGGTGCCCCACCTGGGGGCCGACTCCCCGGCCGACCTCGAGCGGATCGCCCGGCACCTGCCGGGGGCCCGGGTGCTCCTCAGGGTGAACCCCGACCTGCCGGTCCGGACCCACGACCACCTGGCCACCGGCCGGGGCGAAAGCCAGTTTGGCATGCTGCCCGAGGCGATTCCCGCCGCCTACCGCCGGGCCCGGGAGCTGGGCCTGGAGGTCCTCGGCCTCCACCTCCACCTGGGCTCGGCCCTCACCCAGCCCGAGGACTTCGCCGCCGGCTACCGGGTGGTCGAGGGGCTGCTGGAGACGCTCGGCCCCCAGCCGGTGGTGGACCTCGGCGGCGGCTTCGGGCTCGACCTCGACCTGGGGGCCCTGGCCCCCCTCCTCGCCCCCTTCCACCGCCGGGCCGGGGAGGTCTGGCTGGAGCCGGGGCGCTACCTGGTGGCCCGGGCGGGGGTGCTGGTCGCCCGGATCTGGGGGGCGAAGGCGACCCGCCGCCGCTACCTGCTGCTCGACGCCGGGATGAGCCACTTCCTCCGCCCCGCCCTCTACCGCGTCCGCCCGGAGGTGCGGCCCCTCTACGAGGGCGGCGAGGAGGCCGAGTACGACCTGGCCGGCCCCGCCTGCGAGTCGACCGACGTGCTGGCCCGGGGGGTGCGGCTGCCCGCGCCCCGGGAGGGGGACGCGGTGGCGATCCTCGAGGCCGGCGCCTACGGATCCTCGATGGCGAGCTCCTACCTCGACACCCCGCGCCCCGCCGAGTACGTCTGGGACGGGGAGGGCTGGTTCGTCGTCGGGGAACGCGAGCGCTACCCCGCGCTGTTTGCCCGCCAGCGGAGCTAGGCCGGGATGTTCGCCGCCCCCTGGGCGCTCCTTCTCCTTCCCCTCGCCCTCCTGGCCCGGGGCGGCGGGCGGCGGATCGCGGTCCTGCTCTTTCTTTTGGCCCTGGCCGGCCCCCGGCTCCCCCTCGCCCCCGGCCTCACGGTGGTGATGCTGGACGCGAGCCCCTCCAGCCGGCCGGCGCTGGCCCGGGCCCTGGCCGGGCTCCGGGTGGCCGGCCCGGTGCGCTACCTCGCCTTCGGGGAGCGGGCGGCCTGGGTGAACAACCCCCACGCCCTGCCCCCGCTCGGCGGGGGGACCGACTTCGCCGGCGCCCTGGCCGAGGCCGGGAAGGCCGGCCCCAGCCGGATCCTGCTCCTCTCCGACGGGCTGTTCGCCCCGGTGGCGAGCCCGGTGCCCCTCTACGCAGTCCCCCTTCCCCCCGCCCCCCACGCCGCCCTCACCGCTCTCTACGCCCCCCTGGCCCCGGCCCTGGGGGAGCGGGTCGAGGTGGTCGCCGAGGCGGTGCTGAGCCGTCCGGCCGAGGTCGTCCTCGAGTTCTCCGCCGGCGACGCGCACGAAACCCGCCGCCGCCGGCTCCCCCGGGGCGCCAGCCGGGTGGGGTTCCGCTTCCTGCTCCAGGGCCCCACCGAGGTGCGGGTGAAGCTGAGGAGCCCGCTCGGCGACGACGCCCGCCGCCTGACCCTCACCCCCGCCGGGCGGACCAAGGTGCTGGTGGTCGGCGACCCCAGCGCCGCCCGCTACCTGAGGGCCCAGGGGTTTTCGGTGACCGAGGCCGCCGCCCTCCCGGAAAGGCTCCCCCGGCTGGTGGTGGTGGGGGCCTCGGCCAAGGCGCTGGGGCCGCTCGGCCCCGGGCGGCTCCGGAAGCACCTCGAGGCCGGCGGGGGGCTCCTCTTCACCGCGACCCCCGAGGGGCTCTTCTTCGGGGGCTGGGACCGGGTCTTCCCCGACCTCCCCTTGAAGCCCAAGCCGGGCAAGGGGGCCGCCTTCGTGCTGGTGCTCGACGTCTCCGGCTCGATGGCCGGGGAGAAGCTCGCCCGGGCGGTGGAGGGGGCACGGGCGGCGGTGCGGGCCGCCCGCGAGGAGGACGCCCTCGGGATCGTGGTCTTCAGCGACCGGACCCGCTGGCTCTTGCCCCTGGCCCCGGTCGACTACCGCCAGCGGCGGCTGGCGGAGAAGCGCCTGGAGGCGCTGGCGGCCGGGGGCGGCACCGATCTGGCCCCGGCCCTGGCCAGCGCCCGGGCCGCCCTGGCCTCGGTGCGGGCCGAGCAAAAGGCGATTTTGGTGGTTACCGACGGGGTCACCGCCCGGCCCGAGGCGGCCCGGCGGGAGGCCGCCGCCGCCCGCGCCGCCGGCGTCCGGCTGGCCGCGCTCGGCATCGGTCCCGACGCCGACCGGGCCTTCCTGGCCTCGCTGGGGGGCGAGGTCCTCTCGGCCCAGGACCCCGCCGCCCTGGCCGACCTCATCGAGCGGGCCGCCAAACGGGCGCTCAAAAAGCGGAGCGCCTTCGGCCGCTTCCCCCTCACCCTGGGGCCCCACCCGGTGACCCGGGGGCTTTCGCCCCCGCCGCCGGCCCGGGTGCTCCTCCCGGCGGTGAGCAAGCCCTGGGCCACCGCCGTACTGCGGAGCGGCGACCTCGACGTGCTGGCCCTGGCCGAGCGGAGGAACGGCCGGGTGGCGGCGCTGGCCACCGACCTCGGGCAGAGCCTGAAGGACTGGCCCGACGCCGGCCGGCTGCTGGCCAACCTGATGCGCTGGCTGGCCGACACCCCCGCCCGGCCCCGTTACCTGCTGGCCGGCGACACCCTCTACCTCTACGGCCGCTACCCCGCGCCCCCCGAGCTCTGGAGCGGGGGGGTCCGCTACCCCCTGGTCCCCGACGCCCCCTTCCGCTACCGCCTGCGGCTTCCCGCCGGGGTCCGGACGTTCTCGATCCGGGCCGGGGACCGCACCCTCTTCCGCCTCCGCCGGGCCCCCGCCGGGGAGTGGCCCGACCGGGACGGCCGGGCGACCCTGAAGGCGCTGGCCGAGGGCTCCGGGGGCCGGCTCCTCGACGCCCCGGTGCTCGGCCCCCCGCCCCGGGTGCCCCGGGACCTCTCGGGGGCGCTCGCCGGGCTCGGCCTCCTGGTCTTCCTCCTGGAGCGCTACCTGGCCTGGCGGCGGGGGCGGGTAGACTAGGCCCGTGCCCCGCGGCTTTTGGCTCCTTTTCCTGACCGTTTGGCTGACCGCCTGCAGCGTCCGGCCGGTGCCCCGCCAGGTGACCCTGACCCCCGACGGGTTCGGCCGCCTCGAGGTCCACACCGGCGGCGCCTGGTCGGTGACGAGTCCCGGCTGGCTGGCGGCCGCCCCCGCCAGCGGCAGCGGGGGCGGGGTGGTGTACCTCGAGGGCGACGGCCGCCGCCTCCCCGACCGGCCGGCGATCGAGGGCACCCTGACGGTGAGCGCCGGCGGCCTCTACCCCGTGCGGGTGCGCTGGCCGCTTTTGAAGCTCACCCTCCGGCTCGAGGCGGGCGCCCCCGCCGCCCCCCCGGCGGCGCGCCCCCTGGCCCGGCCCCGCCCGCCCCGCCCGCGGGGGAAGCTGGTCAAGCTGGCCGGCGGCCGCTGGGTCCGCCTTCCCGCCGGTGCCCCCACCCCGGCCGGGGCCCTGCGGGAGGAGGCCGACGGCTACGTCTGGCCGCTGGGGTTCCCCGCCGACCCCTTCTTCCCCTACCAGTGGCACCTCCGCCAGACCGGCGCCCGCTGGGCGTTCCTGAAGGACTACGTCCGCCCGGTGGTGGTGGCGGTGATCGACACCGGGGTCCGCTACGACCACCCCGACCTCGCCGGGGTCCTGCTGGACGGCACCCAAGGGGCCTACGACTTCACCGAGAACGACCCCGACCCCACCGACACCGGCGGTCACGGCACGGTGGGCAGCCACGGCACCCACGTCGCCGGCATCGTCGCCGCCCGCGCCGACGGGGTGGGGGTGGTGGGCGAGGCCTGGCCGGCGCCGGTGCGGGTGCTGCCGCTCAGGGTCATCGACGCCAGCGGCTACGGCCGCTTCTCCGACGTCGCCGACGCGATCCGCTACGCCGCCGGGCTGCCGGTGACCCGGGGGAGCCAAACCCTCGAAAACCCCAGCCCCGCCCAGGTGATCAACCTCTCGCTGGGCAGCACCCAGTTCTCCCAGGCCCTCTGCGACGCGGTGGCCGACGCCGTGAGGGCGGGGGCGGCGGTGGTGGCGGCGGCCGGGAACCTGCCGCCGGCCCCCGGGGCCTACTTCTACCCCGCCGCCTGCCCCGGGGCGATCGCGGTGGCGGCCACCGACCAGGGGGTGGGGCGGCCGCCGCGCCCCGCCTGGTACACCGCCCAAAACGACCGGGTGGCGGTGGCCGCCCCGGGCGGCGACCTCGCCGAGGACGCCGACGCCGACGGCCACCCCGACGGCGTCCTCTCCACCACCTGGAACTACCGGGACGGCCGGCCCAGCTACGGCCTCTACGTCGGCACCTCCCAGGCCGCCCCCCAGGTGGCGGCGGCACTGGCGCTCTTGCTCTCAAGCGGCGAGGCCGCCACCCCGGCCGGGGCCTGGAACCGGCTGCGGACCGGCCTCACCGACCTCGGCCCTCCCGGCCGCGACCCCGCCTACGGCTTCGGCTTTTTGAACCTCACCGGGGCGCTGGGGATCGCCCCCCTGCCCGGCCGCTACCGGGTGACGGTCGAGGGCCGCACCGGCCGCAGCTACCGGATCCGCCCCGGCGACCCCCTGGCCACCTACCTCCCCGCCGGCGCCTACCGGGTGACCGTCTGCCGCGACGACGGCCAAAACGGCCTCTGCGACCCCGGCGAGCCGGCGGTGGAACGAACCCTCGCCCTGCCCGGCCCCGGCGCCCTCACCCTCCCCACCCCCTAAATGGGGTAGGCTCTAACTATGCCCAGGCATTGGATTCTGCCCCTGCTGCTATTGCTGCTCCTCCTGCTCGCCGCCTGCAACCCCAATCGGCCGCCCAGCGCGGCGCTGACCGTCAACCCGCTGCTCCTCCGGGTCCAGGTCAGCTGGCTGGCCGCCGACCCCGAGGGCGACGCGTTTAGCTGCGTTCTTGCGTTTGGGGACGGCGAGAGCGTTTCGATCGCCAACTGCCAGGGGCCTCAAGCGACCACCCACACCTACGCGCAGGCCGGCAACTACACCCTGCAGCTTCGTTTGACCGACGCCCGGGGCCAAACCAACAAGGTCTCCCGCACCGTCACCCTCCCCGCCCGACCCCTGGGCGCCTGCCCGGCGCCGCCGACGCCCACCCGGGTGCTCTCCGCCCCGGTCGTGCCCGAGGGGGTGGCCTTCCACCCCGAGCTCGCCACCGTGCCCGGTCGGCTGCTGGTACGGCTGCCGGCTTCGGGTCTCGGACCGGCCTCGCTTGCCGCCGCGGGGGTCCGGTTGGCGGCGCGCCCGCTTCCCGGTTGGGCGGTGATCGAGGTGGCCCCCGGTCGGGAGCGGGACGAGGCCGAGCGGCTGGTGGCCTCGGGGGCCGCCGCCTACGCCCAGCCGGTCTACCGCTACCGGCTCCTGGCCGCCCCCAACGATCCCTATTTCAATGGCCACCAGGCCAGCCAGTTCGAGCAGATGCGCCTGACCGAGGGGTGGGACCTCCTTCGGCTCGGAACCTGCCGGCCGATCGTGGCGGCGGTCGACGCCGGCGCCGACCTCAACCACCCCGACCTGGCCGCGAACCTCCTGCCCGGCTACGACTTCTCCGACAACGACGACGACCCCAGCGACACCGACGGCCACGGCACCCTGGTCGCCGGGGTGATCGGCGCCGTGACCAACAACCACCTGGGTGTGGCGGGGAGCAGCGACAACCTGGCCTACGTGCTGCCGGTGCGGGTCTTCCCGAACGCCACCAGCGACGTGCTGGCCAGCGCGATCCGCTGGGCGACCGATGCCGGCGCCCACGTGGTGAACCTGAGCCTTTGCATTCTTTCTAACCACGATTACAACGGGGATAGCCAGTTAGACTGTGCTGCGCCCAGCGATTCCGGTATTCCCGACGCCACCATCGAGAGCGCCTTGGAATATGCCTACAACCACGGGGTTCTCGCGGTTGCTGCGAGTGGAAACGATGGGCTCAATTACGTCGGCTACCCGGCGAGCTCGCCCTACACCATCGCGGTGGGTTCGGTGGACGCCGCCAGCAACCGCAGCAGCTTCTCGAACTACGGCAGCGATCTGGACTTCACAGCACCCGGGGAGGACGTCACCAACACGGTACCGAACGGTACCTACGACACCTGGAGCGGAACCTCCTTCGCTACGCCCTACGTGGCTGGCGAGCTGGCGCTCTACCTGGGGCAGCACTACGCGGTCGAGGGGAGCCTCCCGAGCCTGAACCAGGCGCGGACCTGCTTCGAGAACAACACCAACCAGGCTGCCCGAAACGACCAGACCGGGTTCGGGATCCCCCAGGCCGATCAATTTCTCAACGTTCTCGACGGGAGCTGCTACCCCTAGCCCTTGACCACGATCAGGGGCCGCAGGCGGGCGACCTTTCGGCCGATGCCGGCGCCGTGGACCACCTCGACCACTTCGGCGACGTCCTTGTAGGCCTCGGGGATCTCCTCCCAGACGGTGGCCCGGGTCTTGGCCCGGACCACGATCCCCTGGCGGGCCAGCGCCCCCACCACGTCCTGGCTGCGGGCGAGCTTTTTGGCCTTGGCCCGGGAGAGCCGGCGCCCGGCGCCGTGGCAGCTGCTGCCGAAGGTTTTTTCCATGGCGGCCTCGGTACCGGCGAGGACGAAGGAGTAGCGCCCCATGTCGCCGGGCACCAGCACCGGCTGCCCCACCTCCCGGTAGCCCCTGGGGATCTCGGGGTGGCCGGGGCCGAAGGCCCGGGTCGCCCCCTTGCGGTGCACGAGGACCCCGCGCCCTTTGTGCTCCTCGAACTTGGCGTTGTTGTGGGCGAGGTCGTAGACCACCGCCAGGCCGTGGTCCCTGGGGGCGAAGCCGGCGGCCTCGAAGGCCTGGCGGGTGAAGTGGGTGATCAGCTGGCGGTTGGCGAAGGCGAAGTTGGCGGCGGCCGCCATCGCCCGCAGGTAGTCGTCGCCCTCGGGGCTTTGGATGGGGGCGGCGGCGAGCTGCTTGTCGGGGAGCTCGATCTTGTAGCGCGCCAGGCGTTTCAAAAAGCGCTCGACGTAGTCCTGGCAGACCTGGTGGCCGAGGCCCCGGCTGCCGGTGTGGATGAGCACGGTGACCTGGCCTTCGAAGAGGCCGAAGGCGGCGGCCGCCGCCGGGTCGTAGATCGCGTCCACGTACTGGACCTCGAGGAAGTGGTTCCCCGAGCCCAGGGTGCCGATCTGGGGAGCCCCCCGCTCGAAGGCCCGGGGGGAGACCCGGTCGGGGTCGGCGCCGGGGATTCGGCCCCCGGACTCGATGAACTCGAGGTCCGCCTCAGGCCCGAACCCCATCCGCACCACCGCCGGCGCCCCTTCGCGAAGCACGTTCCTTAGCTCCTTGCGGGAGAGCCGGAGGTCCCGGCGCTCCGAGCCCACCCCGGCGGGGATGCGGGCGTAGAGGTAGTCGGCGAGTTTCTCTTTGTGGGGCTCGATCTCTTCCCGCGTGAGCCTCGAGTGGAGCAGCCGGACGCCGCAATTTGACACCACCAAGCCCTCAGCAATGAAGTTGTGGTCCCGGTGGGCAACGGCAAGATCGTAAACCCTACCGCGGCAGGAGATTTTCTTCACGCTTGCGACGGAGTCAAAAAGCATTCGTCCTGCCGTCTCCAAATATTCCGGGAATGTGGGAAAGTCTTCTGCAGGGCGCACCCCCGAGGCCGGATCGTAAAGCGAACGCTCGATGAAGCGTCGGTTCATCCGCGTCCTTGCTACGATTTCGCCCAGAGGAACGCCCGCCTCCCGCATCTTCCGCGCCTCTGCTCTGATCCTCTCCCGTTCACGGAGATGAAGGGTCTTTTCCTTTAAATAGAAAAGTGCATGCAACGACCGAAGCGTTTTCTCTCGGTGGTAAGCGAAACCAATCCGACCATAGATAGCCCTGAACGTCTCTTCCTCAGCGCGGAAGATGAGTTTGAACCGATGGGAGTCCTTCCAATCTAACTCTTCGCGTAGGTCTTGCACCCGAGCACCAAAACGCTGGGAAAGTTCGGCAATCTGCTCCAAAAAACGCCGCCCGCTGTTTCGATAAGCTTCACGCTTAGAAAGGCTAACTACCGCGGGCTGAAGGTTATAACCATGACCCGGCACCGCGCGCGGTGAGCTCATTTCCGCGCCGAAAAACCCCGCGAGAAAGTTGCGTATCAGCCAGTCCGGTAACGCAAATAACCATTCCGGAAGTAGGAAATCCTGTTTGGACTTGGGGCCAAACGGCAACCCCATGGCCCCGAGAAGCAGGACCAATGAGCTGGCCCGCACCTTAACGTGATGCTCTAAGTGACGGAACGACCGACCCCGGAAGGTATGGTCGCGCTCGCGGCTGTAAATCCGGCTGGGGCGATAGCCTATCCGGAGTACGTCTTGGCGGAAGTCCTCAAGGTCCTCCGACGAAGCGTAAAGAGCCAGCGTGCCCCTTTGCTGTTGGTAATACGCCGTACCATCCCCCCAGACCGCCCCCAGGACGCGTAGCAATGCGGGCAAGCGAGGATCGTCGGTCAAAAGAGGAAGGAGCCCCCGCTTACGTAGCGCTTGCACCGCTCCCACCCCGGCGCCGAAATCCTTCGCAAAGCGAATAAAGTCTTCCTCGGTCACCAAAGGTTCATGGGGCGGCGGCTCAAAGGGGACCCCCTCGAAGGGATGCACAGCCACCTTGTCGCCAGGTTGAATGTCGCCCGCGGGCCGCATGCCCTGGGGTGTGTACACGGGGTGATCCTCGGAGAGCTTGAGCCGGTATCCCTGCCGGGTTTCGAACTCAACGAGCCTTTCCTCCTCCCGGGAAAAAAGCGCCACCGCATGAGCGGCGACCGGAGCCTCCTCGAGGGCCCATGCAAAAAGAGGCATCTCTTTCCCCCTCCACTCCGCCAGCGCCTCGATCGGAAGAAGCGCCCCGTCCGCGGTCACCACGCGGGTTCCCTCGGGAAGGCAGTTGATATCAAAACCCACCCCGCCCGGGCTCACCACCCCTTCCTCGGCGTCCATGGCGGCGACCCCGCCGATGGGGAAGCCGTAGCCCCAGTGGATGTCGGGCATGGCCAGGGCGGGCTCGACGATCCCCGGCAGGGTGGCGACGTTCACGAGCTGCTTTAACGAGGCGTAGTCCTCCTCGGCGAGCTGGCGGAGGATCGCCTCGGAGGCGAAGAAGACCGCGTCCACCCGCATCTTCCCGTGGCGGGGAATGCGGTAGGTGTAGGGGGCGACCTTCTCGAAGGGCACCGTCATCGGTTACCCCCAGTGTAGCGCTTTAACCAACGCTGAACCCTTACCAGGGTAAGGTATGAGGCGAAGGGGTGGTGAAAAAGTGAAAGCACGGCCTTCGCTTTTCTGGCTGGGGTTGCTGGCCCTGGGGCTCACCGCTTGCCCCAACACCCACGGGCCCGATTTTTCCCTAGAGCTCGATCGCAACGATCTGACCCTTCACCAGGGCGAGCAGAAAACGCTCACCCTCACGATCCAGCCCCAGTTCGGGTTCACCGGGACCCTTTCGCTCAGCCTCGAGGGCGCCCCTTCAGGGGTGACGCTGAGCCCCACCCAGGTCACGGTGAGCGGAAAGCAGCCGGTGAACCAGACCCTCACCCT
>Ga0256841_1002140_pt1 | contig 16060 bp, 10 predicted proteins | sample 356308metaG_FD_185971 | JGI IMG/M metagenome (GOLD analysis project Ga0256841, IMG submission 185971) | Hydrothermal vent microbial communities from Mid Atlantic Ridge, Atlantic Ocean - 356-308 | ecosystem: Environmental > Aquatic > Marine > Hydrothermal vents | place: Atlantic Ocean: Mid... | reverse complement strand
GAGAGTATTCCCGTTACTGCTTTTGCCGAAGATGATGACTCTCTGGTGCAGGTACTTCTCAGGTTTAAAGTAAATGACGGTGGCTGGGTTGATAGTACGATGTATGACGACGGAGAACATAACGACGGTGATGCTAATGACGATATTTTTGGCAACGCTTTGCCTGTTATAGAGTTTGGAACAACAATAAAATATCGTATTTATGCTGAGGATAATTCCCAGAATTTTGTTGAAATGCCTTGTGAACCCGTAACCATTGAATTATATCCCTCCGAATATCCATTGCTTTTTATCAATGAATTTATGGCGAGTAATGATACTACAATAGCAGATGAAAACGGCGAATATGACGACTGGATTGAGGTTTATAACGGTGACGATACTCCTGTCTGGCTCGGCAATAAATATCTGACTGACAAATTTGATAATCCCGATAAATGGCAAATGCCGGACTATACTATGCAACCGGGTGAGTTCATTCTAATTTGGGCTGATAACGATCCGGAACAGGGTCCTTTTCATACAAATTTCAAGTTGAAGAAAAGCGGAGAACAAATCGGAATATTCGATGGTGAGTCAACAGGATTTGCCATACTCGACTCCATAACTTTCGGAGAACAACAAACAGATATCTCAATGGGACGGGAAACAGACGGAGGAAGTGTCCGGATCTTTTTTAACCAGCCCACACCGGGCGAAAGTAATGTCCCCGGAGCTGTGCCCGAACAAATTGCCGTACCATCGTTTAAAGTATTTCCAAATCCGGTGACAAACGGTATTGTGAATTTTGACAGAACCGTTAATATTAAATTAATCAATTCGTTCGGACAGGTTGTTTTTGTTGACAAAAATGTAACATCATTGAATGTTAGTCGTTTTGAAAAAGGAATTTACATTATTGTTACGGAAAAAGGAAACACTGCCAAAATAATGATAGAGTAGGGAAAATAGAAATAATAATAAAAATAATAAAAGATGAAATCACAAGTTGCAGTTTACGATTCACACGAAAAGGCCTTACAGGCCATAAAAGTACTTAGTGAGCATAACTTTCCGATGGAAAAAGTTTCTTTAATGGGAAAAGCGGAAGTTATTGATGATCATATCCATGTAAAATCTTTGGAAGATGTTAAGGATGCACCGGCTTTACTTGGTGCCGGAGCAGGAACGATAGTGGGGTTGTTAACGGGTGTAGGTGCCTTCGCCATTCCCGGATTCGGATTTTTATATGGTGCCGGAGCCGTTTTAGGAGCTATCGGCGGGTTTGACCTTGGCATTATTGCCGGTGGAATAGGCACTCTTCTTGCTACAATCGGGATTAAGAAGGATAAGGTTGTGAAGGTACACGAACATCTGAAAGCAGGTAAGTTTCTGGTAATGGTACAGGGTACCTCCGAGGATATAAAAAAGGCGGAACAAATTCTGCACGCGCATGGTACTCACCTGGAAATGGTTAATCCGTAAAAGAAAGGGTCTCCGTCTGCTGAAAACGGCTTTTGGTCTATTTATTATGCTTGACAGTTTCTTCCTTTTCTATTTTTATGGTCAATTTTATTGAAAATGACAAGAAGAAAAATTTTAACGATTCTGTTTCATATTTTGCTTTGGTCGGGATTTATTTTCCTGCCTTTTTTGCTGTTTGATATGCCGGAAGATAAAGCCTTTCCGCAATACAGGATATTTACTCTCGCTCTTGTCATATTCTTTTTCTATCTCAATTATTTTGTTCTGATACCCAAATTGTTGGCTAGAAAAAAATTCCTGGCATTTTCACTTGTTATCATAGCCGGCTTGCTTTTTACATTCTTCATCAGCCATGCTTATTTTCATTATCTTGAAGGAAACAGACCGGGATTCTTTTCGGGATACAATAAAATGATGAAGATGCGCAGCAAAGGAAAGGGTCGTGGAAACAGAATGATGTTTGAGCACGCGCGAATGATGAGGGAGCAGCGAAACAAGGAAGCTACAACATCGGCTGTGTTTATTGCAATGCTGCTGAGTACAACGATAAGGATTGCACAGGAATGGTTTAAAAATGAAAAACAAAAGCAGGAGATGGAAAAGGAAAAACTGGCTTCCGAATTGTCGTTTTTGAAATCTCAGGTTAATCCCCATTTTCTTTTCAACACTTTGAACGGTATCTACTCTTTGGCTAACAGAAAATCGGATAAGACGCCCGGTGCAATAGTCAAATTGTCGGAAATTATGCGTCATATGCTTTATGAGTCGGGAAAGGAGACTGGTTCTCTTGATAAGGAAATAGAATATATTAATAACTACATTGATCTTCAAAAACTGCGCCTCCCGGTTGACGCAAATGTGTCGTTTGTTGTCAAAGGTGATACAACCGGAAAAGAAATTAAACCCTTGCTTTTAATTCCCTTTTTTGAAAATGCTTTTAAACATGGTGTTGATGCCGACGGTGCAGATATTCGGGCAGAGTTGATTGTTTCAGAAAAAGAGTTGAAACTAAAGGTTGTAAATCGTATTTCGAAATCACAAAAAAAAGATGATAGCAGTGGTATCGGACTTGTAAATATAAAAAAACAACTTGAATATCTTTATCCTTATGCCCACAGCCTGACAATAGAAGAGAAGGATGGGCTTTTTAACGTTCTTCTTACTTTGAAAATGTAAAAGAATGGAAGAACCTGTAAAGTATGCGTGATGGCAAGTGCGTCGGAATATCCTTGCAGGTTTTGCAACGGAAAATGTAAAAGAATGGAAGAACCTGTAAGGTATGCGTGATGGTCAGTGTGTCGGAATATCCTTGCAGGTTTTGCAACGGAAAATGTAAAAGAATGGAAGAACCTGTAAGGTATGCGTGATGGCAAGTGCGTCGGAATATCCTTGCAGGTTTTAAGGCTATGTAACGGTTAAATTTGTATAATATGAACTGTATTATTGTTGATGACGAACCTCTCGCGAGGGATTTGCTGGAAGATTTTACGGCAAAAGTCCCTTTTCTTGTGCTTAAAGCATTGTGTAAGAATGGATTTGAAGCTATGGAGGTTTTGCAAAAGGAGAAAATAGACCTTATCTTTCTTGATATCCAGATGCCTGATATTACCGGATTGCAACTTATGGAATCCTTATCCGACAAACCGCAGGTTATCTTTACAACTGCTTATCACGATTATGCTGTCGAAGGATTCGAGTTGGATGCTACCGACTATCTTGTGAAACCTTTTACCTTTGAAAGATTTCTCAAAGCTGCCAATAAAGCCTACCGCATTTACCATCTTAACAATACCGGAGTGGATTCATTAAAGCAAACACAGGGAAACGTCTCAAAGGATATTTTATTTATCAAAGAGGGCAACAGTACAGTTAGGATTGACCTTAATGAAGTTCTCTATATGGAAGGATTGAAAGATTACATTAAAATTTTTACAACAGGAAAAACACACCTTACCCTTATGCCGCTAAAAACTATGGAGGAGAAGCTTCCCGGAGACAGATTCGTAAGAGTGCACCGGTCATATATTGTTTCCATTCCCAAGATTGATTACATTGAAAGAAGCAGAATTGTTATTAATGATAACTGGATTCCCATCGGAGATTATTATAAGGAAGAGTTTCAAAAACGTTTAAAGAGTTTTGGAGGATAAGAATTTCCTGAAATATTTCTGATTAATAGTTACTTTTGCAATTTGACTAATAATTGCAGAAATGAGATACAGAATATTTTTCCTCTTACTGTTGTTTGCGGTTCTTCAGGCAGGAGCTCAAAATGTTGTTAATCTTTCTCGGGAGGTATGTGATTCCATAGACTCTGTTGACCCCGGAAGAAATTATGCCACAGTAGTTGCGCAGTATAAGCTTCAAAGGGAGGTGTTGAGAAATTATCCGGAAATATTTGTTGCCGATTCAATTAAAACCGGCCTGAAAAAACAAAATAAATTTATGCTTGATTTAGTCCGGCAATTGAGTCGTAGCTGTCCTGCTTATAATTTGGATGATGCTTTTCTGTCAGGTGAAACCGGTATTCTTGATCTGGAAGGGCTATTCTCTCCGGAGCAGATAGATACAATTCAACTTGCGATAGATGAGCTTAGAAATGACAGGGATTTCGGAATATTTATTGTTTCTGTTGATGACCTTTTTCCATATAATAATCTTAAAGAGTTTGCCATAGGTGCGGGTTATGTATGGAGTGTTGGTGGCGGACTTTCAAAAGGCGGTACAGTTGTGGCTTTTAGTAAGAATTTGAAAAGGGTCAGGATATCAACATCTTCTCTTTCAAAAAAATTTCTTTCTGACAAAGATGCTCAAAGTTTGATTGACAAGGTGCTTTTACCGAAATTCTCAAGAGGAAAATATTATGATGCAATGACCGGGCTGATAAAAAAGTTGATGGAAGAACTTTAAAATAAATTGAAAAAGTTAAATTTAATAAATAAAAATGATAGTAGTTACAGGTGCAGCAGGTTTTATAGGTAGTGCTCTTGTCAGCAAGTTGAATGATGAAGGGTATGTGGATATTGTTGTTGTTGACAAGTTTGATGATCCTGAGAAAAACAGGAATCTGAAAGGTAAGAAGATAGTTGAGATGGTTGACAGGGATGATTTCTTTATCTGGCTGGTTGAAAATCATACGGATATTGATTTTATATTCCATATTGGTGCACGTACGGATACAACCGAATTTGATGTGGAGGTTTTTAATAAATTGAACCTGAACTACACCAAGGGAGTTTGGAAAATGTGTGTAAAGTACGGCATTCCTCTTGTCTATGCCTCATCTGCCGCCACTTACGGACTTGGTGAGTACGGTTATGACGATGATCATAATATTGTTGAAAAGCTCAAGCCCCTTAATCCTTACGGTGAATCGAAAAATGATTTTGACAAATGGGCATTAAAACAGAACGAAAAACCGGAATTCTGGTCGGGAATGAAATTTTTCAATGTTTACGGGCCAAACGAATATCATAAAGACCGGATGGCATCCGTGATTATTCATGCTTTTAAACAGATTGAGAATACCGGAAAGGTAAAGTTATTCCGTTCGCATAATCCCGGTTTTGAGGATGGTAAACAATTGCGTGATTTTGTCTATGTTAAGGATGTGGTTGATGTGTTGTATTTTATGATGGAAAAGCAACCTCAACCGGGGCTTTATAATCTCGGAACCGGAAAAGCCCGTACCTTTTTGGATTTGGCAACCTCGACATTTGCAGCTCTCGACAAAGAGCCTGTAATTGAGTTTATTGACACTCCTTTGGATATACGTGATAAATATCAGTATTTTACCGAAGCCAATATGAAAAAGTTGATTTCTGCCGGATATGACAAGCCATTCACCGAACTTGAAGATGGAATAAAGGATTATGTTAAAGGTTTTCTGATAGAAAAGAAATATCTCTAACTAACGCCTAACTTAATACATAGGCCTAATCAATTCCCTCTCTTAGCTCCAGAAGAAATCGTTTTAGCTTTTGCAGGGTTTTAACAACCTCAATATTATTAACCGTTTCTTCCCTGTTTTCTTTAAGTTTCTTTTTAGCTCCGTCAAGAGTAAAACCCCTCTCTTTTACTAAATGATAAATAATGTGGAAATTGTCAACATCCGACCGGGTAAAAAGCCTGTTCCCTTTTTTATTCTTTTTTGGTTTTATAATGTCAAACTCCTTTTCCCAAAAGCGGATAAGCGATGTATTAACATCAAACATCTTAGCGACTTCGCCAATTGAATAAAACAGCTTATGGGATTTTTGCTCCTCCACCTGAAATGCTTTTAGTCAAGTGATTGTGTTGGCTGTGATGAAAGTTCAAGTACTGTTTCGTACTCATCAGGTGTCAGGTCGTTAAAGAAATAATATATGGGGTTAACCGGTTTTCCGTCTTTTCTAACTTCATAATGAAGGTGTGGGGCCGTTGATTTTCCGGTATTTCCAACAGTAGCTATCAATTGTCCCCGCTCAATTTTCTGTCCTTTTTTAACTTTGAACTGATGAAGGTGAGCATATACTGTTTGGTATCCGTAACCATGGTCAATAATAATACGGTTTCCGTAACCCCGGCGCGAACGTTTTATCTCTTTTACCACTCCGTCTCCGGTTGCATATACGGGAGTTCCAACGGGTGCAGAGAAGTCAATTCCTTCATGAAATCTCTTGACTTTGTAGATAGGATCTGTTCGGTATCCGAAATATGATGATAGTCTTTTTAAGTTCTTATTGCTAACGGGTTGAATGGCCGGTATGCAAGCAAGCATCTTTGTTTTGTTTTTTGCCATCTTGAAAACCTCGTCAAAAGATTTGGATTGAACAACAAGTTCACTGACTATTTTGTCCAGCTTTTTTGTTGTGTTGATTATAACATCCGAGTTTTTATATCCTTCCAGTTTTGAATATCTGTCCGTACCGCCAAATCCTGCTTTGCGAACAGCGGAAGGAATAGGCTCCGCTTCAAAAATAACACGGTAAATATTATCGTCCCTGTCTGCAAGGTCATTTAAAACCATTTCGGCTTTATTTAACCTTTCATTGATTATTTGAAATTGCAATTCATATTGTGCAATCTCGCGTTTAAGCATCTTCTCTTTTGGGGAATCCAAAAAGGTGTAGGCCAGAAAAATCACAACGGTGGCAAATACCATACCCGTTGCAACAACCCATAGGACTTTCAGTAACCGCTGTTTGACGGTAGGTTTTACCTCCTCAAACTGGAGCGACTTCTTGTTGAATTCATAATTTATCTTAGCCATAATATATTATATCTCTTAACCGTGAAAAATGTTTCATAAAAAATTAAGAAATATTTCAGGCTGCAAAATTAAGGAAATAAATTAATTTTGCAATCTTTTTATTTTTGAGTATCAACATATAATTGTTAATATTTCTTAATTATGGATTCAAAACAGGTAAGACAAACATTTTTCGATTTTTTCAAATCGAAAGATCACAAAATAGTTCCTTCGGCCCCAATGGTAGTGAAGAATGACCCGACATTGATGTTTACAAATGCCGGAATGAACCAGTTTAAAGATATTTTTCTCGGCCATTCAAAGCCGTCACATCCGCGAATTGCCGATTCACAGAAATGCCTTCGTGTTTCCGGAAAACATAATGATCTGGAAGAGGTAGGGCATGATACATATCACCATACAATGTTCGAGATGCTCGGAAACTGGTCCTTCGGCGATTATTTCAAGAAGGAGGCAATTGCCTGGGGTTGGGAGTTGTTGACCGATATTTACAAAATTGAAAAGGAAAATCTATACGTTACCATATTCGGGGGAGATGAAAAGGACGGACTCGGCAAAGATATGGAAGCATATAATTTCTGGAAGGAGTTTGTGCCTGAGGAGAGGATACTTTTTGGTTCAAAAAAGGATAATTTCTGGGAGATGGGCGAATCCGGACCCTGTGGTCCTTGTTCCGAAATCCATATTGATATAAGGGATGAGGAGCAAAAGAAAAAGGTGGCAGGACGTGACCTCGTGAATGCCGACCATCCGGAAGTCATTGAGATTTGGAATCTTGTTTTTATCGAATTTAATAGGAAATCCGACGGTACGCTGGAACCCTTGCCGAATAAACATGTTGACACAGGAATGGGATTTGAGCGGCTTACAATGGTGCTACAAGGGAAAAGATCGAATTACGATACCGATATTTTTCAGGGAATAATAAAAGAGATTGAAAAAATTTCAAGCAGAAAATACGGAAAGGAAAAAGAAACGGATATTGCAATGCGCGTGATTGCCGATCATTTACGTGCCGTAGCTTTTGCAATAGCCGACGGTCAATTGCCGTCGAATGTCAAAGCAGGTTACGTCATACGAAGGATTTTAAGAAGAGCGGTCAGATACGGCTATACCTTCCTCGAACTGCAGGAGCCTTTCATCAATGAGCTGGTGCCTGCTTTGGTTGAAAAAATGGGTGAGCATTTTCCGGAATTGAAATCTCAACGCGACCTTATAACAAAAGTGATAAAAGAGGAAGAGCAATCTTTTCTGAAAACACTTTCATTCGGAATAAAAAAGTTTGAGCAATATCTCAGTTCAAATTCCGATAAAAAGGTTATTGACGGTGACTTTGCTTTTGAACTCTTCGATACTTACGGCTTCCCAATTGACCTTACTCAGCTCCTTGCACGTGAAAAGGGATTGGCAGTGGATATGGAGGGTTTCGGAAAGGGACTTGAAGCTCAGAAGTCCCGATCGCGTAGTGCGGCTGAAAAAGAGTCGGGTGACTGGATAGTTCTGAAAGAAGGAGTGGACAAAACGAGGTTTATCGGTTATGATAAGCTTGAGGCTGATGTTGTGATAGTAAAGTATAGAAAAGTTACTGAGAAAAAAAAGGAGTTTTATCAGCTTGTTTTTGATGTTACTCCTTTTTATGCCGAGTCGGGAGGGCAGGTCGGTGACCGGGGATTTATTGCTGCAGGTGAAGAGAAAATATTTATTGAGGATACCCAAAAAGAGAATGATCTGGTAATTCATATCGTAAAAAAACTTCCTGCCGATACAGGGGGTCAGTTTACAGCTGTTGTTGATGCCGTAAAAAGAAGGCTGACGGCTAATAATCATAGTGCCACACACCTTATGCATGCAGCTCTGAAAAAAGTGCTTGGAAGCCATGTGGAGCAAAAGGGTTCGCTCGTTGACGATAAACATTTGCGTTTTGATTTCTCACACTTTTCCAAACTTTCGGATGAGGAGATTGAGAAAATCGAAGCTATTGTGAACGACAAGATAAGAGAGAACATTAATCTTGACGAAAAGAGGGATGTACCTATGGATGAAGCTTTGCAAATGGGAGCAACAGCGCTGTTCGGAGAAAAGTACGATGAAGAGGTCAGAGTGATAACCTATGATAAGGATTATTCCGTGGAGCTTTGCGGTGGAACACATGTGCCGGCAACAGGTCAGATTGGACTGTTTAAGATTATTTCCGAATCTGCTATCGCGGCAGGAGTACGCCGTATAGAAGCAATAACGGGAAAAAAAGCTGAACAGTACGTTGATGAGCATATCGAGGTTGTGAAAGAGTTGAAAGGCCTCCTGAAAAATCCTAAGGATGTTGTGAAGTCTGTGATGAGTTTGATTGAGCAAAACAATAGTTTACAAAAGCAAATTGCCTCGTTGAATATGGAAAAGGCTATGCGTCTGAAGGATACCTTGACAGGTAAGGCTGAAATTATTAACGGTATTACTTTTATTGCGCAAAAGGTTGACCTTGAGCCAAATGGTATTCGCGACCTGGCATTTAAACTCAATAAGGAGATTGCAGATCTTTTCCTTGTCCTTGGTGCTGTAAACAGCGGAAAGGTGACACTGACCGTTATGATTTCCGAAAGTCTTATTAAAGATAAAGGTATGCATGCAGGGAATATAATCCGTGACCTTGCCCGTGAGATAGGTGGCGGGGGAGGAGGACAACCCCATTTTGCAACGGCAGGCGGCAAAAATCCCGCAGGACTGGATAAAGCCTTTGCAAAGGCAAGGGAGTTTTTATAGAAGTGGACTTTGTTTTTATTTGCGGAAAGATGACGGTATTCGATATTTAGGCTCTCTTTTCAAAAAAATACTAACCTTAGAACAACAGACCCGATGGGAAATGTGATGAGCCCGGTTTGTGAGTTTTCCTTTGTGTTTTCTTTGAGACCTCGTGTCTTTGTGGCTAATTTTCCGCTATTTCGCCACTAAGGCTCAAAGACACTAAGAACCCTCAAAAGCATCAGGTATTAATTCAATGAACTTATTTTTAAGAGTTATAGTTGCTATAATTCAGGCAATTACAACAAAGAGAATTTGCGAAGTTTACGGCCGAGGGAATTCAATTTTACCATACCTTTGCAAAGAAAATTATTATAAAACACTCATGACGGCAAGTCTCCATATCCGTCTGAATTTATTCGGGCAGGCCCGCCTAAATGAATTTATTCGGGCAGGCCCGCCTGAATGAGGCAATTATTAATTTGTGCATTCGTGGCTTTAATAAAATTTAATATCAACATATTTGTGAAATTTACCTTAATGAAAACATCTTTATTTTTGAAATCCGCATTAACGAGACTTTTTTTTGTAGCAGCAGTGATAGTAGTCATAATTGTTTACGGTCAAAAGGTATGGGCACAGTATTATGTTGCGCCTTCCGGTGACGATAATAATCCGGGGACTCTGCAGCAACCCTTTAAAACCATTCAAAAAGCAGCCGATGTTATGGTTGCCGGCGAAACCTGTTTCATAATGAACGGAGAATACAGGGAAACCGTTATCCCCGTAAATAACGGTACTCCCGTAAATCCCATTGTATTTAAAAATTACAATGACCAACGTGTCGTGATACTCGGCACCGATACGGTTACCGGCTGGATTCCCTATGAAAACGGGATTTATAAAGCATACGTGCCGGATACTGTAACACAGTTGTTTGTTAACGGAAAGAGAGCCTTTCCTGCACGCTATCCCGACAATATGAGCGGTGATATGTTAAATACTTCCGATTGGAATCCCGTAACGGCTGAGCCGGATGGCGATGCTTTTCTTTTGGGAATGAACAAACCTGAAAATTACTGGGTGGGAGGCTATTGTAAAATATTAACCGGACATAAATGGGTTGCTCATATTGGTAAAATATCGGCTTCGGACGGTGATATGGTGCATTGCGACGAACGCTCCTTCCCGTGGAACGATTATAACCCCTCCGTTTACCTCGGCCCGGGTATGGGATATATTTACAAACATATACACGCACTCGACAAAGTCAATGAATGGCACTGGCAAAACGATACTTTGTACTATTTCCCTGAAAGCGGGGCAAATATTGACACCATGAGGATAGAAGCCCGCACAAGATTGTACGGATTTGATTGTCAGGGAAAATCATTCATAGAAATTGACAATATACATTTTGTCTTTTCATCAGTGAATTTCGGTTCGGCAACAGGTTGTGTGCTTGACGGCGGCAGTGTTTGGTTCCCGGCTCCGTTTTTTTATTATGAAAATTCGTGGGTGAGAAATGCCGGAGGCGGAGCGAATTATTCAATAGACCATTGGGCAGGTAAAGGTATTCACATTTCCGGAACTAATAACACGGTTAAAAATTGTTATGTGGCCTATAGCTGGGGCGACGGGATTAGTATCGGCGGAATTCATAACAACGTGGAGAATTGTCTGATTGAAAATTGCGACTGGTCAGCAACTGATGCAGGCTCCATTTCAGCTACAGGATATGGGCACAATATTACGGGCAACACTTTACATACGGCTGCACGAAGCATATTGATACATCGTTATTGTGATTCGACAAATGTTAAATTCAATAACCTTTACGATTGCGGTTTGATGTGCGATGACCTTGGACTGACCTATTCTTATCATACCAATGGCGGCGGTTCGGAAATAGCTTACAACTGGGTGCACGACAATCATGCAAGCGGTACGGCATCAGGTATTTACCTGGATAATTACGATTCAAACTACGTGGTTCATCACAATGTTGTTTGGAATTGTGCTTATGCGATTCATACAAACAAACCTGCCGTGAATCACGAAATTTATAACAACACGGTCTGGTATTGTGCCAATGCACAGTGGGCGTGGGGGCCTGCCGGAACACAAATAATCAATCAGCAGGTGAAAAACAACCTGTCGGATAAACCCTGGAATGTGGGCACCGTTTTTCAAACCAACCTGACGACAGGCAATCCAATGTTTGTTGACCCTGAAAACGGTGACTTCAGGTTACAGGAAAATTCTCCGGCCATTGATTTCGGAACGGTAATCCCCGGTATTACAGACGGCTATGCGGGTGCTGCACCTGATGCAGGAGCTTATGAATACGGCGGTGAGGATTGGGTAGCAGGTTCGGACATTGAGATTCCCGACCTTTCCGATATCGTGGTTATTCCGCAACCCGAACCGATTGACCTGATTGCTTATTATCCTTTCAACGGAAATGCTCACGATGAAAGCGGTAACGGCTTTAATGCAAGTGAGATTATCGGCGCAACATTAACAGCCGACAAAGACGGAAATCCCAATAGTGCTTATGCCTTTGACGGAATTGACGACAAAATAGTTATCCCGCATATAGGTGTGAATCTCTTGCACGATTTCACCATAGCTTTTTGGTTTCAACCGAACGACTCCGTTACGCGTCAGTGGTTGTTTGGCAATAGGCATACCGCAACAGGCGAGGAAGGAAACGGATTGGAAAGCGATATCTTTCAGGGTGATGTTAGATTCTTCTGGCCCGCACAGCTTACTTTGTCTTACCAACTGACATCCGACGGCTGGCAATTTGTTGTGTTTACCAAGGAAAATAGCTCATACAGACTGTTTTACAACGGACAATTGGTTGATGCTGCTGCAAGTACCTCAAGTCCTAACAATAACGATCCCTGGCGAATAGGCGCTCACTTTAATCAGGATGGATGGGGTGCTCATTTCAATGGTAAAATGGATGAAATACGTGTTTACGGAAGAGCATTGTCAAATACGGAAATAGAAGATTTATACAACGGGACAACAACAGGTTATTTAATGCCTGAAAAAAGAAACGATGACATAATCATTTTTCCAAATCCTTCATCATCCAAAATTTATTTTGCTGATGCCGGCAGAAGGATTTTTAAAGTTGATGTCTTTGATTCTTCAGGGGTGAAAATACTTGAGAAAATCAAACCGGAAGAGATTGACCTTGTGGAATATCCAAACGGGATGTACCTCGTAGTTGCTTATGATGAAAACAACAGGGTTTTAACATTAAAAAAGGTCATTGCTAATTAAGATTCATTATGTTAAGAGGTTTATATTTTTTCCGGTTCTAATCATATTTGCAGGGTGCAACTCTTCTAATTAAAAGCGATTTACAACCGACTCAATAATAATCTGTATTGATGATAAAGGAGACATAACGGAATTGACCGACAAGGCTACCGGGAAGAACTATCTTGCTTCGGAACAGCCTTCACCACTACTATTGGTCAGGGTATAATCTCAATCATTACTTGACTGCTCTGATTTCTTAAAATTGCGTTATTATGCGGAGATTTTAATTTAAAATATCTTACTTATTCAGTATGTCGTGCAGAAAGTCTTTTTGTCTGAATTTATAAGTAAGTCCGAGAGAGAAAAAGATGTATTTATCATTTTTCCAGGAAACCCTTCCATCAAGTTTGTCACTTTGGATAAACCTTGAGGATACTTCGAGTTCGATGTTAAACTTATCATTCAACTTGTAGTTTACACCTCCGCCGATTGGGAACATTAAGTCGGTTTCCGGAGTATCTTTTTCCGGATCCTTTCCGTTTGCTTCGGGATTGCCTTCCTCTATTTTATATCCATATCCGTTAACAACATAACCATTGGGGTCTTTAAAAAGAACTCTGTAGCTCATAAATCCAATTCCCAAAAAGGCATACGGACGGAATTTTTCAAACTTAAAATTACTGTTAAACCATCTGTTAAGGATTACCTGATAATTGACAAGACCTTCCAGATAGTTATTATCAAAAGTATATCCGTTTTTCTCGCCCTGAAGTTCTCCGATATTGAACTGCAATTTGATGCCACCGTTTATGATACCGTTTGATTGCATCTTTTTGTTAACGGCAAAGCCGTAAACTCCCGGAAATTTCAATTTTTTGGATACATCCAGGTCGCCGCGGAACAGTGACATTCCTATCTGTCCCGTTACCGACCAGTTGTCCTTCCACGAAATAGGATTGATGGCATAATAATGACCATTACCTTTGGGGATCATATCTCTAACCTTATATTCCATCTTCCAGCTTTCCGAATTGAATGCAATCAAAGAGAAGATAATATAATTGTTTTCAAGATTGTTTTTTATTATGACTTTAGCTTTTTCGCTGTCACGGATAAATTTGTATGTCACGGCAAATACATGATTATTCCCATTGGGGTCATATCCGTTTTTTACCAAATCAAAAGATTTTGTTATTCCTGCGGTGAAATTATGTTCTCCTTCCAGATATTCTACATTATTACAATGCAATGATTTGAGTTGCGACTCCGTAAGGATGATTGAACTTGGTTTTACATCCACATTACTGGAAAAAATAAGTAATGATACGTTATATGTTTCGTCAACCCGTTCTCTTCTGTTCAAAAGTATTTTGAATGATCTGATAATTTGCTTTAAGCGTTCGGGATTAAAGTGAACATCAGCCGCATCAAATGTGAGGACGATTCTGTTAAGTGCATTTGAGTAATCAAATTGTTGTAAAGCCGGTTTGATTGTATCAGCAACCTCCGTAGTTGCTTCTTCTCCTGAAGTTGCGACTACCGGTGCAACAGCTAACGTTTTGTATGTTGTATCTTCAGCTGTTATAATACCCGACCTTTCCGTACCAATATAGATAGTATGATCGTGAAGCGTCATGCAGGTAATCTCATCATCGGGAATCGGAGAATTTTGAAAATCAAATGCTTTCCATTCCGCATCGTTAAAAATATTTAATCCCCCGATGTATGTTCCGATCCATTTTTTATTATCACTGTCAATTACAATCGGTCTTACATTGTCGTCGGTTAATCCCGAGTTTTCCGAATTAAGAGTAATCCAGAAGACATCATTAAATACTCCGATTCCGCCACCACCTGTTCCGATCCATTTTGAGTTGTCCTCTCCGACAGCTATTGAATAGATATAGTCATTGGGCAACTTTGAGTTGCTTTCGGTAAATACTTTCCAGTTTTTTCCATCAAAGGAAGCCAGTCCGCCACCTTGTGTTCCAATCCATTTCACACCATTGGTGTCTTCAGCTATTGTTACAACTTTATTTGACAGTAAACCCGAATTATCTTCATTGTAAACTTCCCAATCTGTCCCGTTAAATTTTGCCAATCCACCAAAATAGGTTCCGACCCAAACATTATTATCATCATCACAATGGATTGCCATTACAACATTTGAGGGTAACCCCGAATTTGATGTTTTGTAAACCGTCCAGTTTTTTCCGTCAAACTTTGACAATCCGCCTCCGTCGGTTCCTATCCACTTTACACCGTTCTTATCAATAGCAAGTGCATTGACATAGTTGTGAGGCAGATTTGAATTCTCTTTGTTGAAAACAGTCCAATTTCCATCCTGATAATAAGCAACTCCGCCCATATATGTCCCGATCCACAATCCACCGGCTGAATCAACAGCAATACACTTTACCGATTCATTAGGCAACTCCGAGTTAGAGGCATCAAACTTTCCCCATTGAATTTGCTGAGCGATAGCAAATTGAAATGATAGCAGGAACAGAATTATTGAGTATCTATGCATTTGTTTTTGATTCTATAACACAATTCACTTCATTAGTACGCTATTTGGTTTTTTATGTTACTATATTTGTATAAAAAACATTGAAAGATATAGGGTTATTTTGATTAAAAACGAGCTATAACCATTGCAATTATAAGTGTTATAGCAACTTACTGTAATTTTCCCAAAATGAGAATTGTTCGTTTTTTCCGGCAAAATATTGTCGTTTTGATTGTCTTCTGCGATGTCAGATGATAAAACATATTATTTTATATAGTGTACCCGATTATCTGACTACTATTTTTCTGACATATTTTTCACCTTCAATAAATATGATACATAAATACACTCCGGGCTTTACAATTGTTCCCGAATCTGTTTTTCCGTCCCAGACTATCATAATGTTACCGGGTTCATATTTTGTTTTATTAACCGGAGTATTTATTTTTTCACCCGATAAAGTAACTATTTCAACTGAAATTTCGGATTCCTCGTTGATAGAAATAGCTATTGTTGTATTTTGGCTGAATGGGTTCGGTGATATGCTGATATTGCGTCCTTTTTGAACTTCGGTTATTCCCGTGACGGAATCAACATAAATATAATTTTCCTTAATCTCGGTATCGGTTGCGGTTCCGTTTCCGATTACAAGTTTGACGGTGAAGTATCCGTTGTTTTCGTAGGTCCATACCGGATTCTGTTCATCCGAATCGAAAGAGCCGTCATTATCAAAATCCCACTGGTATGAAGATATGTTTCCGGTTGACAGGTCTGTGAACTGAACCTCAAGCGGAGCATTCCCGGATGTGGGATCGGCTTCA
>Ga0256841_1002139_pt1 | contig 16072 bp, 14 predicted proteins | sample 356308metaG_FD_185971 | JGI IMG/M metagenome (GOLD analysis project Ga0256841, IMG submission 185971) | Hydrothermal vent microbial communities from Mid Atlantic Ridge, Atlantic Ocean - 356-308 | ecosystem: Environmental > Aquatic > Marine > Hydrothermal vents | place: Atlantic Ocean: Mid... | reverse complement strand
GCCTGAATGCCCGCGCCGGTGCCGCTGGCCGCCCCCGAGGCGGCGCGGGACGCCGCGGGCTCACACCCCGGCGGCCGCGGTCCGGACGCATGCGCGACGAATTCGATCGGGGGTGTTTCGCCGCCGTTCAGTCGGCCTGCGCCCCGGGCATCGTGAGCGGCGTCGCAAACCGGACCCGTCGCCGACGCTAGACTGGTGCAAAGCCCATGCCCATGCGTCTGATCCTGCTCGGGCCCGCTGGACTGGTCCGCGACGGGCGGAAGGTCAAGCTCCGCTCGCAGAAGTCGCTGGCGTTGCTCGGCTACCTGGCCGTCGAGGGGCCGGCGCCGCGCGAGCGGCTGGCCGCCCTGCTGTGGGAAAGCGCGAGCGCCCGGGCCAACCTGCGGGTGGAGCTGCACCGGATCGCAAGGGCCGCACCCGGGCTGTTACGGGGCGAGGGGGGCGTGCTGGAGCTGGCGGAGGTGGAGGTGGACCTGCGCGCCTTTCGCGAGGCCGTCGCCCGGGAGCGCTGGGACGAAGCCCATGCGCTCTACGGTGGGCCCTTCCTGGACGGGGTGCAGGGCGAGTTTACGCCCGAATTCGAAGACTGGATCGTGCACGTGCGCCAGCAGCTCGCCGAGGGGAAGCGCCGGGCGCTCGAGGCCCTGGCGCGGCGTGCCGCGCCGGAGCGCGCCGTCGAGCTCTGGCTCGAGCGCCTCGCCGACGACCCCCTGGACGAGACCGCCTGCCGCGAGGCCATGGAGGCCTACCTGCGACTGGACCAGCCGGCGCGGGCCCTGGCCGTCTACCACGAGCACGCCCGGTTCCTGGAGCAAGAGCTGGGTCTGCCACCCGAGGCCGAAACTCGGGCCCTGGCCGAGTTCGTGCGCAGCGGACGGCGCGCGCACGAAGCGCCCGGCGAGCCTCGCTTCGCGGGGCGCGAGCTGGAACTCGCGGCCCTGGAAGAAGCCTACCGTAAGAACCAGCGAATCTTCATCGCCGGAGAGCCCGGGATCGGGAAGACCCGGCTGGTGCGCGAGTTTGCGCGTCGCAAAGGGCTGAAGCTGTTTCAACTGCGCGGCCGCCCCGGCGACGCCGAGGTGCCCCACGCGACGCTGGCTCGGGCGCTGCGCTACTTTCTGGAGCGGGGTTTCGAGCCCGAGCCCTGGGTGCGCCGGGAGCTGGCGCGCATCCTCCCCGAACTGGGCGAGCCCCCGCCGGGTGCCAGCCCTGCGCGCCTGCTCGCCGCCCTGGCCCGCGCCTTCGAGGCCTTTGACGGCCCTGAGTGGTTCTGGGGCATCGACGACCTGCAGTTCGTGGACAGCGCCAGCCTGGCGCTGGTGGCGGGCCTTGCGGGCATGCTGGGCGAGCGGCCGGGAACGGTGACCTACCGCACCGGCACGCTGCCGCCCCCGGCCGCCACCTGGGTGCAGGAACAGCTCCTCCAGGGGTCGGCGGTGGAGCTCACGCTCGAGCCCCTCACCGAGGAGGCGGTCGCGCAGATGCTGGACCTCGACCCCGAACGGGCGCGCGAGCTTGCGCGCTATACCGGCGGCAACCCCTTCTTCCTGAGCCGCGCCGCGGGCGGCCCCAAGCCCCAGGGGGAGCTGCGGGCACTGGTGGGCGGCCGCCTCGCCCAAGCCGGCTCCCGGGCGCGCCGGATCTGCGAGCTGGCCGCGGTGGCGGCGGGGGCCTACGCTCCGGAACTGGCGGCCCGGGTGCTCGAACTGAGCCCGCTCGACCTGGCCGAGGCGGGCGACGAGCTGGAGCGGCTGGGGCTCTTCCGCCGCGGTCGTCCGGCCCACGACCTGGTCACCGAGGGCGCGCTCGCCGCGCTGCCCGAGGCCTCCCGACGCTACCTGCACCTCGCCGTGGCCGAGGCGCTCGAGCGCACGCCCGGGGCCGCCCCCGCCCAGGTGGCCCACCACTTCCAGGAGGCGGGCCGCCCCGAACGGGCCGCGCGCCACCGCCTGGCGGCCGGCCGGGCGGCGGAACGCGGCTTCGCCTACCGCGAGGCGCTCGAGCAGTACCGCCTGGCCGTCGCCCTGGCCCCCGCGGACGAGCGGCGGGAAACGGAGCTCGCGGTCCTGGACGACCGCTTCCGGCTGCACCTGGCGCTGCTCGACTTCGACGGGGCCGAACGGCTGCTCCAGCGCGGTCAGGCCCTGGCCCGGGAGCTGGACGACGGCTTGCTGGAGCAGCGGGTGCGCCTGGGCTGGGCGGCGCTCCACTTCAACCGCGGCGACCTGGAGGCGGCGCAGACCCTGGCGCACGAGCTCCTGGAGGCGGAGGGGCTCGAGCCCGGCCGGCCGCACGCCGAGGCGCTGTACATCCGCGCCGTGGCCCGGCAGGCCCGCGGCGAACACGAAGCCGCCCTGGACGACGCGCACGCCGCGCTGGAAGCCCACCCCGACCCCGGCTGGGTCTACCACGGCTGGGTCCACAACACCGTCGCCATCAGCCTGGTGGCGCTGGGCGACGCCGACGCGGCGGAGGCGCACAACCGCACCGCCCTGACTTGGTTTCGGGAAGCCGGCGACCTGGCGGGCGAGGCCAACGCCGAGCGGGTCTTCGCCGAGATCGCCGCGTTACGCGGTGCGTACGACGAGGCGGAGCAGGGTTTCGATCGGGCGCTCGAGCGGGCGCGCCGCGCCGGGCACCGGGGGGTGCTCGGCTACGTACTGGCCTCGGCGCTGCTCTTCTACGAAGCCCAGGAGCGTGCGGAGCGCGTGCAAGCGATCGCCCAGGAGGGCGCACGGCTCGACGGGCCCTACCGGGGGTTCTTCGAGACACGGCTGGCCCGCGGCTAGCTGCAACGCTGCGGCAACGCCCCGGGCGCTACCCTTGGCCCATGAAATCCCAGGCCCTGCGCTACCATCTGCGCCTGGTGCGCACCCCCGACGGCCAGCTACGGATCGCCCTCGAAAGCGCCACCGGTCAGCGCCGCTTCTTTCGCAGCCTCGAGCAGCTCACCGCTTTTCTTAAACGGCAGCTTCCGCCCGAAACCGAGCAGTGACCGCGCGCCCTACGAGCCCGAAAGCCGGCCGAGCAGGCTGGACGGCCCCCAATCCCGAATGCGGTAACGGTAGAATCGTGACGTGTCCAAAGGCCGCCTCGTAACCTGGGTGGCGCCCCGCTGGTGGGTGCCGCTGCGCGGTTGGCTGGCCGCCCCGGCGGGAGCGCTCGCGGCGCTGGCGGCCGTTTCGCTGGCGGCGCTGGCCTGGGCGCTGCACCTGCGCCGCATCTTCGAGTTCGACGCCTGGTCGCTCGCCTCCTTCTGGCCGCTCGGCTTCGACGCCTACGTTCTGGGGCTGGCGGTGCAGGAGTGGATGGTCCCGGTAGGCCTGGCGGGGCTGCTGACCCTGACCCCGGCGATGCGGCGCTGGGTGCTGGGTGCGCCGGCGCGCCTCGACGCCGCGCGGCTCTTCCTGGCGCTTGCGGGGGCGCAGCTGCTCTACTTTGCCTACCTGTGGGCGCTCGAGCGCCGCGACGTCGGCCACCTCACCGCGGGTGAGGTGCTGGTCGTCTTTGCGGGCTTCCTGCTCGGTCCGGGCTGGGGGCTGGCGTTGGGCGCTATTACCGCTGCCGCGGCCGCCGGTTTCAACGTGCTTACCTGGAGCCCCGAGGACACCGCCTGGGCCGACGTGCTGCGCTGGTACCTGGTCTACACCACGCCCACCGCCGCCCTGATCTGGCTCGGCGGGGCCGCAGGGCTGCTGGGACGTCTCTTCGCGCGCGGCGGGGCCCCGCTCGCCTGGGCCCTGGGCGCGGCCGGGCTCGTACCGGGGGCGCGGCTGCTGACGCTCCTCGGCGAGGCCAACCCGGCCGAGGGCGGCGACCAGCTGCTGCCGCTGGCGCTCGCGGCCGCGGCGTTTCTCGCGGGGCTGGGCCTGGTGCTGCGCGGCCTGCGCACCCGCGAGGTCGAGCGGCGTGCGCGCGAGGGCGAGTTGGCGCTTTCGCGGGCGGAGCTCTCGGCGCTGCGCGCGCAGATCAACCCCCATTTTCTCTTCAACGCCCTGAACACGATCCGCTACTTCGTGCGCACCGACCCCGAGGCGGCGCGCCGGCTGCTCCTCAAGCTGTCCGAGGTCTTCCAGCGGGTCCTGCACTCGGGGGCGTTCGTGCCCCTGGCCGACGAGATCCGCTACGCCGAGGCCTACCTGGAGCTCGAACAGGCGCGTCTGGGCGAGCGCCTGCGGGTGGAGTGGATCCGCCCCGAAGGCCGCCTCCTCCAGCTCGAGGTCCCGGCGCTGATCCTCGAACCCCTGGTCGAAAACGCAGTGGCGCACGGCATCGCCCCCAAGCCCGAGGGCGGCACGGTGCGCATCCTCATCGAGCGCTGGGGTGGCGAGCTGGTAATCCAGGTGCGCGACGACGGGGTCGGGTTCGACCCCAAAGCGCCCACCCCCGACGCCGCCGCCGATCCGCCGGTTGCTCTGGCCAACATCACCCAGCGGCTGCGCATGCTCTACGGCGACGCCTACGCGCCCCTGATCGAGTCCGAGCCCGGGCGCGGCACCCGGGTGCAGCTGCGCCTGCCCATCCCGCCGGCGCTCCTGGAGGGGGCGTGAACCTGCGCATCCTGATCATCGACGACGAAGCCCCCGCGCGCGCCGAACTGCGCTGGGCGCTCGAGCGGCTGGATCCTGCACTGCAGCTGGACGAGGCCGAGAACGCCGCTCGGGCGCTGGCGCGCCTGCGCGAAGACCCCTACGACGCGGTCTTCCTGGACGTGGAGATGCCCGGCCTCGGCGGGGTCGAACTGGCCGCGGCGCTGCGCGAACTGGAGCGGCCGCCCCTGGTCGTCTTCGCCACCGCCTACGCCCACCACGCACCCCGGGCCTTCGATCTGGAAGCGCTCGACTATCTGGTCAAGCCCTTCGACGAGGCGCGCGTCGCCCGCACACTGGCGCGGCTGTATAAGGTGTTGGACCGGCGCAGCGCCTCCCCACCTCGGCTCTGGGTCGAGCTGGAAAACGAGAACCTGAAGCCCCTCAACCTCGCCAAAGTGGCCTGGTTCGAGGCGCGCGACAAGCGGGTCTACGCCCACGCGCCCGGTGGCCCCTACCGCGTCAAGCAGACGCTTAAGGAGCTCGCGGATTGGCTGCCGCCCGCCTTCGTGCGCGTGCACAAGGCGGCGATCGTCAATCTCGAGCACGTGGCCGAGGTGGTACCCTGGTTTTCGGGGAACTACCGAATCCGGCTCAAAGACGGCGCGACCGTGAAGATGTCGCGGCGTTACGCGGCGGGGTTTTGGGAAGCGGGTGGGCGCTCGTGATGCCCGTCGGTTTACCAAATTGACCGAACTACCTCTTCATTACCGCGCATCAAATCCTCAAAGCTTTTTTCTGTGACAAGGTACTTCTTCGTAAGCCTGTAAATATGTTTTATTCTTCGTATCGGTTGGATCACCTCAAACACGATGGATGTGAAATAGCGTTGGAGGCGTGTCGCTTTTCCAATATCGATGGAATCCGTTTTTTTGTATAGTTCATAGAGAGCCACAAGGAAATCTAGCGCTAGATTTCTATATCCGCGGTAGGCAGGCGGTTTTTGTAAGCCAAAACCGTCGCCCCGGTCAATGTTGGGGAAAAAGAACCTCCCTTGCTCAATCAGCGCAGAAAGATGCTCCCTGTACCTGGGTAAGTGTTCCGCATCACCCATGATCGCCAAGGCTTTCATCTTCGACAAGGTTTCGACAACTTCAGCGTGCCACTTGAGCAAATCTTGAATGTATGCGTTTTCCACGCCAAAAGCAGCGATTTGGCGCTCACGAACATACAGGATCGCAAACACTACGGAAAGCGCCACCGACATAGCAGCAATGATGTTGTCCATAGCAGGGCTATTGACAATTTCCATATGGACCCCCGAGATAAATTTTACAACGATTATAACGAGCATCTATTCGGTTTCACTCGTCGTCTTATCGATCCGCACATCCCATTTCACCTACCGCTTGTCCATACATCGCCTCGGAACAACGGCACTCCCCTAGACTTCCGAACGAAAGGGGGCATGGTGAACCGAATCGACCCCGACGTGCACTTCCACCTGCGCACTGGCTTTGCGCCCGACCTGGCCGAACTCGACCGCCAGCGCCGCATGGGGCGTTCCGCGTACCTGGAGGAGCAGCTCCACCCGGAACGCATCGCCGACCCCGAGGCCGAGCGTCGGCTGGCGCGGCTGCCCATGCTGCAGCTCAGCACCCGCGAGATCGCGCGTACCGAAAACGGCGACCAGCGCGCCTTGAACGACCTCACCCGCGCCTTCCTGATCCGCGCCGCCCATTCCAAGCGCCGCCTGGCCGCGCGCATGGCGGTCTTCTGGGCCCAGCACTTCTACGTCCCCGCCGAGGCCGCCGGCGAACACCTGGCCGACTACCTGCGCACCCTCGAGCGCCTCGCTCTGGGCGACTTCCGCAGCCTCCTCTTCGCGGCGGCGCGCCATCCGGCCATGCTGGGCTACCTCGACAACGTCTCCAACGTCAAGGAGCACCCCAACGAGAACTACGCCCGCGAGCTGCTCGAGCTGCACACCCTGGGGGTGGACGGCGGTTACACGGAGCGCGACGTGAAGGAGGCGGCGCGCGCGCTCACGGGGTGGACCACCCACGAACGCACCGAGGGCGGTTTCTACTTTGATCCGGGCGTCCACGACACCGGAGCGAAGCGCGTCCTGGGCCACACCTTTCCGGCGGGTCGGGGCCTCGAGGACGGTCTGGCGCTACTCGACCTGCTGGCCCGTCACCCCAGCACCGCCCGCTTCGTCAGCTACAAGCTGGCCCGCTACTTCGTCAGCGACGATCCGCCGCCCGAGCTGGTGGAGCGGATGGCCCGGACCTTCGCCGAGCACCGCGGCGCGGTCCGGCCGGTCCTGCGCGCGCTCCTGAGCGCGCCCGAGTTCTACGCCGCGGCGGGGCTGCGGCTGCGCTCGCCGCTCGAGTTCCTGGCCGCGGCCCTGGCCACCAGCGGCACCCGCGTGCCCGGCGCCTGGACCCTGTGGGAGCTGCAAAACGAGCTGGGGCAGACCTTCATGGGCTGGCGCACCCCCGACGGCCCCCCCACGGAGGCGGTGGGCTGGTCCGGCACCGGCGGCCTGCTTGCGCGCTGGCGCGTGGCCCTGCGGCTCACCCAGGAGGCCGACGCCGACCCCGAGGGCGCGTGGGGCCTGGTGGCCCACCTGGAAGAGCGCACCCCGCGCGCCGCCACCGTGGGGGAGGCGGTCCGTGCGCTGGCCCGGCGGGTGCTGGGGCGCTTGCCGGGGCCCGAACAGCTGGCCCGGCTGGTGGACTACGCCGCCGACGGCGGCGGCGCGGACACCCCCTGGACCCCTATCCGCGCCGGCCGCAAGCGGGGCGGGCTCTTCGCGCTGCTCATCGCCAGCCCCGAGTTTCAGTGGGTATGAGGAGGCAGGAATGAACCGCAGGGATCTGCTCAAACGCATCGGCGTGTTCGGCATCGGCCGGGCGCTGCTGCCCGGTCTGGCCGCCAACCTGGTCTTCGCGGCCGAAGAGCGCGAAGGTCGCGACGTGTTGGTCGTCGTCTTCTTGCGCGGGGGCGCCGACGCCCTCAGCCTAGTCGCCCCCTACGCCGAAGGGCGCCACTACTACGACGCGCGGCCCCGGCTAGCCGTGCCCGAACCCGGCCGCCCGGGCGGCGGCCTCGACCTGGACGGCCGTTTTGCGCTGCATCCGGCCCTGGCCCCGCTCCACGAGCTCTACCGGGAGGGGGCGCTAGCGCTGGTGCACGCCGCGGGGTCGCCGCACGACACGCGCTCGCATTTCGACGCGATGCAGTACATGGAGTTCGGCGTTCCCGGCAACAAAACCGTGCGCACCGGCTGGCTGGGCCGCCACCTCGCCCTGACCGCCCGGGCGGCAGGAGGTTCGCCCTTCCGCGCCGTCGGTATGGGCGACGTGGTGGCCGACGCGCTGCGGGGGCCGGTCACACCCCTGGCGCTGCGCTCGATCGCTGCGTTCCACCTGCGCGGGCGCACGGGTGACGAAGCGCGCCTGCTCGGGGCGTTGCGGACGGCCTACGTCGCGCCCGCCGCCGCCGGTTTGCAGCCGGTAGCCCGCAGCGTCTGGTCTTCGTTGCAGACGATGGAGCGGGTGGCCCGCGGCCCCTCCGGGCGGGGCGGCTACCCGGAGGGGGCGTTTGGCGAGGGGCTGGCCCAGGTCGCCCGCTTGATCAAGGCGCGGGTGGGCCTGGAGGTGGCCACCGTGGACCTGGACGGCTGGGACACCCACGAGGAACAGGGCACCCTGGACGGCGGCTTCGCGGCCGCTGCGGCCGAGCTGGCCGGCGGCCTGGCGGCGTTCTACGCCGACCTGGGGCCGGAGGCGCGCCGGGTGACGCTGGTGGCGATGAGCGAGTTCGGGCGGCGCGTGGAGCAGAACGCCTCGAACGGCACCGACCACGGCCACGGCGGCGTGCTCTGGCTGCTCGGCGGCGGGGTGCGGGGCGGCCGGGTCTACGGCCGCTGGCCCGGGCTGGCGCCCGCCGCGCTCGACCGTGGCGACCTGGCCGTGACCACCGACTTCCGGGACGTGCTGGCCGAGGTCGTTCGGAAGCGCCTGGGCAACCCCGAAACCGACCAGGTGTTCCCGGGTCACACCCCCCATCCGCTGGGCCTGATCAAGGAGGATCGATCCGCATGACGAAGCTCAAGGCAACGCTGATTCTGCTGCTGCTCCCGGTGGCGCTGGCCGCGGGCGGCTTCCTGAAGAGCCCCGCCTTCCAGCGGCTAAGCCCCGAGGCGCGTAAGGCCATCGTTCTAGCGGCCAAGAGCCCGCAGGCCAGGCCGCGGCTGGCGCGCTACCCCGGCTGGACGGCCGACGCCGAGGCGGAGGACGGCGACGTCTGGCACGTCAGCTTCGAGCGCGGGGACGAGTGGCTGGGGGAGGCCTACGTGAACCTGGCCACCCGTGAACTGCTGGAGCTGAGCCTCCCGGTCGAACCCACACCCGCCGAGCGCGCCCGCGTGGTGCCGGTGCTGCGGCGGCTGGCGGCTGCGGACGAGGGGCTGAAGAAGCGGCTCGCGCAGCTCGAGGGCTGGGAGGAGGAAATCCGCTACGACAAGTGGGAGGAGGCCTGGTTCCTGAGCTACTGGAAGGGCGCGGAGGCGGTGGAGGTGCGCTTCGCGTTCTACGACGGGCGGTGGCACATCGACGAGGTCTTCGATCCGCTCGAGCTGAACGCCGAGGAGGCGCGCCGCCACGCCCAGGATCGGGCGATCCAGCTGGCCTACGAGGTGCCCGAGGTGGGGCGGGCGCTCGAGCCCTACGACGCGTGGAAGGCCTACGCCGCACCCGAGACCCCCGACCTGGCCCGTTGGACGGTGAGCTTCGCGGTGCCGGACCGGACGATCGTGAGCGTGCGAATCGACGTCACCCGGGGTGAAGCGCTAGAGGTCGAGGCGCCCTAGGCTCGAGCCCTGGCGCCTCTCATCGTTTGTGCGGCATCTTCCCGTACAACCCGGCCGGAGGCTGCCATGAAGAACGCCAGGCTGGACGAACGTCTGGCACCCGAGCGCAAGAAGTTGATCGAGGAAGCTGCTCGGTTGAGCGGCGCTACCACCAGCGCCTTCGTGCAGATGGCCTTACCGGAGCGGGCCCGTGCTGTCATTCGCGAACACCGGGCGGTCGAGCGCGTCGTGCTGCCCGCGGCGACCTTTGACCGCTTGCGGCACGAACTGGACGGCCGGCCTGCGTTCGCCGCCTGCGCCTTCTGAACGGCTTCGGGAAGCGCCCCGCCGGTGCTCATGGCGCCAGCGGTTCGCCGAACTCGACCCGGTTGCCCAGCGGGTCGGTGTAGGCCACGGTGCGAAAGCCGAAGTCTTGGTCCACGGGCGGCTCGTGCGCCGCGAGCCCCCGCTCCGCCAGCCGCCGCACCAGGGCGTCCACGTCGTCCACGGTGAAGAAGAGGCCCACCCCCCGGGTTTCCTCGTCTTCCGGACCGGCCGCGTGCAAGGCCAGCCGGGCGGGGCCGGTGTCGAACTCCACCCACTCGGGGTGCTCGGCGCTCGCCCGGAACCCCACGGCGTCCTTGTAGAACGCAACGAGCGGTTTGAGGTCGCGGGCGAAGAGGATCGTAAACCCCAGCTTCATGTCCGCCTCCTTCGGGTGGGTTCAGTATACCCGCGCGCCGCGGGTCCGGCGCGCGGCCGCTTTAGCGCCCCGCAAGCTCCGCCAGCCGCGCCCCGGCGGGCTTGAGGCTGCCGTCTGCGCGGTAAAGGCCGAAGCGGTCCTCGTCCTCGTCGTCGAGGCGGTACCAGAGGGCCGCGGCGACGTTGAGGTCGTCCGCACCCCCACGCCGTTGCAGGATCTCCACGGCGATCGCCAGGTGCTTCGCCTGCTCCGCCTCGCTGCCGGCGTCGCCCCAGGCGTCGGCGCTGGAGACGCCGAACTCGGTGAGCCAGAGGGGGCGGTCGAACCCCTGCGCCTTCAGGAAGTCGCGCACGATCTCGAGCCCCCGCCCGAAGCACCAGGGCGGCGAGAGGTCGTCGATGTCCTCGTTGCACTGGTCCGGGTACTGGGCGTAGCCGTAGTGGGGCCCCGCGCGCTCGTCGACCCGGGCGTAGGGGTGCAGCGCGAGGGCATCCATCGGCACGGTATCGCTGAAGGCCCGCCAGAGCGCCTCCAGGTAGGCGACGTCGGCGCTCGCCAGCGACCCGCCCAGCACCACGGCCTGCGGATGGGTCTGTTTCATGGCGCTGTAGGCGGCCTTCAGCAGCGCAGCGTACTCGGCGGCGGCCTCGAGCGGCACCAGCACGTAGGTGCCGTCGCGCTCGCGCCCCTCATAGGCCGGCCAGAACCCGGTGCTGTTGGGCTCGTTCCACACCTCCCAGGCGAGCACCGGCCCGGCGCTTTCCAGCGCGTCCGCCAGGCGCACGAGCGCCCGGGCGTAGTCTTCCAGGTGGCCGGTGTCCGGCGGGTAGCCGGGCTCCTCGGGGTGGCCGCTGGCCCAGCCGGGGCTCTGGGCGAAGAGGACCACGACCCCCAACCCCCGTTCCCGGGCGTCCGCCACGCGGGTTTTGAGCTCGTCAAGGTAGGCGGCGTCGAATGCGCCGGGTGCGTCGGGCTCGAGCTGGGCCCAGTCGACGGGCACCCGCACCGCCGCCAGCCCCAGGGCCGCGGCCCGGTCCAGCTTGGCGGCGTACTCCGCGGCCGTGTTCGCCTCGGCGGCGTGAACGCCAAAGAGAACGCGGTCGCCTCCTCCGTTGCCCGGGGTTTGCGCGCCGGGGCCGGGAGTCGAGGCCGGGCTGCATCCGGATAGGGCCACAACCAGAAACCCGCTTACGAGCTTCAGAACCACCGCCTTCATTCCAGTAAGTATAGCAATGCACGGCGGCTGCTAAATGAGAGAGTGCCTTGGGCTTCCGAAACGAAAGGGTGGTCGTTCCCAGAAGCTATACATTAGATGGATAACTATATTGACAACGGGAATACTCGAAGATAAGATGGGTTGTGTGAAAAAAGCCAGGTTCTATGGGTGGGCCGCCCTTGCGCTGCTCGCCCTCGCGTGGGGCTGTGCCCCCAAGCAGCCCGCGGGAACGAAACCGCCCGCAGCCGCCTCCTCGCCGTTTGCTGCGGTGTGGGCCAACGACGGCACCGCCAAGACGTTTCAGGAAGACCGGCCGGTTCACGACGGCGCCCCGGCCCGCAACCACAAGTGGGACGGCTCGAAAATAACGCTGGCCGGGGCCCGCAACGAGGTCGTGGCCTTCAACCTGATGCTCGAGGGCGCCGACGCGGCAACCGTCCGCGACGTGGCGGTTTCGTTTGAGCGTTTGACGGGCCCGGGCGGCTACCGCCTCGAGTCGAGGAAGGTTTCCGGCGACGGGGTGTTCGACTACGTGGATCGCGAGATCGAACTCTTCTACGTCCAGTACGTGGAGTGGGAAGGGCTTTCGACCACCGGCTACGCCGAGACCGGTGGGGAAACGATCCGTCCGGCGCCCTTCCGCCTCGACCCGGCGAGCGGCACGCGGCCCAACTGGCACAAGCACATTCCCGAGATCGCCATTCCCATCGAACTGGTGCCCAGGTTCGACGTGTCCGCCGGGGAACATCAGGCCGTCTGGTGCGACGTCTACATCCCCAGGGACGCACCCCCCGGAGCCTACTCGGGTACGGTCGCCGTCACCGTGGGGGGAAGGGTGACCCACCGGATTCCCGTGGCGCTCACCGTCAGGGACCTGGCGCTGCCGGACGAGTTCAACGTCAAGACGGTGGTCTTCATCGATGGGGGCGAGATCAAGAACCGCTTTGGCGGGTCGTACTACTGGGAACCGGACCGCGACGCCGAGTTCCTTGAAATCGTCAACAACATTCGCAAGCTGGCCCAGCGGCACCGGATTACACTTTCCGAGAACCTGGGGTTCAAGACGCTGCAGTACTTTGACGGAAACGTCTACGGCGAAAGCGAGAAGTCGCCCAACCTGGACCCCGTTCAGGGCAGAGCCGGCTGGGAAGCCGACATGAACACCCTCTACCTGCCCTACTTCAGCGGCGAGGTCTTCGACCGGCCGCACGGTTACGAAGGCCCGGGCAGCGGCAGGGGTAGCGACTTCTTCTCGATCTTTCCGTACTTTAGCGCCCCGACGCGGGCGCTTGAACCCGAAGACGTCAACGGACCGGACGGCAGCGGCGAACTCTACCCCGCCACCAAGCGCTTCTTGGTCGACTGGGCGCCCAACTGGAACGCGTGGTTCGCCAACCATGCGCCCGACGTCGACTATTCCTACTACCTGCCCGACGAAGACCTGCGCACGATCGCGTGGGACGACGACCTTGCGGCCCGGCTGGACGCCCTGCCCTCCGCCGCCGGCGAGAAGAAGATGAAGGTCTTCAAGACCGCGCCTGTCTTGGCGTACATGTGGAAGGGAGCGGGGGGGCGGTACGACTACAGGGCGGAGTACGGCGAGTACGAGGTGCTCCTGACCGGGGAGGACGGTTCGGAATGGGTGAGGCTGAACCTGCCCGCAAACTTCCCGCACGTTGACGTGTGGGCCCAACCCTTCGGCTTCACCATGGAACCCCGGGACAGGTGGCAGGATGCCTGGAATGCCGCGCGGGGAGGCGCGGGCGACCATGAGCTCATTACCTACAACGGTCAGCGCCCCTCCACCCCGGCGTTCGTGACCGATGCCCACGGGCTCGACCTGCGCGCGCTCGAGTGGATGCGTTGGAAGTTCGGGCTGACCGCGCGCCACTTCTACTTCATGGGTAACCTCTGGTGGAACTTCTTTGGGGGGGAAGGTCAGCGTTACTTGAACTTTTGGGAGCGCGCACACACCCACGGCATGCGCTCCGAATCCTTCGACCCGGTGAAGGGAGTAGCTGGGTGGAACTTTTCCAACGGAGACGGGGTGCTGTTCTATCCCGGAAGCGACCACTACTATCCGGAACACAGCTACGGTCTGCACGGCGTTTTTGCGTCCTTGCGCCTGAAATTCTGGCGCCGTGGTGTTCAGGATGCAGAGTACCTGCGCCTGGCCGCAGCGGCCGACCCGGAGCGAACCCGCCGCGTACTGCTGCGCGTGGTGCCGGCGGGACTGTGGGAAACCCCCTCGGCTGCGCCGGATGACGACCCCACCTGGTACGACGACCCCACCTTCCCGGGGTTTAGCGAGGACCCGGAGGTCTACGCGCGGGCGCTCGAGGAGCTCTACCGGATCGCCAAGGGGAGGTAGACCCGGGGCGGCGCTGCTTAGCCCAACAGGTCGGCGAAAACCCGTGGCCGCCGGCGCTCGCCGCTGCGCTCGAGCACCCAGGCCGCCTCCAGGAGCGTGCGCTCGCCCCAGGCGCGGCCGATGAGCTGCAGCCCCACGGGCAGGCCCTCCGCGGTGTACCCCGCCGGCAGCGAGAGCGAGGGGTGGCCGGTCAGGTTGGTCAGGAAGATGAAGCGCATCAGCCGGGTGACCGTGCCCAGGTCGCTGATGCCGGCGGGCTCGGCGGCCTTGGGGATGAGCGGCGCGACCGCGGCGGTGGTGGGGGTGGCGATCAGGTCGAGCTGAGCCAGCACCTCGTCGAGCGCCGCCACCGTGCGTGCGCGTACCTGCTGGGCGGCCACGTAGTCGGCGCCGGCCGCGCTCTGGCCGATCTTAAGGTTGATGCGGGTGGCCGGGGCCAGCTCGCGCCAGTGCGCCTGGGTGCGCTGGAAGCTGCGGCCCATCTCGGTCAGCACCGTCACCGCGTGGGCGACGCGAGCGTCGTCGAGGCCGGGCAGCTCGAACTCGACGACCTCGGCCCCCGCCTCCTCCATGCGCGCGAGCGCGGCGCGGGCCACCGCGACCACGCCCGGCTCGGCGTGGTCGAACCACTCGGGCCAGACGCCGACCTTGAGGCCCGCGAGGCCTTCGCGGTTCCAGTCGGGGGCTTCGGGTACCGGGGCCGAGACGGTGTGGGGGTCTTTGGGGTCGGGCCCGGCGATCAGCCGGTGGGCCAGGGCCACGTCGGTTACGCTGGCACCCAGCGGGCCCACGTGGGCCACGCTCCAGCAGACGGGGTAGGCCCCGTGCTCGCTGACGCCGCCGAAGGTGGGCTTCAGCCCGTAGACCCCGGTGAGCGCCGCCGGCACGCGGATGGAGCCGCCGGCGTCGGCCCCCAGGGCCAGGGGTACCAGGCCGCTGGCGACCGCCGCCGCCGGGCCCGAGGAGCTGCCGCCGGTGTCGCGGGCCGGGTCGTAGGGGTTTCGGGCGTGGCCGTGGTGGGGGTTGTGGCCGGTGGGGTTGGCCCCCAGCTCGTGCATGTTGGCCTTGCCCACGATCAGCGCCCCGGCCGCGCGCAGGCGGGCGACGGTGGTGGCGTCTTCGCTGGCAACTTCTTTCAAAAAGGCGGTACCGGCGGTGGTGGGGTAGCCGGCCACGTCGAGCTCGTCCTTGACGGCCACGGGCACGCCGTCGAGCGGCCCCAGCGGTTCGCCGCGGCGCCAGCGCATCGCCGAGGCGGCGGCCTGGGTGCGCACGTCGTCGGGGTTCACGGCGATGAAGGCGTGCAGCCCGGGGTTGAGCTCGGCGTAGGCGGCGAGGAAGCGCTCGGCCGCCTCCTCGGGCGTGGCTTCGCCGCTCTTGTAGGTGGCGGCGAAGTCGGCCGCGCTACGGAACGGGGCCGGCCCGGCCGGCGGTTCCGGCGGGGCCGTGGGGGCCGCCTCGCGGCGAAAGATGGCCACCAGGCGCGAGGCGAGGCGCGGCTTCTTGTCGTTGGCTTTGGACGCCGGTTCGGGCGCGGGTGCGAGCGGCAGGAAGAGCGGGGCGGGAAGGTCCTTCAGCCCGGCCAGGCGGGGCACGCCGGCGTCGTTCATCAACTTTTGCACCAGGCGAGGGCCGGCGAGCGGGTTGTCGAGGGCGGCGGCGAAGGCGCGCAGCGCACGGCCGGTCAGCACCGGCATCTTGACGTCCTTCAGGTCGTAGCTCATGGGACCTCCTAGCGGTGGTCGCCCTCGCCCTGGATTACCCCGCGCTCGAGCCGGTCGAAGAGTTTGGCCAGGTTGGCCTCGGCCACCTCGCGCAGGCTCAGGTCCAGCTCGGTGGCGATCTGGGCCAGGTACCACAGCACGTCGCCCAGCTCGTACTTGAGGGCCTCGCGGTCGGCGGGGCCGATCACCCCGCCCTTGTCGCGGAAGATCTTCTTGACCTTGCCGGCCAGCTCGCCGGCCTCGTTGACCAGGCCCAGGGTGGGGTAGGTGATGGGGTGGTCGGTGGGAATCAGGCTCCAGGTCTTGCGCGACTTCTTCTGATAGGTGTCCAGGTCGGGTGCGGTCGGGTCGAGGGGCATGCCTCATTGTAGGCACCCGGGGGCATGACGGGTTCAGGGTCGCACCGGCAGGTTGAAGACGTTCTGAAGCACGAACATCCCCACCACCGAGATCAGCGCCGCCACCGTAGGGGTGAGCAGCCAGCCGACGGCGATGCTCTGCACCACGTCCCAGCGCACCCGCTCCCCGGGGGTGATCAGCCCCAGCCCGATCACCGCCCCCACGACCGCCTGGGAGCTCGAAACCGGCACCAGCGGCAGCGCCGGCAGGTGGTGGGCGGTCAGCCATGCGGCGAGCGACTGCGAGGCGAAGAGGAAGAGCACCAGCGACTG
>Ga0256841_1002138_pt1 | contig 16077 bp, 14 predicted proteins | sample 356308metaG_FD_185971 | JGI IMG/M metagenome (GOLD analysis project Ga0256841, IMG submission 185971) | Hydrothermal vent microbial communities from Mid Atlantic Ridge, Atlantic Ocean - 356-308 | ecosystem: Environmental > Aquatic > Marine > Hydrothermal vents | place: Atlantic Ocean: Mid... | reverse complement strand
GGGGCCAGCCGAACTGGGCCCGAAAGAGGGCCAGCCACTCCCCCGGGCCCCGGGCCACCGCCAGGGGGTTGTCCTGGAAGAAGCCGGTGTAGCCCCGGGCCAGCACGTGATCCCAGAAGCCAGACCAGCTGTTCACGTAGTCCCCGCGCAGGTCTCGGACGCCCATGGCCGCCCGGATGGGGATGTAGGCGTAGAGGAGAAGGGGAAGGAGCAGGGCCAGAAGCCAGGGGAGCCAGGCTCTGCGGGGCCGCCACAGCCCTGGAAAACGCCAGAGCAGGGCCAGGGCTAGGCCTGGGAGCAGAAGCAAGGCGGTGCGGTGATGGGTCAAGGAGAGGCCCAGGAGCAGGAAGAGAGGGGTGAGACGAGGCGGATCGCTCCCCTCCTGGGCTGGAGCTTGGAGAGCGGCCACCCCGGTCAGGAGGATGGCGGCCACGAAGAGCCCGTGCAGGGCGTAGACCTCGGCCAGGGTGGCCTGGCTCCACCAGACCGGGCTCAGGGCGAAGGCCAGGGCCACGGTCACCCCGGCCAGAAGGGAGCGAAGGCCGGGCTCGGTCCCCAGCAGGCGCCGGGCCAGGAGGAAGAGCAGCGCCACGGTCCCGGCCCCGGCCAGCCCGCTGAAGAGGTTCACCCGCCAGGCCCAGTTGCCCACAGGCAGGAGCAGACGGCTCCACAGCCCGCCCAGGAGCACGTAAAGGGGATAGCCAGTGGGGTGAGGAATGCCGAAGGTGGGGACCACCAGCTGGAATTCCAGGCTGTCGTCGTAGAGGGCCACGATGCTGGGAGCCGCGGTGATCCCGTAGAGGAGGAGCGCGGCCCCGCCCAGGAGCCCAGCCAGCCAGCGGGAGCGGTTCAAACCGCTCTGCGGTCCTGGCGCCTGGACGCCCTGACGCCGCGTCCGCTGTGCCTTACGTTGCCACACGTTTTGTTGCATGCGCCCGGATGGTGGGCCAGAAGTCTGGCTTTCGGCCACCGTTTTCCACCGTTTTCAGGATAATTCCGTGGATAAGTAAGGGGAACTGGTGATAACTCCGCCGAATTGCGTAGAAAATCTTTTGGGAAGAGACATGGAGGTGGCAAAACCGTAAGGTTCGGCATCGGGTTCCTGTCGCCTCCTCAATCGAGGGTCATCCAGGGGGTGGCTGGCCGCCCTGGATGACCCTACTGTCCCTTTCCAGGCCCCCAGTCTATCACAACATTGGTCAAGAGTGGGCATTTTTGGTATGATTACCCACCGAATTTGAGGGACGCCTCGTCCATGCCGGACCGGCGCATCCTTTGAGCACAGGTGAACACGCTCTGGGCAGCCGTTCTCTGTTTTCATCTCTTCGCGCCGACCCTTTGTCCATCCCCCGTCCGCGTGCTCCCCTGAATTTCACAACCCAGCTCCGGTAGAACTTGCAGGCGGGTTTCCCTGCCCAGGGCCCCTGGCCAGGATTCGCCTGTCCGGATCTCTCAGTCTGGGTCCCTTGGCCTGGGGCCATCGAGAAGAGAATGGTGAGTGGCGACGCTATGAGCGTAGAGTACTGGTTTGTTGTGGCAGCTGGGCTGGCCATGTTGCTTCCGGTGGGTTTGATCCTCATCGCAGCAGCAGGGTTGGAGCCCCGCCGCGCCTGGGATGTGGCCCTGGGCGGGCTGGCGGCCCTGGCCTTGGCCGGGCTGGGCTACTGGGCGGTGGGTTTCGCCCTCCAGTTCGGCGGCATCGGTCTGCTCTATCCCCAACCCGGTTTGTTGGGCCTGGTCTGGGAATGGAGCGCGCTGCCCCCGGACTGGGGCACGGGCTGGGGCATGGCCGGGCTCAGCGGCTGGTTCCTCTCCAGCGCCACCGGCACCCCGGAAGTCTACGCCCTCTTCCTGGGGCATCTGCCCTGGGCCATGACCGCGGCCCTGTTGCCCACAGTGTCTCTGCGGGGACGGGCGCCGACCCTGGCCACCTTGCTCATCGCCCTGATCACCGGCGGGCTGGTCTACCCCCTGGCCGGGAACTGGGTCCAGGGAGGCGGCTGGCTGGCGGCCCTGGGCAGAAACCTGGCCTTGGGCCACGGCTTTGTGGACTTCGCCGGCGCGGGGACGGTCTTCCTGGTGGCTGGCAGCTTCACCCTGGCTGCGCTCCTGGCCTGGCTGCCCTGGAAGGCATCCCGCCCTTTGGACAACCCGGAGCTGCCCCCTGCTGAGCTGCCCTTGCTGGCCATGGTGGGCGCACTGCTCCTCTTCACCGGGGCGGTGGGCTGGAGCTGGAGCAATCCCATCCAGACGGCCAGCCTGGGCCCGGCGGCCTCCCTGCGCGGAGGGATCAACCTGCTCCTGGCCGGGGGCGGCGGAGTGCTGGTCCCTCTCCTCTACACCTGGTTCGTGGTGGGCCACAGCCATCCCCTGATGAGCGCTCGGGGCGTGGCCGCGGGGATCGTTGCCGGCCTGGCCGTGGGGCCCTTCGTCTCGCCGGGCGCGGCCCTGCTTCTGGGCCTCGTGGTGGGGGCGACCGTGCCTCTGGTCACCTTCGGCGTGGATCGGCTGCTGCCTCTGGAGGACCGGGCCGGCGTGGTGAGCATGATCGGGATCCCGGCGGCCCTGGGGCTGCTGGCCGTGGGCCTGTGGGCGGACGGATCCCTGGGCGCGGGCTGGCAGTTGACCGGTCCGGACAGCTATTTGGGCGTGGCTGGACAGGGGGTGTCGGGCCTCTTCGTGGCCAGCGGCTACCAGCCGGATTTCCCCGGCCAGCTCCAGGCCCAGCTCATCGGCCTGGTGGCCCTGGCCCTGTGGGGCTTCGTCACCGGTGCGGCGGTCAACGTGCCCCTCGCGGTGATGTTCCACGGCCTGGAGGCGGCTTCCTCCCAGCCTCAGACCGAGATGGCCGGGTCTGCTCCCTTGACCCAGGAGCTGGAAAGGGACCAGTCCAGGCGCCCAGAGCAACTGGAAGCCCCTCGGGACGAGCCCCTGGTCCACGAGACGTGATGGGGTGAAAGCAGGGAAGTGGCGAAGCTGGAAAACAGAGGCAGGACGGGGCGAGGATCAGCGATCTTCGCCCGTTTCTTTTGCCCGGTCCTCCTGGGGAGGCTCGGGCCCGGCTGCGGCCTCCCGGCCCAAAGGGAAGTGGGCCAGGGGCGTGTAGACCGGACCGCCTCGGCGCAGCTGGCTGCGGATGAGGGCGATCTCCCGGGCGGTGAACCGGCCCAAAGGCTCGCCAGGACGGGCCAGACGAGGCTGGAGACGGGCTCCCGCGGCCCGGAGCTGGGCCGAGGAGGCGTGGCGCTGAGCCCGGGCAATGGTGACGTGGGGGGAGAAGCCCCGGCTCTCCGCCTGGAAACCGGCTTCCTGGGCCAGCTGTTCGACGGCCTCCTGGAGGCGGGCCAGCTCCGCCAGCGCGCCGCCCAGGCCCACCCAGATCACCCGGGGGCGGCTCGGGCTGGGGAAGATCCCGAGCCCTTGCAGGGCCAGGGAGAGGGGCTGACGATCCTGGGCAATGGTCCGCAGGCCCGCGGTCACGGTCTCCTGCTGGGAGGGACTGGTCTGCCCCAGGAAGCGCAGGGTCAAGTGCAGGTTCTCCGGCGGGGTCCAACGGAAGAGCTCCTGGCCCAGCTCCCGTTGCAGCTCCTGCTGCAGCGCCCGTTGGAGCCGCGCCAGCCGCTCCCTCAGCTCCTGGGGCAGCTCGATGGCGATGAAGGCCCGGATGGGCTTCTCCGCTGGGGCATCGTTTCGTCGCCGTTCGTTCTCCATCCTATCCTCCAGGCATCTCCCGGCAGCCGGCGCTAGGGCCGCCTCTCCCGGGAGCGCAGGTAGAAGAGGGCCACCAGTAGCAACATCAGGCCCAGGCCGCCCAGGCCGACCCCGCCCAGGCAGAGGAGCAGCACCAGGAGATCTCCCAGCCCCAGGCTCACCCCGGGCCCACCGCCCAGCCAGCCCAGGCCCCCCGGTGTGGGAGTGGCGGTAGGCAGGGGCGTGGGGGTAGGCGGTGGCGCCGGCCGCGTCGCGGTGGGCGTCGCGGTGACCAGGATGAAGGTGGGCTGAGGCAGGGGCGTGGGCAGGATCACCGTGACCTGGGGCAGGATCTCGCCTGTGGGCTCCGGCGTGGGGGTGGGTGAAGGCAGGGGGCTTGTCTCCGCTTGGGTGGGCGTCGGGGTGGGAGTGGGAGTCACCGTGGCCGTGGGAGTGGGGGTGGGCGATGGGGTGAAGGTGGGGGTCACCGTGGCCGTGGGGGTGACGTCGATCCCGTAGCCGCAGATCTCGAAGATTTCGCCGGGTTGCTCGTCTGTGGTGATCTCCTGGATGCGGAAGCAGTAGCTCACTCCCGGCTCCAGGCCGAAGACATCGAACCCGTACTCGGCTCCCTGGTCCAGCCCCCCTCTGGCCGGCAGAGAGCCCAGGAGGTGGTACTCCGCGTCCGGGTCCGTCTCCGCCTTGCAGTAGACCCGAAAGCCCCACAGATTGTACTCGTGCTTGGTGGCCCATTCCAGGCGCACGCCGTCCGGCTGGGGGATGGCCCGCAGGAACTCCAGCTCCACTGCTGCATCCGCGCCCTGCACCAGGAGCATGCCCAGCAGGCCCAGGAAGAGGCCCAGGCGAGCCAGCCGGGCCGGGATCCGGGGAAAGCTGGATTTAGTCGCCGCGTTCGGGTTGAGCTGCTGTGGAGGCGTCAATTCGTCTGTCCGGGTGTGGGTGGGCAGGTGGATCCAGACGCTGCTCGCGCCCTGCTTCGCCCTGTCAGGAAAGGGTTGGCACGGCGCTATCTGGGCCCGATTGTACCATCGTTGGCACAGGATTTCCACTGGAGCCCGGGGGCGTCAAAAAAGGGAGCCGCCCTGGATCCAGGACAGCCCCCTTTGCTCTACGGTCACCCTGTGAGGACGCCTACTTGTTCTCTTTGTCCATCTCCTTGTCCATCTCTTTGCCCATCTCCTGATCCATCTCCATGCCCTGGGCCATCTCCTTCACCGGCGCGGTGACGGTGATCTCCCCGGCCTTCTCGAAGGTGAGGGTCACCTGGATCTCCTGGCCGGTCTCCAGGGGCTCCTTCAGCCCCAGGAGCATGATGTGCTTGCCGCCGGGCTTCAGCTCCACGATGGATTTGGGCTCCACCACGAAGCCTTCGGGGCGGGGCTCCATGCGCATGACCCCGCCATCGTTGACCGTCTCGTGGAGCTCTGTGTGCTCCGCGGCCGGGCTGGCGGCCGCCACCAGCCGGTCCGCCTGGTCCGTGGGGTTGACGATAACCAGGTAGATGGCCCCGTTGCCGGCCGCCATGGGGGAAGGTCGGGCCCAGGCGTTCTCCACCCGCAGGGCGTCTCCGGTGAGGGCGGGCTGCTCCTGGGCTTGGGGTGGAGCGGGCAGGGCGCAGGCGGTGAGAGCGAGGGCGAGCAGGGCCAGGATCAGGCCCATCTGGATGAATTTGGGGAAACGCATATCTTCAGCTCCTTTTTGCAAAAGTGGAACATGGGAAGGTTGGCAACGGCGTCGCGGTGGGCACGTCCACAGGGAACACCCGCCGGAGCCGCTGGGTGTTCGAGTTCAGCGGGCCTGTTCAACCGCTTGTTCGGTCACTTGTCCATGAAGTAGCGGATGTCCCCGGCCAGGATCTCCGGATCCGTGTCGTGCTGGAGAAGCTCCCGCAGCCGTCCCTTGCGGTCGATGATGTAGACGCCGCCGGTGTGGTCCACGAAGTAGTCGGCGCTGCTCTCGTCGTCGGTCAGGTAGCGCTTCTCCGCGTAGACCCCATAGCTGGCCTTGACCACCTCCAGCTCCTCGGACGGCACGTAGACGCCGTAGAAGTCGGGGTTGAAGGCGGGGACGTACTGGGCCAGCCGCTCCGGGGTGTCCCGGTCCGGGTCCACAGAGACGAAGACCACGGCCACATCCTCCTTGGGCTCGTCCAGCTGTTTGTAGGCGGCCTTCAGGTTGGTCAAGGCGATGGGGCAGATGTCCGGGCAGAAGGTGTAGCCGAAGAAGAGCACCACCACCTTGCCCCGCAGGTCGCTCAGGCGGAAGGGCGAACCGTCCCAGTTCGTCCCCTGGATCTCGTCCGCCTCCTGGGGATCATCCAGGAGCAGTCCGCCGAATTCGTGGCGGCTGCAGCCGCTCAAGAGCAGGCTCAGGGCCAGGAGCAGCCCGAGACCCACCTGCCAGCGAGACGCCTGGGGTGTTTTTCGGAATTGTGCCATGGGTCCTCCATGGGATGTGTCGAATGAACGATGTGCCGAATGAACCAAGTGTCGGACGAACGACGGCATCGGGACACGCCGCGTCCAGGGCGGATCCAGGCGACGCGTCCAAGCGCAGACGGCCCAGGCGCGACGCCGGGTTTCGATTCGACCGAGTTTCGATCAATCAGAGTGCTGGGAAAAGGATTCAGGCCCAGAGGAGGGGTCGGGGCGGGGGTGAGGGGACCTGGGGCACGAAATGGGGACGTTCCAGGTGCTGCCAGAAGCGCCGAGCGAAGAGCCCCAAGTCCAGGATGAAGCGCCAGGCGCTCAGGAGCACAGCCAGGAGCACGGCCATCACCGTGGCGGAAGGAAGGGACTGGCCGGCCGGTTCCGGAGCGGCCTTGCCCTCCTGGCCGGTCGGCGCCACGCCCACAGGCACGCTGCAGATGCTCTGGTAGCTGCTCAGAGATGGAGGCGGGTCGGGCAGGGCGAAGACGAAATGGGGGATGCGATGGGGATGGCCCGGTTGGGCCAGGGCCCCCCAGCAGATGAAGGGCAACACGAAGGTGAACAGGCCGCTGAAGAAGAGAAGCAGCCCAGTCTGCAGGGGATGAAGGGATCGGTTGCCAGGGGGATTGGAATGGCCGCTGAGCGGCCCAAAGGGTGCCCGGCTCATGCCAGGCAGTTTAGCATAGCTCCAGGGGATGGGGAAATCCTGGAAAGCGGAAAACAGGAGAAAAACTGGGGCGAAACCCACGGAGACGCCAGGGGTGGAATTGGCAGGCAGCCCATGTCCCCGCCTGCCCTATGCCGACTCGGGCTGCTCCGGGCTCGCTCCCAGGATCCGGGTCAGGAGCGCCTGGATCTCCTGGGCGCAGGCCTGGGTCAGATCGTCGTTGTACCAGATGCGCATCTGGTGGGTGAGCTCGGACATGAGCCGGGCCAGCTCCTCCGAGTCCTCCTCCGCCTCGTCGGTCAGCAGGGCCTGGTAGCGGGGATTGGCGGCCAGCCACTGGTCCAGCCGCTCCTCCGCAGCCTGAGGGCGGGGGCCCCAGCGGGCCAGCTCGGTCCACTCCTCATCGAAGAAAAAGAAGAGGGGCAGCTCGATCTCGTCCAGATCCGCCTCCAGGTCTAGGTCCTCGTCCACCAGCTCGTTGAGCAGGCTCAGGGCATCCTCATCCCGGAAGATGCGCAGGTCCAGACGGGGGCCGGCCTGGGCCAGCCGAGCCAGGACAGGCAGGACCGTCAGGGTGTCCGGCGTGTTTTCCTCGACCAGGCCGATGACGAAGATCCACTTGGGGTACTCGGCGCAGAAGAGCTGCTGCTCCGGCGGAAGGACGAGGCTCTCGTACTGGCGCCGGAGGCAACGACGGTTTTCCCGGGACGCCATCTGGGCCAGGAACTCGGCCAGGGTCAAGGCGGAGGTGAAGGCGACGGCCGGCTCCTGGATGGGGACGGGTTTGACGGGCGGCTCGGGGGCCTGAGCAGGCTGATCCATGGCAGATGACTCGGGTGGTGATTGGGGCAGTGACCCAGCGGCAGGCGCCGGTTGTGAACAGGTGTTGGCGGTTGAGCGGGCTCTCTGCCTACCGGCTTTCGCCCGGGCCTGGCCGCCGTTTCCAGCATTATAACACAGCCTGGGGATAGGCCCGTCCACACCCGCGCCGACGTTGACGAAACCAGAGCATCGTGCTATGTTACCCTCATCGCCGAGGGCGGTTTCTCCTCGCCCATTTTTGCCCCGTCCATTCTGTCACCTACACTGCCAACCCGCACAAAGGAGTGTTCGTCCATGGACCAATCACAGCGCCTCGCCCAAACTGCAGCCGAGGACCTGATCCCCTGGCCCGAACAGCCAGATCCTCGGCAGATCCTGAAGGAGGAGGACCCGGAGATCTACGAGGCCATCGAGCTGGAGCGACGCCGCCAGGCCGAGGGCATCGAGCTCATCGCCAGCGAGAACTACGTCTTTCCGGCGGTGCTGGCAGCGGCCGGAAGCGTGCTCACCAACAAGTACGCGGAGGGCTACCCGGGCCGGCGCTACTACGGCGGCTGCGAGTACGTGGACATCGTGGAGCGCCTCGCCATCCAGCGGGCCAAAGAGCTCTTCGGCGCGGACCACGTCAACGTGCAGCCCCACTCCGGCTCCCAGGCCAACGCCGCGGTCTACCTGGCCCTCCTGGAGCCGGGGGACACGGTCCTGTCCATGAAGCTGGACCAGGGCGGTCACTTGACCCACGGTTTCCGTCTGAACAGCTCGGGCATCTACTACAACTTCGTCCACTACGGGGTGAGCCGGGAGACGGAGCAGCTGGACTACGACGAGATCCAGCGCCTGGCCCAGGAGCACAGGCCCAAGCTGATCCTGGTGGGGGCCAGCGCCTATCCCCGCTTCTTCGACTACCCCCGGCTGCGGGCCATCGCGGACCAGGTGGGGGCCAAGCTGATGATGGACATGGCCCACGTGGCCGGTCTGGTGGCCACAGGCCTGCATCCGGACCCCGTCCCCTACTGCGACGTGGTGACCACCACCACCCACAAGACCTTGCGTTCGGCCCGGGGCGGGATGATCCTGTGCAAGCAGGAGTACGCCAAGGCCATCGATCGGGCGGTTTTCCCGGGCATCCAGGGGGGGCCCCTCATGCACCAGATTGCGGCCAAGGCGGTGGGCCTGAAGGAAGCCCTCCAGCCTTCCTTCAAAACCTACCAGGAGCAGGTCCTGCGCAACGCCAAGACCCTGGCCCGGGTGCTCGAGGAGGAGGGATTGCGCATCGTCAGCGGCGGCACGGACAACCACCTCCTGCTGGTGGATCTGAACGTGCTGGGCTCGGACGAGATCACAGGCAAGTCGGTGGAGAAGGCCCTGGACAACGCGGGCATCCACACCAACAAGAACATGATCCCCTTCGATCCCCGGCCGCCCCTGGTCTCCAGCGGCATCCGCCTGGGCACCCCGGCGGCCACTACTCGAGGCATGAAGGAATCGGAGTTCGAGCAGATCGGCCGCTGGATCGCGACCATCGCCAAGGATCCCTTGAACCAGGGTCTGCAGGAGAAGATCCGCGCCGAGGTGCGGGCCATGGTCCAGGACTTCCCCGTGCCTGCCTGAGGATCCCCGGGGGCGCACATGCCGTCCCTGGAGATCCCGACTGGCGCCAACCATTCGCGGCTGGGCGCCTGCACCGAACTCCCGGCTCTGGACCACTTGGCCAGGGCGATGACCGAAACACGCCGTCGCCCTGGCCTTTTTCTACCCTTCCACTCTTATCTTCCACTCTCAACTTTCCATTCTCAAACTGAGCGAGGTACTGCCCGTGGAATCGAAACGACCCGACCGTAGCCAGCCTGAGCACCCCGTCCAGGAATCGGGGACACCCCAGGCCGGCACGCCCCCTCCCCCGGTGAAGACCAGCCGCCGGGAGCAGATCGGCTGGTACTTCTACGACTGGGCCAACTCCGCCTTCTCCACCACGGTGATCACCGTCTTCCTGGGGCCGTACCTGACCACCGTCACCCAGAACGCGGCCCAGGCCACCGGTGGTTTCGTGCATCCCTTCGGCCTCACCATCTACGCGGACTCATTTTTCTCCTACATGGTCTCCCTCTCTGTGGGCCTGCAGGTGCTCTTTCTGCCCATCCTGGGGGCCATCGCCGACTACTCCCGGATGAAGAAACAGATGCTGGGTTTCTTCGCCTACCTGGGGGCTTTCGCCACCATGGGGCTCTACTTCCTGCAGGGAGACAACTACCTGCTAGGCGGCCTCCTCTTCCTCATCGCCAACCTGAGCTTCGGGGCCTCCATCGTTTTCTACAACGCATTCCTGCCGGATATCGCCACCCCGGACGAGCGGGACAAGGTTTCGTCCCAGGGATGGGCTCTGGGCTATCTGGGCGGCGGCATCCTGCTCTTGCTCAACCTGATCCTCTTCCTCAACGCGGAGTCCCTGGGGTTGGAGCGCAGCCATGCAGTGCGCATCAGCCTGGCCTCGGCCGGCCTGTGGTGGGCTATCTTCACCGTCATCCCCATGATCAGCCTGAAGACCCGCGCTCCCGTCAAGCAGCTGCCGCCGGGCGAGGGATACGTGAGCGTGGGCTTCAAACAGCTGATGCACACCCTGAGCAACCTTCCTCTCTATCCCCAGACCCTGCTCTTCCTGGTGGCGTATCTGCTTTACAACGATGGAATTCAGACGGTCATCGCCCTTTCGTCCCAGTTTGGGAGCCAGGAGCTGGGGTTGGGGGAGTCCTCTCTCATCTCGCTGATCCTCATGGTGCAGTTCCTGGCCTTTGTGGGGGCGCTGCTCTTCGGCTACCTCTCTGGCTGGTTGGGAACCAAACGAGCCATCATCCTCAGCCTCATCATCTGGACAGGGACAGTGGTCTACGCCTATGCCTGGCTGCGGACAGAGCTCCAGTTCTTCATCATGGGCGGGGTGATCGCCATCGTCCTGGGTGGAAGCCAAGCCTTGAGCCGCTCTCTCTTCTCTCTGATGATCCCCAAGGGACAGGAGGCGGAGTACTTCAGCCTTTACGAGGTGAGCGAACGGGGCACCAGCTGGCTGGGGCCGCTCCTCTTCGGCCTGGCCCTCCAGTTCACCGGCAGCTATCGTATCGGCATCCTGTCCGTGGCCGTTTTCTTCATTCTAGGGCTGGTTTTGCTGGTCTTCGTGAACGCTCGGGAGGCCATCCTGGAAGCAGGGAACGAGGTCCCGGCCCGCCTGTGATGGGAAAATGGGGCCAAGCTTCGATCGCCGCTTCGACGGCGCTGGCGCCACGTCCACTGCCCAGCGGGTCCGTAATGCGGCCTACGCAGCGGCGATGAACGGCGGCTCGGCCATACTCTGGCACCCCTACTCTCGAGGTCGGGTCCTTCCAGAGGTCTGGCAAGCGGTTCGAGATGCAGAGCAATGAAGGGTTTCTCGAAAAGTTGAGATGCGGGTTTATGGGGCGGCGCTTTCAAAAAAGGGCCGTCTTTCGCGTGGGGGCGCCAGTTTTACGGCGCGACGTTGAGGTTCAAGCAACCGGAGCAGAGGAGGATTTGGATGCGGGAATTCTGCTACTGGAGCCGTTCTGGCCAGGATAGGACAACAGCACAGCGGTGTTCACCGCAGAGTGAAACTGCCATCGATCAAAACTTTTGCTCGTCGTCCTGCCCGCAGAGACTACCTAACGGAGGAAATCGAGAAGGCTTCTGGGCAACACTCGGGAGGCAGCGGCCAGGCTTAGTTCATACGCTCGGTCTTCAGCGGTCATCTCGGCAATTGTTTCCGCCATATCAACATCGACCAATTGGCTGAAGAGTTGACGCAGATCTACTTGCCGCTGCTGTAGGCGGGCACTGGTATTGTCGACGCGCTGGATCCGAGCACCGACAACACTTTGAATAGCGTTCATGTCCGCCTTGATGTTATCCGAGGTGGAGACAAAGTTTTCGATCTGTGCTCGATTTCCAGATGCGATGGCCTGTTGCAAAGTCTGAAGGCTAGTCAATGCGTTCAGAATGCCGCCGTTATTCCCCGAGGTCCCAGTGATGTTCACGGGCATTCGTTGACCAGGCTCCACATAGTGTTCGAATGTCTGGTTGTCCCCGTTGTACACAATTGTGTTGGTATTGTCGATTTCAAACGGTTTGGTCCGTAGTTTGTTCCCACTGAAAATATAGTATTCACCAGATTGGGAATTGGCGACCGAGATAGCCGCTTCTAACATACCGCCAACCTGCTCGGCAATAGATTCCCGTTCCAATTGCCCGTTTGTGTCGTTCAATGCTGTAAGCGCTAAATTGCGAGCGTTTTCCAGCAGATCGTTCAAATCTGTGACTGCCTGATCCGTGGCGTGTAGCCAGTCTCTAGTCATCCCCATGTTGGAAAGCTGTTCATCGTTCGTCCGAATCTCGCTAGCCAACATCATCGCTCGCTCCACATCGGCAGGATCATCGGACGGACGCAGCAGGCGACGTCCGGTGGCTACTTTCGTCTGGGCCTCACCCAGACGACGACGTCCTTGCTGCAGATTTCTCAACGTGCGGTTGACAACCATGCGATCGGTAATGCGCATTGGAGTACCTCAGCCCATATATTTCTGTTGGGTGACAGACTCGGACAGACTCAGACGCCTGATCCATCAACGCCCTACGACACCCATTCGATTGATGACCTGATCAAGCATTTCGTCCACCGCTGTGATGATGCGCGCACCAGCCTGAAACGCTTTCTCGTACCCAAGCAAGTAGGCCACTTCCTCGTCCAAGGAAACTCCGCTGAGCGCTTGGCGCCGATCCTGTAGATGATCGAAGACCTTTTCCGACGAGGCTTGCCTGTAATTGGCTCTCTGCGCACGGGTGCCCAGATCCGTGATAAAGCCTCTGTAGGCCTCACCGAGCGAGGCTGTAGGAGGCGTCCCCCCCAAGACGGGTGTTTGGGCTAGATCCACAACCTGGAGAGCGATGGAATTGTCGCCAATGCTATTGGGCGTCGACGCAGTAGCAACGTTTTCGGGAGCGTTGAACAGAGTAGCGTTTACATCTATCGATCTGGCGTCGCTTCCGGTAAAAAAGTCCAGCCCTGTAGCATTGTTAGTGCCATAACCACTATTGTGAATTTGATTCACGTTGTTGATCAGCGCACTGGCAATATCATCGAGTCCGGTCATAATCGAAGGGAGCACGCTGTCACGCGCCTCCAAAGAGGCCCCCAAGCGCCCTCCTTGAATTTCCACAGAGCTACCATCGTATGACCAGACCGGCTGATCGTTGTTATCAAGTTCGATACTCCATGCACCACTATCATCAACGAGCGCATAGTTGCCCAGGGTCACTCGCACCATTCCGTTTGACTGAAAACCGACCTGGAAATCCGTGATGTCAGCCAAATCGAACAAGAGTTTGTCTCGTCGCTGTTCCAGAGTGATCGAGCCGCTAGTCGATCCGCCAGCTTGCGCGTTTGCGAGCAAGATTTTCTCGTTCAAACCGGCGATCTCGGAAGCGATCGCGTTTATCTTGTCTACATCGGAGCGGACCTGGATATTTGTATTGTCCTTTAACGCATCAATGAAATTATAGGCTTCGTTGATAGACGTTGTGAGCTGTTTTGCTGTATGAAGCAACGTCACTCTGGCGCTGGTGTCCGCTGGTGCAGTGCTGAGATCTCGCCAAGCTTGCCAGAAGCGGTCTAAATTGGCGCCAATACTGGTCTCTTCCGGCTCCGTCAGGATACTCTCGACATCGCTCAGCAGCTCAGCCGCCTGTTTGGCTTGCTGGAAGTCGCTCCGCTGCCGCCGAATCTGTTCATCCAAGAACGGAGTGACAAACCGTTCGATTGAGGACGCTTGCACCCCATTTCCCATGTACGGTGGCTTTGGGTAGCCACTCGGACCGTCAATAGGCTGCAGATCGGCACGCTGTTTCTGGTAGCCAGGGGTATTCATGTTAGCGATATTCTGGCTGGTAATATGAATTGCTCGCTGATGTGCCATCAACGAGCTAACGCCGATTTGAAGCCCTCGAAACAAACCGCTCATTTTTACTACACCCTCTCATCAAGTGTCTGAGCAGGCAGTGCCTCAAGTTTCGCAGACGGTAAATAGTATTTCTCTCCGGGCCGTGTCAATCCTCGAGTTAAAGCGGCAGCCAACTGGATGTTCGTTTGGATCATCTGGGCATTGACCTGATTGGCATGTGAAGCCTGGCGCAGAGAAGTTTGTAGTCGTTTGGTACGATCGGCCAATCGTCCCGCGTCTGTTTCAGGCAAGCTCTTCATCAGTGTAAGCAAGTTGCCCGGAGAAGCCGTCTCGGTCAACGCCTGGGCCAAGGTTTCGATAGCTTTTGTGCGTTCCTCTTCCAAGAACAACAGGCGGCGAGCCAGATGCGCCTGAGTCAGCGAAGCTCGCACGAAGCCAGGACCATCGCCGCTACGCAATGCAACTCGCTGTTCCTGAGCACACTCGAGCAGTTGGCGACATGTCTCTTCTTCATCGTCGAGAATTCTATATAGCTGCTCGGCAAGAAATGCCGTGTCGGAATCGGTTTTCACCGTGTGCAAATGTGTTGTCACCTATAGCTATGTCCCTAACTATGCGCTCCAATTGTTCATTCCGTGGTCGCAGTGGGAACAATCAACGTCGCTTTGGTATTTCAGCAAAACCCTAACCGCTGATCGATCTTCGGCGTTTTTCATAGCCCTACATCGATCGGAGAGTCTACACGTGGCCAGACAGCAACAGCTTGGTCGCCAGCTCAGCCTCAGGGACACGATACGCTCCGGTCTGCACCTGCTCCTGCAATTGCTGGATCCGCTGGCTTGACGTCTCAGTGCGATCTGAGATGGCTTTCTTGGCAATCTGTAACAGTTTCGCAGTAGAGGACAGATCGAGAGAATCCACCGGAGCAGAGGAAGCCTTCTCCGCTTTTGATTTCTGGTTAGTTGCCTCAGATTCTCGAACGGACTGGTTCTGATAAATCCGCGAAAGTGAATTGTTCTCCGCGTGGGAAATTTTCATAATCGATTTCTCCTAATGAAGCTATTCGCTTTCCAGAATCGCATGTCAATGCGGCATCTACGGTTTTCCTGCAGGAGATCGACAGAAGACTTTTTTCATTTTGACGAGAGCCCTGTCAGATCATCCACCTACAATGCTATATCGGCAAGAAAGATGCTCCTGAACAGGGGTTCTGACACGTATTCCGGAACTATCCTGGCTGTTGCCCTACTTATGTACGTTGCAGATCGTTGACCATCCGATACATCTCGTCTGCTATGTAAAGGGAGCGGAGGCTGAGGGAGTAAGCTCGTTGGGCTCGCAGGGTCTCCACGAGCTGTTCCCCTAGGTCTACGTTGCTCCCTTCAAGGTATCCCTGGAGCAATGTGCCGCGCCCTTCCACCCCTGCATCCTCTAGGATTGCATCTCCACTTGCGTCGGTAGGTACAAAATAGTTTTCACCCACATTTTCCAAACCATCCGGGTTAGGGAACAGAGCGATCTGGATCGTCCCAAGTGCCTCAGGGGTTTCGTCACCTTCTCTCTGGATCCAAACAGTTCCTCGCTTATCAATGTATGTATTAACCGTGTCAGGAGGTATTTGAACAGGTGGGAGTAAGCGATATCCTGTGCTATTGACCAGGTCGCCGTTGGCATCTTTCTGCAGATCCCCAGCTCGTGAATACACGATCTCACCATTTGGAGACTGAAACTGGAAAAAACCCTCCCCTGCAATCGCCAAATGGAACTCGCCACTACTTTCCTGCAGCGGACCTTGGCTGAACTGCCGGAGTGAATGAGTGAAAGCGGCGCCTAATCCCTCAACGTATCGGTCGCCAGGATTCGCCTCGGTGAAAAGGGCAGCTTCCGAATCGGACAATACGCGATCGCGAATCACTGCCTGAAAACCCGGTCTGGAAGCTTTGAATCCCACCGTGTTCACATTAGCGATATTGTGGCTAATGACATCCATCTGCCTCTGTCTAGCATAGATCCCGCTGGCTGCTGAATACCAGAACTGATCAAGGCTTGTCAGCATGACGCCACCCTCTTCCTGAACTGTGCTCTCTGATGCAAGCAACTTATGTACAAGGTTTCTCCGGCCCATTCAACAATGCGCATCAGCTCACTTCTCCCACACCGAGTAGTTCTACCAGCAAGCGATCCTGGGTCTGAATGGTTTTCTGGTTGGCCTCGTATAGACGAAGGATGCGCATCATTTCAACAACCTGTGTTGACTCGTCGACATTGCTTGCCTCCAAATACCCCTGCAATATGTGGGTATCCGTTGGAGGAAGAGGCTGGACGTCTTCATTTCGAAACAGATTGTTGTTGTCTGGAATGAACTGTTCCGGACTGGGCGATGTAACGACGCCTAGCTGCGCAACGAACTCCCCGTTCACGAAGACCCCACCATTTCGCCCCACATTGATATTCCCTGGTGGCAAAGTGATAGGTTGGCCGTTTTGAT
>Ga0256841_1002137_pt1 | contig 16080 bp, 16 predicted proteins | sample 356308metaG_FD_185971 | JGI IMG/M metagenome (GOLD analysis project Ga0256841, IMG submission 185971) | Hydrothermal vent microbial communities from Mid Atlantic Ridge, Atlantic Ocean - 356-308 | ecosystem: Environmental > Aquatic > Marine > Hydrothermal vents | place: Atlantic Ocean: Mid... | reverse complement strand
CATTCTTCCCGGCGACAGAATTGTTAAAATAAATGATAAATCATGCGTTGGATTTGATAATATGAAAGTAGTTAAAACATTACGCGGTAAAAAAGGGACGAAAGTTAAATTAGGTATTGTTCGCCCCGGCATTAAAAATATTTTAGATTTTACTGTTGTAAGAGATAAAATCCCTATCTATTCGGTTGATACCGCATTGCTTTTTGATAATGGAATAGGTTATATATCGTTAACAAGATTTGCAGAAACTTCTACAGACGAATTATTGAAAGCTCTTAAAAAATTAAGTTCCAAAGGAATGAAAAATTTGATTTTGGATTTACGTAATAACCCCGGCGGTCTATTTATTCAATCCAGACAAATTGCGGATATATTTATCAACAAAACTAAAATGTTGGTTTTCACAAAAGGACGTGTTTCCCAATTCGACCAAAAATATTACGCGCATCAATACTATCCTTACGAGAAAATACCGTTAATAGTTTTAGTAAACGGAGGCAGCGCTTCGGCAAGCGAAATTCTTTCGGGAGCTATTCAAGATTGGGATAGAGGATTAATTGTAGGCGAAACAACTTTCGGCAAAGGTCTTGTGCAAGAACCCTTTGTGCTTGGCGATAATTCCGCCGTTAGAATTACCGTCGCACGCTACCATACTCCAAGCGGCAGATCGATACAAAGAAGTTATAAGGACAAGAAAAATTATTACAAAAAAATATTCGAAGAAGATGATAATTTAACCGAAGGATTTAACCTGGACCACCACGTGGAAGCCGATAGCGCAAAACCGTTATTTAAAACTCACGCCGGCAGAAATGTTTACGGCAACGGGGGAATTACTCCCGACTATATTATCCATTCCCCTAAATTAACCGAAACTACAGTTAATTTATTACGGGCAGGAATTTATTATCAATTTGTAAGAGGATACTTGGATAAAAACAGAAAGGGAATTAAACAACGTTATAACAACGACTTAAAACTTTTCACCGAAAAATTTAATATTTCGGATAATGATTTTGAATCATTTTTAAAGTTAGCTAAAAAAAGTAAAGTTAAAATTAAAAATAAAGATATTTTAAATGATGAAAGTTTTATTAAAGCCAGAATGAAAGCTTATATAGCAAGGGATATATGGAAGAACGAAGGCTGGTACTATAATTTATTGCAAACTGACAGACAGTTTAACAAAGCAAAAACCCTTTTTAACGTAGCCCGTGGTTTTTTGAAATATCAGTGATGCGGAGCAAATAAACAAATAGAAAAAAATTATATTATTAAGTTGGCAGTTAAAATGAAAAATGAATTTTTAAAAATAGATGACAAAAATAAAATTTATCCTTATTTAGGGAAATTACCGTCTATCGACAAAACGGCGTTTCTTGCTCCGGGAGTTAAAATTATAGGCGATGTTACAATAGGTCAATTTTCAAGCGTGTGGTATAATTGTGTGATTAGAGGAGATGTTCATTATATTAAAATCGGAGAAATGACAAATATTCAAGATTTAAGCATGCTGCATGTAACTAACGGAATATTTCCGCTTAATATCGGAAACAATGTAACCGTAGGTCATAGCGTTACTCTCCACGGCTGCACTATAGAAGATTTATGTTTAATCGGAATGGGCGCCACGGTTTTAGACGGAGCGGTTGTTAAAACCAAATCGTTTGTTGCGGCGGGGGCACTTGTTAAACCGGGATTTATTGTTCCGTCTGGTAAATTGGTAGCGGGAGTTCCGGCAAAAGTGGTAAGGGATTTATCCGAAAAAGAAATAATTGAATTGGAAAATTCCGCCAAACGTTACAGAAAATATAGCGAATTAACTGTTAGTTCAATGAATTTTTGAATTTAAAATGAAAGGTTACCGTGAAAATTAAATTTTGGGGCACACGGGGTTCCATTCCGGTTCCCGGGGAATCAACTCTTAAGTACGGCGGTAATACCCCGTGCGTTCAAATTATTTCCGGTTCCGGAAAATCCCTTATTCTGGATGCCGGTACCGGTATTAATAATTTGGGAAACAAAATTATTAGCGATAACCAAAATACCGGTATCAATTTGCTAATTACACACAGCCATTGGGATCATATCCAAGGTTTAACTTTTTTTCAACCTTTCTACAAAGAAGAAAATAGTATAAATATTTTTGCCGCTACAAATAATAATCTACCCGTCGAAAAAATTTTACACTATCAATTTAAAGAAGCTTTTTTTCCGGTGGGGAAGGAAATACTGAAGGCAAAAATAAATTTAACCCGCCTAAAAGAAAATGCCACGTTCAATATTGACAACTTTACCGTAAATACTGTAAGCACTCATCATGCAAGCGGTACCTTGGGTTTTAAAATTACGATAGACGGAACAACAATTGTTTATCTTACCGATAATGAAGTATATTGCAATACGGCGGATAAACCGGATATTGATTTGGTTAGGGAAAAAAATATTGAATTAATCCGGTTCTGCGAAGAAGCCGATTTTTTAATACACGATACTATGTACGATTATGATGATTATAAAAACAAAGAAGGCTGGGGCCATTCCAGTAATTTAACCGCTACGGCTTTTGCAGCCGCCGCTAAGGTTAAAAATTTAATTTTTTTCCACTATAATCCGTTATACTCAGACGATAAAATCGATAAATTTATATCCGATTCTATTCAGCTTTCTAAAAAGTATGATTTATCATTAAAAATTATTCCCGCACAAGAAAATAAAATTCTGACGTTTTGATATGTTGAAAAATTTAACGGTCACCTCGGAAAAACAATTCAAAGTAAATAAAAGACTGGTTCACAAAATTGTATCCGGGTTAAAAAAGGGGATAAATTTTCAAGTTGACTTTTTACAGATAAATTTTGTATCATCAAGTTATATTTTACAATTGAATAATAAATATTTGGGACATAATTATACTACCGATATTATTACCTTTAATTATTCGGGAGAAAATTATAAGTTTGACGGTGAAATATTTATATGTGTTGAAGAAGCGGAAAATAACTCGAAAAAATATAATGTTTCAATCGATGAGGAATTGCTGAGACTTATTATTCACGGGTTGCTTCACCTAAAAGGTTTTGACGATATAAATAAAAAAGATAAAATTAAAATGAAAAAAGTCGAAAATAATTTATATTTTGATTATAAATTTTTACTGAAAAGGAATAATATCATTTATGACAAATAAATTAGTAGAAGTCTTGACAAAAATTCTGGAAGGCTTAAACCAGAATTATTCGCTGGAAGAAGTTAACGATACACTTAGAAATATTAAAGAATTCGATCAACAAACCGTAAGCGCCGCCTTTAGCCTTGTTTACGATAAAGTGTTGTCGAATAAAGTCTCTCATAACAGCAGGAAAAAACAACCTAAAAAATTCAGAATTTTATCAGAGGAAGAAAAAGAAATTTTAGGTAGTGAAAATACCGAATATGTTTATCATCTGTTGAACCTCGGACTTGTAGACGCTTTCGATTTGGATTTAATAATTGAACATATTTCGATGTTTCCGGGAGATGAAATTACAAAGGATGATATAAATCTTATTGTTTTAATTGCCCTTGTTGATTTTAATTCAGAAATCTTACCAGGCAGCAGAGTCTTACTTTATTCTTCCGATACGATAAATTAAAAAGGATATTTGATGAAAAAGAATCTCGTTTTGGTGGAATCTCCATCGAAAGCTAAAACTATAAACAAATACTTGGGGCGTAATTATATTGTTGAAGCTACGGTCGGTCACCTGAAAAATCTTCCGAAAACCAAATTGGGAATTGATCTTGATAATAATTTTTCGATTAACCTGCTTAACATACGCGGTAAAGGCGATATAATAAAAAAAATCAGAAAGTTAGCCGCTAAAGTGGATAATATTTACATAGCAACTGACCCCGATAGAGAAGGCGAAGCCATTGCGCAAGATATATACGATTTGATTAAAGGAAAATCCAAAGCTAATGTTTACCGGGTACTGTTCAACGAAATAACAAAGGACTCCGTTAAAAAAGCGATGAAATCGCCTTTGCCTATAGATGAAAAACTCGTTCACTCCCAAAGGGCAAGAAGAGCAATGGATAGAATTATCGGTTATAAAATTAGTCCGTTACTCTGGCGTGCCGTTATCGAAGAATCTGGAAATTCTCTATCAGCCGGCAGAGTGCAATCGGTTGCACTCCGTTTAATTTGCGAACGCGAAGAAACGATTAATAATTTTGTTCCTACCGAATATTGGTCGATAGTTGCGCAATTTAAAACTAAAGACGGAAAAATTTTCGAGTCAAAATTATTTCAGGTCGATAAGAAAACGATAAAAATAAAACCCAAACCCGGTATGAGCGGGGAAGAACTGAATGAGTTTTTAAAGAAAAATTTTATAATAGATAACGAAAAATTGGCAACGGAATTGTTTAATCAAATAAAAGCAATTAACAATTTCGGCATTTCCGACATTACTAAAAAAAGACAAAAACGAAATCCTCCGGTTCCATTTATTACCAGTTCTTTACAAGCCGAAGCATCGCGTATATTGAGATTCAGACCTCGTAAAACGATGCAAATAGCTCAAAGTTTATACGAAGGAGTCGATTTAGGAAAAGAGGGTATAACAGGTTTAATCACTTATATGAGAACTGATTCCACAAGGGTTAATTCCGAAATTGTGGATAAAGCCAGAGATTTGATTAAAGCTAAATTAGGAAAAGATTACATTGCGGAAAATGCAAACCTTTACGGCAACAAAAAGAAAAACGTTCAAGATGCGCACGAAGCAATCAGACCTACTTCCATTAAGTATGAACCTTTGGCGGTTAAGGAATTTCTTAGTGCCGACCAATATAAACTTTACAATTTAATTTGGAATAGATTTTTAGCTTCTCAAATGGCTCCGGCAATTCAAGAAATTACTACAATTTTAATTGAAGAAGGGAAGTTTCTGTTCAAAACTACCGGAACCGCTTTAGTCTTTGAGGGATTTTTGAAAATTTATAATCCGGCGGCTTCCCAAAACGGAGAAAACGGATCTGAAAACGGCAATAATAATATTCCCGTAGGATTATCAAAAAACACTCCCTTAATTCTGGAATCATTGAAAAAAAATCAGCATTTTACAAAACCTCCACCGCGTTTTACCGAAAGTACGCTTATTAAAGAACTTGAAAGTAACGGAATTGGCCGGCCCAGCACTTATGCGCTGGTTGTTAGTACAATCCAAGACAGAAACTACGTCCAAATACGGGACAGGAAATTATTTCCAACGGATTTGGGAATGAAAGTTAATTCCGTATTGGTTAAACACTTTCCCGATATACTAAACGTGAATTTTACGGCAAGAATGGAAGCGGAATTGGATCAAATTGCCGAAGGGGATACCGTTTATGAAAATGTATTGAATGATTTTTACGGTCCTTTTTCTAAATCTTTAAAACATGTTGAAGATTCGCTCGAAAAAATTATTTGCGATGTGTGCGGCTCCGAAATGGAAATAAGAGTGGGGAGATATGGAAAATACTTGGCTTGTACCAATCCCGATTGTAAAAATGTAAAATCTCTTAAGGCAAATAATAATAACTCCACTCCGGAATATACCGGCAAAGAATGCCCAAAATGCGGCGGTAAATTAGTTTATCGCAGAGGGCGATTCGGCGAATTTATTGGATGTGAAAATTATCCGGAATGTGATTATACCGAACAAATCACTTTGGATATTACATGCCCCAAATGCGGAGAAGGAAAAGTTGTTCCGCGCAGAGCAAAAAGCGGAAGATATTTTTACGGATGCAGCCGATACCCCGATTGCGATTATGTTAGCTGGACAAAACCCAAAACGGAACAAGTATCGACCGAAGAAAAATAATTTCATTATCAAAAATTTTCTTCTTGATTTATTTATTCTGAAATATTATAATATAATTAATGATTGATCAATCAATTCATTCTGCAATAAGTAATTTTCTATCGGAACTTTCGGGGGTTAAGAGAGTTTCTCAAAACACTATTACGGCGTATAAAAAAGATCTTCAATCTTTTGCCCGGTTCTGTTCAGAACAAAATAAATTTTCCGTTGTACAAATAAGTGAAAAAACCATTAGACTTTTTTTGATGAAACTAAATGATGAGAATTTCTCAAGAACTTCGATAAGCCGTAAGTTATCTTCTATTAGAGGTTTGATGAAATTCTTAATACGGAATGAAATGATACATGCCAATCCACTTGAAAATATAAAAAGTCCTAAATTAAAAAGGAAACTTCCCGAAACGATAAACGTAAATGAATATGAAGAAATTCTGAAAAGAATTGACGAAATATCCCGGAACAGCCGGAGCGATAAAGTTATTTTTGAGTTGCTCTACGGATGCGCAATTAGAGTATCCGAATTGTGTAATCTGAATTATTCGGATATTGATTTCGATCGGAAAGCATTGCGTGTTTTTGGCAAGGGTTCTAAAACAAGATACGTTCCCGTTGGAGAAAAAACAATTACAATCATTAAAAATTATATAAACGAAAGGGGGAACATCACACAAAACGATCCGCTGATTTTAACAAAAAGCGGAAGAAGAATTTATCCTCGTTATGTAAGACGTGTTGTACAAAAATTCATGTCGCTTGTGTCCGATAATTTGAAAAAAAGTCCGCATGTTTTAAGACACAGCGCGGCTACTCACATGTTGGATAGAGGCGCCGATTTATTAGCGGTTAAGGAAATTTTAGGTCATAAAAATTTATCAACCACTCAAATTTACACTCAAGTAAGTGTGGAACGGTTGAAAAAAACTCATAAAATGGCTCACCCAAAATCATAAGGAGTTGCTATGAACATTCAAATAACTTCAAGAAAATTCAGAGCTAAAGATTCGCTGAAAGATTATGTAAAAAACGAATTGCAAACGCTCAAGAAAATTAATGACGATATTCTTGACGCAAACGTGATTTTGAGTTTCACGCACTTAAAAGACAGCATCAAAACCGTGGAAGTCCAATTGAAAATTCCCGGTAAAGTTTTAACGGCAAAAGACGAAAGCGATGATTTTAAAAAATCGGTTACTAAAGTTGTTCACAAATTGGAAAAACAACTTAAAACCGTTAAATCCAAACGCTTAGCAAGAATAAAATGATTAAAATTGATAAAAAAAGTGTATCGAGGAAAAAATCGATTACAGTTGATTTTTTTTATAATCAATTAAAAGACAAATTTAACATTACACTTCTCAATAAAAATGCCGATTTATCAAGAGAAATATATGAGCAAAATTTACACAGACCCGGTTTGGCATTAGCCGGGTTTGTCGATTTATTTTCTTACAAAAGAGTCCAGATATTCGGTAATACCGAAATTAAATATTTATTGTATCTGTCAAAAGAAAAAAGATTAAAAGCCTTAAAAAGAATTTTTGAGTATGAAATTCCGTGTATTGTTATTACCAATAACAACAAACCTTCGCCTGAAGTTCTTAATTTGGCCACAAGCTACGGAGTGCCCATCTTTAAATCCAAATATTCCACAACAAAAATTGCTTTTTTGATAAGCGATTTTTTAGATGATCAATTTGCTCCAAGATTTTCAATACATGGCTCCTTTGTTGATGTTTACGGGGTCGGAATTTTATTCGTCGGTAAATCGGGTATAGGTAAAAGCGAAGTTGCATTGGACCTTATTGAACGCGGGCACCGTTTAGTTGCAGACGACGTCGTAATTTTTACTAAAAAAGGGGAAGGAATTTTGATGGGTGCGGGAACCCAATTAGTAAAACATTTCATGGAAATTAGAGGTATTGGTCTGATTGACGTAAAAAGTATTTTCGGTATCCGTGCCATCAGATACCAAAAAAGACTCGAGGTGGTTGTTGAATTGGAAATTTGGGATGAAAAAAAACATTACACCCGTACCGGACTGGAAAAAGAATTCCTGAACTTAATGGACGTTGAAATCCCTTACGTTAAACTTCCTATTCTTCCCGGTAAAAATATTACGGTAATCTCGGAAATTATAGCTTTGAATTATTTACTTAAGCATTACGGTTACGATTCGGCTATAGAATTCCAAAAGAAATTGCTCGATACAATCAAATCGAAAAAAATTGCGAAAGATGACGACAGGGTAATAGATTATTTTGAACACGATTTTGAATAATTGTAATTAAAAATAAGACTTGACTTAATTGTTTTGTTTTGTTAATTTCGCACCGATTTATAACTATAGTTAACAAGGATTAATGAAAAAAGTTTATTTCTTTTCTAAACGAAAATTGCAGTTTGTGGAAATAAAAAAATTTTACAGAAAATTTTTATTTCTTGTTGGCTTTTTCTCCGTAATAGGCGGGTTTTTGCTTTTCGGAACTTACTATATAATTCATCAATTGATTAATCCCGACTTTGCCGTATCGGCCTTAAAAACAAGAAATCAAGAACTGGAAAAACAATTTAAAGATTTACTTAGCCAGTATAAAAAATTAAATTCTAAAATAGATAAATTGTACAAAGACGATAACAGTTTGCGACTTGCGGTAAATCTTAACCCAATTTCTGACGAAGAAAGAAATGTTGGTATCGGCGGTACGGATTTCGACGAAATTGTGCCCGCATCTTCCAACGATTTTGGCGCAATAATGAAAACCCTTAACAATTACGTCGGTAAAGTTTCTTCAAAAATTAATTTTGAGGTAAATAATTACAAGCAAATTTCCAATACATTAAAATTAAACAAAAAATTATACGCTTCCATTCCGGCTATAAAACCTATGGACGGCAGATTTGGCGATAGGTTCGGAATGAGAATGCATCCCATTCTGCATGTAAGAAAAATGCATAACGGAATAGATTTAATTGCTAATATAGGAACTAAAGTTTATGCGCCCGGAGGCGGAAAAGTAACTTTTACCGGTTATAAAAACGGATACGGAAAAGTTATTGAAATTGATCACGGTTTCGGATATGTAACTTTATACGGGCATCTCTCTAAAATTTTAGTGCGTAAAGGTCAAAAAGTAAAAAGGGGAGATTTAATTGCTTTGTCCGGAAATACGGGAAGGTTATCTACCGGACCGCATTTACATTATGAAATTAGGCACGACGGTATTCCGTTGAATCCAAGAAATTTTATGTATGATGATGTAAATATATTCGATATTGTTTCTAATCATCAATCGGGGGGAACAGATTAATGATATGGACTGTTGAACTTGCATCTTATTTAATTGATGCTCCTTGGCCTGCTACAAAGGAAGAACTAATTGAATTTGCCGATAGAATTGGTGCGCCTTTAGACGTGATAGATAATTTGAAAGAGCTTGAAGACAGCGACGAAATTATATATGAAGGTATAGAAGATTTATGGCCCGATTATCCCACTGACGAAGATTTCTTTTATTTTGACGACGACGAATATAATTAATCGTCAATGCCTGATTTACTTGATGATATTGTAGGTCAAGATCGTCAGAAGGAAATTCTTAACAAGATTTATAATTCAAAACGAATACCTAACGCTTTTTTATTTTCCGGTCCGGAAGGAGTTGGGAAATTTTATACCGCCGTTCGATATATTGCGCTGCTGAATCATAACAAAAACGAAACCATCCGGAACAAAATTTTGCACTTGGAAGAACCTTACGTGCAAATTATTTTTCCCCTTCCGCGTGGCAGGGGAGAAACTCCTAAAGATTCGCCAACCGAAAAACTTTCCAAAGATATTTTGGAAGAAATTTCTAATGAATTAAGTATAAAAAGTAAAAATCCTTACTATCAAATTTCTGTGAATAATGCAAATAATATAAAAATAAGCAGCATCCGCGAAATAAAAAGGAAAGTATCGTTTAATTACGACGAAATAAATTTTAGAGGTATAATTATTAACGAAGCTCATAAAATGAGCGCTGAAGCTCAAAACGCCCTGTTGAAAAGTTTGGAAGAACCGCCCGGGGGCGTAATTTTTTTCTTGTTGTCCGCTTCAGAAAATATGTTATTAGACACAATCAAATCAAGATGTTGGAAAGTGGAATTTAATCCGCTTAACGAAAATGAAATAGTTAAGATTTTAACAACTTATTTTAACGTTGACGAATCAACAGCTCAAAAAGTTGCGCCGTTCGGCAACGGATCGGCATGGTATTCAAAAACTTTATTAGATAACGGATTTACAGAACTCCTTAATGAAGTAATCATTCTTCTGAGATATTCCCTGGCTAAAAGATATTTTACCGCAATTAACAAGTTCGAATCTATTCTAAATCTAAATGATAATATTACCTTTAAAGTTGTTATTGAATTAATTCTTAAATGGCTCGATGATATATTAAAAGACAGAAACAATATTAAGAATCTTTACTTTACACAACATGTTGAAACAATTAAAAAGTTTAACAGTAAATTTGCTTCTGCTAATGTTTATCAAGTTTATACCGATTTGGAAAAGTTATCCGGAAGCTTTGATCAAAACATAAGCTTGAATATCATTATTATGAATACTATATTTAAATTGGCTACTTTGACAAATGGGTAGATTTAATGGAATCAGACATATTGGTAGAACCAAATAAAATACATCAGGATATTGATAACCACTTTTCGATACCCGAAACCATAAGAAAACAATACAAAAATTATATATTAAATAACCTTAAACCACCAAATTCATTTCGCTCCGACTGCGAAGATTGCCCGCACCACCGGTTACCTGCTGATGATAGAAATATTGTGGAAGTAGATTGTATTGGCTTGCTCGGGAAAAATTACTGCCTGAATTCCGGCAATTTAACTCTTGTTGAAAACGATAAAATTATTATTGACAGCAGCGGCAGCTTAAAACTGGCTACTGTTAAAATTACCGGAAAGTTAGTTAAAATCAGAAGGCATCTTATGGGATTGGCTAATGAGGATCTGCCGTATATAATACGTAAAGCTACCGGCGAAGATATTAAAAAAGAAGAAATAAATTCAATCGATGCAAAAAAAGCAAAACCTGTTTTCGAAAAATTGGTAGCCGAAGAAAATTTAAATATGAAGTTAGTAGATGCTCATTATCAATTCGACAGAAAAAAACTGTTCTTTTTCTACACTTCCGATGGTAGAGTGGACTTTAGATCTTTGGCAAAAAAATTAGCCGGCGTATTTAAAACTAGAATTGAACTAAGGCAAATGGGAGTAAGGGACGAAGCAAAGTTATTAGGCGGCGTTGGAACATGCGGAAGGGAATTTTGCTGTACTTCATTTCTGCACGGTTTTAAAAGAATTACGACCGATATTGCTAACGAACAAAACGTTTCCGCTAATTTATCCAAATTAAGCGGACCTTGTGGAAAATTAAAATGTTGTCTTGCTTTTGAAATCGATTAACTATGTTTACCTTTTCTAATTATTATCCTATCGTTTACAAATCAATAAATTTTACCGGAATAAAAAATTATAAAAAAAATAATATTTGGAGGAAAAGATGAAAAAAGCAGTGATTGTTTCTGCAAAAAGAACGCCCGTAGGATCTTTCCTTGGAAGTTTATCAACCGTTCCTGCTACAAAATTAGGCAGTATTGCAGTAAAAGCTGCATTGGATTCGGTTAATTTTGATTATTTAAATGTTGATGAAGTAATTATGGGAAATGTTCTTCCTGCCGGTGAAGGTCAAGCTCCGGCAAGACAAGCCGCCATTTATGCAGGCTTACCGGAAAAAACGGAATGTTTAACTATTAATAAAGTTTGCGGCAGCGGACTTAAAGCCGTTATGTTGGCCGAACAAGCAATTAAATGCGGCGATGCAAATGTTGTTGTTGCTGGAGGAATGGAAAGTATGTCTAACGCTCCGTATTTGCTTCCTAAAGCCCGTTCCGGTTACCGTTTGGGAAACGGAACAATTATCGATTCAATGGTTCACGATGGATTGTGGGACGTTTACAACGATATTCACATGGGAAGTTGTGCCGAAGCCTGCGCCAAAGATTTCCATTTTACCCGCGAAGAATTGGACAATTTCTCTATTGAATCTTATAAAAGGGCAATCAAAGCTCAACAAGATGGAAAATTCAAAGATGAAATTGTTCCGGTTCACGTAAAATTACGCAAGGAAGAAAAAATAGTAGACGAAGATGAAGAACCTAAGAAAGCAAAATTCGATAAAATTCCTGTTTTGAAACCGGCTTTTGAAAAAGACGGTGTTGTTACAGCCGCCAATTCTTCCAAAATTAACGATGGAGCGGCTGCGCTTTTAGTAATGTCGGAAGAAAGGGCTTTGGAATTGAGATTAACTCCGTTAGTTGAAATTGTTGCTCAATCGGCAGCTGCAAAAGCGCCTATAGAATTTCCAACTGCACCGGCAGATTCCATTTCGAAAGTTTTGAAAAAAGCTAATATGAGCACAAACGATATTGATTTATTTGAAATTAACGAAGCTTTTGCGGTTGTTTCCTTGGCTGTAAACAAGTTATTGAATTTGGATACTTCAAAAATCAATGTAAATGGAGGAGCAATAGCAATAGGTCATCCGATTGGCGCAAGCGGAGCGCGTATTTTAGTCACTTTAATTCATGAATTAATTAAAAGAGATCAAACGTACGGTTTGGCTTCACTGTGTATCGGCGGAGGCGAAGCAGTTTCTTTAATAGTAAAAAATTATAAAAAATAAGAAGGTGTAAACATGGAAATTAAAAATGTCGCTATTATTGGAGCCGGAACTATGGGCAACGGAATTGCTCATGTTTTTGCGCTAAATGGATTTAATGTTGATTTAGTTGACGTTAAAGATGAATTTATTCAAAAAGGATTAAACACAATCGGTAAAAACCTCGACCGTCAAATTAAAAAGGGAATCATATCCGAAGAGGATAAATCCGCAACATTAAATAGAATAAATCCCGTAGTTGGCGTTGAGAAAGTTTCCGGCAATACGGATCTGATTGTTGAAGCAATATTAGAAAAAAAAGAGCTTAAGTTATCTGTTTTCAATAAGTTAGAAGAAATAGTTAAAGCTGATTCTATATTTGCGAGTAACACTTCTTCTATTTCCATTACGGAACTTTCTTCGGTTGCCAGGCCCGAAAAGTTTATCGGAATGCATTTTATGAATCCTGTTCCCGTTATGAAATTGGTGGAAATTATAAGAGGGTATTCAACAAGCGATGAAACTTATCAAACCATTAGGGATTTATCCCTTAAACTTGGCAAGACGCCTGTTGAGGTTAATGATTATCCCGGTTTTATTTCCAACAGAATATTAATGCCAATGATAAACGAAGCAATTTTTGCGCTTTATGAAGGAGTGGCATCAGCCGAAGATATTGATACCGTAATGAAATTGGGGATGGCTCATCCTATGGGTCCGCTTACTTTAGCCGATTTTATCGGGCTTGATGTATGTCTTGATATAATGAATGTATTATACGATGGATTTAAAGATCCCAAATACAGACCCTGCCCGTTACTAAGAAATATGGTTGCGGCAAAAAAATTGGGACGCAAGACCAAAGAGGGATTTTTTAAATACGAATAAAGGAAAATTAAATTTCCCGTTTTCCGCCTTTGAATAATTTATTATATTCAAAGGTGTTTTTATATGTAATAGTATGAATAAAACTACAGAAATAAATAAAGCGCTTCGATTTATAAAAAGCATAAATCAAAGCAGGTCATTAATACAAAAATGGATTAAAAAATTATCCATTCCCGAATATGCTATGTTTAGTGCCTATGCTATAATCGGGGGAGCTGCGGTTGGTATTTTTACGGTTTTATTTCACGAATCGATTGATTGGTTAACCGATATATTTTTCGGAAATTTTCTTCACAATTTATTATTTATCGGCGGCGCAGCGGTTATTATTATTCCTTTACTAGGAATGCTGATTCAGAGTTTAATGATTAAAATGTCGCCGGATACAGCAAAACAAAAAGGCGTTTACGATGTAATAAAAGCTGTAGCAATTCGCAAAGGATATATTCCGTTTAAAACCACAATATTTCATTTCATTGCGCCCGCAATATGTATCGGTACCGGTGGAACGGTCGGCCCCGAAGGTCCAGCTGCGCAAATAGGCGGGGGAGTTGCGAGCAAATTGGGCAGCTTTTTCGGATTGTCCGATCAAAGGCGAAGGATGTTTGCCGCAGCCGGAGCCGGAGCAGCAATTGCCGCCGTATTTAACACTCCTTTGGGGGGAGTATTTTTTGCACTGGAAGTAATTTTATTAAACGATTTTCAATCACCCTCATTTTCGGCTTTAATATTGGCAAGTGTATCGGCCAGCGCCGTATCGCGTATTTTTTTAGGTGATCAACCGGCGTTTCATTTTGCCCATACCTCTTACAGCGATTATGCTCATCTTTATATATTTATCATTCTGGGATTCGTAGCCGGAATAGTTTCATTAGCATTTATCAAATATTCCGAAGAAACGGAAATATTATTTAAAAAAAAGGTTTTAAAACGAATTCCGCAATGGTCGGCAATGGCAATAGTAGGTTTACTTGTGGGCGTAAGCGGTTATTTTTACAGCGATATATTTGGTATCGGCTACCGTGCAATTGATAAAATTCTTGCAAGTAACATGGCATGGGATATAGTTCTGATTTTATTCGTCTTAAAGTTTTTGCTTGTTCCGTTAATTTTACATTCCGGCGGTTTTGGCGGATTGTTTGCTCCCACTTTATTTATGGGAGCATGCTTGGGCTATTTGTTTGTAATTATTTTGAATGTTGCTTTCGGCTTGGAAGTTAATACAACCATGTATGTTTTAGTTGGAATGGGAGCGCTTCTCGGCGGAATTAACTCAATTCCAATTTCAGCCATTCTGATTATTTTTGAAATGACAAGGGATTATTCATTTATATTACCGTTAATGTTAGCGGTTATAATTAGTACAACCATTGTACAGGTCTTCTTAAAAGGTTCGGTACATGTAAAACATTTGGAGCAACAAGGATTGAGAATTAGTTCCGGCAGGGAAATAAATATTCTTAAATCCATATTAGTAAAAGATATAATGATACCCGATATAACCACTTTTCATGAAAATACTCCTTTAACAGATTTGATATCTAAACTGTTGGAGAGTCCTCATACAACTTTTTACACAATTAACGATAAAGGAAAAATAACGGGCTTAATTACGGAAAACGAATTAAGACCGTTAATATCGGAGTATGAAAATGTTAAGGGAATGATTGTGGCAAATGACATTGCAATAAAAAATGTAAACGTAATTTATCCTAACGAGAACTTGAACGACGTACTAAAGAAATTTGAACAAGCAAATATAGATGAATTTCCGGTTGTCGATCCGAGAGATAATACAAAAATATTGGGTACAATTTCCAGACAAGCAATTATTAAAGCATATAACAAAGAAAGTATCAAATACGATTTAGCATCCGGAATGGCGTCGCAATTAAATTTTGTTGATCAAGATTCCGTTTCTACTGTTGCCAAAGGATATTCAATTATAGAAAAACGCGCTCTACCGGAATTTGTAGGTAAATCGTTGGTTGAACTAAGATTAAGAAATAAATACGGACTTGAAGTATTAATGATAAAGAAAAAGAAATCGCCGTTTTCCGATGAGGAAGAAAAAATTATTGCTCCGGATCCTAATTATGTAATTAAAGAAGGCGATTTATTGGTTTTATTCGGGACTGATGAAGCTATTGAAAAAATAAAATCGGATTAACCGGAAATACCGGAAAATGTCCTATAATGTATATTATGTAAACTTAATGATTCCCTGCTAAAATTCTATCCGCCTTGTAATTTTAAGAAAATATATATTAATATTGCCAATACAACCAAGTAAATTAACATATTGTTCGAGCGTTTGCGCGGTCTTACAGATGATCTGAATCTTAGTTTGCGCCTTCGTTTTTCTTCTTCATCTTTATCAGGATCATAAAACCTTGGAATGTAATCAAAATTTCTATGTTTGGGTCTTTTCATAAATAACATCTTATTAAATCCGACTATTTCCGGAAATAAAATTAATTGCCGATTCAATACAAGTGACTGTAACTCTTTCTGCCCGGTGGTCTAAAATTTCGCCGTCTGCGTGTATAAAATATGGATTATTTAACTTTACGTCAAGACTATTAAATTTATACATCGAAACCT
>Ga0256841_1002136_pt1 | contig 16081 bp, 19 predicted proteins | sample 356308metaG_FD_185971 | JGI IMG/M metagenome (GOLD analysis project Ga0256841, IMG submission 185971) | Hydrothermal vent microbial communities from Mid Atlantic Ridge, Atlantic Ocean - 356-308 | ecosystem: Environmental > Aquatic > Marine > Hydrothermal vents | place: Atlantic Ocean: Mid... | reverse complement strand
CGACATCCGCGTGCGCAAGATGCTGTGCGGGCGCACCCACTGCATCCGGCTGCCGGACGGCGAGCTGTTCACGCGCAGCCTGATGCTGGCCGACCTCGACGTCGAGGAGGCCGTGCGCCTGCAACAGCACGGCATCGGTGAACACCAGACCCTGGGTTGCGGCCTGTTCCTGCCGCACAAGGGCATCAAGGCCGTGCACGAAACGGTGCCCGACAACCGGGGCTGACAGATTTCCGCGCCACATCTGTTAAGGGTGTGGGTTAAACTTAAATTACAATCTATTGATTCAAATGGAGAAATAGAAATGGCAATTGAAGTGGATGGAAAGACCATCGAGCTGACGGAAACCGGCTACCTGGTCAATATCGACGAATGGACCGAGGCGGTCGCCGAAGAAATCGCCAAGAAAGAGGGCGTCGACCTCACCGAACAGCACTGGGACGTCATCAAGTACCTGCGCGACCAGCACTACAACAACGGTGGCAACGAGCCCAACGAGCGCACCATCCTCAAGGACATGGCCAAGCTGTGGGGCAGCAAGCCGACCAGCAAGGACATGTACCGCCTGTTCCCGGGCATGCCCAGCAAGCAGGGCCGCAAGATCGCCGGCCTCAAGGAGAGCACCCGCAAGGGCGGTTACTGAGACCCGGCCAAATCCTGCCCAATGGGGATATGGCGATGCCGGCCCGCCCGTTCTATAGTTCGCGCCAGTCTTTGAACGGCGCAGGCCGGATGCAATCGAACGCTTTGGAGGCGAATACCATGAGCGAAAGGCAAGAAATCATCAGCAAGCTTCTGGAAATGCAGAAGAAATTCATGGAATATGAACACGAGCATGGTGTCGATCCGGAAGAGTACTGGATGGCCGACGAAGGCCACCCGCTGCACAACTACCGGAAGGAATACAACGAGCTGGCCATGAAGCTGGTGGACGTCGCCCACGCCGAGAAGGGCTCACACCGCTAAGCCTGCGCGTTCTCGCGTCAGAGACGGGCCCTGTCCTGCGACACGGCCCGTTTTTTATTTGGTTCTTCCCCCGGCCGGTACAGCCCCGCCGACGCCGCGGTGACCCACCCGCCCGGACGGCAGCCCGGCCCGGTGGCGCGGGGCTAGAGTTCCGCCCACAGGCGCATCAGGTTGACGTAGACATGATCGACGCGGGTGGTCTCCTCCGCGTCCGGTTGCCGTTCCAGCAGGCTTTCGCGGGCCTGGTAGAGCTGGTACAACAGCTCCCGACGCTGCGGGTCACGCACCATGCTCTGGGCCCAGGTCACCGCCACCAGGCGTTCGCCGGCGGTCACTTCGGCCACCTGGTGCAGGCTGGAGGACGGGTAGGCCGCGACGGCGCCGGCCCCGGGCTTGACGCGCTGGTCGCCGAACGCCGTGCGGATCACCAGTTCGCCGCCCTCGTACTCCCCGGGGTCGTTCAGGAACACGGTGGTGGACACGTCGCTGCGGTACTGGCCGCCGGGTGGTCCCATGACCGGGTCGTCGACGTGGTCGCCGTAGCGCATGCCGCGGGTGTAGCGGGCGTAGAAGGGGGTGGCGATGCGGTGCGGCAGCACCGCGGCCTGGTACAGCGGGTGCTGCACCAGGGTGGCCATGACCAGCTCGTTGAGGCGTTCGATGCGCGCGTCGCGCGCGTCCAGCTCCTGGTTGTGCTTGACGCGCTGCGCCGATTTGCCGGCCGACAGGCGGCCGTCGACGAAAGGCGCGTCGGCGAGCAGGGCGCGCACCTGTTCCAGCGTGGCGGCGTCGAGTACGCCGGGAATGACGATGAGCATGGCGGCCGGTTTCCTGCAGTGACTGTGATCGGAGAGCAACGATGATATTGAAACTCTGCGTCGATGACCAAACCTACGACATCGATGTGCCCGAGGATCTGATGGCCGAGGCGCAGCCATTCTATGCGAAGATGGACCGGGACATGGACCGTGGCTGGCAGATGAGCCGCTTCTGGGTGGAGAAGCCGGACCTCTACCAGCGCTGCCAGATCGTCGCCGACCGCGTGCTCGGCGCGCTGCATACGGAGAACAAGAAGATGCTGCTGCTGATGGCGGGCTACATCCTGGCCCGGGTGCCGCAGGTGCGCGAGGTGGTGGTGGACACCAGCGGCGACATGACGCAGACCGAGATCGTGGCCTGAGCGTCCGGCCCGGACCGTCATGGCCGACCTGTTCTCCGTCACCGCACCCCTGGCCGTCCGCTTCCCGGACGGCAGCCGCGACATTCTGGCCGAACGCATGGCCTGGCGCTGGGGGCTGGTCTACCTGCCGCCGTTCTGGACCGGGCTGCCGGTCGCCGAGGCGCTGCGCTTCCTGCCCGGCCCGCTGCGCGGCGACGGTCCCTGGAAGGTCGGTGACGCCGTCGTCACCGTGCTCGGCTGCCACGGCACCGACGCCGAACTGGCGTCCCGCTGGGCCGAATGGCAGGACTACCTTCACCAGCACCCCGACTACCCCGACCCCGAAACCCTCCACGAGCTCATGCAGACCCATGCCCGCCGCCGGTTTGCGTGATCCCGGGCCGGGCCCGGGAGTCGACGCCCCGGCGAACGCGGTGGGGTGACCGAAGGGAACCCCGCCATGGCCATCCGGCGGACACCTCCGAAACGAAGCATACCGACGTGGGATGTCCTGGTGGAGCGAAGGGCTTCGAGTCCATGCAGCGGTATCCACCGTGCCGGTGTTCCGGTGGGGTTCGCTGCACTCACTCCACCCTGCGGATGGCTTCGATTCAGGTAGGGTGGGGTGAACGAAGTGAACCCCACCACGATTCCACGGCGTTGTACTCGAACACCAGGGTGCAAAGACGCAAAGACCACCGGGGCGGAATGAAACAAACACCTTTGCGTCCCTGTGTGTTCTCCGCGCCTTTGCGTCAGGTTTTACGACAGCCGCCACCAGAAAGGCCGCTCTGGTGGGGTTCGCTGCACTCACTCCACCCTACGTATTGGCCGGCGTGTTCGGGGGGAGGTGTTTTTCCATTCGCCAGTGCCGGATTTCTCCGTACAGGGTGTGTGAGGGTCCCAGCAGCCGGTAGCCGGCGTGTTCGTAGAAGGCGACGCTGGCCTCGCGGGCGTGCAGGACGATGCGGTCGAGGCCGGCTTCGCGGGCGGCCTGTTCCAGGCTCCGGAGCAGCAGCCGGCCCAGGCCGCGGCCGCGCCGGTTCGCTTCCACCGCCATGTAGCGGATCTGGCCGGTGGCGTCGTCCAGCCGGTGCAGCCGGCCGGTGGCCAGCACGCGGCCGGCCTCGACGACGACCCGCTGGACGGCGTCGCCGTCCAGCGCATCCCGCTCGCTGCCGCGCGGCTGGCCCCAGGGCGCGCGCAGGATGCGCCAGCGCAGTTCGAGAGCCGCCTCGTACTCCGCGGCGTCGCGCGGTGCGCGCACCTCGGGGGTCATGGCTTCAGGCGAACACCACCCAGGTGGTGGCGATGTACTTGACGCCCTGCTGCAGGGTGACGGCGCGGTGTTCGTGGGTCCAGAAGGGGGGGAACAGCACCAGCTTGCCCCGTTCGGGGGTGACCTTGATGTCCTGGTACAGGAACTCGGTCTCGCCGCCGGGGCCGGGCACATCGTTCAGGTACCACAGCGCCACCAGCTGGCGCTGGCTGAACTCGTGGCTGCCGCCGTCGATATGCCAGTGGTAGTGCTCGCCGGGCAGGTAGCGCTGGATACCGTAGCCCATGTCCTTGAACGGCCCCTTGAAGTAGGGGAAGGTCTCGCGGAACTCGAGGATGGCGCGGCCCAGGGAACGGAACAGCGCCTGGTCGATGTCCTTCCAGTGCGGCTTGCCGCTCACCACGAGGTCGGTGGTCTTCTTGATGCTGCGGTCCTTGCTGACCGTCTGGCCGATGCGGCCCTCGTACTGCTCGTCGGTGTGCGCTTCGAAACGCTGGATGGCGTCCTCGCACAGGGCCGGATCCAGGGCATTGGCCTGTTCGAAGATGAAGGTGTCGGGCCTGATCTCGCGGATGCTGCGCAGGGGTACCTGGGTGCGGGTGGGGGACATGACGACGACCGGCGGGAGAGAACGACTGAATTGTCTTACAGCTTGCTGTGCCCGATCAAGGTCTCGATGGCGCTGGCGGCTTCGTCGCCGCGCTGGGCGTGCAGTTCCATTATCTGTCGCGCGACCGCCAGCCAGTGCGCGCGGCCGGCCTCGACCTGGCGCAGCAGGGCCGAATCGTCGCCGTCCTGCGCCCAGTGTTCGTAGGCGGCCAGCAGGGCCGGGTAGAGTTCCCGGCGCATGCCGCCGAAGTTGGCGAAATAGAAATGGAGGCTGGGCGGGTGGCCGCGCTCCAGCAGCGTCGGCAGGGTGCTCAGGGCATCGGCCAGGTGGTCGCGCACCGCGCGCGCCATGAGTTCCACCCGCGAACGCGGGAAGCCCAGGATGAGCGCGTGCCAGGCCTCGCCCAGTTCCCGGCCGGCCTGCACCTCACCGATCTCGTGCAGCACCAGGGTGTCGATCTCGCTGTCGGCCATGCGCTCCAGCGCGTCGTGCAGGTCGGCGTCGAAATCGTAGCAGCCCAGCGCCCGGCCCATGGCGTTGTCGGGTCGGTTCCAGCGCCATTCCTCGACCCGCTCCCAGAGCATGCGGCGCAGCGACTCGCGCCGCACGTAGATGGCCTCGCCGGCCGCCATGGCCGGTGGCGCGGTCAGGTCGCGCGCCAGCTCGGCGCCGGCCACGTGCACGCGAAAGCCGTTTTCCTCGACGCTGCGCTCCAGCCGGGCGAGGAAGAACAGCGGCTTGGACTTGGCGCCGTAACCGCCGCTGTAAAGCAGGCCGTGCGGCATCAGGGCGGCGTTGATGGCGTCGTCGTCGAAGGGATCGTACTCGCTGCCGTCGATGGGCAGCGGCGCGAAGGGTTCGTCCTCCAGGGTCTCCCACAGCGCCTCGCGGCTGCTCAGCCAGTCGCCGACCTCGTCGCCCGACAGCGGCTCGCCGAGGCCGCGCCCGCATTCCCAGCGGTAGAACTCGCGCATCTTCAGCAGGTACACGCACAGGGTGTAGTCGCTGGCGAAACGCGCGTCCGAGATGTGGCAGTTGCGCTGTACCGCGGCCTGCAAGGCCTGGATGTCCGGTTCGGAGATGCCGTCGCTCATGGGCAGGGGGTGTCCTGTGGCCGTCTAAATCCTGACTAATTTAGTATAGTATTGCACGGCACGCTGCGGTATTCTAGCGGCCGTTTGAACGGTCGTTGGGGAGAAAGACGTGCGGGTCAAGAGTCGCTGGAAGAAACGGGGCAAGCCACGCAGCCTGGAAGAGATCGCCGGAGCGCTGGCCTTCATCGAATGGCGCATCGCCGGCGACACGGTGCTGAGTCTGGAGAACGAGGGCTTCGAGACGGTCAGCAACGCCCAGCGCCTGGATGTGTTCCAGGAGTTGTGCGCCTTCCTCGTGCATGTCACCGACCGCCTGGTGCACGCGCGCATGAGCGACGAGGAACGGCAGAAGTTCATCGTCGCCCTGGCGCTGAAACTGGCCGACACCTACCACGACAACCGCGTCGACGCCGAAGGCAGCGGCCCGGACTACCGCCAGGCCTTCATCGACATCCTCAATGCCCGCCTGGCCGACTACGCCGGCTTCGGTTTCAGCGACGGCGAACCCGGCTATGCCTTCAAGCGCTACCTCGGCGAGCGCGTCACCCGCACCATGGGGCCGAAGGACAGCAAGTGGATCTGCGACCAGGTCATGGATATCGAGATCCCCAAAATGATGAAGCCGCTCAACAAGGGCCTGAAAGAGCTGTTCGAGACCGCCGACGAATCCGCCTGACCGAACGTCCTCGCCCGCCCGCGGCCAGGCGCGGCGCATCCATCGCATTCCGCCCCCGAATGTCTCGGCCCTCCCTGCGGTACAATATCCCCGCACAACAACAAGTACGGCGGATTGGGGGCTTCCATGTACGAACGTTTCTACGGTTTCCGGGAGCGGCCGTTCTCGCTGCTGCCCGACCCGGACTTCCTGTTCCCTTCCGCGGCTCACCGCGAGGCGTTGGAAAAGCTGGAGCGGGCGGTGGCCGACCGGTCCGGTTTCTGCGTCGTCACCGGCGAGGTGGGCGCGGGCAAGACCACCCTGGTGCGGGCGCTGCTGTACCGCCTGGACGACGATATCGCCGTCGCCCTGCTGAGCCACACCGGCGTGGTGTCCGGCAGCCTGCCCGAAGCGTTGCTGGCGGCCTTCGATCTGCCGGCGAGTGCCGATCCCGCACAGGCCCGCCAGGAGATCGCCGGTTTCGTCGCCCGCCTGCAGCGTGAAGGGCGCCGGGGGGTGCTGATCCTGGACGAGGCGCAGGGCCTGCAAGCGGTCGACTACGAGGCGCTGTTGCAACTGCCCGGCACCGGGCCGGGCGGGGCACTGCAGCTCGTCCTGCTCGGCCAGCCGGAGCTCGCCACGCGACTGGACGCGCCGGCGCAGGCTGCCTTTGCCCGGCGCGTGGTCTGTCGCCAGCACCTGCCGGCGCTGGATGCCGGCGAGACCGGCGCCTATGTCCGCCATCGCCTGGCGCACGCCGGCGGCCGGGACGACCTGTTCACCGACGAGGCCGTGCAGCGCATCCACCACTACAGCGGCGGTATTCCGCGCCTCGTCAACCGTATCTGTGACCTGGCCCTGGTATACGGCTACGCCGGCAAGAACCAGACCATCGACGCGACTGTCATCGAACTGGTGCTGCGCGACCAGCGTGCCGGCAGTCTGCTGCAGACGGCGCAGATGACCAGTGACGGCGCCCTTTCCGGGCCGGTGGCGGAGGCGTCGCCGGGACGGCGGCCGGCGGCCGGGACCTCGCCGGAGGCGGCGGAGGCTGCAGCGGCCGGGCCGACGTTGCCGGCCGGCACCCGGCCGAAGGGGGAGAAGGCACCCGAAGCCGGCCCTGCGACCACGGACACGACGGCGGGCGAACCGGCTGCAGCGGTTGCCGGCTCCGGGCGTCCGGCGATGCGACGGATTGCCGTGGCCGGGCTGCTGCTGGCGGCGCTGGGCGTGGCGGGCGCCGCCTGGTACGGCTGGTCACCGGCTGTGCCGCCGCAGGCCGGGTCGCAGGAACAGCGGCGCCAGCCAGTGGGGGAGGCGGCGAAGAGGGCGAAAGCAGAAAAGAGAGCGGTGGCAACGCAGCAGGCAGAGGCGGCAAAGCGGGCAGAAGCGGCGCAGCAGGCAGAGGCGGCGCAGCAGGCAGAGGCGGCGCAGCAGGCAGAGGCGGCGAAGCAGGCGGAAGCGGCGAAGCAGGCGGAAGCGGCGAAGCAGGCGGAAGCAGCGAAGCAGGCGGAAGCAGCGAAGCAGGCAGAGGCAGCGAAGCAGGCAGAGGCAGCGAAGCAGGCAGAGGCAGCGAGGCAGGCAGAGGCTGCGAGGCAGGCTGCGGAAGCGGCCCGCAAGGCGGCGCAGGCGGAGGCCGCCCGCCTGGAACGGTTGCGTCAGGAGAACCGTCGCCTGGCCGAACTGCGGCGCCTGGCCCGGCAGCGGCTGGAGGCGGAACGCGCCGCGGCCCGGCGGGAACAGGCGCGCGCCCGGCAGGCACGCGAGGCAGCGGCCCGGGCGCAACGCGAGGCCGAGCGGGAGCGGCGGCGCCGCGCTTCGGAGGCGGCGCGCGCCCGCTTCCTGCAGGAGGCGCAGACGGCGCCGGAGGCCTTTGCCGAGGACGAGGAGCTGGACGAACCGCTGGTCGACACGTCCACCGCGCCTGCAGCACCTGCAGCGCCTGCAGCGCCTGCAGCGCCTGCAGCGCCCGCGGCGCCCGCGGCGCAGGGCGGCGCGCCAGGAGATGCGCCAGCGTCTGCCGGCGCGGCGACGGCCGCTGCGCTCCCGGACAGTGACGCGGGTGCGCGGGACGGGGAGGGCGAGCCGGTGTTTTCCTCCAACCCCTGCAAGGGACCGGCGGCGCGCTACCTTTCGACGTGTCGATGAATCTGCGTCAGGGGGCGGGGATGCGCAGCAGCACCTTGATGTCGTCGTCGAGTGAGTCGGCGTCGATGTAGCCCACGCCGCCCGGCGTGTGCTTGACCCGGTCGACCACGGCGGCGTCGTCCGCCAGCACCCGCGGCGGCCGGCCCTTGCCGGCGAAGGTGCGCCGCGACCAGTACTGGGCCAGTTCGCGTTCGGACATCTTCAGCACCTCGCGCACGAACACCCGCCGCGCCGGACTGGATGCCGGCTGGTCGAAGGGCACCAGCCGCAGTCCCCCGGGGAAGCGCCCCGGCCGGGCCAGGTAGAGGCGCCGCGCCTGTTCCGGCGTCAGCGCGTCCAGCGCCAGCGAGGCATCGGCGACCAGCACGACGTCGGCCTGCGCCAGGCCGCCCAGCAGGGCCGCGAGCAGGGCCAGGCAGGACAGGGACGTTTTCTTGATCAGGTTCATGTTCGCGTCCCCCTAGAAGATGACGTCGACGGCCAGGCTGAAGACGTTGATGTCGTCTTCGGCCGCCATGAACAGGCCGCGCGAGCCGTTCTGCGGCTCGACCCGCTGCGCTTCCAGCTTGAGCGCCGCGCCGCTGCCCAGTTCCACCCGCAGTCCCAGCGTCAGCGAGTCCTGTTCCAGCCCGGTGCCGGGGTCGCCGCTGTCGTTGTCGTCGCGCAGCTGCGCCCAGGTCAGGTGCGGCAGAAAGCGCGCGATGCGGTAGCCGGCGGTGGCGTACCAGCCCTTCTGGTTGGGGAAGAAGGCGTTGGCCTGGCCGTCGATGTCGCGGCGGAAGGCCTCCGTATAGACAATGGCGTCGTGCCAGTCGATGCTGGCGCCGATGCTGGCGAAGCGGACGTCGTCCTTGGAGGTGACGCCGAGCGACGGGGCGCTGACCCCGGTGCGCAGCCAGCCGCCGCGCAGGGTCAGCCAGTCGCCAGTCAGCGCCAGGTTGATGCCGAGCATGTTCTCGGCGTCGAAGCCGGCGTATTTCACCGTTCCGGGCGCCAGGCCCAGCATCGGCAGCACTTCTTGCGGCACCAGGGCCTCGTCACCGCTGCTGGTGCCGGCGTAGGGCTGCACCAGCAGGTCGAGCGGTCCCAGGCGGGTGCGCAGCAGCAGGTCCAGGCCGGTGATGGCGGTGATCGGATTGCTGGCGTAGACCTCGGCCGGCGGCCGGATCCAGGGATAGGCGTAGCCGACCTCGATGTATTCCGACACCAGGAAGGTCGGGAACTTGAGCTTGCCGCCGCGCACCGTCAGGTCTTCGCTGAGGGCATAGCTGACGAAGCCCCAGTCGAACCCGGCGTCGAAGTTCTGGTTGCGGTCGGCGCGTCCGAGCAGCTGGGCGGTGACGCTCATGCGATCGTTGATGTCGGCCGAGATCTGGATGCCGACACGGCTGTCCTCGTCGAAGCCGACGTCGTCGGTGATGTTGCCGTTCCCGGATGCCGTGGTGGAGTTGCTCTTGGTGGCGCCGACGGTGAGAAAACCGTTCAGGGTGATGTTCTCGACCGCCAGGCTGCCGGTGGCGGGCAACAGCAGGCTCGCGGCCACCAGCCAGGTGCTCAGGCGTGTATGCATGGATCCATTTCCTCTCGAAAGCGGGCGTCTTGTTGTTCGCCGACGGCCTCGGGGCCGTTCTTGCTGTGTCGTCCATGATACGCAGGGCCTGAAGGGAAGGCCACTGGCGGCCGTCTCGCCAGCCGGCGGCGGGCCCCAAAAAAAACGGGCCCGCGGGCCCGTTTTTCCTGCAGCGGTCGGGGCGACCTACTTGTTCACCCAGTTGCTGTAGTTGTCCATGTTGCGGGCCTTGCCGTCCTCGTAGCCGGCTTCGTAGGCCTCCGTCAGGTGCTGCTCCTCGCGCGGCGGGTTCAGCACGTAGCCGCTCTGCCAGCCCTCGATGTAATCCGGATTCACGGAAGCTTCTTCCATCTTGGTGGTGAAATCGTAGTAGGTCTGGTCCATTGCTGTCTCCTTCGACAAATAAGAAATAACGCGCGCGGCACCTTTGCCCCGTGCGGAAACCAGTTTTTCGACGATGGCACCACTCGTTCGGGCCGAAACCAGTGTGTATGCCAGTCAGCGACGGAGCGCCCTGCGGGGGCTTCCATCGGTAAACGGCCCGGAAGTATACAGCCCTGCAATGGGTGTCAGTATATCCCCATGGAGGGGTATACCCATGATTTTTTCATGGATACAGCCCGGCCGGGATATTGCCTGCGCCGCCACCACGCGCCACCCTTATTACCTGACCAATTTGGTCGGAAACCCGAATCACCCTATAATACGTCATTTTCCGGAGGCGACCATGACCGACGAACAGGACGTAGAATTTGCCAGCGGCATGGCCGCGTTCGAGGCCAAGCACTTTTCCCGCGCCGCCCAGCTGCTGTCGCCCTTCGCCGAGCAGGGCAACGCCGAGGCCCAGCACCGGCTGGCCATCATGTACCAGAACGGCCTGGGCGTGGCCCGGCACGAGGGTCTGGCGCTGCGCTGGATGAAGGCGGCGGCCGAGAGCGGCTACCCCATCGCCCAGCACGGCCTGGGCTTCATGTATCTGGAAGGGGAGTGCGTGGAAAAGAACCCGGCCGAGGCCGTGAAATGGTTCCAGAAGGCCGCCGAGCAGGGCCTGGCCGGTTCGCTCACCACCCTGGCGCTGATGTACGAGCAGGGCAACGGCGTGGAACGCGACCAGGCCAAGGCCGACGAACTCTACAGGGCGGCCGGCTTCGAGCGTTGATGGACCTGTCGGCCGAAGACGCGCTGCGCCTCAACGTGCTGCTCGCCAACCCGCTGCAGGCGGTGCGCATCGACGAGTCGTCGATGACCGTGCACGCCCTGTCGGAAGACGGCGAGGCGAGCGTCAAGCTCAATCCGCGCGGCCGCGACGACCAGTATCTCAAGCGGGTGCGCGAGCTGCTGTCCAGCCAGATCCTCGGTTCGCCCGGTGGCTATCCGGTGTTCCTGCGGCGCTGGACGCGCATGGGCCAGGCACGCGACGACAGCCTCGAACAACTGCTGTTGCTGGGCGAGCCCGAAGCGGTGGTGGCGGTGGTGCACGCCGCCGGCCTGACCGACGAGATCGCGCGCCGCGCCTGGTGGGCCATGCCGGTGGCCGACAACGCCCGCCGCATGCTGGAGAAAACCGATATCGTCCGCGGCCGCATGGGCCCGGTGCTGGCCGAGTACCTGATCGACTACCTGCCCTTCGAGACCGAGCACCGCTGCATGATCGAGACCATCCGCCTGGTGCTGCAGCCCGGCCTGGTCGACGACGCCACCCGCGAGCGCCTGTGGAAGGCGGCGAAACGCAAGAACACCTATTACGTCGGCTTTCTGGCCGCGCTGCCCGACGACCTGCCCGAGCAGGCAGCGGCGCGCGCCGACCACGACGCGGTGCGCGCCGGCCTGGCACCGTTGCTGGCGGCCGGCAACCCGGTGGCGACCCTGCTGGATCGGTGCCTGGGCGAACGCGGCCAGGCCTTCATCCGGGTAGCGGAGATGGCCCTGAACAAGCCCAACAACCAGGACGTGGTGGTCGAACTGCTGAACGCCATCCAGGACTACTTCCGGCCCGCCTGTCCCACCAGCGACCCGGCCGCCGACATGCAGACCGTCCTGGACGACGCCGACGCCCTGTGCGACGCACCGCCGGTGTGCAAGACCACCACGGCCGTCCACGAGGTGCTGCAGCGCATGCCGGCGTTGCGCGACGATGTGCGCGCCATGCTGGTGCTGGCGATGGCGGGCGAAGCCGTGGTGACGCCCATCTTCGCCCGCACCGACGCCATCGGCTCGGTCATGCGCAAGAAGATCGAACCGGTCAGCGTGCCGCTGCGCGAACAGTTCGCCCGCCTGCGGACCGGCAACGCCTGATTCGTACCCGTTTTCAAACCTGGAGTCGAGAAGTTTCCCATGTCTGAAGTCATCATGTACTGCACCCGCTTCTGTCCCTACTGCATCCGCGCCGACCAGCTTCTGACCCGCAAGGGTGTGCCGTTTCGCAAGATCCCGGTGGACAACAAGCCCGAACTCTGGGACGAGATGCAGCAGCGCAGCGGCCGCGACACCGTGCCGCAGATCTTCATCGGCGATCGCCACGTCGGCGGCTACGACGACCTGGTCGAGCTGGACATGGCGGGAGAGCTGGATCCGCTGCTGCAACCCATACTCGAAGCCGCCGCCCGCTAGGCGGTGCCGCGCGGCCGGGCCGCCCAACCGAACCGAGGTACTGCATGGACTTTCTGCCCGTTTTTCTCGACATCCGCGAGCGCCCCTGCCTGGTGGTGGGGGGCGGCCCGGTGGCGGCGCGCAAGGTTGCGCTGCTGACCCGGGCCGGCGGCCGGGTCACCGTGGTGGCGCCAGCGCTGTGTGACGAGCTGCAGCGCCGCCTGGACGACGGCGCCATCCGTCACCTGGCCCGGCAGTTCCGGGACCAGGACCTGGACGCCGGTGTGCTGGTGATCGCCGCCACCGACGACCAGGCCATCAACCGCCAGGTGTCGGAACTGGCGCGCGTACGCAACCTGCCGGTCAACGTGGTCGACCAGCCTGAGCTGTGCACCTTCATCATGCCGTCCATCATCGACCGCTCGCCGGTCCAGGTCGCGGTGTCCACCGGTGGCGCCTCGCCGGTGCTGGCGCGGCTGCTGCGCGCGCGCCTGGAAAGCTACGTGCCGGCCGCCTACGGGCGCCTGGCGAAACTGGTGGAAAGTTTCCGCGATCAGGTGAAGCGACGTTTCGCACCGGAGCAGCGCCGCCAGTTCTGGGAGAACGTGCTGCAGGGCGAAGTGGCCGAGGCGCTGTTCGCTGGCCGCGACCAGCTGGCGCGCGAGCTGCTGCAGAAGGCAGTGGACGAGAGCGCCGACGAACCCCGGCCGGCCGGCGAGGTGTACCTGGTGGGCGCCGGGCCGGGCGACCCCGACCTGCTCACCTTCCGCGCCCTGCGCCTGCTGCAGATGGCCGACGTGGTGGTCTACGACCGGCTGGTGGCGCCCCCCATCCTGGACCTGGCGCGTCGCGACGCCGAGCAGATCTACGTCGGCAAGGAGCGCGACAATCACACCCTGACCCAGGAGAACATCAACCAGTTGCTGGTGCGGCTGGCGAAGGAGGGCAAGCGGGTGGTGCGCCTCAAGGGCGGCGACCCTTTCATTTTCGGGCGCGGCGGCGAGGAGATCTCAACCCTGATGGAGAACGGCATCCACTTCCAGGTGGTGCCGGGCATCACCGCCGCTTCCGGCTGCGCCACCTATGCCGGCATCCCGCTCACCCACCGCGACTACGCCCAGTCGGTGGTGTTCGTGACCGGCCACCTGCAGGACGGCACCGTGGACCTGAACTGGAAGGCGCTGGCGCACCCGGGCCAGACCATCGTCTTCTACATGGGGCTGCACGGCGTCGGCGTGGTGTCGCGCGAACTGATCGCCCACGGCCTGCCGGCCGGAACCCCGGTGGCGCTGGTGCAGCAGGGCACCACCCAGAACCAGCGCGTCGTCGTCACCGACCTGGCCGACCTGGAAGCGACGGTCAAGCGCGAGGCCATCAAGCCGCCCACCATCATCATCGTCGGCGAAGTGGTGGCCCTGCACGAGAAACTGCACTGGTTCGAGCCCCAGCCGGGCGCCGACCCGCGTCCCTTCGGCGGCACGCCGCGCAGCTGATGGACCCGGATTTCTGGCACCAGCGCTGGCGGGAAAACCAGATCGGCTTCCACCAGCCGGACGTCAACCTGCACCTGCAGGCCTTCTGGCCGCAGCTCGGCGTGCCCGGCGGCGGCCGGGTGTTCGTGCCCCTGTGCGGCAAGAGCCTGGACATGCGCTGGCTGCGCCAGCAGGGCTGCCGGGTCGTGGGCGTGGAGATCAGTCCGGTAGCGGTGCAGGACTTCTTCCGCGAGCAGGGCCTGCAGCCGGACTGCACCCGCACGGCGCATTTCGAACGCTGCAGCGCCGACGGCATCGAGCTGCTGTGCGGCGATTTCTTCGATCTCACCCGCGCCGACCTGGATGGCGTCGCCGCCGTCTACGACCGTGCTTCCCTGATCGCCCTGCCGCCGTCCCTGCGTGTGGACTATGCCCGCCACCTCACCGGCCTGCTGGCGCCCGCCACGCCCGTATTGCTGGTCACCCTGGAGTACGACCAGGACCAGATGCAGGGCCCGCCGTTCTCGGTCACGGAGAGCGAAGTGCGGCGGCTGTTCGAGGCCGGCTTCGAGGTCGGGCCGCTGCACGCCGACGACGTCCTGGCGCGCGAGCCCCGTTTCCGGGAGCGCGGCCTCACGCGCCTGGACGAAAAGGTCTACCTGCTGCGTCGTCGCGACTAAGCATCTGAATCTCAATTCATTCTGTGTCCTGCCGCTAACGATTCCAGGGTCGGGAGAAGGTCTCCGGCCATAACAGGATTCATAGCATAAACAAGCGGTTATAGGGACATTCTCCATGAACAGGTCATTCTTCGCGGGTGTCGCCGGCGTTATCTTCGGCGGGCTGCTGGCGGTCCTTGCCCTGACCGTCCCGGCGTCGGCCCTGGCCGCCGGGGGCGGCGTCGACGCCGTGCTGCTGATGGACAGTTCCGGCAGCATGGCCAAGAACGATCCCGGCCGGCTGCGGGTGCCGGCGGCGCGGCTGTTCATGTCACTGCTGGCCGGGGACGACCGCGTCGGCCTGATCAGCTTCAGCGACAACGGCTACCCCGTGCTGCACCTGACTGCGGCGACCCCGGCCAACGAGCCGCGCATGCTGGCCTCCGCCGACCGGGTGTCCTCCCGTGGCGTCTATACCAACCTGTACGCGGCGCTGGACAAGGGCCTGGCCATGCTCGCGAAGGAAGGCCGCCCGGGCCAGCGTCCCATGCTGATCCTGATGTCGGATGGCAAGATGGATGTCGGCGATCCCGACCAGGACCAGGCCCTTCGCCTCAAGGTACAGGACGAACTGCTGGCCAGGCTGCTGGACGAGGGCGTCAAGGTGTACAGCATCGCCTTCACCGAGGCTTCCGACACCGAGCTGATGAAGGCGCTCGCCGATGCGACCGGCGGCCTGTTCCGGCTGGCGCGCAGCGACGAAGACCTGCACGCGGTGTTCGCCGCCATCTTCGAGAGCGCCAAGGATCCCGACATGCTGCCGGTCGAGGGCGGCGAATTCACGGTCGACGCCTCCATTCGCGAAGTGACCCTGGTGGCCTCCAAGGAACGCGAGGACGTGCGCGTGTTCCTGCAGACGCCGGACGGCCGCAAGCTCGGATCGGAAGATGCCGGTGACAAGCTGAAGTGGTTCGTGTCGCAGCACTTCGACATGATCACCGTGCACGACCCGCAGCCGGGCACCTGGAAACTGCTGTCCACGGCCGGCCACAACCGTGCCTACATCGTCACCGACATGAAGCTGGCCCACAACCCACAGCAGCCGCGGCTGGAAGTCGACCGCGACATGGTGCTGGAGGCCTGGCTGGAAGAGAACGGCCGGCTGCTGGACCGCGAAGCCGTCCTGACCAACACCCGCTTCGAGATCGGCATCGAAGCGCCCGACGGCGCCGGTGCGCACTTCGAACTGTTCGACAACGGCGAGTTCGGCGACCGGCGGCCGGCCGACGGCGTCTACAGCAACACCCTGGCCTACGCCAACCCGGGTTCCTACCGACTGGACATCCAGGTCAGGGGCGAGACCTTCGAACGCCAGAAGACCGTCTATTTCGAGGTCGCCGCGCCGGCCAACGCAGTCGCGGAGGCGCCGGCCGTGCCGGCGGAGGAAGCCGCGCCGGCCGCCGAGGCGGACGTAGCGCCGGCGGTGCCGCCTGCTGCCGAGCCCACGGCCGGGCCGGCCGCGGACGCAAACCCGGCGGCAGCGGAACCGGAGCCGGAGCCAGAGCCGACCCCAGCGCCGAAGAAGAAAAGCGTGAGCCTCGCCCTGGTCGTCGGCGTGTTCGTCGGCATCAACCTGCTGCTGGGCGCGATCGGTGCCGGTATCTGGTGGTTCCTCCGCAGGCGCCGCGCGGCAGCGGAGGACGGCGAAGACGACGAAGAAGAGGCCGACACGGACGGTGTCGAAGAGAAGGCTGAAGAGAAGGCCGAAGAGAAGGCCGAAGAGAAGGCCGAAGAGAAGGCCGAAGAGAAGGTCTGAGTCCGGCCGGTTCCGATCCCGTGCAGAGTTTCCAGATCACCATCTACGAACTGCTTGGCGCGCT
>Ga0256841_1002135_pt1 | contig 16085 bp, 18 predicted proteins | sample 356308metaG_FD_185971 | JGI IMG/M metagenome (GOLD analysis project Ga0256841, IMG submission 185971) | Hydrothermal vent microbial communities from Mid Atlantic Ridge, Atlantic Ocean - 356-308 | ecosystem: Environmental > Aquatic > Marine > Hydrothermal vents | place: Atlantic Ocean: Mid... | reverse complement strand
CCGGATTGACCGCGACCCCGGCGGTGAGGTCGGGCGCGCCCTCGAGCGCGCCGCCGGCAAGGTTCTCCCCGCGGTTCAACCGCTCCACGGTCTGCACCAGGCCGACGGCGCCGAACTCGTAGACGGGTTTCGCCCGCGGATGGTCGCCACGCTCGGGCGGGTCGCCGCCCAGCACCAGCACGTTCTTCACGCCGAGCGCCCAGGCCCCCAGCAGGTCGGCCTGGAGCGCGAGGACGTTGCGGTCGCGCGCCGTCAGGTGCGGGATCACCTCCACGCCCGTATGGCGCTGGATCAGGTGCGCCAGCATGAAGCTGTTCATGCGCAGGTTGGCCATGGGCGCATCGGAGACGTTGACGGCGTCCACGTAGCCGCGCAGGATCAAGGCCTGTTTGAGGGTGGGGGCGGGGTCGGCGCCACGGGGCGGGTCCACCTCGGCGGTGAGCACGAATCCGTGACCCAGTTTGTCGATCAGGCGCATTCGGACTCCTTCCTCCTCACCGGAGGAGGGAGCGGGCTCCCTCCTCATCGTTCCCCACCTGGGGGCTGGCTTTGGCACCTTGCGGTTTTCGCCGGTTGCCGCGGCGTCGTCGGGCCAGTTCCCTCGGCCGCTCGTGATGAGGATCGTACGCGCGGGCGTACTGAATAGAAAGTATACCTATGCAGTCGGGTGGTGTAAAGCTAGGCGCGCCGGCTGCGCGTGCGCTCGGCGCTGTCGATCCAGATGGTCACGGGGCCGTCGTTGACCAGAGCGACCCGCATGTGCTCCCCGAACTCGCCCGTTTCGACGTGCACGCCCTGGCGCAGCAAGGCTTCGATGAAGCGCTCGTACCAGCGCCGGCCCTCGTCGGGGTCGGCGGCGGCGGTGAAGGAGGGGCGGTTGCCCTTGCGGGTATCGGCGTAGAGGGTGAACTGGCTGACGACCAGCACCTCGCCGCCCGCGTCGAGCAGGCTGCGGTTCATCTTGCCCGCTTCGTCGGCGAAGATGCGCAGGTTCACCACCTTGCGCACCAGGTAGTCCAGGTCCTCGGCGGTTTCCTGCCGACCAGCGGCGAAAAGCACCAGGAGGCCGCCGGCGATCTCGCCGACGACCTCGCCGGCCACCTCAACGCTTGCCTGGCTGACGCGCTGGATCAGGACCCGCATGCCGGCATTCTACGCCGAATCAGAGGCCGTAGGCGTAGTAGCCGTAGATGCCCGGGCCCGTGTGCGCGGCGATCACGGCCCCGATCTCGGAGGTGTAGACCTCCTCGATGCCCTCGCCAAGGGCCCGGATCTCCTGTTGCAGCGCGTGCACCGCTTGCTCGGCCGCCGTGTACAGGTAGAAGATGCGCACCCGCTCCCGGCCCTGGCGCCACTCCTGGAAGGTCTTGACCATCTCCTTGAGCGCGCGCTTTTCCCCGCGGGCGCGGCCTGCGGCGTCGACCACGCCGCCTTTGACCGTCAGGATGGGTTTGATGTTGAGCAGGTTGCCCAGGAAGGCCTGCGCGCCGCCGATGCGGCCGTTCTTGCGCAGGTAGTCCAGGGTGGCCACCACGAAGCGGACGATGTGGTCGTCGCGGATCCGCTCCAGTTCGCGGACCACGTCTTTGAGTTCGGCCCCCTGCTGCAGGAGTTCGTGCGCCCGCAGCACCATCATGCCGATCCCGGCCGAGGCCGCCTGGGAGTCGAAGACCTGCACCCGGCCGCCGTACTTCTCCGCGGCGATCGAAGCCGACTGGTACGTTCCCGACAGCTTCGAAGAGATGTGGATCGACAGCACCCGGTCGGCGTGCTCGAGCGCCTCGGCGTAGGCGGCTTCGAAGTCCTGGGGCGAGGGCTGGCTGGTGGTGGGCAGTTTGGCTCCGGCGGCGACCCCCTGGAACAGGTCGCTTGGGGTGATCTCCTCCCAGTCCCTGTACGTTTTCCCTTGGAAATGGACGTAGAGGGGGACGACGCGGACGCCGATGCGTGCACGCAGTTCCGGGGGGATGTCGCTGGTGGAGTCGGTGACCAAGGCTACGTTCATGTCTTCCTCCCTATAGGCTCCGGCTTGCGCTCTTGATGCAGCATACCGACCGCCCGGCTCGCACCGTTGAACCGGGTACAAGGCGGGCCCGGGGCGCCGGTTGAAGTAAATATGCAGCGGTGTTAGGCTTTGATGCATCATGTGGCGCGTGCTCGTGACCGACGAAATGCACCTTGGCCCCCACGACCACTCCGAGCTGCAGCTCGACTACCGTCCGGGAATGCCGCGCGAGGAGATCCTCGAGAGCATCGGCGGCTACGACGCCTTGATCACGCGCAGCCGCACCCAGGTGGACCGCGAGGTGCTGGAGCGCGCCGAGCGCCTCAAGGTGATCGGACGCGGCGGCGTAGGTGTCGACAACATCGACCTGGACGCGGCGTCGCGGCGCGGCATCCTGGTGATCAACGTTCCCGAAGCCAACACCCGCAGCGCGGCGGAGCTGGCCTTCGGGCTGATGCTCGCCGCTTCCCGGCTGGTGGCGCTTTCGGACCGGGAGCTGCGTGAGGGGCGTTGGAACCGCAAGCACCTGGGCAGGGAGCTGATGAACAAGCGCCTGGGGATCGTGGGCTTGGGTCGTATCGGCGGCCAGGTGGCGCAGTTTGCGCGTGCCTTCGGCATGGACGTCTGGGCCTACGATCCTTACATCTCGGGCAAGCGCGCCGAGGCGCTGGGGGTCCGCCTCGTCGACCGTTTACCGGTCCTGCTACCCGAAGTGCAGTTTCTGACCGTGCACACCCCGCTCAACGACGAGACCCGCGGCATGATCGGCCGCCGCGAACTCTACCTGCTCCCGAAGGGGGCGGTGGTGGTCAACGCCGCCCGCGGAGGTATCGTCAGCGAGTCAGCGCTCTACGACCTGCTCGAAGAGGGCCACCTCTTCGCGGCCGGGCTCGACGTCTTCGAAAACGAGCCGCCCGATGAGGACCACCCGTTGCTGCACCACCCCCGGGTCGTGCATACGGCCCACCTGGGGGCCAACACCCAGGAGGCCCAGCAGCGCGTGGGGCACGGCATCGTCGAACGTGTTTACGAGGCGCTCTCGGGCAACTACGCCTACGCCATCAACGCCGGTTTCGACCCCGAGGCCTTTCAGGCCCTCAAGGGCTGGATGCCGCTCGCCGAGGCGCTGGGGCGGTTGCTGGCCCAGATCACCCGGGGCCGCGCCCAGACCCTGGAGGTTTCGGTGCTGGGAGGGTTCGACTGCGAACCGGAGCCGGTCTTCGCGGCGGTGGCCAAGGGGGTGCTCGAGCCGGTCATCGACGAGCCCGTGAACTACGTCTCTTCCCGCCCGCGCCTGGAAGAGCGCGGGGTGCGGCTGGTCAGCCGCCGCGACCCCGACGCAGGGGGGTACGCCCAGGCCATCGAGGTGCGCCTGGCGACCGACCAGGAGGAGCGGCGGGCGCTGGGTACGGTCCTCGCGGGTCGCCCGCGGCTCGTTCGCATCGACGACTACGCGCTCGAAATCGAGCCCAGCGGCGCCGTCCTGGTCTGCATCAACCGCGACCAACCCGGGGTGGTGGGCCGGGTGGGGACCCTGCTGGGCGAGGCCGGGGTCAACATCGCCGGGTTGCAGTTGGGGCGCGACCAGCCCGGCGGTCGGGCGCTCTTCGTCCTGGCCGTGGACCAGCCGCCCCCGGACGAGGTGCTCGAGCAGATGCGCAACCTCGAGCTGCTCGAGCGGGTGGACGCCGCATGGCTGTAGAGCGCCCGCGCCTGCTCACTCCGGGGCCGGTGAACCTGCATCCGGCCGCGATCGAGTCGCTGGCTCGTCCCCAGCTGCACCACCGCAGCCCCGAGGCTGCGGCCCTGGTACGCGGGTTGCGGGCCCGGCTGGCCCGGTTGCTGGGCACGCACGGCGAGGTGCTGCTCGTGGGCGGCAGCGGAACCGCCGCGATGGAGGCGGCGGTCCGCGCGCTCTTTCCCTCTGGGGCGCGCGTCTGGGTGCCCGTTGCCGGTAAGTTCTCCGAACGCTGGGCGGAGATCGCCCGCAGCGCAGGGCTCGATCCGGTGGTCAGCGAACACCCCTGGGGCGCCGCGGTGCGGCCCGAGGACCTGCCGCAGACCCGCACCGACGGCGCGCTGCTCACCCATTCCGAAACCTCCACCGGCGTGCTCCACCCGGTTCGCGAACTGGCCTCCGCCGTGCGCGCGCGAGACCCCGAGGCCGTCGTCGTCGTGGACGCGGTCACCTCCTTCTTGCTCACCCCCCTCCAGCTGGAAGCCTGGGGGCTGGACGCCGCCGTGAGCGGCAGCCAGAAGGGGCTCATGTCGCCGCCGGGGCTTGCTTTCGTGGGGCTGGCGCCGCGTGCGCTGGAGCGCCTGCGGCCGGCGGGGTACTACCTCGACCTGGTGCGCGAACGGTCGGCCCAGCGCGAGGGGCAGACCGCCTTTACACCTCCAATGCAGGTCGTCGAGGCGGTGCATGCGGTGCTCGAGGCCCTAGGCCTGAAACGGCGCGCCGACCTGGAGGTCTACGGGCGGCGCAAGGCCGCCGCAAACGCACGGTTTTACGGGCTGGGTGAGGCCCTGGGCCTCCGCCCCGTGCCCGAAGGTCGCGAGGTGCAGAGCCCCGCGACCGCCGCCTTCTACCTGCCCGAAGGCCTCGGCTACGCCGAGCTTTCCGCGGCCTTCGCCGGGCGCGGCTGGCGCATTGCCGGTGGTCAGGGGCCGTTGAAGGGGCGCATCTTCCGCGTTTCGGCAATGGGGCACTTCGAACCTGGGGAGCTGGAACGCGCCTACACCGACTTCAGCCGGTTGCTCCGCCCCGCCTGAGGGCTTCGTTTAGGATCCGCGCCGCCTCGTCAGGGTCGTAGACGGCCCGCTTCCCGCCGACCAGCTTCGGCCGCGAGTAGCCGCCGCTGAGCAGGGCCTGGCCCAGTCGCAGGTCGCCCAGCGGCACCGGAACCGCCACGGGGCGCAGGTGCATGCCGATCAGCACGCCGCCAATGTCGAGTCCGTAGCGCGCAGACGCGGCCAGGTCGGAGACGACGGTGGGTTCGGACAGCAGCCTGTGGTAGACGGCCGCCAGCGCCCCGCCCGCTTTGGGGACGGGAACGACGCTCACGGTCTCGAGCCCGAGCGCTTCGGCCCGCTCTGCGGGCAGCACCAGGCTGCGGTTGATGTGCTCGCAGCCCTGAACCGCCAGGACGACCTCCTTGCGCGCCAGTACGTGCAGGAGCGTATTCAGCAGCTCAAGGGCCAGCGCTGGGTCGCCCGCTTTGCCGTAGCGTTCGCCCCGTACCGCGCTCGTCGACCCGCCCAGCACCATCAGGTCGCCCGGCCGGGGCGGGGCGGCAGCGAAGAGCCGGGTGAGGGCTTCGCGAAGGGGGGTGCCGGGGTCGGGGCTCATGACGTGGTCAGAAGGCGCTGTCCAGATCGGGGCGAAGGCGCTGGGCCTCGCCCAGGTAGACGTGGCGGATCGCCTCGGGCGGCGCTTCGGTGTTCCAGAGGGCGAGGATGCGGATCACCCGGGGCAGTGCGCCGGGCACGGGAACTTCGCGCGCCGACAGCAGAGGCACCCGGTTCATGCCCAGCTGGCGGGCGGCCTCCGCGGGAAAGGCGGATACCAGGTCCTCGGTGACGGTGAAGATCAGGGCCGCGAGCTCCGCAGGGTCCTGGATCGCGTTGCGCTCCAGGATGGCCTCGAGCAGGGTTCGCGTCGCCGCGTGGATCTCCTCGGGGGTGTCCCGTTCGACGGTGATGGCCCCGCGAATGCCCCGTACCATGTGCGTCATTCTACCCGCTGCCGCGGGCGGGGGAGCAACAGCTCGTCGCCGGCTTCGAGCACGGTTTCGGGGTCGGGCGGCAACTCCGCGTTGCCGCGCCGCAGTCCGCGGATCTCGAAGGTGAGCTCCCCGACCCTCAGGCCAGCGAACGGCGCGGCTGAAACGGTTTCCTGTGCCAGGTTCTGCTCGGGGAAGACCTGGACCGGGGTGAGCACGTAGGCCATGAAGATCGCCGGGAGCGCCAGGGGCAGCACCGCGTAGCCGCCGAACTCGCTGACCAGCAGCAGCGCGGCGAAGGGCGTGCGCACCACTCCGGCCAGCAGGGCACCCATGCCCACCAGCGCGGCCGCCTGCGCGTCGGGGGCGTAGCCCGGCAGGGCGCGCGCCAGCACGACCGCGTACAAACCGCCGAGCGCGAGGGTGGGTCCGATCAAAGCGCCATACCCGCCCAGGCCGTAGACCACCCCCAGCATCAGCGTGCGGACGGCGGCCAGCAGCACCAGGAAGGCTACGGGCAGGATGGGGGTGCTCCCGAGCTCGACCCAGACCAGGCCGTCGCCGAGGGTCTGCGGCAGCAGCGCCGCCAGCGCGGCCACGGCGAGCCCCAGGAGCGCGTGCCTGGGGACGAACGAAACCTCCGCCGAGGCGCGGCGTACGAAGCGCATCGAATGCACCAGGAGCGTTCCGACCGCGGCCATGAGCGCCCCCAGAAGCAAGGCGAAGCCTAGGTGGTACCAGCGCGGGGGGAGCGGGTTCAGGGACAGCAGGGGTTCGTAACCCCAAAAGGCCCCGTAGACGGTGAAGCCGGCCAGGGCGCCGATCAGCGCCGGTCCCAGCGAGGCGATGGCGAGGACGAGGCCGGGGAAGAAGACTTCCACGGCCAACAGCGCCCCGCCCACCGGCGCGTGGCACGCCGCAGCGAACCCGGCCGCGAGCCCCGCAAAGGGCAGGTGGCGCGCGAGCGCGGGCGGGAGGAAGCGCCGCCCCAGGGCGTCGCCCATCCAGTCGCCCAGCACCGCCATCGGGCCCTCACGCCCCATGGGCGAGCCCGCCCCCAGCTCGATCAGGCTGCCCAGCGCGTAGCGCAGCTTCTCCCGCAGGGTGGCGCTCGTCGCCTGGTGGTAGGCGGCGATGATCTTGGCCAGGCCGCGGTTGTGCCCGAGCAGCGAGGCGGCGGCGAAAAGGAGCGGAAGCAGCAGCATCAGGATCCAGGGATGCGGCGTGCGGAAGGTGTGCAGCAGTCCGTTTTCCCCGGAGTAACCGGGCGGCAGGTAGCCCACCAGGCCGCCCAGCACCAGCTCCTGAGCTCGGTAGAGCAACCAGGTGAAGGAGGCGGCCACCAGGCCCACGAGCATGCCCAGGCCGGCGCTGTAGGCGATGAGGGTGAGGACCTGCCGGCGTTCCATTACCAGAATTCTACTTGCTCGAGTTTCGTGCCGATTTGCAACTGCGCGGGCGGGAGCCCCAGGGCCGCACGCCCGCCGGAGGTCGCCCAGTGCAGGAGTTCCGCGATGGGAAGCCCGTACCCTTCCAGCAGGGTCAGCTCGTCGCGGACGTCCAGGGAAGGGGCGCTGGCGCGGGAGTCGGTCCCCAGCGCCAGGGGGACTTCGTGCCTCCGGTAAAGGGCGTAGGGCGGCAGGCCGGCTTCGAGCCCCAGGTTCGATCGCGGGCAGCTCACCACCGCTGCGCCGTACTCGGCCAGCACGCGCACGTCCTCCTCGTCCACCTGGACCCCGTGCACCAGGGTGGGCCGCGCCGCCAGCGCCCCCACCTCGGCCAGGTAGGCGATGGGGGAGAGGCCGGTCGGGTGCAGGTCGAGCGGCCAGCCCTGCTCGCGAAAGAGGTCCGCGAGCCCGCCTTTGCGGTGCAGGAAGTAGTCGCGCTCGGCGGGGCTTTCGGCCGCATGGATCACGAGCGGCAGTTCCAGATCGCGCGCGAGTTCGACCAGCCCCCGCATCAATCCCGGGGTAAGCGAGTAGGGGGCGTGGGGCGAAAGGCCCACGCGCGGCCCCCCGGGCCGTTCGAGCCGTTTCCAGCGCTCGAGGCGGGCGCGGGTGGCGGCGAGCAGCTCACGTTCCCGGCGGGGTGGAAGCAGCCCCAGGACCTCCCAGTAGACGACGCCGGCGGCGGGGGGCTCGCGCAGCCACCAGTCGACCACCTCCTCGCGGGCGGCGATGTCGCCCAGAAGCTTCTGAGGAGCGTGAGGCGCGGCCTGAACCGCCGCCGCGCGCCCGCGGCGGCCGCTCCCGCCGATCACGTAGCGCACGAAGTCGGGAAAGGAGCCGGCGAAGGTAGGGCCGAGGCCCAGGTCAAGGTGGGTGTGGGCGTTGACGAGGGCGGGCCCCAGGTAGCGTCCTTTGTGGACGACGGCGGCGGAGGGGTAACGCCGGCGCAGCTCGGCGGTTTCTCCGGTCGCGACCACGCTGCGGCCGTCGGTAACGATTCCCGCACCCCTGCACACTTTTCCGCCGAGCAGCACGTGCGCCGCGGTCCAGATCTGCAGGTGGGGCATGTTCAGGAGACCGGAGCGGCGAGCAGCTCGCCCACGTCGGGTTCGGCGACGATCTCGTAGAAAACGTTGCGTTCGGCGGGGCGGAAGCCGGCCTCGACGATCTGGCGCACGATCTCGCGCACCGTTGCCGAGCGGCGCACGTTGCCGGAGGCGGCGGAGACCACGTTCTCCTCGAGCATGGTGCTTCCGAAGTCGTTGGCGCCGTAGTGGAGGGCGGTCTGGGCCACCTTGAAGCCCATCGTGGGCCAGCTGGCCTGGTGGCCGGCGATGTTGTCGAGGGCGATGCGGGCGACGGCCAGCGTTTGCAGGTACTCGTGGGCGGTGGCCCCCGGCAGCTTGCCGGCGAGGCGGGTGTTCTCGACCTGCATCGTCCAGAGGGCGAAGCCGGAAAAACCGTTGCCGTGACGCCGCAAGGCCCGATCCTGAAGCTCGCGCACGACGAGCAGGTGCTCCACCCGCTCCTCGGGTCCCTCGCCCATGCCGATCACCATGCTGGCGAGCGAGTACATGCCCAGCGCCAGCACCTCCTCGACGATGCGCACCCAGTCGGCGCTGGGGATGCGCGCGGGGGCGGCGGCGTGGCGGATGCGGTCGACCAGAATCTCCGCCCCCGCTCCGGGAACCCCGTCGAGTCCCGCGGCCTTGAGGCGCCCCAGCACCTCGCGCGCACTCAGCCCGGTGAGCCGCTCCAGGCCCAGGATCTCTTCGGGGCTGAAGGCGTCGATGCGCACCTCGGGGTGGTGCTCCTTGAGGTAGCGCAGCAGGTCCTCGTACCATTCGAGCGGCAGGTCGGGGTTGACGCCGCCCTGCATGAGGATGCGCCGGCCGCCCACGGCCTTCAGCTCGGCCACCTTCTGCCCGATCTCCTCGTAGCTGAGGGTGTAGGCGTCGGGTTGCCGGCGGGTTCGGTAAAAGGCGCAGTAGGCGCAGCCCACGGTGCAGACGTTGGAGTAGTTGATGTTGCGGTCGATCAGGTAGGTGACGTAGTCGGGGTGGGCGCGCTCGAGCCGCAGAGCGTGGGCCACCGCCGCCACCTCGGGCAGGGGGAGGCGGTAGAGCTCGAGCAGCGCCTCCCGGTGCAGCCGCTCGCCCCGTGCGGCGCGTTCCAGAACGTCCATGCCGCCATGGTACCACCCGCCGTCCTACAATAAAGTCATGGAACTCCTGATGGTTCCCATCGAAAAGCCGGAGACGGCCAACGTAATCCTGGGTCACGCCCACTTCATCAAGACGGTCGAGGACCTGCACGAGGCGCTGGTGCAGTCGGTTCCGGGTATCCGTTTCGGCCTCGCCTTCAACGAGGCGAGCCAGGAGCGGCTGGTGCGCAAGAGCGGCACCGACCAGGACCTCGTGGAACTGGCGGTGAAGAACGCCCTGGCCGTGGGCGCGGGGCACTTCTTCATCGTGGTGCTGGGCGAGGGCGTCTTCCCGATCAACGTGATGCACGCGCTCCGCACCGTGCCCGAGGTCGTCGCCCTCTACGCGGCCACGGCCAACCCGCTGGCCGTGCTGGTGGCCGAAGAGGGCGATCAGCGCGCCGTCCTGGGGGTCTTCGACGGGCAGACGCCGCGGGGTGTCGAGGACGAGGCGGCCACCGAGCACCGCAAGGGCTTCCTGCGCAGCATCGGCTACAAGCTCGGCTAGCCGTGCTAGGCTTGGGCTCATGATCCGCGAAGGCAGCAAGGCCCCCGACTTTGCCCTCCCCGACCAGGAGGGCAAGCTCCACCGGCTTTCGGATTACGCCGGCCGCTGGGTGGTGCTCTACTTCTACCCCAAGGACAACACCCCCGGCTGCAGCCAGGAGGCGCGCGACTTTAGCGCCCTGCAGGGCCGTTTCGAGGCGCTTGGCGCAGTCGTGCTGGGCGTTTCCAAGGACTCGGTGGAGAGCCATCGCCGTTTCGCCACAAAGCTGGGCCTGCGCTTTCCGCTGCTGGCCGACCCCGAGACCGAAACCCTCCGCGCCTACGGCGCCTGGGGCAAGAAGAAGCTCTACGGCAAGGAGTACGAGGGCACGATCCGCTCGACGGTGCTGATCGACCCCGAGGGCCGCGTCGCGCGTGTCTGGCCCAAGGTGCGCGTGAAGGGGCACGCCGAGGAGGTCCTGGCCGAGCTCGAGCGCCTGCAGGAGGAACGCCGTGGATCTTGAGGAGCTCAAGAAGCGCGCCGCCGAAGCCGCGGTGGGCTACGTACGTTCGGGCATGCGGCTGGGCCTGGGCACCGGCAGCACCGCGCGCTGGGCGGTCGAGCTCATCGGTGCCCGGCTGGCGTCCGGCCAGCTCGAGGGCGTGGTCGCCGTCCCCACCTCGAGCGCCACCGAAGCGCTGATGCGCCGGGTGGGCATCCCGGTCGTCGAGCTCGACGAGCGCGGCGTGGACCTGGCCATCGACGGCGCCGACGAGATCGCACCGGACCTCACCCTCGTCAAGGGCCACGGCGGGGCGCTCTTGCGTGAGAAGATCGTCGAAGCGGCGGCGGAGCGCTTCATCGTGATCGCCGACCACAGCAAGCGGGTGCAGCTGATCGGAGAGAAGAAGCCCCTGCCCGTCGAGATCGCGCGCTTCGGCTGGCGCCGTACGGTGAGCCGCATCGAAGCCCTGGGGGCCCGCTGCACCGTTCGTCTGGACGGCAACGACGAGCCGGCCCTGAGCGACAACGGCAACCTGCTCGTCGACGCCCATTTCGGACCCATTGGGGACCCGCGGGGGTTGGAACGGCAGCTCCTCGCCACCCCCGGCGTCTTGGAGGTGGGGCTGTTCAACGACCTGGCCGATCTGGCCATCGTCGCTGGGCCCGGCGGTCACGTGGAGGAGATGCGATGAGGCACGTCTTTACCCCCTGGGAATCGCGGAGCGACCTGCCCGAGCCCGTTCAGAGGGCCGTGCGCGACTGGGCCGTCGCCAACGAGGTGGGCGAGGTTGCGCTCGAGCCCATGGGCGACCTCTATGCGGTACGGTTCAACATGAGCGCCGATCCGGTGCCCGGGGTTTACGTACCGGCTTCGGCGCTCGAGGATACGGAGTCGCTCCTGGAAATGCTGGACGCGGCGCTCGAGGTCTACTATGCTGAACTTAACCTAGGTCAGTAGGAGGTGCATCATGGCCGCACGTGGAGACTGGTTGGAGTACACCCGCGACCGAGCCCCGGAAGGGGCGCCCGCCGACGTGCACGAGGTGGTCCGCCGCTGGCTCGAGACCCACGAGGTCGCCGAGGTGGACCTGGAGCCCATGGACGGCTACTACGCGATTCACTTCAATGGCGCCCCCGAGCCCGTGCCCGGGGTCTTCCTGCCCAAGACGCTCGAACACGACCCTCAGGCCGTGCGCGACCTGCTCGAAGCCGCTTACGCGGTCTACGAACAAGAAATCGCCGCCCACTAGGAGGCCGCCTTGCCTGCCGTCGACTTCTACTGCAAGAAGACCTGCAAGACCTGCCAGAAGGCCCGCCGCTGGCTGGACGAGCACGGGGTGGACTACCGCTTCGTCGACTACACCCGGCAGCTGCCCCCGCGCGAGGTTATCGTCGCCGCCCTTCGCGAGCGAGGCGCCGAGGCTCTGCGAAAACGGCACCGCAGGTACAAGGAGCTCAAGGATGCCGGACCCGACGCCTGGTTGCACGAGGTCGAAGCCGACCCCAACCTGCTCGGCCGACCCATCCTGGTCTGGCCCGACGGCCGCTGGGTGATGGGCTTCGGCCCTGACTGGGAGGACCTCTTCGCATGAACGAGGCGCTTTTGCGCCTGCGGGGTCTCGTCAAACGTTACGGTACCGCCGAGGCGCTCCGGGGAATCGATCTCGACGTCGCCCCTGGAGAGGCCTTCGGGCTCCTTGGGCCTAACGGTGCGGGGAAAACGACGACGCTGCGCATCCTCGCCACCCTGGTCCGGCCCTCGGCGGGAGAGGCCTGGGTGAACGGGCGCAGCGTGCTACGCGACCCGCTCGCCGTCCGCCGCAGTCTCGGCATCGTCAACGGTGGAATGGGCTTGTACGAGAGGCTCACGGGCAGGGAAATCCTTCACTTCTTCGGCCGCTTCTACGGCTTGCGCGAAGCCGAGCTGGAGGAAAGGGTCCGCTGGCTCGACGGCCTGCTCGGCCTCGGTGAGGCGCTCGACAAGCGCGTGGAAACCATGTCGAGCGGAATGATCCAGAAAATCGTCGTGGGCCGGGCGATCCTGCACCGGCCTCCGGTGCTGCTCCTCGACGAGGCCACCCAGGGCCTCGACGTCTTCGCGCGCAGGGCCCTGCTCGACTTCGTGCAGGAGTACAAGGCCGCGGGGCACACGGTCGTCTACTCGACCCACGTCCTGCCCGAGGCCGAAGAGGTCTGCGACCGGGTGGGCTTTCTCCACCGGGGGCGGCTGCTCTTCGTGGGCAGCGTGCCCGAGGCCAAGGAGCGCTACGCCACGGATTCGCTCGAACGCGCCTTCATCCGCGCGGCCGAGGAGGCGACGGCGTGAAAGCCTGGTACCACGTCGCCCTCAAGGAGATCGTCAGCACCTGGCGCGACAAGCGCACGATCCGCAACGTGGTCCTGTTGCCGGTGCTGCTCATGCCGCTGTTCATGTACGGCCCGGCCTTCCTGATGAGCGACCTCGAGTCGCGCACCCGGGCCGCTGTGCAGAAGGTCGGCGTGCACAACCTCCCCGAAGCGGTTCTGGACCTCTTCGCGAAGGCCAACCTGGACCCCGTCGAGGTGGCCGATCCTCGCAAGGCGGTCGAGGAGGAGCGGGTTGACGCCGCGCTCCTCTGGAGGGACGGTCGCTTCGAGATCTACGCCATGGAGGGTTCCAAGCCCGTCAAGGCAGGGTTGGTGGTGGCCAAGGTGCGGCGCGTGCTCGACCGCTACAAGGAGCGCCTGGTCGCCCAGCGGCTGGAGGCGGCGGGGCTCGACCCCGGGGTGCTCGAGCCCTTCCGCGTGGAAATCCAGGACGTCTCCCCGCCGCAAGCGCGCGGCGCGGGCGTTCTGGGCGGGATGATCCCCTACTTCCTGATGCTGTTCATCATGATGGGGGCGATGGCCGTCGTCATCGACGCCACGGCCGGGGAGAAGGAAAAGGGAACGCTCGAGGCGTTGCTTGCCGCCCCCGTGGCCCACCTGGAGCTCGCCACGGGCAAGATGTTCGCCGGCCTCGTCTTCGCCGTAGTCACCTCGATCAGCGGCCTCGCGGGCCTGCTGCTCGGCGGAGCGCTCTTCCGCAGCCTGGCGCGGGGCGAGACCTTCGAAGCCATGAGCGGAAGTTTTTCCCTCTCCTTCGAGGCCACCCTGCTCCTTTTCGTAACCGCGGTGCTCTACGCCGCTTTCATCACCGCGCTGCTCGTTGCCGTCGGCATGTACGCCCGCAGCTACAAGGAGGCCCAGACCTACGTGAGCCCTCTGTACATGGTCCTCATCGTCCCCCTGCTGGTGCTGATGTTCGCCTCCGACTTCCTGAGCCAGAACCTGTGGCTCTACGCCCTGCCGGTCTTCAACGTTTACCTGGCCATCGACCAGATCCTCAAAGCGCAGAGCACCGCGCCGGCGCTCCTGCTCACCTGGGCGAGCAGCCTCCTCTACGTGGCCGCGGCCACCTACTGGGCTTCACGCAACTTTTCCGACGAGGGCGTGCTCTTCCGCAACTGACCCTTCGCGTCCGCGGTGCGCATCGGGTACGATGCCATGGGAGGGGGTAGGACCGCGTGAAGAAGACCTTTTACGTCACCACGCCCATCTACTACGTCAACGCCCGGCCGCACATCGGCCACGCCTACACGACGATCAACGCCGACTTCCTGGCGCGCTGGCACCGGCTCGACGGTTACGACACCTTCTTCCTCACCGGCACCGACGAGCACGGGGAGAAGATCGCCCAGGCCGCCCAGCGCGCGGGCAAACCACCGCAGCAGTTCGTCGACGGTGTAGCCGATGCGTTCAAGAAAGCGTGGGAAACCCTTCACATATCCTACGACGACTTCATCCGCACCACCGAGGAGCGCCACAAGCAGGTGGTGCAGCGGTACCTGCAGGAGATTTACGACCGCGGCGACATCTACTACGGCGAGTACGAGGGCCTCTACTGCGTGGGTTGCGAGCGTTTTCTGACCGAAAAAGAGCTCGTGGACGGAAAGTGCCCCGACCACGGGGTGGAGCCCGAGCCGCGGCGCGAGGGCAACTACTTCTTCAAGATGGAGAAGTACCGCAGCTGGTTGCGCGACCACATCCAGAAGCATCCGGACTTCATCCGGCCCGAGCGTTACCGCAACGAGGTGCTCGCCATCCTGTCCGAGCCCATCGGCGACCTTTCGATTTCGCGGCCGAAGAGCCGCGTCAGCTGGGGCATCGAACTTCCCTGGGACCCGGAGCACGTGACCTACGTCTGGTTCGACGCCCTGCTCAACTACGTCTCCGCCCTCGGCTACCCCGACGGCGAACGCTTCAAGAAGTACTGGCCCGCAGCCCAGCACATGATCGGCAAGGACATCCTAAAGACCCACGCCGTCTTCTGGCCGACGATGCTGAAGGCGGGCGACGTCGAGGTCTACAAGCACCTCAACGTCGGCGGCCACCTGCTGGCCGATGGCCGCAAGATGTCGAAGAGCCTGGGCAACGTCATCGACCCTTTCGACTGGGCGAGGAAGTACGGCCCCGACGCGGTCCGCTACTACCTGCTCAAGGAGACCCCCTACGGCCTGGACGGGGTGGTCAGCGAGCCCGGCCTCATCGAGCGCTACAACGCCGACCTGGCCAACGACCTGGGGAACCTGCTGCAACGGGTGCGGACGATGGTGCTGAAGTACAAAGGCGGCGTGCTGCGCCGGGTGGATCCTGGGACGCAGGAGGAGGGCGTGCTCCGCGCTCAGTCCAACCTGCCGGCAACGGTGCGCCGCCTCGTCGGTGAGCTGCGCTTCAACCAAGCCCTCGAAGAGGTCCTGCAATTCGTGCGCAGTCTGAACCGCTACGTCAACGAACGAGCCCCCTGGAAGATTCGCGACCCGGAAGACCTCGACCGCGTGCTCTACACCGTGGTCGACGGGCTGCGGACGGCATCGGTGCTGCTCGAGCCCGCGCTGCCCGGCAAGATGGCCGAGCTGCGCGCGGCCCTGGCGCTGGGGGAGCTCGAAGTGGCCGACGTGGCTTCGCCGCGCGGTCTGGCCGACGGGCACCGCATTCCAGAGGAGGCCCCGATCCTTTTTCCCAAGATCGAGACCGAAAAGAAGAAAGAGAAGAAGGGAGCGGGTTCCCAGCCCGCGGCACCGAGCGAGCGCCCGGAGACGGTCGGCTACGGGGACTTCGCCAGGCTCGATCTGCGCGTGGCCCGCGTGCTCGAGGTGGAGCCGCATCCGAACGCCGACCGCCTGCTCGTTTTCCGCCTCGACGTGGGCGGCGAAGAGCGCACCGTGGTGGGCGGTCTGGCGGAGCATTACCGCCCCGAAGAGCTGGTCGGCAAGGAGGTCGTGCTGCTCGCCAACCTCAAACCCCGAAAGCTGCGTGGGGTCGTTTCCCAGGGCATGCTGCTGGCCGCCGAGGGCTCCGGGGGGCGGCTCGCGTTGCTCACCCCGGACCGCGACGTCGAACCGGGTTCCAAGGTCAGCTAGCGTCGTAGGCCACGACGCCTGCCCCCACCGCGCTCATCGTGGGCAGCTCAGGGGAGAGCTCGTAGGCTACGATCTGCCCTTGGCCGCGAAACAGCCTGCTGCCGGCATGAACGGCGGCGTAAGCGTCGACGTAGGTGGGGTTGCCCGCGCCGATGAGGTGCTGCCAGGCCTCGTCGAAACGGCCCGCGGCGGCCAGCTCGAGGTAGCGACGGTCGGTGCGCCGGGCCCGCTCGGCGAGGCCTTCGTCGACCGGGCCATGGCCAAAGCGCGCGCCA
>Ga0256841_1002134_pt1 | contig 16090 bp, 8 predicted proteins | sample 356308metaG_FD_185971 | JGI IMG/M metagenome (GOLD analysis project Ga0256841, IMG submission 185971) | Hydrothermal vent microbial communities from Mid Atlantic Ridge, Atlantic Ocean - 356-308 | ecosystem: Environmental > Aquatic > Marine > Hydrothermal vents | place: Atlantic Ocean: Mid... | reverse complement strand
GAATTTTCTTTTCTATCAAGCGGTTTCTGCCATCGTATTTGTATTGATAGCCCAGTTCATTGAGTTTACCAATAATAGCACTTAGCGTTGAAGTAGTGGCATCTATCTTAGGTGGCAATACATAGGTTAAATTGCCATAATTGTCATATACATAATAAGTATCGTGTTTTTGATTGTTATTATAGGTTCGTTTTAAGATTACCCTGCCTTGTTTGTCTTTAAACTCTTCAGTGGTTTTATTCAAACCGTCAGTAGTTTTCCAATTTTCATCTTTGGTAATGGTTTTAAATAATTTGCCGGTACCGTAATAGCCTCCTCCGCTAAGGCTGGGAGTAGTACCGCTAATTGTTACCGAATATGATTTTACTTCATTAAGTCCATTGGTTTTATACTCAAATTTTATTTCATTGCCACTGCCAATTTTCCAAGCGGTACCGGGGGCACCTTGTTTTAACACCCTATTTAAAGGCGATGCCTCAAATAATTTTTCGGTATAGGGGTTTGGGGAACTTGCATTGATTTCTGAACTGTATTTACTGACATAATAGGTATTTGCTTTCGAAATATCATCAGCATCATACCTACCGTTATTGTTACTACTATAAAATGGTAAATATTCTTTGGCCGGCCTTCCATAGGTATCATAGACTATGGGGGTAATTAAATCAGTTTCGTTGCCATTAATATCTTTGCCACCTTGACGTACACTAATACTTTGTATGGGCCTGCCCAATCCATCGAAATAACTGATAGTTTCTATTTTATCATTTCCACCCACAGAGCCTATGGCCGATTGCTGCACACCTTTTTTATACACGGTCTTATGGATATAATTCTGTGTAGCGGTAGGTTTTACTTCTGTTATTTGACCAAAAACAGCGCTTGTTACTAACAGAGTGGCTATAAAAATTACTATTTTTTTCATCATGTTTATTTTTAATTTTTTATAATTATTTTATTCCGCCACCGCCGCCACTTGAACAGCCTGAAGCAATAAATATTCTTTTGGTTTTTACTACAATCTCATTGGTAGTTAGGTCTTTGACCGTACAGCGCACCGTATAGTAAGAACAATCTTGCGAAGTGATAGTGGCACTTCTCGAATTGGTAGTACTACTGGTGGTAGTGGTGCCAATATTTAGAATGGTTTGACTGTTTATCTTGCTCCAACTGTATTTATAACTACCTGAACCTCCTGTTAAAGAAATGGTATGGGTAATATTCTTACCGACATAGGTAGTGCCTGATGTATAGGTAATATCGCCAACCACTAAAGCAGGGAAACTACTGGTGACATTTACTTGGGTGGTAGTAATCATCACTTCTTGGGTTTGGGTATCTTTTACCTCACAGGTTACCGTAAAATTGGGGGCATGATTGGCCGTTGTGGTAACGGTCAAACTACCTGTTGAAGTATTAAAAACTTGATTCAGATTAGCATTAGAAACTGTCCATTTATAAGTAAAATTACCGGTTCCGCCACTGGCATTGGTCGTCAAGGTAACACTCTGCCCACTGGTAACGGTAGTGGCTGAACTGGTAGTGGTAGCCACAATTTCCGGTACTTTATAATTGTATTTGTATTCTTTTAACACTTCGCCGTCTTTGTTTTTAATGTATTGTAAACGGTTAAAGGCATCATAGTGATAATAAGAAGTATTGCCACTGGGGTCGGTGATACTGGTGACCCCTATCAAAGGGTCATAGGTATAGGTACTTACCAACCCGTTAGGTACTGAATTTCTCAAGTTTGTCAGGGCTAACCGTAGGGCTCCTTCATTGCCCGTTGTACCAATAGTTCGGTCATTATCGGCATCTGATTTATTTTGTAGATTGGCCACTTGGCTAGCTATTTGCACATAGGTAGCATTTTCTACTTTGGCAATAGGCAAAGTATTGTTATAACCCCAAATATAGGCCGTATGTACACCTTTGGTTTGATAGGATTCTTTTAAATTGCCGTTGGTGTCATATAAAAAGTGAATTCTATCTTCAATACTATTGCTTCCTTTTTTTGTGGAGATAATATTCGGTACAATAATATCGGTATTTACAGCTATATAATCTGTCTTTTTTGTCGCTAATAAGGTATTGCCTTTATAGGTTTCACTTTTTACTACTTCGTTCAATCTATTGGCAGCAGTCAATTGGCTTGCTCCGGTGACATTGTTGTCTTTTGGATAGTATAATTTAGTTCGTATGGTTGCCCCGTTACTATCAGTTGTAACCGTTTCCCTCAATTGGTGGTCAATGGCTGCATCGTATATATAATCTACCACTTGGTTGGAAGTACCGTTGCTAAAATATTGATTTGTTTCATTCTTTAGAATGTTTCCGGCTTTACCACTGGCAACGGTAGCAAAGGGTTTTAATCGGGCATAACTGATATTATTGATACAGGTAATCCCTTGTCCATTACAGAAGTTCACCGGTAGGTTTGGAGCCGGAGCACTTGAATCCCAACTTGAAAAGGCGGCATCTACATAACCTAAAGTATAAATTCCGTTGGATAGGGATAGATAAGCATATTGATATGACCGGTAGGGGTCATTGCTTACACCAAAGCCCACATTGGAATTCAGTTGTGCTTGGTAATATTCTTTCTTGTCATTAACCAATAGGGTATTGCCCTGAGAATAAGTATTGGTTTCTTTTTCTTTTCCTATACTGTAATTGCTCCGATAACTATTTGAATATGGAGGTGCTCCTTTCGGAATAAGACCTTGTTGGCCTGTATTAAAATTGTGTTCTATATATCCGTTTCCGGCTTGTACTTCATAGACTTTATTATAGGCTACATGGGGTTGGTTGCCTCCCGAAGCACTTGCTGACCGGTTTAATACTGCCGTTAATACCGGTGAGTCGTTTTCATAAACTAAAAATTCAGTATAGGTATATAGTTTAGGGTCGTATATTTTTTCTCCTGAAGAGCTGCTCCCATTTAAACTTGTGGTATATTGATAAGTTTTTGAAGTGGCTATATTATTATTTTCTGTATAATCGGTAAGTTTTTTTACGCGTAATCCGGCTAAGGTTTCGTCTACATTAGTGGTTTGTGATTCCAATCTATGCACGCGTAATGAAGCCGTAGTATTGAGGGTTTTATTGACCAAAGTAATTTGATAGTAACCGGCAGCAAAAAATCTGCTCACTTCAATTGGCGTTTGGCCGTTACTGTTTTGCCAAAGGGCATTATCGGCAATACAATAAACCGGATTGGTAGCATTGTTATAGGTGATAATTGAGGCATCAGGCCTGTTTAAAATATAGGCTTCGGCATTGGCATTGCCCGTTTTGGTAAATGATATTGTATAATTTCCGGCATCGGTTATTTGAAAACTGTGGTATAAAACTTTAGGGGGTGTTTGAAATTTATCAATACAACAACTGCCACAATCTGATGAATTCCCCGTACCTCCAGCCAATATACGATTGGCATAGGTAACATCAACACTCGATGTAACCGGCGGTGTGGAGGCTTTGTGTAGTTCATATTCAAACTCGGTACTCCCTCCGGTAGGATAAGTAATCTTTTTTAAATTACCCATAACTGTATAGGTAACATTAGGATTTCTATTGGCTCCGGCAAAATGACCGGCACTTATTGTTATATCAGGATATAAAACACTATTGCCGGCACCGTTATAATAACCTAAATAATCTCTGTCAAACGACCATCTGTCAGGTACGCTTTGGGGTGAAAAATAGTCAAATTCATACGATTTATAATTGGTTAAATCGCTCCCAAAAACATCTATCTTATCTAATTTTAACCGTATTTCATGGGCTTGCTTTGTAGCTGGGTTTGTGGTAGGCGGTATACCAAAATAACTGTACTGAAATTGATATTTTTTTAGGGTATGACCAACGGGGTCTAACAATGCGTAATCAAAATCGTAGATAGTAATACTGTTTAAGGCTGAATTAATATCTACATCGTATCGATTGCCCAATTCAAAAGATACCGCTACCCTGCCATTGTGCTTTATTTCTGTTAAAAAAAGTTGTTTGATATTGTATTCGGGAGAAAATGAAGTTTGTGAGGTGGGTGCCGGATATTCTGTTACCGGAGAATTCGGATTGAGTTTGTTAGTAACACTCAAAGAGGCTATTGAAAAAGGTTGTTGCCAATATCCAAAATTGGTATAGGTAAACTCATAGACATCTTTTTTATTGGGCGATTCTATTTTTGTCAGTACCCAAGAAGAAGCGTACTCTTTGACAATCCCTCCAATGGCAGCTATATCATTACCAAATGTTCTGGTGCTTTCATATTGGTCAAAATAAAATTTAGTGCCGTCTTCATTGGTAACTGTCCATTTGACAATTGACCCGTTTATCAGTGAACGTACTACTTTAATCCTAGGATTGTTCAATGTTATCGGTAGCATTGTTTGTAAGTCAAATACGATATAGTCACTTATTCCCAATACGTTTAAACTGTAATAATCGGGCTCTGCGTCAATATGATTCGTATTGATATTCTGTAAAAACTCTAAATAATCGGTAGCTTGGGTTATACTTGAAAACTGATTATTGCTTATGGCATAGTTTAAAATGTTATTTTTTACATCGGTAGCTGTCATCACTTTATCTTTAAAGATACTTGCATAATCCCCCGTGATATAACTATCAGGCATACCATTGACAACTCTTGATATTCTCCCTCCTACATTGAGGTTCCACCCCAAACCTACTTGTGAGGCTTGTTGGTCTACTTTTACTCCGGAAGCATCATAAGTCAATGAAATCGGCAAACTCATTTCTCTTCCTTTTATTGAATAAATTGGAATGGAAATATTGGGAGAACCTGTATACATACTCACAGCAACATTTCCGTATTTTTCAAAAGCTGTCGCCTCGGGAGATTTTGGAATTTCTATCGATTTGACCAACTCTCCGGTATAGTCTATCTGATTGTTATTTTGACCATAAATTAAAAATGTGGCGCCTAAAAAAGCAGTCAAAAAGAAAAGTGTAGTTTTCATAAATGTAGTGTTTAGTGATGTATAATTCAAAAAGCCAATAGAAACTTTATGAATTTCCTTTTTAAAGCTATAAAAAAATTTAGTTCAAAAAACATTTTTTTAAAAAAACCGATTTTGAAAGTTTGTGTCTTACTTTTTTAAGTAAATGGTTCACTTTTGCTAATAAATGGTAATTTTTTTCTAATGAATTACGCGAAAATTTTATCGTTTTTTTGCCAAATTCTGCGTAAAAACACATTTGTAACAAAAAAAAGTGAGTGAAAAATACATTGAAGAAATAATTAAGAAGAGCTATCAAAAAGGATATATTTCGAACAGTCATTCATGAAGAATTCTGTTGCTTTTAAAATTAAAAAAAATACTATATGGATAGTACAAAATTCTAAAATAATTTATTCTAAATCTTAACCTCTTAGATTTTTTTAGTGAATAACCGCTACTAATTTTCAACCTTATCAAATCGGTAAGGTTTTTTTATGAATGAATTTATTATTTCAACCCCCTCCCAAAAAGATTTTTTTACATTAAACAATCTGCAATAACATTAAATATGTATTTTTATATTTTTTAAAATACATTTATGTTCGAAAAAATAGAAAATTCTCTTGCCGCATTTAGCTCATGGGTTTGGGATTGGCCTTTACTCATCTTATTAATCGGCGGCGGTTTATTCTTTCTTATCTATTCAAAATTTACTCCTTTTTTATACTTTAAACACGCCATTGATATTTTAAGGGGCAAATATGACACTATTAAAACCCCGGGAGAACTAACACATTTTCAAGCCTTATCATCTGCATTGGCTGCCACTGTAGGGATGGGTAACATTAGTGGTGTTGCCATTGCTATAGTTACCGGCGGGCCCGGTGCTGTATTCTGGATGTGGGTAAGTGCCCTATTCGGTATGGCAACAAAATTTTATACCTGTACCCTCTCGGTAATGTACCGCGATGAAAATCAAAAAGGCGAAACCGTTAGCGGGCCTATGTATACTATTAAAAACGGATTGAGCCGCAAATGGAAACCGCTGGCAATTTTCTTTGCCTTAGCCGGATTAATCGGTACACTCCCCGCTTTTACTGCCAATCAACTTACACAAACCATGGTTGATGTATTTCAATGGCATGGCGAAAATGATAAATTTTATATTGGTGTCGCACTGGCGCTGATTGCTTCCTTAGTGATTTTTGGAGGGATTAAAAGAATTGGCTTGGTAGCTAGCAGATTGGTTCCGTTTATGGTAATTTTATACTTTGTAGCGGTATTTGCTATTTTATTTATTCAATTTGAAGAAGTTCCAAAAATGTTTCGGTTAATCTTTACCGATGCTTTTACAGGAAAAGCTGTCGCCGGCGGTGCACTGGGATACCTTATAAAAACCGGAATTAAACGGGCTGCTTTTTCAAATGAAGCCGGTGTTGGAACCGCTCCTATGATGCACGGTACCGCGAAAACCAATGAACCCGTTAGAGAAGGATTGGTAGCAATGATAGGCCCTGCCATTGACACCATCGTAGTATGTACCCTTACCGCGTTGGCAATACTTTCAACAGGAGTTTGGCGCGACAATACCGATAACGGAATTACACTCACCCTCAAAGCCTTCGATTCGGTATTACCCTATAACCTTGGCAATATCATTCTCATCATCGCCATGTTCGTCTTTGCATTTTCAACCCTATTCTCTTATTCTTATTACGGAGTTACCTGTTTAGGCTTCTTAACCAAACCAAAATACGGCAAATACTATAATTATTTTTATATAGTTTCAATTGTTGTTGCCGCCGTTGTAAAAATTGAAGTTGCTATTAACCTCATTGACAGTGCCTTTGCACTGATGGCAATACCCACAATAATTTCAGGATTATTATTAGCCAAAAAAGTCAACAGCGCTGCAAAAGATTATTTTAGCCGATTAAAATCAAATACCCTATGACGCATAAAGCCGGATTTGTAAATATTATTGGAAATCCTAATGTAGGAAAATCTACCTTGATGAATACTTTTGTGGGTGAGCGATTGTCGATTATTACTTCAAAAGCACAAACTACTCGGCATCGAATTTTAGGCATTGTAAATGGCGATAATTTTCAAATACTATTTTCTGATACTCCAGGTATCATAAAACCGGCTTATGAATTACAGGCTTCTATGATGGACTTTGTAAAATCAGCCTTTGAAGATGCCGATATTTTGATCTATATGGTTGAAATTGGTGAAAAAGAATTGAAAGATGAAGCCTTTTTTAAGAAGATTACCAATGCTAACATACCTGTACTTTTATTAATCAACAAAATAGATAAATCATCACAAGATCAAGTTGAAGAAAAAGTAAGCTACTGGCAAAAAAAGGTACCAAATGGCATCATTTATCCTATTTCAGCATTAGAAAATTTTAATATTACCCCTGTTTTCGAAAAAATTGTAGCGTTATTACCAGAATCACCTGCTTTTTATCCAAAAGACCAGTTGACAGACAAACCCGAACGCTTTTTTGTCAATGAAGCTATCCGCGAAAAGATATTACTGTATTATAAAAAAGAAATTCCGTATGCCGTAGAGATAGAAACCGAAGCATTTCACGAAGAAGAAAATATCATTAAAATAAGGGCTATCATTATGGTTGAACGCGATTCTCAAAAGGGAATCATCATTGGCCATAAAGGCACCGCCTTAAAACGGGTAGGCACCGAAGCACGAAAAGAATTGGAAAAATTCTTTGGAAAAAAAATCTATTTAGAACTCTATGTAAAAGTTAATAAAGACTGGCGCAATAATAAAAACCAATTGCGTAGGTTTGGGTATAAAGAATAGTTGGCTGTTGGCTGTTAGCTGTTGGCAAAAATAGAAAACAAAAAAACGTATGGCACAAAACAAACAAATAGTACTTAAAAAAAGGCCTGTAGGCCTACCTGATAAGGATACTTGGAAATTGATTATAGCTGAGATTCCTAAACTTAAAGAAGGTGAATTTTTAATAAAATGCGAATACATATCCTTAGACCCTGCTATGCGTGGATGGCTGAATGACACCCGTTCATATATCGCTCCGGTACAGCTCGATGAAGTGATGCGTGCCGGGGGCGTAGGTAAAGTGATTGCATCAAATAATGCTAATTTTAAAGAAGGCGATTATGTATATGGTCAAACAGGCGTGCAACAATATGTAATTACTGATGGCAAAGGGTATCACAAAATTGACCCTTCATTAGCTCCACTACCCATGTATTTAGGTACGTTGGGAATGCCAGGCATGACCGCTTATTTTGGTATTTTAGAAATAGGAGAACTCAAAGAAGGCGATACGGTGTTGGTTTCAGGAGCCGCTGGAGCCGTTGGGAGTATTGTAGGACAAATAGCAAAAATTAAAAATTGTACCGTAATCGGCATTGCTGGTGGTGCAAAAAAATGTCAATATATCGTTGACGAATTAGGATTTGACGGAGCAATCGATTATAAAAACGATGATATTACAGCAAAAATAAAAGAATATTTCCCTAAGGGAATCGATGTGTATTTTGACAACGTAGGTGGTGAAATTTTAGATGCTGCACTAAGCAGATTGGCAATGCATGCTAGAATTGTTATTTGTGGAGCCATCTCTCAATACAACAATACAAAAGAAGTAAAAGGACCTGCAAATTATTTATCATTGTTGGTAAGTAGAGCCTCTATGAAAGGAATGGTGGTTTTTGACCATGCCAAAAATTATCAAAAAGCAGCCATGCAATTAGGACAATGGATGCAACAAGGAAAACTAAAATCTAAAGAAGATATTTACGAAGGCATTGAAAATTTTCACGAGACTTTTTTAAGACTTTTTTCTGGTGATAAAATGGGGAAATTGGTGTTAAAAGTTAGTGAATAAATCCCATCATAAATAGAGCTTCGCGCGGTAACTTCGATTAAAACTATGTTTTAATCTCGTTAATCCAAAGGGAAGGGCTTTTCTCTGTCATTCCTGCGTAGGCAGGAATCCATTCTTACCACAATTAGGAATTTTCTTGCCTTTATCAGTAAAACTAACAATTATTTAAAATTCTTATTTTTTTAATTATTTGATAATCAATTAAATATAAAAATTCATTCCAAAATTACCAATAAGAAAAAAAAATTATGGTAAACCAATGTATTTTTGTACAGGTTTAGCAACGAAGCTAAATTATTAAAAATAGAATTATGGGTTTTTCTGATTTGATTACAATAGCATCAACCTTTAAATTTGAAGAATGGGAAATAATCAAACTAAAATTTAAAAATGATAAGTTATATTATTTTATTTGGGCGCTTGCAATTTTAATTTTGTGTGGAATAATAGGTTATTATTCAGTAGAGTCTCATCCTAAATTTTTGGATATATTTTGGTGGAAATATGGTTTTCAACCAAAATACTGGATTTCTATTTGGATGATTGTTGGTGTTGTTATTTTTTGGATAAAGCTAACTCACTCAAGACCAAGTGAGGAATTAGTAAAAAAGTATCAAAATTATTTATCAATTTATGGGCCAGTAAAATTTTCTTCACTGTTTAGAAAATGAACTCGTTTAAACTTTTTGGATTGAAGCGAAAATTAGGAATTTTTTACCCTATTGAAGGCTTTTTTGAGTTGCATAGCAGGGCTATGGAAGGAAAAAAAGATAAAAATAGGGTGCAAAAGGACAATTTTTTAGCTAATTGAAAAAGTTTAAACGAGTTCAATATGAAAAATATATATTATCACCAGATGAATCTTCCTTACGACCTTATGAAAAATTATTAGAAGAAGAAGAATTTTGGTCAAATGATTCAACACTTCTAGAATTAATTAAAGAACCTGAACGGTTTTACAATGAAAATAGAAATATTTTAGAAAAATTATTATCATCACAACTGGCAAACTTACCTACTACATTAATTTCTAAAGAACTTGAGAAGCAAAAGGATGACGAACTATCCGACTACACACCTGTTCTAAATATTTTTATTTCAACAGCTACCTTTATAGAGGAGGCTCAAAATATTTTTATTAATACAATTAAAATAGAAGCAAACGAATATTTTTCATCCAATAAATTCTTAAAAGAAGAAAAAGAAAGTTTTATTCTAAAGCCTTCTGATAATGCATCGAAACAAGTTGCTCCTAAACGATTAATTATATTTTATTATATCCAATTAATAGATAGCTATTGGTATCAAGTATTTAATGAGAAAAGCAAAGGTTTTTTCTGGTTTGGATATGTAGATTGGACAAAGCACCTTTTAACAGAAGCCCCAAAAATAGTAGACGGTTTTTTACCCAATCATTATATCCTTGCCATTGATAAGATGCTTGAGAATATTAATTATTGGGTAAGAAAACTAAATGAAAATTCAAAAGCGCTTGAAAATCAGATAAACCATATTCAAGATTTTAATGAGTTAAAAATTAAAATACTTTTAGAAATAAAGAAAAATTATTTTGATAAAATTTCAGAAAGATGGTTTGAAGAAAAGTTAGAAATCTTATTACATGAAATTATTATGGGCAAAAACCTATTTAGAGAAAACTATAACGAAAATAATATAAAGGATTTATCTCAACTAGGGAATTATCTAAAACCGGCATTTGATCATTTAACTGAAACACATTTTTATGAGTATTATAGTGGAATTAAATATAGAAATACAGTTGATGATAATGCAGACTATGCTTGTATATGGTTGTCAAAAATAATAGATAGCACTTATTAAAAAAACTAGCTAAGTTCTAATTAGAACAGCATAATAACTAAATTATTAAATATCATTCTAAAATAAAAAATGGGAACTATGATAGCATCCTGTTTTTACCATAAAATTCTCCTGCAAGGTTTAAACCTGTCTGCCGAAGCCTTTTTGCGAAGGAGGAAAACCTTGTAGGTCTTAATTTTAATACCTACAAGGCCTTCGAGGCCTTGCAGGAGAGTAGTTGCTATTTTTTGCTGTGGTAAATAGAACTTAGCCAAAAAACTTAACGTCTGTTACGATTAAACAATAACATTGCGAACCTCATCAAAATCCAACCCACCATAAGTACCCGAACTCATTAAAAGCAAAGCCGTGTTTTCTAAATTCTGAGAAAATAAAAAATTTCTAAACTCTTTTGGGTCAGTATAAATGATTAAATCTTCACGCTGAAAAGCATTGGCAATTTGCTCTTTAGAAACTCTTTCTAATTTTTTTATTTCCACCGCATGTGGCGAATAAAAAACAACCGCTTCATCAGCAGCATCTAACGCACCTTTGTATTCTTTTAAAAACTCGGCATTTAAACTACTATAGGTATGTAATTCTAAGCATACCAATACCTTTCTGTTGCTATATTGTTCTTTTACCGCTTTGGTGGTGGCTTCAACTTTTGATGGCGAGTGTGCAAAATCTTTAAAAATAACGGTCGAATCGTTTTCGGCAATTTTCTCCAATCGCTTACTCGCTCCTTTAAAGCTGCCAATCGCCTCATAAAAATCATCTTCACCAATACCGATGTGCTGGCATACCCATTTGGCTCCGGCAAGGTTTTGTAAATTGTGTTTCCCGAAAATTTCCAGTGGTAGTTTTCCGCTAGGCGTATCTAGATATGTGATTCCGTTTTCAATAGTATAGGCCGGTGTTTTATATGGATATTTCTTTATAGGATGCGTATTTTCGGCAACAATCTGCTTTAGCTCGGTATCTTCCTCATTGTATACCAATATACCGCCATTAGTTATTTTCGAAATAAATATTTCAAACTGTTTTACGTAATTTTCAAAGGTTGGAAATACATTGATATGATCCCAGGCAATACCGCTTAACAAGGCAATATTGGGTTTGTACAAATGGAATTTCGGGCGGCGGTCTATGGGCGAACTCAGGTATTCATCACCTTCTAAGATGATAAATTCATTTTCATCGGTTAAATGCACCATGGTATCAAAGCCTTCTAATTGTGCCCCAACCATAAAATCAACTTCTTTTTCACAGTAATGCAACACGTGCAAAATCATAGAGGTGATGGTAGTTTTGCCGTGTGAACCGCCGATGACCACACGGGTTTTATCTTTTGACTGCTCATATAAAAATTCGGGATACGAATAAATTGTCAAGCCCAATTCTTGTGCTTTTAGCAACTCCAAATTATCGGCTTTGGCATGCATTCCTAAAATAATAACATCAATAGCCGTAGTTATCTTTTCGGGAAACCAGCCAAAGGCTTGGGGCAATAAACCCTTAGCTGCCAAACGCGATTTTGAAGGTTCATGAATGGTATCGTCACTTCCGGTAATTTGGTATCCTTTTTGTTGTAAAGCTAATGCCAGGTTGTGCATGGCACTGCCGCCAATGGCAATAAAATGTATGTTCATCAATACGGTTTATAAACGCTAAAATAACAAATCTCAACTGACAAATTCTAATTTTCCTTTCAAAATATTAGTTCGCATTTGGGTGTTGAACATTGGGATTTGATAAAATGGTTTTGTAATTTTAACATTACTCATCCAAAAGGATGGTTTACGCTAAAAAAAGGCTGTTTACCTCATTTTGAATTGCATTTTCAATTCTTTTTGGATTTATTTGACTTGATAAAAAATAAGATATGAAAAAATCAACCACACTATTCGCCATGATACTTCTTTTTTCTACCGGATTGAAAGCACAATCAGGAAAATTTGATGATTTTGAAAAACAGTGGGAAACCGTTGAACAATTTGAAATCAAAGGATTGCCGAAATCTGCTTTGGCTGAAGTAGAAAAAATCTATAAAAAAGCTAATAAAACAAAAAACCATCCGCAACTCATCAAATCCTTTGTGTACAAATCAAAATTCGCATTAACATTAGAAGAAGATGCCCAATTAAAAGTTATCAATCAACTAAAAAAAGAAATTGCCAATAATACTGTACCTACAAAAAATATCTTAGAAAGTATGCTGGCCGATTTGTACCGGCAATATTTTCAGCAAAACAGGTGGAAATTTTACAACCGTACCAACACGGCAACAAAAGTTGATAGCGTAGATTTCAGGACATGGGATTTACAAACCATTTTTGAAGAAACGCACTTGCAGTATCAAAAATCGTTAGAAGGTGCCCTAACCTTACAACAAACGCCACTAAAAGATTTCAATAGTATTTTAAGCCTTAGCAAAGGTTCAAAAATCTATCGGCCAACGGTGTATGATTTCTTGGCACACAGAGCCATTGATTTTTATAAAAATGACGAGCAAAACCTACATCGACCTGCTTATAAATTTGAAATTGACAATGAGAAACTGTTAGCAACAAATGATGTATTTGTAAGAGTACAACCCAATACCAAAGACAGCCTGTCACAACAATTACAAGCCTTACACCTTTATAAAAACCTTACCTTGTTTCATTTAAAAGATAAAAATCCCCGAGCCCTGCTGGCAGTAACCTTAGAGCGGTTAGATTTTGTAAGGGCTCATGCTGTTTTTACCGACATTGACAAAACCTATCTTTCAACACTTAAAGCACTCAAAATAAAATATCAAAATAATGAAATTGTTACTAAAATTGATTATCGTATTGCTGCACTATTCAATCAACAGGCCGATGCGTATGTCCCTTTAGAAAAAGAAAACAACCGTTGGAAACGCAAAGAAGCCTTAGAAATTTGCCAAAAAGCCATTGCTGCTTTCCCAAAATCAGTTGGAGCCCACCAATGCATGAATTTACAAAATCAGATTTTAAGCAAATCAATACAGATAACCAATGAAAAGTTTATTCCTATCGATACGCCATCACGTGTTTTAATAAGCTATAAAAATACCGAACAATTCTATTTTAGTATCCGCAACATCACAAAAAAACAAGAGAAAAAACTCTACCAAACCTATAATGATTCTGCCAAAATTGCCTTTATTAATAAACTGCCTGTCCTTACATCTTGGAATACCGAATTGCACAATGAACACGATTACCAACAACACCGCACAGAAGTGTTAGTACCCGAGCTAAGCCACGGCAATTATTTGATTTTTGCCTCCACCACTAAAGATGCCTCCCACAAGCATACCTTTGCTTACGGATTTGTACAAGTAACTAATTTGGCATTGATTGAAAATACTTCTTCGGTTAAATACACCTATCAAATTGTAGATAGAAACAACGGAAAACCTATTAAAAATGCCACCGTACATTTAAAAAATTACAATACCGGAAGGTATAACAAACTTTATGAAAAAACACTTGTTACAAACAGCAATGGACAGGTTTCATTTACCGTAAACAATCGCCATAGCAATATCATTGCAACGGTTACACACGGCAAAGACAAAGCTGTTTTTGGTGATTTTTATATTAACAAACTCTATAGGCGGCAATACGACACTTCTACCCAAGCAGACATTTCTTTATTTACAGACCGCAGTATTTACCGGCCGGGGCAAACCGTTTATTTTAAAGGAATTGCCATTGCCAAAAAAGAAAACAAATCAACCGTTATAGAAAACAAAAAAGTTACGGTTACCTTAAAAGATGTCAACTATCAAGTTGTCAAAACCCTAGAATTAAGTACCAATGAATTTGGTTCTTTTAGTGGAGAATTTATCCTGCCTACTAGCGGATTAACGGGTTATTTTCAGATAATGGCAACCGGTAATACAGGGTTATTTACTAAAACCATGAATGGAAATGTAGGTTTTTCGGTAGAAGAATACAAGCGCCCAAAATTTGAAACCGAATTTAAACCCTTAACAGAAACCTATCGGCTAAATGACAGCATTACAGTAAAAGGTTTTGCTAAGGCTTACGCCGGAAGTACTATTACCGGTGCCAAGGTAAGCTACCGAGTACAACGCACGGCACAGTACCCTAAATGGTATTGGTATTACCGGCCTCAAATTACATCTGAAAGTCAAGAAATTACTCATGGCAAAACCGTTACAGACGCCAATGGTAATTTTAAAGTTGTCTTTAAGGCCATTCCTGACCTTAGCATAAATCTGTCTACTCAACCCACCTTTACCTATAAAGTTTTTGCCGATGTTACAGATATCAACGGCGAAACCCGAAGTGCCGAAACAACCGTCAAAGTAGGGTATCACGCTTTGGATATTGGCATTTCTGTAGCCGATAAGCTCAATAAACAAAAAAAGAAACACACCTTGACGGTTACTACTACTAATTTGAATGGCGAATTTATACCGACCCAAGGCACCATCAAAATATACAAACTCACGCCTCCACCACGCGTGTTGCGTACACGCCCGTGGAAAGCTCCTGATTATCAGGAATTTTCAAAGGAAGAGTTTTCAACATTATTCCCTCATGACGCTTATCAAAACGAAGACAATCCCGGCCGGTGGCAAAAAGGAGCAATAGTATTTGACACTGCTGTCGATACTAAAAAATCAAAAGAAATTACCTTGCCAAAACTTTCAAAATGGAAATCGGGTGCCTATATTGTTGTTTTTGAATGCAATGATACATTTGGCCAACGGGTAAAAGACGAACAACATTTTAATGTATTTAGCCCTAAAGACAACCAAATAGCCGACAGGCAATTGTTTACCGTTAAAACGGATAAGCCAACATACAAACCCAATGAGCTCGTGAAAATACAATTGGGCTCGGCTTCCAAAGATATTTCGGTTACGGTTGCCATCGAAAAAAATTATCGGATAGTAGAGACAAAAATTGTACACTTGTCAGATGAAATCAAATCGATTGCCATACCCGTACAAGAAAAAGATTTGGGTGGATTTGCCATTCATTATCAATTTGTAAATTACAATTCTTTTCAATCAGGAACCCTTGCCATTGCTGTGCCGTATCCCAAACAAAAATTAGAAATTGAAACGGCTACTTTTAGGGATAAGTTACAGCCGGGAAAAGAGGAAACATGGAGTTTTACCCTCAAAGGCCCAAACCGTGATAAAGTAGCTGCCGAACTGTTGGCTTCGATGTACGACGCTTCCTTAGACCGGTTTATACCTCATTATTGGAATTTTAATCCGATTAATTATCGTTACTATTATTCGCGTAATCGAAGTAATGCCAACCATAGTTTTGCGAATACTAATTTTAGAATCCACCAAATGTATCGCCCATATCATGGAGTTTCTGCTCAAAACTATGACCGGTTGAATTGGTTTGGGTTT